>Ga0065711_1003007_pt1 | contig 34883 bp, 28 predicted proteins | sample Hoacrofraction12_FD_59098 | JGI IMG/M metagenome (GOLD analysis project Ga0065711, IMG submission 59098) | Hoatzin crop microbial communities from Cojedes, Venezuela - Epithelial fraction 12 v2 (version 2) | ecosystem: Host-associated > Birds > Digestive system > Esophagus > Crop | place... | reverse complement strand
GAGATATTCAAGACCTGCCTGGACAAGGTCCTGTGCAGCCTGCTGTAGGTGACCCTGCTTCGGCAGGAGGATTGGACTAGATGACCCACAGAGGTCCCTTCCAACCCCTACCATTCTGTGATTCTGTGATCTCCTACCTCACTTTATCTGATTTGATTTGAGAAAGATGTTGAAGTGGATAGAGGGTGACTGAGAAAATGAACGGTATTGCAAACAGACTGTTGCAAACGATCGCGTTACCACAGCCTAATGAGTGAAGGTGATGGGAATGGGCATAAGCTGCTACCTGGGTGGTTTTAACTGATGTGCTCTCTGATTGCAATGGGATCGAAATGCGTGCCTTGTCAGCTGCCATTGTGCATCAGCCTAGTAATAATTAAAGTTGCAGAAACTCAGTGTTTTGGGAGCATCTGCCAGCTCACGTGCTCTTCTTAGAGCCTGCTACCATATAATGGTGCTCCTGTCTGCCAGGATGTCTGATACTTCTGTTTTAAAAATGAGTAGCAGAGAAGGACGTGAATACCCTACATGGAAATACGGACTTTGCACCAATACTTGGGGCACAGTCAGGTTTTCAGTGAGTTCAGCGAGCCCCTAAGAACGCGTGAGAAGCAGCTGTGGACCAGTGCTCGTAGGCATCACTGTGCAGCTGTGAGCAGCATTAAGGCAGGGACTCATACAGCCGAGAAGCTCTGTGCTGCAGGTATGGTAAGCATGAAAACAGGACGAAGGTGGAAGCAACTTTCGCCCTCCTGTTGCTTTTGCTGAAAGGAAGAAAGCAGGGAAACATAGTAGCCACCTTTATCCAAAGGATTGTTAGGCTTTTGCAGACATATGTGTGTTGTCTTTCATGTGGGAAGGATGTTAATCTGTTCCACCCCGTGTGTAATAACAACTCTGGGGGGGCTGTGTGCTTGCAGACCTACATTGGTTCGATAGTTGCCTCTGTGAACCCTTACAAGAGCATCCCGGGACTGTACGACCGCGCCGCCGTGGAGCGATACAGCAAGCACCACATGGGAGAGATCGCACCTCATATCTTCGCTGTGGCCAACGAGTGCTACCGCTGCCTTTGGAAGCGCCACGACAACCAGTGTATCCTCATCAGGTAAATGGCGGCGGCTGCTTTGCTGGTCCCTGCCGGTGAGCCCTCCGAGGTGACCGAGGAGCGTGGGCTTGGGCCACGTGGAAAGGAGAACCGCAAGAGAAAGCAGGCTTTTAAATCACCAGGGCTTTGGAAGAGAGTTCTGAACTCACTCTCTGGACCTCTGAAGAAATGTTCGTTTTCTTACACATCTTACGATTTCATTTAGTGAAAAAATCTATTGTGTTTTTATGCATTTTTTGCTACTCACCCATCTAATACTGTCGTAAGTGCTTTCCCCACTGGTTTAAGCATCACTGTGCAGCTCAGTAGTTTGTCACCACTAGACCCTGAACCCTGTATCGAGAGGAAAAGAAAAAATAACCCACCAGTCTTGAGAAATGCGGTAAATAAGAACAGCAATAGACAAAACCCTCCACTTTTCAGCCACTTAATTCTGTCTGATTAATCTTCCTTGCTTAATCTTGTCGTGCTTTAATTTAATGGTGGTTTAATAGCTTCCCATTTGATCCACTGTGTCACTGGTATTCAGGACCTCGCTGCTGCCGAGCATGCATTGAGAGCAGCTGGCATTTCAGTCGCTGTTTGCTGCTTGCAGCTCCTCCTTCCTTCTTACTCCAGCAAAGCCAAAACCGCAGCCGGCTCTTTTCCCTTTCCCTGCCTGCCAGCTCAGCTGCGTTGGCTCAGAACTGGGCAGGGGAACCAGAGCCTTGCCTGCCGGACCGGGAGGAGCAGCTCGGTGGCAGTGGCAGGGTGGCACCAGCCGTCGGGCCCCGAGACAGGAGTGATGCTCGGGGTACGGGGGGGATGAGAGAGCTTGTGTTTCCCCTCCCTCTCCTCTCTTGCTTTTGCAGGTTTTTTGTGATTAAACCTGTTTGCTCTCGCCTGCCGGTAGCCTACCAGCACAAGTTAAATGTGGAGAGCTCTTCAGACACCAGGGGACACGATTTCAGCCATCCCCTGAGCTCCGCGGGAGCGTTTGCGACAGCCGTGGGACTGCAGCACGGGGCAGCCGGTGGGACAGAGCGGGGATGAGGCAGAGGGAGGGCAGCACCTTTTGCAATAGGCGATTTCTACTGGCCTTTGAGATTATAGGCTGGTTTGCAAGGCTTGCTGGATAAGAGGAGGATTTGGCACATGTAGTTCAGCACCCAAGCTGCTGTCAGAAATGTGGGTTAGATGCAGCGTGGCCAGGTTTGGTTCCAACTTTCTACATGCTCTCAGGTCTCAGTCCCCACCTGCCCTCTTCTCTGGGCAGGTTCTGCCTGGCAGTGGCACAATGATGGAGGGGGCTGAGCGTGGTTTTCAGCTTTCTTCAGCTGTATTTCTCCTTTTTATTATTTAATACATATTGCTGTACATATAAAGCTGAGGCCACTGGTAGGTGACACTACAAGGAAACATAAAATGCACAGAGATCTTAGTCATTGAGGATAGCTAGCCTGGAATCATGATTTTGTATTTTAATGCCCCATAGTTACCTGTGAACAGTCCATGTACCCAAATTTTGGGGACCGAAATAATTCCTGATGCCTAGCAGGTTGCTATTGGTGGTTTTGCCCCTCTGTACTGGCCCAAGTATTTTCCCTTTCCTCCCAGTTCCCCACAAACTGCCCAGAGAAAAGCAGGCTATGTCCTGAAAAGGACATAAGCAGAAGTCTCTGATGTTCCAGAGGAGTCTCCAGCAGTCACCACTCTGTAAACCGTGTGCCTTGGTGCAGAGAAGCCATAACATGGAGAAGTTTTGCATTATTTTTACAGTTATTTATTTTTTTATATATTAACATTTATTTATTTTTATTATTGTTTACAGTGATCATGGATTAAACATGGATTAAACAAGGATTAAAACAATGACTTGTGCAAGTTCAGAGTTTCAGACGAGTGTTGCAGTACAACCGTATAAGGGTATCTTGTTTCTACAGAAATGGAGGGAACATGCAATTTGAATAAAAACACGTGAAGTCAAATCTGTTTTCTAGAACAGTATTACCTGCTGTATCTGTGAAGGACTCAGAGCAGGAATTTTTTAAAATTACTGAAGGTTTTCAGTGGCCCTCATGAGGTTTAGGAGGGTCCCTGTGATCGTATACTTAGTTTGGGGCATCAGAAGTGTGCTCGTCAGCTTCAGCATCCCGGTCGCTCCTGCATCTTTTACTGGCTGAGAATGAGATGTGGCAGCGAGTCACCGTCAGGCTTCCTTGGTTACCAGGGGCGTTGGAGACAAATGAAGAGCGATCAAGTGGAGCTCAGCGGTGTCTGAATTCAGGCACATGCTCTGGTCTTGCGTTTAACGTATGAGATGGTGAGAAGGAAAACCTTGCTGCATCACGAAAGCGCGGTGAGCAGCCCCATCCAGGTAAAAGGAGTGACCTGCTGGGGTGCCGGCTGCCCCGGCCGTGGGACCCGGCGGCTGGGTGGCAGCCCCATGCCCGCGTCCCCCGGGCTGCAGGGGCCCTCTGCCGGCACCAGCAGCCGGCTCTGCCTGGCTGCCGGGCTCCTGGCTCCCGGCACCGCCGCCGAACCTCCTAAAAGCTGCTGCTGGCGTGACACCCTCGGGAGGTTTGTCGGCGTGGGGTCCGGCCGGAGGGTGGAGGCCAGAAGCTGAATTAAAAACTGCCCTCGGTAGTGACTCAGAGTGCAGGAGAAGTAAGAGCGAGACCATTTTTTCCAGTATAACCCCCCAGACCAGAGGTGAAAATGAAGTGCAGTAGAGATGATATTAAGTGGAGTCATCTGAAGATGCTTATTTATCGGTCTGTGTTACACAGGCTGATGTTAATTCATAGGGATGCTGCACAAAAATGACTTCGCAGCCCAAATTGTCAGCGAAATGGCACGTTGAAGAAGCTGTGCGCAGCCTGTGCATCAGAATATTTGCACAGTTGTGAAACGGCATTTTCGCTCTCCTGGGCTAAAAATTGTTTGTCTAGCTGTTGAACTAGAATTTTCGTGTAGACAAAAACGTCCACATCAATGAACGCTCAGTTTCATGTTTACCTGAACCTTACTGCAGAGTCCAGTTGCATTTACAACAGGGGAAAAAAAAAAAGCCCACTACAGTTAAATTTGATGCTACAACAGACATGTTAAAAAAAGATATTAATAACATCTGATTCTTCAGCTGGGTGCCTCGGCAGGAGCATGAAGGGAGTCCATCTTACTCAAGGAATAGTCAAACAGCTTGTCCTGGTGTAGGGAAGGGACTGAGTTCCCTCATGATTAGCTGATGTTCACAAGTTAGGACCAAGTTTAAACTTCCACTCCTTTATTGTAAGAATAGGAAAATACCTTTATGGTGGTGGTTTTTTTTTTTTTTATTTTGTTGCTGCTCTGTTTAAGCTGGTTCAGTCTGTGCACAAGCAAACATATGCTCGTCTCCCAGGTACAATAGCAGCTGATCCACTTTACAGTGCTCATAAAGAAGTGTAAAGCAATCGAAGGAGCAGCAACAGTCACCCTGAATGACATTCAAGTCAGTGCCACGAGTGAGAAATCAGTCTGACACCAGTTTGTTCTCTCTGTTGTCATCTGGTGGCCTGACATTTTTGTTGTTGTTCAGCTTGAAAATCAATGTGAACCAAAGTACTCTTTGGATGAGACCCAGGCTTGTGATGGGAAGACCTTGTTATGAGACTGACACGCCGAAGTTCACGCGTGCGTTTGATGAGCTGCATTTGCTGCAGGAGCCTGTTTTGTCTCTGTGTGTCTGTCTCTGGGGTTTTAAAGCCAGCAGACAGAACTGAGAAGTGATGCAGGGTATCGCTGATACTGCCTCACTCGCGTTATGTCCTTCAGAATGAGAAGTCTCTCTCGGTGACCCCTTTTTCCACTGCAGCAGTCTGGTGTCCAGGCTGCTGTGCCCTTAGCGAGATGCCCTGCGTAGAACAAGTCATGGAGAAAGTCTAAAGATCTCCTCAGTGGGGGCCTTGTGGGTTGCTGTCACACTGAATATAGTCACAATACTGAACGTAGTGATGTGGAACGAGCTGGGCACTTAAAGTCATAGGGTGGAAAGGTTGCTGGAAAGGTTGGCTCTGCACTAGAAAATTCACCCTTTTGCTGACCTTGGCATCTTCTTGTAGGCGTAGGCTTTCTAAGGAGTTTGAAAGATTGATCCCACTTAACCTAGCGTTAGTGTATGTCCTGTAGGGTTGAATAAACAGCTTTAAACTTTAACATGCTTGTTGTTGAATTTCATCTCATTAATAATAACTGTTTTTTGTAAAGCATTTTGGAAAGGAAAAATGCAGAGCCAACTTGATGCACATAAAATTATGGGTCCCGAGCTGAGCAACACCATGCAGGCATGAGATCTTACTGTCATGCCAGAGGGCTCCAGGAACCCATCCACTCGGTGCTCAACAGTAATTGCAAAACTGAATAGAACAGAGAGGTTACCAGTAAGTGAATAGGGAACACTGGGTAAATTCGTCCTTTGCTCAGATCTTGAAGATTTTGCACGAGCCTTTTTCTGCCTTGCTTGATATCCAGGAGGACTATGTGGAACTGGAGGTAGTTCAGAGGAGAACGAAAAAGAGCGATCAGAAGTATAGCATGGCTCTGTATGTGGGAATCGCTGTCGGAGACAGGCAGCTCGAACTGGGGGGGCCGTCCATGAATTCATGCACAGCAGAGAGGGGGAGCGCCGGGATGAGTTGTTGGTGTCTCCTTCGCATACAAGAGCTAGGGCCCATCAAACAAAGCTAACAGGAGGCATCTGAAACAAGAAGATGTGTTCACATGGCTTTTGAGGGTGTATGGCTAGAAACTCGTGGGATGTAAATCCACAGAGGGTTACAAGACAGAGATACCAGGTTTAGATGAGGAACCCTCTGAATAGTGAAGAACTGGAAGCTGGAAGACCGCAGCAGGGAAGGATGCCATGTCTTCCGTGGGCATCTCCATTTGGCACCTGTCAGAGATGGGACACTGGGCAGTTAGATCTTTGGCCTGACCCAGTTCTGAGTGTCTCCTGTTCTAAGAAAAAATCAAGAGCATGTAATTGTGCAGAATACCAATGGTGCTACAGGTAGGCACAGGAAATATTTTTCCATCAGGTTTGAATATATCACTTGTAGAATTGCTCTTGATTACAGTGGGGTAACTTGCAGCTTCGATGGAACTACGGATTCTCCAGAGCAGGGCAGAGGAAGGATGGTGTCAGTGAAAGAGCTGATGTCCTACAAGGCACCCATATCCCTGCTGTTGAGCTATGTGCTGCGCAGAGGGTGACGATCTAGGCAGGAAGATGTGTGTGTCACTTGATGATATTCTGCACTAGACAGGATAGTGCAAGCGTTTGTGAAGCTCTTTCAAAACTAGTAGTAGAAACGTTGTGTACAAGGAGCAAGCATTAGATACGGGGAACATTAAATAGTTCCTTTGTTGGTCAAGGAGCACGAGAGAGTGAGGGCCTGCAAACAGAAAGGGAACAAATATCAAAAAGGCTGGACATCAAGGGTAAAACTAAATTAAAAATACTACAGATTTTGTTTGAGATGGTGTGATGGATGAATCATGCTTGCTGAAACATATCAGCACGTAACATATCTTGTATGAGGTTTTATGAAACGTTTTTAAGACTCTCTGATCCTTCTTGGGAAATACTTACATCTGGGCTACAAAACTCTGTGTCTCAGTATGTTTTCTGAATGTCTCTTCCCAGAGTATTTTTGCAATTGTTGGCGTTCATTTGCAGGAAAATGCTTGGGCTGTACCTTTCTTCTTTGCTTTTTACTAGAGAACATCATAATACTTTTCCGTAACCTAAAATCACCAGGGTCACCGCTCAGCAATGGCACGACAAAAGGCAGTCAAACTCAGCTTGCTGCACGAGCCCACTTGTGCTGCAGCAAAGTCAGTGACAAAACTCCCGCTTGCTACAGTGAAAAGGGTGGGAGAAGACCAAAATGTACCTGCTTTCATTGGCAGTAAACTGGAGTTAGGCACAACCTAATCAGGAATTAGGAAGACTAGGAATTAGGCTGGAGCTTAGGTTATAGTACTGTGAATTCAGGTGAAAAGTAAGCAAACTACATCAACTTTGACATTAAGAAAGTTACGTTTCTTAATGGCTCGCAGTGTGTTTTTAACTATAAGGCTACATAACTGAAGGGAAATGATACTGGGGAAATGAGCCAAATTTCTGCCTTCCCTTTATAGAGTATTGATTGTGAAGAGAAACTGAGTATATTGCCTTCTATTTATATCAGCAAGATTGCTTATGAACAGCTTGTTTTTAAAATGTCAATTTGGCATTATCAAATAGCTTTGTTCTGCCGTGGGTGAAGATGAGAGGTTTTACATCTCTGATGGTGAAGAGAGGTGGAAATTGTGTGTTTTTAACTCATGTGAATCTGGTTTATTAGGATGGGCATATAAAAAGTTTGTTTAAAAACTGTGTACCTCACTATGGATATCAGTATTAATTATACTAGTAGCCTTTATGTGTTATAGTATACACTGGTGTCTCTAGCCTCCTCCTCCTTACAGCAGATTTCTCCTCCTTAGCTAGATTGCTGCAACATAATCCCAAATTTTCCCAGCTCAATTCATATTCTGGACTTTTTCCCCGACCATTGCCATGCCTTAGTTCTGCCTTTGTTTTTTTCGTGTTGGTGAGAATTGTTGGATAGTTGTTTGTATTCTGAGAGCTCTTTGTTGCTTCGTGGGTGTTGTGTACATCCTTACGCAATCAACGCCTCAAAATGCTGTCTGAAGTCTGAAGATAGCTTGCTTTTTGTGTTGAATGTCACATTCAGCAAGCCTAAAGGGATGTTCTCCTGCCGTTTGAGTGTCATTTCTAATCGCACCAGTCTTCCTGACCTCCAGTAATTTAGAGTCTGGAGTGCTGGTCAGACAGAGGGCTTTTCCCCTGGCAGCTGGAGCTGTGCAAACGCTTTCCTCCTCTTCTTTCAGTGGCGAAAGTGGTGCTGGTAAGACAGAAAGCACTAAGCTGATTCTCAAGTTCTTGTCTGCAATGAGCCAACATTCGCTGGAGCTGTCCTGCAGGGAGAAGACCTCCTGTGTGGAGCAAGCTATTCTTGAGAGCAGGTACTAGATCTTTCAATGGACGGGTATTTTTTCCAGAAGAGTTAAGCTTTGTCGTTGATACAAGAGATTGCAATGTAGTAAAAGATGTGGGTGCATTTACTGAACAATAAAATGAATATTGGAAATGGGGATATTTTCCATTAAACGAAATTACCTGGCTGCTCTAGAGAGTTGTGAGCACTGTGATATATCTCAATGCAGGAAAAAGATGCAGAATTTTGAAATGGATGATGCTTGAGTGGTGGCTTTCATTTTTGTTTGGGGATGAATTCAGGTAACTAGAGCGAGGGAAATGGGTAATGGGAGGGAGAAACCAATGATGGGAGGGAGAAACCGTTGGTTTGGTTTGTATAGCCTGAGGATGAGGTACAATAAGATACAGTGTGATGAGGGTAGAGTGTGCAAGTGGTAAAAGCATGCTGAGGAAGGAGAGGGTAAGGAGAACTGCTAAGACAGATGAGTAAATACATCAGATAAATTGGACATACTCTACGCAAGCAAAAAATAAATGCCTCTGTTCAAAAGAAATAACACATGGTTCTAGACTATTTAAAAACAGAGATAATTTGACATGTTACTGCTTTTCTTTGTCATGCTTCATCTCTGTTTTACCTGCTGTATCTTGATGTAATTATTTTTTTTTAATTGCCTTGGGACAAGGACTATTTTCCCTACATCTGTCTAGCAATTTGCGTGTACTGAGATTTCTTATTTCTATAATTTAAGTACTGCAATGAGAATTGCCTGCATCTTATGAGCAGTTACAGATTAAGCTGTAGAGTAGTTTAGTACGGTTAATCTTCATGTTGCGTGAGTATTTGCATCTTTTGACAGAAACTTGAGATGGCCATTTTTAAGAATTGAGGATAATACTGAGGATGTAAGCTGTGTCTGAGGAGGTTGTCAGAAGTGAGCTTTTCAGAGTGCGGTTCCTTTCACAGGTCCCGTGTCGGGGACGTGTTGGTCACACATTAACGCTCTTGTCGTGCTTCTATATTTTCACAGCCCAATTATGGAAGCTTTTGGCAATGCGAAGACTGTTTACAACAACAACTCAAGTCGCTTTGGGAAGTTTATTCAGTTGAACATCTGTCAGAAAGGAAACATTCAGGGAGGAAGAATTATAGATTGTATCCTTGTTTGGTGATTTTACAGCTGCTTGTGGGCATCCCCCAAGTACCTCCTCTGTGGAGGGCTGAGAGAGAAGTGGCTCCCCTTCGTCTGTCCTTTCACCCCATCCTCAAACAACACAATTAAACTGAGCTGATGTAGGTGGGAAAGGGAGGCAGTAACACCAAGTTCTGCACGTTCTTGTGTGCATGCACACATGTGTCTGTGGCAGGGTGCGGTTTATTTACCCTTGGAGGACCAGGATTTTGTATAGCCACTGCTGGCATGGCTCATGTGCGTGTTCCTACGTAGTGAGCTAGAGCAGCCGGAGATCTTTGAGATAAATTCAATTGTCGGCTATTTCCCTCATTTATTATATCCAAAGATAAGCTTCTTACTTCTCTGGAAAAGTACATGAAAGAGCAGAGCCGCTGAATTTCTGCAGTGTGATCCTGAGTGGGTCAAATCCTTGGGTTTGTCCTGCATTTGGCAAAAATGGACTATGAGCAAGCTCCACCAGAGCACCAGAGGTGTGGGGATGAGGAATAAGCCCAGGGGGTCCCACCTAGTGTTTTGAGCATAAGCTGCTTTTGCAGTGGGACAAATTTCATCCTTAAAGCTGTTTTCAAGCTTTAGGAAAAAAAAAAAAAAGTAAAGGAAAGCAGATGTCATTTAAAGTCCAGAACATGAGAAGTCCAGTTTTGATGGGGTGGAGGAGAAGGAGGTGTGAGAACACATGGATATTAGAACTGGTGCAATGTTATCATTGTTGCTGCTTTATTCATCTTGTTATGGCAGTAGGCATGTCGTAAGAAAAGACCATGATGCTCTTCTGTTGTCTCCAATGAAAGGAGGAAGATTATAAATAGCTTGTGCATTAATTGCTTTTTACTTTATTCCTTGACTGAAGCTTTTCTTCCTGGCTATAGATTTATTGGAAAAAGTAAGTTGATGTTTGCTTTTGCTCGGTTAATTTTGTTTGTTTTAATATTTTCTTTGAAATTGTGGATAAAAAAATTCTCCTTAAAAATGATTGCTTAAATGGAAACTGTTTTTTACTTTGACAGAATCGTGTAGTAAGACAAAACCCCGGGGAAAGAAATTATCATATATTCTATGCTCTGCTGGCAGGGATAGAAGAGAGAGAGAAAGGTGAGTGGCAAAGCGCAAGTCACATGACTCCAGTGGCTTTCTGCTAGCAGTCAGCCATGGTGACAGCAGTGGAGAATTTAACTGCAGGAACCTGCTAACCCAAGCAGAGAAATAGGTTATTTATTCAGCTGGGATTCAGTGAATGTGAATTTGAGCTCAACTTGATAAAGCAACCTGCTTAGCTGAAGAATGTCACCGAGCTGCTGGTGACTACTTCTGCTGCAGCCCTGGGAACATTACGTGGGGACAAACATGCCTCATTCTGCTCAAGCTGGATATTTTTGCTGGTAGTAAATAACTCCACAGCAACAAAGAGAAATAATTCTGGTTCCTCTAATCCTCTCTCATAAAGAATAAATCCACTGAACAAAAGAAATGACATTTGTATATGTGCAAAATTGCCTAAATCTGTCTCGGCATCTCCCTTCGGGCCTGCTGTCTTTGCGTGCTAAAAAGTAGAGTTAATTCCATTATGCAGCTAAATAAAGAAAAACCCAGCGAAATAAAGACCCCATGTCTGATTTTAATATAAAACTTTGATTTGTGCATCATCATCATCATAATTTCTGAGCAAATGAATTGTGAACTATTTAGCTCTGACATAGTAATTTGTGGAGTGCTTTTGTTTCAGGATTTTTTTCTCACTTGTCCTCTTTCTCTCCTCATTAGAAGCTTTTTACTTATCTGTACCAGAGAACTACCACTACCTGAATCAGTCTGGATGTATAGCGGATAAGACAATCAGTGACAGAGATTCTTTCAAGGAAGTCATTGTGAGTTGTTTCCCTACTTCTTTATGCTTTAAAAATGCCAGACACTCCGGCTCGTGGGGCCCAGTGACAGAGCAGGAGGCACGGCCGGCTTGTGCTTGCCTGCTTGTGCAGCTCTGTCACTGAGGCACTAATCTTCAATGGACTTACGTTTTCTTGTAACATTTCACTGTCATTTTGAGCATGTCTTTACTTTCCCTCCAATATTTGATTTTTACTCTGTCATTTCAAAGTGTGCTGTAATTTAGTGAAATTATTACATTTTGGAATGAAAAGAATATCGGTGGGGAAGACAGTGAGGCATTTATATGGCTGTGCCCTTGCCTGCATTGTTTTATATTACAGCTATGTCTGCTTGCACTGTTATTCTATCCTAAAGCTTTGCCCAGATCATGTAGCACATGGGGAGCGAAGCACCTGGGCTTCTGTGACTCTTCAAGCTGCAGTTCGAAAATCCAGTTGTATGGAGTAACTTACACGATGGAGTTGAAGAAAATGTGAGCACACATTAAAAACCAAGTCCTGATGGAGCCTTTCTCTGAATGGCTTTATATCTTATACCCACACCAATTAGCTACAGCAATTAGTCTATACTGACTGTTGGGATAATTGCTAATTGCTTACTATATCACCAAGGTGATACGTGTTTGATTTTAAAAATCAGACAAAATATTTGGTTTCATCCCCTTCACCAAACGGTTTTTGCTTAGCTGTGTTAATCTCTTGGCCAGATTGACAAATTAATGTGTAGTGGATGCAGCAGTTGTTTTTAGTGTAAAAAAAACCCCTCACCTAGTATGGCACGAGGAGGGGTTGGAAAAGTTGGTAACTTATCCATATTATAGTCACACGCTTAAGCTGATTAGCGTGACATTTAATTTGTGCTAATCATTCCAGGGTAGGCAGAGCATGAAATCAGCGGGGCAGGTGATGCCTGCGTGCTGCCCACAGCGTGGGCAGGCTTGGAGCAGGGGCTGAGGCTGCCGGGCTGCGTTCCCGGAGCGGGAGGCGGGCAGGAACCTCATGGTTCATCCTCACCTGTCTTTTCCTGTTACAGTCACCTCCTTTGCCTGTTTTTTTGCAGTTAAAGTCCCCAAATTGTTGCTTAAGTGAAAGTTTTTTGTAGGAGATAGGGAGGAACTGCACAGTGAGTGTCTGATGGACTCCTCGTGCTGCCACCTTTCTTAGAGCTCTGTTGTGAAAGGTCTTCTGTAGAAAATAAACTTTCAACCATTATCTTTTCTCTGCTGTTAACTATGGGATGAATCTGATTCCATTTGTAATTGATGATTTATGAAAGATAAACTGTGTCGTGTCATCTGTCAGACATCTGCAGTGACTTGTAACATGAGGAGTCTAACTGCAAGGGTATAAAACTGTGGTTTGGTCTCAGACGGGCTCATATTAGACCCAAATTTGGGAAATTCTGATGATTTCGAGAGGCATACAATTACTTACCCCTCCTATGTCCGCGAAAAACATCTGTTCCTCCTCTCGTTTTAGTATCTCTTTAGATAGGGATTTGCTGTTCTCATTTACGTAGTTGAGCCTGGATCATTGCCATATTGATTATTCATAAATTCAACACACTTTATGTAGATCTCTTTTTCTTGCTCAGTTTTGCTCGAAGATGTCCGACCACACTGGTAAGGCGTGTTTGGGCTTCATAGCTTGCCCGGAGTGTGCTTCAGAGGGCTTGTCTGAATTCTCTGTGGCTGAGACAAGTGAGCAAACTGTACATGTTGCTCTGTTTCCTCGCCCATGCCCTGGTACCTGCAAGGCTAATTGGCAAAATTTGGTAAAAACACAGAGGAGGTTATCGGTTACTAATGCAAATTAGTGAAATTGCGTCTAATGCACGACTCAGTAGGGCATTCCAGTACTTATGCAATTGTAATGAAGAATTTGAGAGCAAATTACAGCATCCTTACAGCATCAAAAGGAGATTTCTTGAAACCAGAGTGATACTTACATGCCCCAAGATGTCCTGGTCATGTCTTACAGCGTATTCGATTTGGGATGAAACCAAAGGAATTAACTCCTGCCAGGCCTCTGTCTTGCTTTTCTGAGGCCTGACAGCACCCTTGGTGGGTTTGCCCTTGTCCCCATTTCTAATTCAGCGTCCATGTTATTAAAGCAGCTCACTTCTCATTCCAGACTGCAATGGAAGTGATGCAGTTCAGCAAAGAGGAGGTGCGAGAGGTTTTGAGGCTGTTGGCTGGCATTTTGCATCTAGGAAACGTTGAGTTCATCACTGCTGGTGGCGCACAGGTGTCCTTTAAAACAGGTGAGAAGGTTGTGCATCCAAATGTAAATTTTTCTTGAGGCTGTGAAAGCTGTATTCGTTGCTAGCTTATCTGACCATAGCGAGGACAAACAGTGAAAAGGTCTTACTGCGTTTTAGCATCTCTAAATGTTGATTGAAATGTTATTTTTGGCGTTTTGACTGATAAAGCAAATTAGTCTGCTGCTGGATGCTAATTCTTAATTAAGGAATACCTTGACCACATATTTACTCCATTAATAGCAGTGAAATTCCATTTTAATCTCATTCCTTTTTTGAAATATTCTCAAGTTGATAAAACATAAGTGCTCAAGTACATTCCTTAACTGAAATCTCCACTGAAGGTATCTTTTGTGAGAGCTTGCAATACTGCAGTTATAAATCTGAAAGTATGTGCTGATATGCCTAAAGACTGGGCTGGTGAGCATTTGAAGTGTTTTTTTCAAATATGGCTATAAAAAGTAGCATTACGTAGTGCTTTATATACCACATTATAGCAAAATTGCAAATTAATGTATGCATATAAGAAAAAAATGTCATTGGTTTTCTTTATCCTCGTCATCCAGAGGGAAGCTGAAACACATTTATGTGGGCAAAGAGTGAATTACTGTTTGTATGTGGAAAAAAATATGTAAGCGTAAGCAGTAGATTGTTCGAATCCTTGACATGTAACATTAAGAGGAAAATAAATATTTGTGACTTACTTGTGATGAATTGCTGCTGCTAAATTCCTTCAGTTGTGCATGTTTATGACACTGTGACTTTTCATGAGCAGCAAAAACTACTAGAGTTTCTAGCTGTGTTTTTATATATAATCCTCATCATTTTAGAAGCATCTTAAATGGTACTGGTAGTAGTAATAATAATAATACAAGAAATTAGTTTCATAACCTTGTACATTTAAGTACCTAATTGTATTTGTCCATTTCTTTTGCCAGCTCTGGGTAGATCTGCTGAACTGCTGGGGTTGGACTCCACTCAGCTAACTGAAGCATTGACACAGAGGTCAATGATACTCAGGGGGGAAGAAATCCTAACACCTCTTAGCATACAACAGGTAAAGGCATCTCCGTTTGGACATGGTTTTAGGATCAGTTAAATATATGGATCTTCAAGTCCAGGGAAAACATTGGTCACTTAGGAACAGAAGCGTAGCTCATGCATCAGAGTTGCTCGCAAAAATACTGCATAGTTTTTTTTGGAAGGGAATGAGTGGAGTTTTAGGAATCTCTGAAGATCCCCATCCTATCACTCTGGCCAGGTCTTGTAGCTTGGCTCTTGTTATTCTTATTAAGCCTGATGGCTTACCCTTTTTTTCGAATTCTAATCATGTAGGCTGATATTTTTCATTATGGACATTTGTGTCAGGTGGGTGTCTTTGAAAACTTTCAGCAGAAATAATTTTATTCTTTACAAGAAGGGGTAATAGAAATAGGTATACATAACATTATGCTTACTACTAGAAAGGGGTAAATTAAGGTGGATTTTCCTACCCTTCTGTGTTCTTCCTCAATACCTTAAGTTTGTAATTTCCCAATTTTTGAATGCTTGAGCCTTGAAATGTCATTTTAAAGCTACATAGGTGTACAGCTGTTATAACCTACACTGTTACAGCTTAAATCATGACGCTCTGTAACTGTTAATGCAATTTCTGTCAAGGTACATAGGGATACAAACGTGCTTGCATTACACATTGCTTCATGCTGTGCAGAGGACACTGACCAGCGAAGTCTGGTAAGTTCTCAGTTACAAGGATGACTGATGCGTTGTGTATTCCTTCTTTAATGCAGGCAATAGACAGCAGAGATTCTATGGCTATGGCACTTTATTCTCAGTGTTTTGCTTGGGTAATTAAGAAAATCAACAGCAGAATCAGGAGCAAGGAAGACTTCAAGTCCATTGGAATTTTGGACATATTTGGATTTGAAAACTTTGAGGTAAGTTTCAAAAGTTTTTTCAAATGGAGTGTCTGTATTTATGATTCATTGTTCTACATATCTTTGTCATCTTCACTGGAACTTGATTATTAAACATGTTATGACTTAAACCGATTCCTAGTTTGCAAAGTAAAATACTTGGAGTGTATGCATTTTGAAAAATTTCTTGTCTCTTTAGGTAAACCGTTTTGAGCAGTTCAATATCAACTATGCAAATGAAAAGCTTCAGGAATATTTCAACAAGCACATCTTTTCCTTGGAGCAGCTGGAATACAGCAGGTAAGAGATACAGATGAAATTTGAAAGAAATTTGAAAATACCAGTATTCACTTGAAATCTGGGATCCCAGCTGCCTTAGCTTCTTTGAACATCTGTGTCTGGAGCTGAGTATTTTTTAAAAGCAAACGATTTTGCTGTAATTTGCAGGAGAAATACATCAGCTTCTCTTCTTTCTATATTTAAAATAAGTTCATTGTAGCTGTCAGTGATAAGACCCACCTTATTTTCCTTAGGGAAGGACTCATTTGGGAGGATATTGACTGGACAGACAATGGAGAGTGCTTGGATCTTATTGAAAAGGTAATAGAGAATTTGAAACTGGTACCTATTTCTAGTTTTTGGTCTGAGGTAATATGTCTTTAATACACTTGCCAACACAGAGAAGAAGTGAAGAGAATGGTGGATCTTGCATGTTCAAATAGTGAACTTTTAATCAGGTCATTTTCGTACATGGATATATTGTAGATAATATTGTAAGCTCAATATATGTATCTTTCCTTGTAGTAACTTTTAACAGTGTATGATTATATACAAAAGCAATATTTGGAGGTGATTCAAAAGAGTACAAGGAGAGGGCAGAAAGAATGACGGTGTCTTGCTCCCGTAATGGCTTTTCATGGGATATGGGTAATCTTCCTTCGTTGCCTGCCAATTTTGGCTTCATCCTTAACTTTGTGTTCTGATTTGTACTAAAGCAACATGTGAAAGAGTATGAAGTTTCTGCAGAGTTATTGGTAGGACCATTAGCAGTGAGGGGCAGATGAGGTCTGAGTTTGCTGCGTAGAAATTATAGCCCTGGCTGGGTGACAAAGCCAAAGTTATATAGCATTCCATCCATGTTCGCTTCTGCCAGCGGTACAGGCGGGCTGGGTGAGTTCATCTCCATAGCGGGGTGTGTGGCTGCGTGGGTGTAGGTGACCATAGAAGCAGGCAGCAGCGGGCAGGGAATCCAGCTGCCAGGACGTGACCCCAGTCGGGACCGTGCAGTTGGTCAGGAGCTGCTCTGGGCCCGTGGGAAGTGGCTCAGTAAAATGTGCTCCTGGAGAACCGTGTTTTTCTGAGAGGCTGTATCACCCTGAAGCTTGCTGGACACATTAATAACTCCAGGGTAGCTTGGTTTGTTTCCCACCTCTTCTAGTATGAGCAGTGGGGAACATCAAAGGAAATTACACAGAGGCATATGCAAAGCAAGGGGAGGTGGTGCTTCATGCAGTGCGTAGTTAAACTGGTGATCTTCTGCTGTGCCCCTGGACACGGTGGGTGCTGAAAGTTTGCATTGGTTCAACAACTAAGTAGATCAGTTTGTGGAAGAAAATTTTTTGAAAGGCTGTATACATAAACCCCTCAGATTTAAGGGACTCCTGATCAGTGGAGATCTTGGAGGCTGGGGATATGTTCTACATCATTGTATGCACCTAAAAACTGCCCACATCAGGAGAACTGGTGCTTCTTCCAGTAGTTTCTACTTCTTTATTTTGTCCAAGCATCATATGCTGTATGTTTCAGAAGGAGTGTTGCCAGAAAAAGAGGATTGCAGTCCTCTATGAGAGTGAGATTTTAGTCATGTACTGGGTGGTTTTGTGCCTCTCTGCATGCAACAACTTCAAGGACTTTATGATTTTTTCAAACTGGGGACAACGTCTGTGTCTATCTGTGCACTAATTCGTCTTATGCCTCTTCTTGCTGTTCTAGAAACTGGGGCTGCTGGCACTGATCAACGAAGAGAGCCATTTTCCTCAAGCTACTGACTCCACCTTGCTGGAGAAGCTGAATACCCAGCACGCTGTATGTGATGTTTTGCTTATGTTTTCTGTGCAAATTATGGAGAGGCTCTTTGCTTATGTTGAAATTCATGGTTCAATATACGGGTTCATAGTGTTAACGACTGTTTTGGATGTGATCCTACTTCCACTTCAGTCCATACCATTTGCTGTCAAAACTTGAGTTGGTTACTTGGAAGAACATATCCTTGTAACTGTCTAGGTTTCCATATTGGTGAATAAGCCAAATTCTGCTCTTAGTTAGAGCTCTGACAACCTGCAGTAACTCAGATTACTTAGATCTTACATTTTCCTTGATTTAAAGAAGTAGTCACCTTGATGTCATTTACCAAAAGGTGGCTCTTTCCTCTGTCCAGATTAGTGTTACCTTTATTTGTGATCCTAGAATTATTTTCGAGAACTTCTGGGGTGCAAGCATATCCATCAATCCTTGTAACTGCCAGTTTAAGACAGAGCCTTCTTTTTCGAAGTGCCTTTAATAGGTGGTTCTGCCAGATGGGTTCAGGTTTAGTATAATGCCTTTTTAGATACTATAAATCTGTTATTACTGCATTTGAAGCAGCCCAGACTAACAAATCCTATTAAGGTTGTAAGTTGGTTGTTTGCTTTGGGAGCACTAATCTTCCCGGGAGTTCACTGGAAGACAATGGTTTGTTTAGGTCTGGGCTGAGAGGACAATGTGACCCTTTGTGACCATCCACTCCCTGACCCCCCCTCAAACATTCTTCTCTTTTCTTTCCCCTCCAATTAGAACAATCCTTTTTATGTAAAACCAAGAGTTGCCGTTCACAACTTCGGAGTGAAGCACTACGCTGGGGAGGTAATTTTCTTTATTTGCTGAAATGATTCCAAACAGAGTTTTCATAAGCTTAATTTTACCCTGAGGCTGCTCAAAATTAACTGAAACACTCTGTTCCCTCAGCGTTTTTCACAGTACCGCTCTTGTGAGAGGTGCCTGACTACTTGGCTGGTTGTTTGAATCAGCTCTTGTTTCCTGCTAGGTCCAGTATGATGTCAGGGGTATCTTGGAGAAGAACAGAGATACTTTCAGAGATGATCTCCTGAACTTGTTACGTGAAAGCAGGTACGTTTCTGCGATTTTTGTTTCGGACGTGATGTTAAGGGGTGTTGTATCACCTAATTCTGCCAGGGTTTGAGTCTCTTGGGTGTTGCGTAGCGTAAGGCCTTAACAGAGTTGAAATGAGCAGAGGAGAAATATCAGAGATGCCTGTAAGCAGGTCTGACTGTAAAAGTCGGGTTTTCCCATGTTGCACAGTATCTCATTCCTGTTCAGTCCAGGGGCTTGCTAGAGAGCTCACTTCCTACTCAGTGGCGAGTAAGGGTGCTGGAAGCTGGTGATGGTTTTTTAACTGTTTCAGGGTCCCTCCCAGGCAGCGTGCATGCATGGTTTTTTACTTCACATGCAGCCTGATTTGCTTGTATTGCTGGCATTCCCTGATTTGGGTGAAAGGTTGGTGTCAGGGACCTACCACAGTGTAAATTGCCGTATAGTAATTGCTTCAAGGGGAGAATTTCTATAAAGATTCATGTTAAAGAAAGTCTGAGCTTAGGTGCCTTTGGTACCTGCATGCCGCTGTCATTCTGCTGTCTCAGGTCTCAGGGTCCTTACAGCGGTGCCCGGTGAGCCAGAGCGGTACCACGTCCCTTGCCGTGGGCGCGTGGTTGAGACTCCAGGGCACGCAGAGGGGTGACAGCAGAGGAGGGAGCTGAGCCCGCGTGCTGCTGTCTCGGCTGCCCTCGCCCGTCCCGTCCAGTCAGCCTGCCTTGCTGTGGGGGTTGCTTGTTCCTAAATCCCTCAAGCCCCTCTGTGCAGGCGAAACTGTTAATAAGCGTTTCCCTCTGTGTTGCTTGTTCTGCTTTCGTGACACATCTAACCTGACAGCTGTCAACTGGAGTAGGTAGGTGAAAGTAATAAAGGAGTTAGAGCTGCTGGGCCTGGTTTTACTCTTGCACCAACATCTGTCTGGAGCTCAAGTTAAATGGTCTGTGCTTTTGTAGGGGTGGTGAAGGAGAACACCCGACTGGTAGGGCAGACAACACCATACAGAGCTGGTGTCTGGAAGGGAGGCTCATGTGCGTGGTTATTTTGCCCCAAACAAGCTGCAAGTCTTCGTCTTTGTTCAGGTGCAGTTGCCGTTACAGTCAGCTGGAGTTTTGGTTGAGCGAGTGGAGTAAAATGCAGTAAGGACTCTAGGACTTCACACTTTGTTTCCCTCATGATGTGTTGGGAGTGCAGAAACAAAAACCTCGTTTTGTTTTGCTTTGCTTTGCTTAGGGTTGTTTTTGTTTTTTTTTTTCTCTCCCCTGCATAAATTCTGCAAAGGCAAAATCTATTGCTTATTAAAGATAGTGGAGAAAATCAATAAGCGTTTTTTGGATGGAGGAGCTGCTTTCTAAGGGACAGTGCTTTCTGTGCATTGTGTAGTGGTAAACCTCATGGTCTGTTAAGGTATACTTCAGAGATACTCTTTTCTTTCCCATTTCAGTCTTGATTTCATCTATGATCTGTTTGAACATGTTTCAAGTCGCAACAATCAAGACACTCTTAAATGTGGAAGCAAGCACCGAAAACCCACTGTCAGTCTCCAGTTCAAGGTTAGTTAACGTGTCGTCTCTGCTCGGTAGCTGATCAGTGATAGATAAACCCTCTTCAGTAAAGAACAGTTGCAGGCTAAAACAGGCAAAACTTCAGCATCAAAACATAGCTGTTTCTTCTGTGAACCTGCACTTACTAATCAACTGATCAGCTGTACTAGCTGGCTTCAAGCAGACACTAACCTTTGTGTCACACCATCTGCACAAAACTCCTGTTGCTTTCCGCTTGCTTATTTGTCCTTATTTTAAAGCTCATCTATGAAGTTGGTCTCTCTCATCCTGTTCTTTTTTTCTCCTAATCTAAAACCAACCACAGAATCTCACAAAGCCTTACAGCAGTGCCTGTATGCTAGGAAAAAGAAGTACTGAATAAATACCTCATTAAGGTGTTGCCTTTTAACTTGAAGTTTGGAAAGCATTGTTATTAAACACCTTTATATGAGGCTTTATAGCCCTCCCATAAAAAATGGCACCAAATTGAAATCTAGCATAAAGTCTATCTGCAAATTATTTAAAAGAGAAAGACTGGCACAAAGCCTTTTCTAAATTGCATGAGTACAAGTCTGGATGAGTTGTCTTTCGTTTTTTTTGAATTAATATACATTTGCATGGTTCATTCACTTTTTTTTTTTTTTTTTAAAGGAAGCAGACTCAAGCCCCCTGAGGGCAGATTTTATCCCAATAGACTATTGCTGAGTGTTGGACAGAACAGCAAGGAGTGTGAGCTGGGGAACACACAGTGTCTTTTATTAAAAAAACACTAATGTTATATTCCCTGGACAGCTTGCTTTGTGCTACCATGGCTTGTCTCAGACAATACTCACTTCCTGTGGTGAGGTGGTATTTGCTCACTCTGTGGGACAGCAGAGGTGGTGTTTCCACTTAGTCATTTGTACCTGTGCAAAGTAGACCTTTAAGATGTTACTGCATAAAAATTGACCGTATTTTTTCACCCGCTTTGCAAGGTAGAACATAATGTAGAGTTCCTTCTCTTCCCCATCAGGGCTTCTGGATGACGTAAAACATGATAAAACATGAAATCAGAACATTGTTGCCTCTTACCTAAAGCTGCAGTAACTGACCGTTAACCAGCTGGGCTGCTTTGCAAGAGGTTGACCTTCACATCATGTCGTCCCCAAAGAATTAGGCTGGGTGTTTTTTTTCATGTTTTAAAGCCTTCCAGGGATTAGTCCATCGCATTTCAGCTGAAGATAAGCACTTTGCCTTCACGGTTTCATTCTCGTGATAGGTTGGTTAGCTCATCTTTTCGTTTGATCGCCTGCCTGATGCGGGCCTGGGGGCGCAGGCAGAATGCTGCGGTTAGATACCGTCTGCTTCAGCCATTGCTTGAAACAGGCAAACTTCAGATTAGCTCGTCACCTGACGGTGACTTAGAGGCGTGCAGCACTGTGCGGGATCTGGCTGTCTGTACCACAGATGGATGTGAAAACAGGTTAAATCTTTTTTGTTTAGGCTGACGAACTTTTCCAATCTCTGTAAGTCGTAGCCTGTGTTGAGAGAATTGGCTTAGTTGTCCGTAGATGTTGTAATGTTCACACAGGTTTAATACAGATGAAGCCTTTACTTTTTGAAGCTCTAAATATTTGTCTTTACATAGAAATGTTTGTCTTTATATCTTCTGTCTGTTTAATGTTTGCTGCCCTCAACTTCTGGTCTATAGGCTGGCAAAGGCAAACAAACCGATAACTGTCATTTATGTTCCCAGTAACTTCACCATGTACTCTGTACCAGCTCCTGTCCACAGCCACAACTCTGCCTGATGCCTTTATCCACTTCACGTTTAATCACCAAGAAAGCCCTTGGTTTGCAGATTAAAGCAAGATGTTTTTGTAACAGACTGCCATTGGCAGTTTCCTCCCAAAACGTATGGTAGGACACGCAGTGTTGCTCCTTTAAAAAGTGAATTTTCTGTCTCCTTGGCAGCCTGCTTTGTATCCTCTCCGCTGCCTGGCACGTAGTGCCACCTTTGAGTGGCAAAGGAGAGAGAATGGGAATGAGGCAGGTTGGAATAAGATACGGAATGACGGCTCAGGCGGGAAAGGGGCAGGTGCGTAGTTAAAGTAGTAATCATAAAAGGACTGGGGGGGGTTGTGATTTTTATCTCCAAGCTGAGGTTCAGACAGCTGATAGTCTAATGTGTACTGGGTCTTTCAGAGTTCTAAAACTAGAGAAGAGCCCAGGATTTCTTCTGTTTGTGGTTTTGGTTTTTTTTTTAGCTGAACCTTATAATCCCTCTTGTTATTGTTAAATGCAATTAGCTATCACATGAAATAATTGTGAAACTGTCTGCTTAATGCTGTTAGCATTGTCCTTCAGTAAGATGTGTTTGCTTTGCCACTCTACTCAATTTTTGTTAATTTCAGCAGGGGGGGGTTAAAATCTAGTATTGACAAAATAATGCCTACTGTATTCTAAAGTAACTCCTTTTTCAGAAATATTTTTAAAATTTTTTCTACCCTCTTGTTGACTTACATTTATTATCAGAGTGTGCTTTTAGCAAGAAAGGTTGAGACCGCACAGGAGAGAGGAACTCCCTGTGCACAAGATGCTGCTGATGGCAGGGAAAATGGAAAATGAGTGGGTATGAGGTGGTTGAAATGATAAGGGGAAATCTGGTTTTGTGGGTATTTCAGTTTTACCTGAGACCCCTTATCATTCCTTTTGACTTGCTCGAGTTTAGCAATTGGGAATGTGGATCCTAAGTCTTGAGCAGTCATTGAAAAAGATCCCTGAAACGGCAACTTTCCAATTAGTTGTTTCTTTATGAACAGTTTTCTTCATACCAATCTCTATATCTGTTTGCACTGTAAAATGGTGGTGATAGTTTCGATCAGAAGGGCTGGTGGAAGAAACAGACATCCATGTGTTGATTCTGTGTGTTCACTAGCGAGAGCTTGGACGGTGCAGTCGTTTCTGGTGTGTGCCACTAGGTGTTGCAGTTAGATACTGTCTGCAGTGCTGAGCTGCAGGAGCTTCTGCCGGGCTATGTTGCTTGTGCAAAAAGTCAGCTTGCGAAGTGCTGTCTTGTTTCTACCTGTGTTCTAGGAATCGCTTCATTCTTTGATGGCGACGCTGAGCTCTTCAAATCCTTTCTTTGTTCGGTGCATCAAGCCCAACGTGCAGAAGGTAAGATTGAAAATTCTTTTTTCTGTATGTCTCAGGCCTAATCTTTTGTTGCCTGTCTGGTTATTTACCCCTGTGTGAAGCAGAGGGTGGCATTTGTCACTGACTTTGTAAAAGACTCTGCAAGGTGAGGGCACTGGGAAAGGCTTTTGGTTTTTTTTGTATGTGAGCACTGTCTTTGGGCAGCTTTTTAGTAGTCGTTGCTCACAACTCTGATAAATGACTGGCTCTGAGGGTGGTTATAAAAGGGAGGTAGAAGGCAGCACTGCACACTTGACAAGTCTGTGAGAGCCTTTTTAGGAAGAAAATGTCAAAACTGCAAATCTTGTTTTAAATCACTAGAGGCAGCGAATGGTGGTGCAGACAGCAAAACTGATGTGAATGACCTACTCTGACATCAGACTCTTAGTCTTACAATTTATGCAGAAGTCTAGGTGTCTTCATGCTGGCTGTTTAGTTCTGTTACAGAATTATATTTTTAAAACAGATTTGGACACTAAGGCTTACTGTATGTATTTGCCTTTTCAGTCACAGACAATGAAAGGCAGTGTGGAGACTTATTTAGATGTGTTGGAGGGCTCTCTACAAATCAAGCGGTCATGGTATACTGATCGCTGAAGTTAATATTGTTAGCCTGGTCCTCACACTCTGGGGGTTTTGTGCGTCTGTTTTTGGCTTTATAGACCATTACTCATGTATGGTCTGCTTATGTAGAAAATGCAGCAGCCAGAGGTGCTAATGAATCTGGTTTATGGTTTTCACATGGCAGCTTAGAAATAGATGACTCTGCTATAAATCCAGTTTTCCATGTTACATTTCTCTGGGATGTCTGGTTAATCAGGACACTAAAACATCAAACCTGACAGATTTCATTGCAGGTTTTTGTGTTATCTGTACGGCACGTCCTTGACTTTACATGTTTTCAGCTGCTAACTGGTTACTGGCAGCTGGTAACTTTTGCACTGCTACTCGTGGTGTGTCAAATAACGTGCAGACTGTGAGCACCTTCGCAAGAGGGAACAGCCTGGCAGCGAGTAAGACCTGCGTGTGGTGCTCCGAGGTGTGCAGCCACCAGGTAGCCCAAGCCCACGGGGTGGCAGCGCCTTGGCCAGCAGCGGGGCTCTGCGAGCCTGCGCGTGGGGCAGAGCCCCTGATCGCGGAGGGAGGGCAGTTCTGCAAAGCTCCTTTCCCTCCTCTGCTCCCGTTGCTGCCTGGAAGCCTCGTGACCCTTATAAAGCCCGCCTGCTGCCACTGGAGTATAAGAAGAATTTCAGTAACTCACACGTTTTTCTTACTTGTCCTTTTGCATCTGAGTAAGGCTCATCTCCACAGGACCAAAGTCACAAGGATTTGCCATGGTTGATGCAAGAACCAGGCACTTGTCGCATTTCCATGGCAAGGAAAACACCGAGTTCCCACTCCCGTGTTTCTTGTTGCTCTGCCAGTCTTTACCCACTGGAATGCTCCATCCCTGGTGAATTTGGCATATGCTACTGTATCTGCACATATATTTTACTATCGTTAAAAACAAAGTTCTCACAGAATTAGCAGCTGCGCAAGCGGAAGGAGCTTGAGACAGCTCAGTCTCAGGAAACCGTGTCTAATGGCAGGAGTGCATACAGGAACAGACTGGGAAATTCCTGCAGACAGTCCCTTTCAAAGTACGTGTAAAAAAAGTCACTGAAATCTTACACAAAAGTGTTTGTCCTCTTTTTCCTTCTGCTTTAATTTGATTGCAGATTTTACTCAATTCAATGGCTTTACCAAATGGGAAATCCTATTTGAAGACCAGGGGTAGAGAAAAGGGTCACACAGTTTACTTGTTGTAGCTGATTCAGTAGAAGACTTGATGGAAAATCAGAAGGAAAGCTATATATAATGCCTGTTGATGGCATTCTTCAGCCAGGAAGGTGTTCTCAAAATGCATTTTTGGGATTTGCTGTTTTAGGTTCTGTCTGCCGTGCACTGCTCCCTGTCCCCCTCCATGTCTCGCAGTGATTTTTACCGCCAGTCTTGTGACGTTGTCGGTGTTGCTCTTTCTGCAGTGGTGCGAGCGCAGAAGCAAGCATTTGGCTCCTCTGTAGCTCAGCTGGATTCTGTGCATGCCCATCACGTTAAACACTTCATAGTTTATCCTGCTGTACAACTCGTTGCTTCTTTTCGGTTAGACAAAGTCAAATAAGGTGGGTGAGCTCTGAACCAGCACGGCTCGGAGACACGGTAGCTGTGCGTGGACTACTGGGGGTTACCGCATACGTGACTCACTCTGCAGGGCTGGGTGGAAACATGGCTGCTTGAAACATTCAGATCAGCTGCTGAAACGGAGAAAAAGGGAGCGAAAGAAAATAAAAATCTTCACTGAGTGTTCTGTGTGTTTTCCGTCCATAGTTTTTGCTCTGCAGTGACGATAATGTGGAATGTTAAAATGGCACTCTTCAAAAAGTACTTAAACAGCGCTTGCCAAATAACATATGATGTGAAAGGTAGGGTTGTTTTAATTACTTTTTTGAAATACGCAGCATTAAAGGGGGCTGGACCAGAGAGACTCGGCAAGGGGAGAGCAGAAGTTGTGCTATCAGGAGCAAACAAAGCCTCTCAAGCTACTCATGGCTCTCTGGGTTGAGTACGAATAGACGACGCACCCATCCCTGAGCATCCTCTGTGACTCTGGAGGGGAGGAGCTGGTGGTGCCCGACAGCTGTCTTACTCTGGAATTAGGTTTCAATTCTGTAGGTGAATGAGGTTGAGCAGGTGGAAGACAAATTCAGGCCTTTTGAAAGCAGAACGTGCAGCAGACAGGACTTCCTCTGCTCTTCTAGACATGAAAGTGTATTCATGTTGGATAAGAGATGTGAGAATTTACAGTAATTGTTTTATTCTTTTAATTGATCAGAAGTTTACTTTTTAAATGTTACGGTGGCGAGCAAAAACAATTCAGCATGTGCAGTAAACCACTGAACATTTACATATCAAAGCGGGATCCGCGCTCATTAGTGCAATTTCCTGAAGGGAGAGCGCAGAGTACTCGACCTTTTGTCACAAGACATTTCAGCCAGCAGGCCTCAGACAGAAGAACAGAGGACCCATTAATCTTTGGGAGACCCCCGAACAATCACTGTATCTGTTTTTGCAGTTTCCAGTCTGTTCTGAACTAGCCATAGCATGGAAACTTTTCCATTTGGTATGCTTAATGAGTATTTTCTGCTAATGAAGGGTCTTTCTCCTCAACTTCCCTTGTCTTCAGTGCAGCTTGCAGAACTATGTATCGTTTCATCCTTTTGAACTTTGACGCATCTTTCTCTGTTTCTTGGTCTTGTGTTTCTTTTCCTGCCCCCTGTTCTATTTGATAATGATTCCTCCTTGCAACCTTGCCATTTCTGGTCTCCATCTATCCTTTTTTGTGCACCTTAAATTAAAAAAACCACCAACACCACCAACACACGCACACGAAAAAAAAAAAACAAACTGAAAAAGACTGTCTTTTTACAATAAGCTACAACCATTGCAACAGCCATCAGCTGAATGTTTCTTCCAGCTTGCTGCTATTAATGAAGTTACGAAGCCTTGGTGCTGCTCAGGAGACAGTTCAGGGTAAATTTAAGATCTGAACCTCCTATGCGAGCCGTTTCAGAGGCAGAAATTTTCCTCTTGGCCAGAAGGAGCCAGCCTCATGCAGATTGGCTCAATTGCCTTCTCAAGTTCCCTTCTCCATTTAGGATTTTTTTTCAGAAAATATATTGGCATGATCATAACGAGTGGCATAATATTGGCACAGCCTTTGCAAGTGGACCCCACCTCCAGCATCCGCACGGCCTTGTCTGTGCTGGTCTCTTAAAACCTCAGTTGCTCCAGCTTGTTTCTGGAGTTCCCTGTTCTTGAGACTTCAACAGGTTCAGACACGGCGGTTCTCCCTACGCGTAGGTAGGTGTATCCACTTCCTTCTCGTTACCGGTCTGAGTCCGGTTGGGTCCTGATAGGCAAAATCCTGGCTTCGTTAGAGTTGGCATGAAATATTTGGTGTAGACAAGAACATCAAGTTTTTTGTTTTTGCTTTTGTGGTTTCTTGTTGTTTAGGAAAACTGTGTTGGTGTGTGCCACCTGAACAGGATTGCAGGGTCTCTACTCGCTTCCCTGTCTGCTCACTGTGGTCTTTCTCATTCTCTGTTGCGGTGATGGTCTTGCCACCAGCAAGACAAAGACTGCCGTCTCTGAAGCTTGTGAGCTCTGAAGGGGCAATTCTGTTTCTCTGGAGGTTTTTTTATATTATTTTTTTTAATCTTAAAATTTAATTAGGTAAGGTAAAGAAATACGACAAAATTAAACCTGTATTGTAAACCTACTGCAGGGTAGGGGTTACTGGGAGCAACAGAAAGAGTGAAACTAGTAATAGCTTTGCAATCCAAAGGAAGACTGGTAGAAAAAGGTCTGTAATAAATTCTGTGAGGCTTACTGCTGCTCAGGAGTCCTATCACGCTCCATATTCATTCTGGGAAAATTACTATCAAGGCAATAAGGTTGCTAACATTGCTTCTGGGGACAGAGCCATTTAAAAGGATCAAGGTATGGCTGTCGGCACCTGCAGTGTACTTCTTTGAGGGACAGGTCATTAGTGGCCATGAGACGCCCTGGAATAGCAAGCAGTGTGTCCCCTAACACGAAAGAAGATGCGAACCTATTTCGCTTGGCGTCTGAATTAAGCTTGTGCTCTTAAAATAGCTCTGAATCATTACAAACGTTAAGTACAGCGTGATACCGACCTTAAACACCAGTTAGAAGGACAGCGCGGGAGCGCGGCGCGCGGAACCGCGAGAGAACAGCTTGGCCCCCACTGCGAGGACGATCGTATGCAGGGCGTGGAGCAGCGACGAGTTCCCTGAACGCTGCGTGTGAACGGCTTGTCGAGCTGGAATCGCAATATTGCCGTATTGAGGCTTGACTGTATGAATTGCTGAGTTTGCCTTGTAGAGAGATTTTTTTGGCAGAAATGCAGATGAGGACAGTGCAAGTCTAATGCTGCTGCACTGAGACCAGCACTGACATAAAACCTTGAAAGATGTAGGGACGGAGACTCTGAACTTCAAAGATATTCTACTATACCTTCAGCACAGGATTGCTAAGCATCTGGATAAAACTTGACTTTTAAAAGTGTTGATTTTAAAAACTTCCCCTTAATAAAGTGGTCCAGCTTCAAACTTCTGTGCACACCCTGCTGCAGCTGTGTACCAAGCGTGTGCTTTATACACCAACCTCAGTCACTCAGCAGACTCTGGGTCTCCTTACTGGGGAGCAGATGCCTTTATGGGTTTTCAAAGATGCTGAGCCCAGCAGTTAAAAGCTAAAAAGTGTTAGGCCTTAAGTGGAGGCATCTTTATGGTTTACTCGCTTAGTTGCAGAGCCCTGGGGTAGCCCTTCTGCAGCAAAGGTGCTATGTTCTCTGGCACTGGGAGCTAGCAGATCACAGGGTGAATGTAACTTGCTATCCATGAGAAAAAGGGAATAGAAAGGCTGATCATCACGTTAATAGCTACTCTGTCATACTTTGAAAGTGAAGGGAAGAGATTATATGGCCCAGGCACAGCTGCTGGGTGTGTATCTGTAGAAAGTTCAGGTCTAGTATTCATTTACAGCTGTAGAAGTGGCTCATGTATTAGAGATCCTTATTGCCTATTTTTAAAATCCCTCTTTAATCTCAGTTGTTCTCAATAAATACTTGTTTTAAGAAGGCTTTCTGGCTGCCAATTACTTCTGTCGTTGCTTCTGGAGGAAGCAGAGCCCCAGGCTCTGAGCACTGATCGGGCTTGCTGGGGCAGCCTGGGTCAGGCTCAGGAAGCTGCTCTTCAGGCCCATCCTTTGGGAGGAGAGCGACCATTTCCCAAAAACATCGTGTGTGAGCCTGATCTCGCGGGCCGGCAAGTGCATGGGGCCAAATACAAACTATTTATCCTTAGCCCTGTGACCAGCTCGTAAGGCTTTATTGTTTGTAGCCAGGAAGGCGCAGTGGTAAGATGGGGCTTCGTGCCCGGCCAGCGCCGCTTAGTGCAGCTACCTGGCTTGCGTCGCCTTGGGTTTTGCAGAACTGTGTAGCTTCAGGTCAAGGCTTGTGGGGTATGTCCCAGCTGCATCGTTTTCTGGCACATCGCTGGAGTCATCAGCTCAGGCGCTGGAAGACTCCTTAGGTAAAAGCGGTGAGGAGAGTGGGTGCGAGGAAAGCGGTCGCTTCCGCTCGCAAAGCGCGGGCAGTAATGCCACGTGTGGGTCTGGGTCCCTGGCTGAAAGAACAAGACGATTCCTGCACGGGGTTTCGCCCCGCGCAGGCAGTGCCTGTCTCGTGTCACCTCCGAAAGATCGCTCCCATCCCTCCCGCGGCGCGGCGCGTCGGTGATGCTGCCCGGGAGCCGCCGGCTTGTCCCTTTGTCCCCATCTCCCCGCGTCGCTGCTTGCTGGGCTGAAGTAGGTCACTCCGCTCTCCAGGCAGTCGCCCAGACAGCCACGTCCTCCTTCATCAAGGTTTGTTGCTCACTCAGCAGGGCTGGCCAGGCGTCCCTTTGCTAAGTGCGTTGGGGTTTGTCTTTCGGAGGCGGTGGTGCAAGGAGTTTAAAGTCGAGGTGTTCGGGGCTGGGGACGGAGCGCGGAGATGGGGTGCTGCTGGGGAGGGAGCAGGCGCTGTGCTGCCAAGATCGCGTGAAACTCCGGGCAGAGTGGGCAAACAGATTTTTGCGTGTTTTGCAGCAAGTACGTGCGCGGTTGCCAAGTTTGCTGGAAGGACTCGGTTTGGTAGGGCTCTGTCCACAAGCGGTGGGGGTCGGTTTTGGATCTCAGATAGTAACTGTGGCAATTTTCCCCCCTGAGCAGGGTGGGGGGACGCACGGGGAGCAAACGCTGCTTCAGGAGGGACCTGAGAGGGGGTGGCCCGAACGACGAAGTGCCGGAACAGTGCTGGGGAAGAATAAAATGCCGAGGGGTGGGGTATTTTTAAAATACGGTAATTGCTGTGTAGTTCAGTGTCGTATTTAGAAGTGAGAAGTATTTTGACTGCGNCAGCAACCNACCTGTCAGCAGCAAAGGCTCTTGCCGCCTCCAGCTGACTGCAGGCATGGCAATAATTCTGCATTTTGTGCCACCTGATGGATTTTTTCATGTTTTATGAATTCCTTCATATGTGATTGCGTGACGTCGATGGGCATTCAAGGAACTGCAACTACTGATCCCAAACCTGAAGAATTTGTTTTTTGTAAATATCGAGCAAAGAACTCGGCTTTTCTTCCTTCTGGTGCACTCTACCAAGTATTTGAATTGCAGGCATTGTCATGCAAATGTATGCACAGAAAAAGTCTGTACTTCATCAAGCTTGGGAAGTTTTCTTTTTCAGCTCCCAGCAAAAAAAAAAAAATCCCCCCACATCTCTAGATGGCAATTTACATTCAAATCCTGTTTGCTGTGTTCTCATGGTAACTGCTCCAAGGGAATATGCACAGTCCATGATAAATAGACATCCTTAGAGCTCCAGAAGCATCGCTGGGGCACAGAGTATTGTTCTCTAGCAAAAACTTTTGACATTTGTAACCCCCTTGCTAAACTGTGTCTTAAGGCATTTTGTGCATTTTGCCTCTTAAGGTTTAGGAATTTGTTGGCTGTGAAATGTATTTACGTTCTTGGTGCCTATAAGGTGAACTTAGCCCTCGTGTCCTGTTAGTCAGGAATAGCTACAGCGACTGCTGCAGAGCCAGCCCTCGCTAGGCTTGACTTCCTTTGAGCAGCAGCAGGAATGAATTAAGCAAGTACAGCCAAAGATATCACATGAAAGACTTGAAATACCAGTGAGCTGAAGAAAGCCCTGTTCTGTGCATGTCTGTGTGCGTGTGCGTAGCTGCAGCTGCTCAAGACTCGGTTTTTCACAATGGGCGAACGCTGAAGGGTGAAAAAGCCTTGTAAGGTAAGGGGTTTAATTCATGCGGGTTTTTTAATAATTTTAATCTTGCCGACTTGGAGCTGCAGTGGTCTTGTAGAAAAAAGAGAAGAAAGTGCCTGGAGTTTGGCTGAGCAAACTGTACTGGAAATGTTTCTGGGCTTGTATTTTCTGTTAAAGAGGGTAAATGCACGCAGAATCAAGTTTGTGAAGAAACTACTAAATTTACTGATCTAATCATATTTTCGAATGCCAGGAGCAGTCTGCTTCAGTGAATCACACTAGGAAAGTTAAAGGGGTGATTGTTCGCAGGGCAGAGAAAAAGTCAGCAGAAGTGGAGCTGTGTGTGCAGATGGGGGAAGAGCTGTGCTGCACTGATGGGCTGCTTTCTGGAGAAAGGTCTTTTCTGTTGTTCAGCAGCGTATGGTGTAGATTCAGGAAAAACAGCTATGTAGAGTTCAGGACCGTAGTATTCCTGTAATTTATCCAAGTATAAGGCGCAGCTGTAGTTCTGCTTTGATTACACGATAATTAAGTGACACTGGGGACAAGTGTGTTTGGGGGTGGGGGGGTCCAGCGAGATATCTGCAGCACCCAGAAGTCTAATTTGATTTTGTAGTTTTACTGGAGAAACTTGATGGGGCACATTGGAGACAGTACTTTTTTCACCATAAAAGTATAAGAAACAGAATATGCCTGGAAAAAAAAGTGTTTTTTGCAGTAGTAATGGAAAGGGTGCCATAACAGCGGTATATTGTGACTTTGTTTGCTGCGTCAACTCCCGCCTTCCGTCTCTGATGAAATAAATCCCCCAACCCAACCCAGCAGGTAAAATAGCTTTCTTCACCCCTGCCTTTGCTTCTGGGATCTGCATTTTGCTCCTTACTTTCCCACTTAAAGAGCTTGCCTCTGCAAACATTAGAATTCAGCCACAGGGTAGAAAATTAGGGTAAAATTGCTTGAAAGGACCTGTTATAAAGGGAATGGGTTTGATCCTGCATCACTGAAGTCTATGGGAGTTTTGTTCTGGTCTCAAGAAAAGCAACCCTACATTTGCCTTGCAAATCTAGGCGGAGGAGATAGGATCTGATAAAGTGCCTATGAGACTGGGAAAAGGGGGTTCTCGTAACTTGTAGCTGTTCTTCTCTCACTGGTGTCGTGTCCTGTTAAACACCAAGTGGTAACTGTGGTGGTAGGTCAAAATACAGGTATTTTTAATGTGTGGAANNTCAGTGGTACATANTAAGTATTTCTTTTNCTAAAACTGCTTAGTTTCGAAAAAGGTAAGATTTTTTTTTTTCTGATTTGTTGGCTTATTAAAAAAAGAATTATTTACAACCTGTAACGTAAGTGGAAGCATAGCAACAGTAATTTTTTCCATACAATACAGCTAGTTTAGTGATAGGAATTATCTGAAAGTTATAGTACTGCCCCAACTGCTCCCAGACCTTTGTCAGAGCTACACCCAGAACACAAAACCCGTGTCAAGAGCAGAAAGTAACAGCCTTGGGTCAGTTGCTAAACTTTTTTGTCTTTAACTGTATCTATCTGTTTATGTGTGTATATATATATATGCATGTGGCTATATTGCCAAGCCAAATACAGTGGCTTTTCTTAACTTAGTCACAGGATGCAGCGAAGCGACAAAGACATCATGGGGGGGAAAACCTTACTGTGATGAATTTGTAAGGACTCAATACACTTCAGAACATCTGCTGTCACCTCGTAGGATGAAACTTTAAGCATGAAATGTTTACTGAAAGCGCATCAAAGCATCTCATCTTTGTTGTCTACCTTGCACCCAGAATTTACTGTTTCTGGCGGTTCTAGGCAGTTTACAAGCCCAAGGAGCACGGCAGGTCCGTTCCTAACACTGTCGTTAGAATTACAGAAATGGGGTTGTGGTTTCAGTTGTATGAAGCGGAACGTAGCAGCGGTGGAGTCCGTGTTTCAGAACATCAGCTGAGTCGTGGCTGCGTGACGGCAGTCAGCCTAAACCACAGGAGGCTTGTGGCTGACGCGTGGTCAGTTTTGAGGCTGCTGTTGCTGGTTTTGTCTCCTCCACGTTCCTGATGTGCGTTCCCTGTTCGGGCAGCAGGGATCCGGGCAGCCGGGGCGGCTCCGGGGAGCTTTGCTGGGGAGGTGGTAGCACCGCAGCCCCTCGGGCTCCGTGGGCGCTGTCGGTGTCATCGTTGAGACCCGAGCACAGGGTGAGCGTGCGCTCTGTTCCGGCCTGTGAAGTTGCTGGTGAGCCAAGAAGCCCGTTGCAGCGGGTAAATCGTTCGGGACACTGGGGAGTTTTTCGTTGTGGCTGCCGCCTTGGATTGTCGCACGCTCCTGTGAGCATCGCGCGACGTTTAGGGTAGAAAAGGCAAGTTTTTCACCAGACTCGTAGTGCTATGTAATATTTCCACTATTCACATGATGAGATCTGTCGTGGCATTTTTGAAACTTACTCTCTGTAGATCTAGAAATCTAAAACATTAAGTATGTGGTAAGTAGGGGCTTTTAGGGGTCTCAAAACTTTTAAGGTAAAGTAGATGGGTTGAGAGAAGACACCCACTTTCAGAAAGCCAGATAAATGCCAAAACCTCTGTGATGCTAGCTTTCTCGAAGGAATGGCTGCCTCGGATTCAGCGTGAAAAGCACGAGTATGTCCATCTGCAGCTTGCCACCCACACCATTTGTGCATATTTAGCCAAAACGAAACAATGTCCAGCCTCATTAAGTCATATTTCAAAGGGAGAAATTATGATTTTTGTTAAAAGTGGTTTAGCACTTAAATTAGCTTCACAGAAGTTGTTAATATAAGCAAACAATTCGCATGTCAAAGTTGCATTTAGGGAAAGCTGGTTCTATCTTCAGTGTCTCTTTCTGATTCAGACAGTAAGGGTTAAGTTTTGTTATGTACTTAAGCCAGCCTTGGAGTTTCTCAGGGGAGAGATGGCTGTCGAGCCATCCAAAATTGCCATTTTCCGTTGAGCGCTGGCGTGCACAACATAGCACCTCTCAAATCAGCCCAGTTCTTAAAGGGCATGCACATCTCATTGGCCTCAATGAGCTCTAAGCACACGTCTAAATGCTTTGGTGAAGTTGTTCCTAGTGTTATGCTGCTTTGGCCAGCACAGAACAGAGTACCTGGAGGCACGATGCCTCTTGCCGTACAGCTTTGGAGAGGGGTGAGGTGTATGTGCAGCTCCCGTACAGCTGCGTACCCAGCCTAGAGCTGCAAGTCCTCTGCGCAGAGGAGAGGAGAAGACTTGTTACAGCCGTTGCTCCGGTGGCGTGGAATCCACAGGAGAACGTAGTGATGATGTGTCAGCAGTGCAAGTGCATCTAACTGATCATGGAGTCTCAATGGTGGGTTTTCACCACCATCAGAAAATAGGGAAGAGGGGTGGAAAAAATCCACTTCTGGCGCAGGAAGAGCCATATTCTTACTGAAATGTGACACAGCAGATTGTAAAACCATAAGTAAGGGCAGAACTTTTCTCCATGGGATCATCATTCATTTCATGAAAGATGAAGAGCTACTGGAGAGGGTCCAGCAGAGGGCTACGAGGATGGTGAGGAGACTGGAGCGTCTCTCCTACGAGGAAAGGCTGAGGAAGCTGGGCTTGTTCAGCCTGGAAAAGGCTGCGAGGGGACCTAATAAATGCTTACAAATATCTGAAGGGTGGGTGTCAGGAGGATGGGGCCAGGCTCTTTTCAGTGGTGCCCAGCGACAGGACAAGGGGCAATGG
>Ga0065711_1029766_pt1 | contig 34884 bp, 16 predicted proteins | sample Hoacrofraction12_FD_59098 | JGI IMG/M metagenome (GOLD analysis project Ga0065711, IMG submission 59098) | Hoatzin crop microbial communities from Cojedes, Venezuela - Epithelial fraction 12 v2 (version 2) | ecosystem: Host-associated > Birds > Digestive system > Esophagus > Crop | place... | reverse complement strand
CACTGGAACGGGTTGCCCAGAGAGGTAGTGGAGGCCCCATCCCTGGAAACATTCAAGACCAGGTTGGACAGGGCTCTGAGCAACCTGATCTAATTAGCGGTGTCCCTGCTCGCTGCGGGGGGGTTGAACTAGATGACCTCTAGGGGTCCCTTCCGACCCAAAACTTTCTATGATTCTATGATTCTGAAAAAGAATATATATATTGTGACTATATTTAACCTGAAATGACAGGGTGTTTGGCGTGCACGTTTGGAGGAGAGGTCCCCCTTGTGCCCAGCGCTGTAATAAAGAATACCTGCTTAATAGTCTGCCGACTATTGAGTCTTCAATTCCATCTTTTCACGGCATCAATTTGTTTTACTAACATTTCTGCCTTCCTCCACATCACAACCTCTTTGTGGCAGGTGCCCATGAAGCTTACAGTAATGCTCCTTTTCCACTTCACTGTCCTGAAACAACAACTGCACAATTAAAACCAGAGTTGTCACTCCTCATATGGGAAAAATACTAAGTATCTTACAGCAGATACAGTATTTCCATCACTAAAATAGGTGGTAAAATAAACTATGATACAAATTAAGCTTCCAGAATATAGTCACAGATTTCATACAAAGAGCACTGAATTGTAAGCAGGAGGTGCAGGTTTACACTGCTCTGAATTGTAAACAGAAGAATACATAGATGAAAGTCATAACATTTAATCCTGCATGAGTTGTTTAGCATTTGCCCTAACACTTCTGCTTTGCAAGTGTCACCATCAGAGCAGGTATTAGGAATGGTACTTGGAAGTGCTGAAGCCCAAGATTGCCGGCTGCCATGAGCACCCAGTCAGCTCCAAAGGATGAGCCATTAGATCAGGAGGTTCTGGGAGGGGAGAAATGAGTTTTGTTTGGATTTCAGTACCACCACAGTTTCAGGCCCAGCATTTTTTGGCAATGTGCAGTGACTACATCAGTTACACAGGATATTAACATACTACAATACTTACAACAAAAAAAAAGCAGTAATACAAACAACAGTAATATACATATTTGATTATACTTTCTACTACAGATTATATTCAACCACTTTTGTCAGCAAATATTACAGTCATTTTAAGAACTGGGTCAGCACTAGGTATTTAGACCAGCCCTTTTCCAGCGTTACCCTTTTCAATACTGGACCCACTAAGACCACGCTCTCCATATATACCTTTAAGCTACCTGGCACCTAGGCAGAACCTTGCTAATTCCTTCCACTTAGCAACACAAAAAGGCAAGATGAATTAAAGTTTTTTTACAGGGGTTCAGTCAGGAAGCATTTAGATCAGGGACTCATCCACCAGCGAGAAAAATTCACTAAGATCATGGCCCACTTCCTGTCATCATCATGATCAAAAACTCTCATACAAATGGGAGCAGATGATAGGTCAAGTGGCATGTCCTAACACCATGACCCTTTATCAGATGTCATCTTTCCTGCAGACCCTGAGAGACCTCCAAACCCCAGTCTGTAAGCACCTCATCACTGTCCAGCATGCTGCTGCCTTTGGTAGCTTCTGATAGACATAAGACTTTGAACAGGGTGGAACCACAAAGTGCATTCCTGTGGATGTAATCGGATGCTCCCTGTACATACTATTTCATGATTAGGCAGGTGCTCATAACATTTTGTCCATTTATGATGGACATATCAGGGTATCCTCCATCACACAAAGTTTTATGACGGGCACAGAAGAGAGGATAATGTCCTCAAATGCCTCCATATGCTGCTATGAATCTACCCTCATCAAACAGTTGGTCTACCAGTTGTGAAGCAAACATACACTAATCACATTACTGTGGCTGAGAACATGAAGCTCTTTCTTTGTGACACTTTGTAAACCATGAGGCAAATTGTATGAATAAGGATTACTTGGCATAAGCATGAATTCCTTCGTGAGGTTTCTGTGGTCTCTTCCTTCCTTAGGAGCAGTCAAAGCAGTCTGGCAGCAGGAACAGCTGTTTAACTCGAGCACTAAAACTGCTGATTAAACTAAGCTCTGACATGTAAAACACTAAGCTCTGATATGTAAAAAACTGAGCTGTCACGCATAAGAAAGAATCACTTACCTGTAGAGTCTTGACTTAGAGTTTCTTGACTGCTACTGCTGTAAGAAGGCACTGGAGTGATAGAAAGTGAAGCTGGGCAGGATAATGGATATGACAAGTCGTTTTGTGTAGCAAAATATTGAAATACAGGAACACAGACATCTTCAGAGAAGGTGAGAGGGAGGTGAGCGTTCCCATACACATACGGATTTTTCCAACGAAGCAGTCCTATCGCAAAAGGGCCAACAGCATCAGAACCTGACAACAAACATCAGGAGTTAAAACCTGTAGCACGTTATAATTTTGGAGAGAAAGCTGTAATAAGGTAATATCAGTTCCTGTTTTAATCATAAAGTTAGCCTGCCCCTTGAAAAGGAACACTGTATGTTATTCTTGGTCCAGTATCAGAAATGCTGTTAAATGCTGGTGTAACTACGAAAGTATACTTTCAGTACATGTCCTCCTTGTATTCCTGACAGCATTTAACATGAAATAAGCCATAACAATTCCAACATGAATCTGCAATTTGTTGTGGCCTTGCTTATACTTGGATGTCTGTGGGGCCTCACTCTCGCATTACAACCTGGAGGTTTCTCAGCGAGACTGGAAAGCCAATGTTGATGATTTTTTTCCAATCAACATCCTGCTGCCAAAGGCACAATCCCTGTGAGTTCAGAGCTCAGTGGAAACCATGAACGGGAAGGTGCAGCCACTCCACTCTCAGGTTCATAATATTTGCAGGACTGGCAGTCTCTGAATACAAAATGTCCCGTCAACAAAACTGGATTCTTAAATGCAGACAAACGCTTTATATGTGTAATGGTCTTATGAGCACCCTGAAGCACTTGTGGCAACGCTCACTTCAGACAACAAGGGCTGCTGCATCAAGCACTAAAACATGATGCAGCAACTCAGACTTCAGACATGATCATGTAATTGAATTCTTCTACAGAAAACAAAGTATTTAACAGTAAGACATGCCTGAACGGAACTGGTAGGCCATACTACTGGCTTGTAAATTCTGCAAGAGCAGTATGAGAGTATCTGATGTAATATTACGTCAGTCGCTCTAAACACAGTTCTGCCAGGTACTATAACTAATCATCAAACAAATGCATGTGAAGAGAGTGGCAGCTTTCTAAATGCAGATCCCTTAAAAGGGAACAACAGAACATATCTTTCAGAAGAGGAGCCTCTAGGAACTAGGAAATAAACCTCTTTAAAAAAGTGCCTGTGTATCAAGAGTTATTTGAGCTATCCACTACCCAGATACATGCATCAAGGACTCTGAAGTGTGTACACTTCACAGAAGGAGCTGGGTTGCACTGCAGAAAGTTCAGTGAACTGTAGTAAAATATGGCTCAGTAACAGCCAGTATTGCAGTAGAACCGTGTTTAACAACAAGACTCATACTCCCTTCTTTCATCCTTTTTTTTAAACTAAACTTCAGTTCATGCTTTTTGGAAACATAAGATTGGTGGATTTTCTAGAGAATTAGCAGTCAATACATTATTAGGTTTCTCTTGCAAATATCCAACACATTTGAGCCTATCAATAATACTGCATGTGGAGCTAGTAACACATGGCTTTGTCTGGCTGTACCTAGAAGGACACAGAGGACACAGCTTTTTACTCCACTTTCTTAATTGTCATTTTGATTTCTCTGTATACATATACCAGTAACTAAAGACTATGCTTATTCCATAATGCCTGACTGCTTTACCATAAATGCTCAGGAAAATGAGAGCAGTAATATGTACCTGTGTATATAGGATATGAAATTTATGGCTGTTTTTAACTGTCGATATGATCGTGAAAAATTCATAAGCTCTTCTAACATCCTACTTTATGTTTGGATTTTTTAAATAGGCTTGCAGTCACTCCTTTCTCCAGTATCATTTCCAGTAAGCACTAATTTTCACTTTTACCAGTTAAGAGTCATTCTGTAAGCTCATCCAGAAGTACACGGAATTGATCATTTTGGAGGGAAAAAGCCCATACATATACATCACATTGAAGAGACTATTAGTTGTATTTATCTGTTCACCAGTGCAAGGCAGTTTTGCCTGTACTGAAACCTCCAGCCAGCTTCACGTTGAGTTTTGTCTGCAAGGGAGCATATGCTGCAGCTGTAAGCATGTAATGTGCAGACTCTGAGACCGAAAAACTAAGCTAGACTATAAAAAGTTTATAAATAAAACTACTCAGAATCCTTGAGTGAAAGCAAGCTCTCCAAGTTTTTGACTTTGTTTAATCTCATGAGTCCCATCAGTAAACAACAGCTTTCATGTAGCCACATTAAAACAATTGTCTATTAAAAGTAATACATACAGAAATGCATATATATTCATGACGTATGCAAGTGTACTTAGATACAAATATATATGTACACACAAACACCCAGGAAAGCACAGGAGTGTGTGTATGTTTGAGAAGATGGGCCACTCAGAAAGTGAATGGAATAGTTTTAAATTAATAAATTGCAAAGCCATAACAGTAGTTTCTTTTGTGCTTGGTGACGTTGCAGGAAGCTTTTTTTTTTTTTTTAAGGAGAGGGAAAAGAAAAAAAGGCCCTGAAGACATATCACTTAAAAAAAGCAAAAGCCCTTGAAAAAGTTGTCAGAGTTCAAAAACATATTTTCCAAGGTGTGTGCCACACCATGGATCACTGCAAAAGGCAAGGAAGTGGCTAACCTTGCAGCAGTACAGATAGATGTGCTTGACTGCACGGTACACACGTGGGCTGTTGCTGCCTGCTTTGCTTTACCAGCTGACAGCAAACCAACAGCTGAAACAGAAGTATCCTAAGAAGAAACCTCTGCAGCTATTACATGTTTTTTAAGTTGTGCCAAGAGTTTAGCAATTGTAACAGCGAAGGAAAGCAGTATCTAGCTCTCAGCACAGCTTCTCGGCGGCAAGGCAGAGTCAGGGTTGCTGAGACATGCTGAAGGAGGCTCCTAGCAGCATTATAGAATTTGTGGTTGGAAATACAGGGACACTTAGGAATCTGCAGACAATGTTCCTGCCACAAGCTTAATGCTGTCCCCAGGTGCTTAGATACAAGTACGCTTTGCGGAAAAACAATTGCGCGTGTCCTGTACTAGCCCTATGGAAATTAATTTAGGTTGTATAGGCTGGAACTGTTTCTCCTGATGAAGAGGACTGAAAGGGACTTGGTAGTCCCTCAGAGCTTTGCAAATGCAATGCCCTGAGGAGTAAATCTTAAAGGGTGAAAACAGATACAATCCTGTCTACTCCAGTTCCTCAGGTTTTTCTATCAGACAGACACTTTCTATGCACTCTCTTGACTGTTACAGATGTTTCCCCTTCTCTCTGCAGTTTTCTGTGAAGTGATGGATTTGCATCTCCGAGCTTTCTCTCTGCTGTGCCTGAATTGCCCCCAGGCTTATCCTCTCACAGATATCACCATGCTCAAAATTCTTCCTGAAAACCTAAAATTTTGTATATCCCCCTGAAGCAGTAATCCTCAAAAATAATCTCTACTATTCCTACACCCCCACTAATGCAGTAATGCCATAAAACAGCCACATAACTTGGTAAACTCCTGCCTGCGCCCCATAATGTAATGAGCCAAAACTATCTAAGAGGGACAAAAAAATAGAATAATTTATACCCTGCACAATCCATGCACCCGCCCTACCTGGGCTCCAGGTAGAGTTTGCCGCAGAGTGACAGCGAACCCTCAGTCGTGCCCCGTGCACCTGCAGACCCCTCCTGTTTGCTGGTATCCGGGAATCCCCCATCCTGCAACGCCTCTTCTGCTGCTGCTTCCCAGCCGGAGCCTCTCGCATCTCCTCCTGCTGCCTCCCGAAGCCTGTATGGCACAACCTGGCCACACGCTACAAGCTCAGTCTTGCCATTTAAAGGTTCCCCCCACCCCCTTCTCTCCTCTCTGACTTCTCCAGCTAGTCCTGATCCTCACAGTCGGGCACAGCTTCCTCCTCCTGCAGCCAAGGAGGAGGACGAGCTGCTGTCTCCTGTGGTGCGAGTGGCTGCTGCTCCAGCCAGGCTGATCCGTAGGGAACCGAGTTCCCTCAGAGCGTGCGGAAATAGCAGGCACCAATGCACGTGGGAGGATCTGCAGAGACACACATGTGTTTATTCAGCTAACACCTTCTCGGTGCAAAACCCTCCCCGAGTAGCGGTGGCAAGGACAACCAGGCACAGTCGCCTTGCATGGGGACATGCAGCTGCTGCGGGATGGGCCAAACGCACCTGCACAAAAGATTGTACATTGAGAAGAAGTGCATATGTGGGGAGAAAGCCCACACGTAGTACATACTACAACAGGACAGAGCTGAGTCCAAGAGACTAGGGTGACAAGTTTCACTGCTACATTACAACCCGAGGTGCTCTCCCACCTCCCCTGCCCCTGTTCAGAGCAGGAGGCAGAAAGCCCAGAATACCAGCCAGGCCTGATGTTTAGTCAGGGTCAGGACCCAGCCAGCTCCTGTCCCCCACCACGGCCACAGGAGGGAAGCTGTGGCCACCTGAATCGCACACTCTGCCACTTCCCTCCAAAAGCTTAATCCTGGCTTGGGGTGTCCCGCTTGCAGCTCACTGAAAACTCCTACAACCCCTTCCCAGAACCCCTCTAACAGAGTAACCTTCTGAAAGGCTGCAACGTGCTGGGAAGGACCTGCCACTGCTGGTCACAGCTGGACCAGGCAAGGCAGGACACCCCTTATCTCCTAGAGTAAAATTCTCCCAATAACAGCTCTGGGTTTGTCCCAGGAGGCTAAATAAAAGCTCTGCAATGCAGGGAAGGAGGGTGGAACAGGAGGAGGACCATGCCTGGGATCAGAACTTGCCTTGCTGTCCGCTCGGCTTGCTTACAAACCTGACCTGAAATACTTCCTAGGGCTACCTGCTCTGGAAAATATTCTCTGCATTGTCTGACCCTTGTAAGCAGTTAAAGGGGTTTAGACAGCTCATTTCCAAATTTAGTTTCCTTCTTCAAAATAATTTGTTCTGAATAAACCTTTGCATTTCTTTCCACTGGAAAGATACATTTTGGGAATAGGTGACATATAGGTAACATGGCAACAAAAATCACAGTAATAGACCAACAGTACTAGGCTTTAAATAAAAAATCCTCCTAAGTCTATATCAGCATTTTTTAGTCTTGCATATTTCTGGTATGGACATAGATATATTTAGCCAAATGAGATGACAATAATTACTTTCAAGAAATTCTGTTCCAGCTAAGCATATTTGCACACAGCATAAAACTGAAAGTGCATACGTGGGACTTTTTTAAAAGTTTGGGTTAAGCAGAAAAGCAGCTTTTAGCCTTAAACGATCTAGAAATGCCCCAGTTCAAGCTTTTGAGCTTAACATCTCCTTGGCCAGGTTTCAAATACAGTTGTTAGCTGGTTGACTGTTAACACCTAACCAGATACAAAGAGCAACTTCACCATGTTATGTTACTAGGCATTTGAAGTGGCTAATTTATTTTCCATCTTGGCAATCATTCTATCCTTTTCCCTTTATGAAAAGGGAATTATCCTTTAGGTGCCTCTCATTTGGATATATACTCCAGAGAAGCCAGATTTCCCATGGTTGTTATTAATTGCTTCACATCTAGACTGGAAAAGAACTGAACTTTATGCAAGCTGTTGATAAAAAATAAACACAGCAATTTACATTTCCTTTACAAAAGACCTAAGTGTTATTTATGCATATACTTAAGGAACAAATAGAAAAGTGTTATTACTGCATACCCTGGCCACATTGCACCTACTGACATGCAAGTAATTTCCATGATTCACGTCAAGACTACACATGCACGTCCAAGAACAGAGTTCTGGGTTCAGTCACCGAAGAGACACAGAGCAGACTGTATGGCATATGGCAGAAGGACACATTCTCACTGCTTAGCTTCAGTTAGCTGAGTCAGGTGATTGGTCTCTGTAAGTTTCTCTAATAAGCGGAGAAAGCAAGGATCAACTCAAGAGTAATTTGTAGCAAGATCATAACTGGGGTCTATGAATCATTCTCAATCAGATCTTTTGTCTGTCTCCAGTAAGTACAGACACAGCACAAAGGAACTAGCTACCTAATTTAGCTGGCTAAATTAGTTTCCTGAAGATGGGAAGTGTAAACAGTGACTGCAGGTATCCATTTTGTGATTCAGCCTCCTTCCAGTATTTCCTGGATTCAATAAGCACAGAAGAGCTTACTGCGGAGACATGATTCCACAAGTGCATTTCCCAGTTCTGTGGGAAAGAGCAGCACCAGCCTCCACCATTGCAGCTTGTCCTCCTCTGCACAGGTGATGCACCATGACCAGGACAGAGTGCAAATCATAAGCAGATGGTTATCTGCTGACGCACAGAAGGATCTATGTCAGTAACGAAAGTCTTGGTCTTCAGACTGTTTCTCTGTCAGATGACTTCAACTTCACTCAGAGCCCTTGGTGGCTCTTTCCACGTTGGTGCGGTAGAGTGGACTGTTATGGATGTCCACTGTGTCAGTTGGACAGGGTGGATTTTTTTGATAGTCTGTTTAGCTACACAAGATGCCGTAGGAGCACTGCAAATCACTGCTATAGACATCTACAGCAGAGTGACTGGGGATAGTCTGAGCATACTGCATGGGAAAAAGATTTAATTTACAACAATAATTTATATCTACACTAGGGACTGCAACTTCATTAAAAATCCCCACTGCAGAAAAAGCCCAGGAGAACAACTGTTACAAACATCTTCCCTGAAAATGCTTAATGCACAGCCTAATGGAGCTCTTCTTACTCACGTCCTTCACATCTCACTTATATAGTAAAGTCACTATCCAAGAGTGTCTCTAAAAGCCATTTACCCCTCTCCTGTGCTAGAGCTTAATCCACTTACGTCTCCAGCACTGCAGGCAGTATGAAATATTCTCCGACCCCTGCTTCCTCCCAAGTACTTTTCCCCTTGCTGACCCATCATCGCAAGTACAAACCCAGGCATTTTGCTAGAGCCCAGGCAGGAACAGAGCTCTTTAATTCTTTGCCTGGTCCTCACTCCACCTGTAGTTCAATGGTTTTTTCAAGCATTTAACAGGAAAAAGCATTCTGCTACTTTTCTTATAATTCTGTCTTGTTCATGTTCTTACCTGTGGCATACATTTGCTAGGCGCATGCAAGTAAGGCCAAGGCACCGGAGGACAGGCTCTGGCAGGAAATGTTCAGAGAGCCTGGAACCTAGATGACTGAAGATGAGGAGTTATTAGTCGTCCTCTTTCCAGGTAGTGGGTTATAAAGGTTTAAGTAATTTGTATTAATTTAAAATAAAAACTTATTGGTAATATGTGTTAGCATTTTAATGAAAAGACAAGTAGTTCAAGAAGACTCGCTTGCTGCATTCTGTAGCCTACACAGGAAGAAATCTTTAAATGCTTTGATATCTAACAGTACCGAAACGCAGAAGCCTAACAGCTTTTATTCCTATCAGTAATGGTGATATTCTAGCTGAATAAAAGTTAAATAAATCCTAGACGGTTTACTTTTTACTATGGAGGTGGAGAATAAAAGACTAGACTTCATAGCAGCATGAAATTCACCCAGGCCTCTCTATTTAACTAAGTTTTTGTGTCTAGAAAAAGGAGAACCGTGTTCAGACAACCTTGTTGCAAGTGCTGACAAATGAATAGCACAGGTTTGCTATAGACCTTGACAAAAAATAAAAGAGAACATCAATCACAATCTCTTTGGGAAATCTCACTGTGGACTAGACACAACTTATGAATGCACCTCGCTAATTCAAGCATTCAGTCAACAGGAATGAAGACTTCGATGCAGAGAACCAGCTGCCTGACATATATAACCTAACATGATCACAGAATATTTAAATATCAGTTTAAAGTTAACTTTTTACTTAAAGAGAAGAAAAAGAAATTCTGCCTTGGCAAAAAATTCTTGTATACTTTGAGCAACTATCTTCAACTTTTTTCCCCTCTAATCCCTTTTCATTGAGATCTGCTCTCCCTTCACATTTTTAGCCCAGTGTTTAAAAATAATGAATAAAGAGTAAAAGCTTAGAAAGTAATGAATCAGACCTATTTAAGCATCTTAAAACTGAAGGGCAAAAGTGTGTTGGGAGACTTTTTTTTTTTAAGTAGCCTTCCTATTTTTGTACCTTTAAGGGGAAGTTAAAGGTACAATGTCAATACTAGATCCAAACATTACATTTATCCGCACATACAAATGGGTGAGTCTCCTCATCTCCTGCTTGAAAGGGAGACTCCTCTTTTTACTTCCTCAGCTCCTGAAATACAGTCAGCTGCCCGTGCATCATGCTCTTCCTCCCCCTTCCTTTCACTTACTCCACACTTCAGGCTCTTCCATATCCCTTACAGTGACTGAATGTCAGAGTCATTTTCCCAAAATGAGTCCGGTCCCAAGAGCCTTGGCACCATAGGTCTTACCTTTGCCTGAAAGTGAGTACACCCAGAGACACAGAGGGGCTTTGAATTACACAGCAAGGTTTCCTCGTAGAAGATGCAAGAGACTGAAGCACAAGCCAAGCCTTTAAAGAGAGACCACTTTGCTCTGCCAGCAAGACAGACTAAAATAAAACCTCCCCATGGCTCAGTGTAGAACAGGTCCTCTCCTCAGCTCAGCACCTTTTACCAATTTCCTGGCTTGTGACAGACTACACACAGCTCTCTGCAAGGTCCTAAGTGTCTCTGTTGCCTCCAAAGGCTCAGGTATGTCTGCTCCACGTTGCAGGCCCTGCCGTTTGAATGTAGGGCAATCTTTCTTGCTCCTTTGCAAGAGGAGCATCATCTGAATGTAGCAGACTCCATAAGGTACCACCCAGCTCTGTCACACTAAAATGAACAATCTGGCAGGTGGCAAATGGAGCAGCTTGTTTTTCTTTGTCATTGGGTAGTGTAGTCTTACTGGAAATTTCATCCAAATTTGAATGATTATTCTGCTTTTCCGAACCCTCTCCTGACCTCAGCACACACCCACACACAGACCCCTAATGTTTTTACTTCTATCACAAAACACTTACTTCTGTCCTGTTACTCCATCTTTTAGGCCTAAATTACTGAATCTTAAGCAGTTTTCATTGTTAAAAAAATCAAGGGGTTATTTTCTAGTTCTTGGTATAGGATTATGAGCAAAAGAACAGGTATGTACAATAGCTGCTTTCAGCTTAACAAACTCTCATTTGTTATTACTGACTTGTACCTGTTGAATTTAATAACAAGCTTAAATTTTCACTACATTTTATCGCACAGGCATCATCCCAGGAAAAAGATGAAAAGAGGGGCTGACTCACTTGGCAGATTGCTAAGTTAAGGTACATTTTTACAACCTCTTGAGCATGATCTTAGCTTTATGCACAAAAGGATCCTCTTAGCCTGAGCATAGCTGGAGAATTCCTGCTGTATAGGAATAAAGTGTGCAGATAAAGAGCCTGAGCCTTGTTTCCAAAGAGCCTGTCAAACCACATATCCAGCTCCAGTTAAAACACTGGGTTGACCTAATATCAAGAGACATCATTACATCTCATGTTTGTCTTATACTTTATGAACTGCAGAAATCTGTGAAAACTCAGGCAGCGTAAAAGCACATGCCCTTGAATTTTTATTAGTCTGTCTGTGCAGAATCAGATTTTTACAGAGGGCATTACTTGTTCAGCTAAAACCAAATGCTTTATTGTCACAATACTGCTTCATTTGTTTTTACAGACACTGCACTATTTTCCAAAACCCAGACTTCTACTTTGTTTTTAAAAATTCCTTTGTGTTTATCTGTGTGTCAAGTGAAAGGCAAGCTAAGCCAAATGCTACCTTAATTCATTACCTACTAGAACATTTGGTGATGAACATTTCCAAAGAAGAGTCTTCCTAGAGAAGTAAAAAGCTGAGCTGAGAACAGGAACGAACTCACCTGCAAACTGCATGCCTTTTCTTTCTGCAGTTCTTACTCAGTCATCCAGCACCATGAAGGCAACATTCCTCAAAACGAACCCATTAGCAGTCACCTAGGCACCAAGTTGTTCCTGGTCAAAATTTCTTTGTTAATTATTCTTGGGTTTTGAGAGTTTCTATAGAGATACATCTTTTTAATCTTCCAAGTGTGACCACGCTTCTTGTCCCAGAGAGCAAAGCACAGTGTGTGGCTGAGGTGGCTGTAGGTTGCGGCTGTTCTTCTGGGAGTGAAGAGGGAGACAGCAAGGTCTGAACAACATTGTTATAGAAACTTCAACATAGCATTTTGAGACCACAGGCGTGAATTTGTGACTGATGTCTATAACTGCCTTATTAGGGAAAGGGGGGGAGGGGGAAAGGGAGCAGCAAAGATCCAAAAATGTTTACATGATTTTTTTAAGCTTTATAAATCACACTAAATCCCAGTTCTTGGAAAACTAATCATGCAATGCCTTTTCGCACAGGCACGGTAAGAGTAATTATTCTCTTGCTAATTACAGTTCTCCAGATGATAATTTCCATTAGAACGTTCACAAGAAATTTGTTGACTAAGCTAGTAATCACTGGCTAAGAAGATAAAAAAAAGGTAAATAATAAAACATCAGCTGTATGCAGTTACTCTTTCTTAATTATTTTCTTTCCTTCACCTTTGGCACAGGGCCTGTACTGCCCCCTTATTGCCAAAACACATCTGAACAACTCAAACCCTGACTGAATGTAGCTTAACCTTTCACAAACACAAACACAAGCACCTACTTTTGCTTGATTTGAATGGGAACACTTGTGGCAGTGACATATAGAGCAGAATAGCTCAGCTAGAAGGGACCTACAATGATCATCTAGTCCAATGACATTTACAGTGTGACCCAGAGCTTGTGGAACACCAAGAGATACTGCAGGTTTCATTCTACAGAGCAACATACAAAACCATATTAAAAAAAATAAGTAACATTGAGGAGTCAGACATTATAAGTTTAGGAAATAACAAAATTAAATTGGTCAGAATTGCTTGTAGCTCCCAAACCTGGATCTCTTACATGTATTTAGGATGAGACGAGCTGTAACTTCTTGAAGACTCATTCTGCTTCCATGGGATTGATAGATGAGTGTGAATATGTTTGTGTCATACAGGAAAGCCGGATGATTCTCCCATTTCTTGCTTCAGGCAACTAATTCCAGACTCTAGGAACAAGATCTATATCATCTTTTCTTTTCTTTCTTTCTCTCTCTCCCTGCATGATACCAGACAAATAGGTTAAGCTCACCATTTCACAAGGAGCCACTACCCTCTCCTCACGATAGGAGTGTCTGACCCTAATCCAGTATTCAGACTGGCAATGCTGCTAAATACGCTCAGTAAATTCACCTGAATTCAGTTATTCAGTCCTGTATCTCACTAACTGCTTTGAGTGGTGAAGTGCAAGACAGAGCTGTTAATTAACTCAGCTGAGTGGATGCTTTAATCTCAGTGGCTTTCAGACTTGATTTTCCTTCTATTTAAGGAGATAAGCCTGTTTGAATTTAAACCTCAAGAAGCACTCAGGTGCTAGTGATGAGATGATGGAAGGACTCAAATGACAATGAATCATTGTCTCCAGCACAGGGTAGAGAATTAGATAAGGGGCCACACGTTACAGTACAGGGAGAATCCCAAATACTGAACAGCTGCTCATGCAGTCAGAGCTGTCTCGGACATGCTAAGTGAAACAGCATCACGATGAAATTATAACTTGTAATGAAAGTGTGTGTCAAAATGCATGCTTGTGTGTGAGTGAAACGGTTGCACTGATCATCTGAAATACAACATTTTCTAAACTGTGAATGTTTGATTTCACAGTCCTAACATGTTACTTTTATATTCCAGTGCAACTGGACTCTGACTTAAGAACCCACATCTTGGAGGAAGCTAGAGGGTTTTTAAGCAGGAAATCACAAAAATATTCTGAATATTTTTCTTTGCACAGTCAAAACCAGGCATAATCTAGCATAGATATTCCTATGACCATTTTCATATAGATCACTGGATACCAAAAATACTTCTTCATGTATATATTTGTAAGAAATTTTACATAGCTGAATATCCTACTATAGCTGAGGATCCAGACCATACATCTATGTATTCTCAAAACCATTCCACATCTAATGTAATGTACAGGAGCCTAATTCCAGGACTATAGACCCAAAGCATGTATATTTGGTTTGATTTTCAGATAAACTCATTCTGCTGCTCTTTTCTTTGGGTGCAGCAATAAATAACATTAAGGTACTGCAAGGGTCAATGCTGCAGTGTGTACAAAATAAAAGTAATTTATTATGGTCTTGCTTCACAGGTGTCTATAGAATAGTACACTCAGCAAAAAAAAGAAAAAAAAAAGCTATGAAGAAGCACACCGTTCATCAGAATGACACACCATGGTAATTATTTATATTCTTTTGGGAACATAGGTTCCAGTACAAGGAACTCTCTGTTACAGCAGCCTTGCTTCAGAAAAGTAAAAATTAATAATGCTTATATAAAAGATCAGCAAATTACAGGATTCTAAACCTGAATTTTAACATTTACTTTTATTTTCAAATGCAAGAGAGGTAAAGCATATGTTTTCACACTATAAATATGCATGTAACTGATCTTTTCATATGGGTCGTATGAGTTTGAGTACTTGTTTGCGTACTTTGACAAACACTAATACATGCTAATTTTCCTGTGACTATCCAAACATGGTCTTTTTTTTAGGAAACATGCAAGTTTGGCTTTATGTTGTGGGACCTCAGCTTTGCACACTACTTTCTGACTCAGCACTAAAGGCCAATATGATATCTAAATTCTATGCTGTAATCCCACATCCTAAAAACTCTTACCACAACTAATCTGTCAGTATTTTCTGCCTAGCTACATTCCTCAGAGAAACGGCCAGCTGCTCCCATCCTGTAAGGATTTTCTTCCATCTGGAATGCAATATTTTGCACAGAGTGCCATAACAGCATTGATTTAGACAACATCAGTTGCCCTCCCCAAGTAGAAAGCTATCTGCTGCTGGCATTTCCACCAGGTGACACACCTATAAGTTCATTTCTGTGTTAATAGGGGTTACTGGCTAGTTAGAGCTGTACCGTGAGCAGATCTCACCTCTCAAATATTTTAATATTTTACTTTTTCTTAAGATGTCTGAAATGTATAAAAGTGTTGATCTTATTTACATTTCACACAATTAATTTTTCATAACTTTTAGTAAGGAAGTGATCTTCAATCTTGGCTCTCGAAAAAAAGAAAATAATGAAAAGGAGGTTTTCAAAGATGTATTTGCATGAAATGAAAGGGTCTTACAAAATTAAACGTCTCTTGCAATATTTATTGCTTGCCATATCTGGATTTTGCTAGCTAAAATGTTTAATTTGAATCAAAGAGAAAGATTTTGCCTGTGGATTTTAAGAGAAGTGAAAGTTCCGACATTGCCAGAGTAGCTTCTATTAAATTCATAGACACCAGGTGGCCCCACAGCACGCACTCATCTAACAGACAGATTTCAGTTTCCATGGAGGGAAAGAGAAGGAGCGGTATAGTTTGATGTTCGAAGCTATGGCTGCTTTAAGTTTTAGCAGGAAAGCTACCCTGAATTTTATCATATCTATATGTGTGCATGTGCATATATATACATATGAAATTACTGAGCCGTAACTGAAGTACTTTGAACTGCATACATATTTTACTGTGCATTCACGTATGTGTACTTCACCAATCCAAACTCAGGTGTTTTCATATGTTACTAGGTATACGGTGCTCATGTTTTGGGGTTTCTTCTATGTGAGATACTGGCATGGAAAGGAGAATGAAGTTTTGAGGTGTCACAGAGCAACCCAGTTCTGCAGAGCCCTTGTATTAGCCACAACAAAGTCAAAGGCAGCTAAAGTTTTCAGTGAATTCCTTGTGGTTTCTTGAGCTTTTTGCTGTCAGTTCTAAGTGAGGTACATTTTAGCCATCTCAAGGCATCTTCCTGTGGAGCCCAAAATTCATCTGGATGGCCTGGGCCTTTTGTTCATTTCATTCTGAACAGAATCTGCCTACAGGATGGTCCAGTCAGCTTTGTCTATTAAAAGTAAAACACCCATTAGTAGCACAGCCACATTTCACTATGTGAAATATGTAGGGCTTTGAGGAAAAAAAACAGGAAGATTATGGGTAGCTTCACATGAACTCCTTTGCATGCTTCAGTATGGCTTTGGAATATGTCCTCAGGGTACTTGATCCAGTTCATTCATTTGTAATGGGTGAAAGGCCATTGGCTACCAAAGGACTTTGATAGCAACGGCATCAAAGAAAGCAATTCGGCTGGTTCAAATGAGGGACCTACAGAAGCTGAAAGAACTAGACTGAGGTGACTAGATAGGAGCCTTTAGCATAAGTATGCTTAGACTCCCTCAAGTTTCAGTACAGTAAAAATCACTGCTAGCTACGCTTTGATCAGCGTGAAGAACAGGATCTAATCCAGCTTGTCATTCCAGAAGCAAATATTAACAGAGTATCGCAAGGATTTCTCCTTGTATAAAAGGGTATCTGGTCTAACTAAAGCATATCCTAAACTTTATTTACCTAACTCACACTATCAGGAAATAGTCACAAGCAGGATCACTCTGTGCAGCACTTCTCCAGCTTAAATGCTAGCAAGTAAAAGGAGCACAGATGCAACTTTGCACGTCCGTCCTGCCTTCTCTTCAGAACAGCAGATCCAAAAAGAGATTTAAGGGCTGCAGTTAGATGTACAAAACTCATAGGGCATACAGGATCCAGACTTGTTTTGGCCACAGAGAGATCATGATGAGAACAAGATGAAGAAAGGTGTTCTGCTGACTGAATAGCTGAACTTTTGTTGAGTACCTGCAGTAAATTGTCACAACACCATCAATCGTGCTTTTCTGACAGCCAGAATTCCAGTATGTTTATCAGGAGTAGAGGATTTTGGTGATTACTGTAGGAAATCTGTCAAGTGCAAGACAGTCACACAATTACTAGAAAAGTATGGATAACTTTGTGAAGAGCACGACAGTTGCACTGAGCAATACACTTCTGGCAAAGGAAATGGAAATGTGGTTGCAGGACGTTTTGTTGGGGAGTTGCACACTGTCAGCACAAGGTAGAGAGCAGAAAAGCCTGGCTTCCCCAGGTTAGGAACTCCATGGGGGAGTAGTAGCAAGAGCCGTAAGTGAAGTACCCAGAATGCGCCAGAGAAGCTATTCTGATTTTGGTGCACCAACAGGTTTAGCAAGGAGCTAGCATTTCCCATTGCCTAGTTGTGAGCAGGGTCACAACCTGAAATTACACTTGTCAATGGAGTTTGAGAAGCAAGAGCTTAGGATCTCAGGAATGCCTCTCTGCTGAGTTAGAAGAATGGCTTTGGACTGTGGATAGTAGAAGCCCTTTTTTCAAAAAAACAAATACGAATTCTATATACCTACCCACAAAAAGTATGAATGATCCCTTCTTTTCTATTAAGGTCTAAAGAATAGAAAGCTGATCCAGGAAGGAGGAGACGTTACTTTATCCTCATTCAGAGTAAACCATGCAAATTCACCAGAATGTGTAACACCTACCAGCAATGAAGGCAGTTTTGGAGCAGGAGATAAAAAAGACATTTTCCGTACCTCCTTTTAAAGCTTTGCTGCTGGACAGTAAGTGACTTAAGATTCCCTGACGTTGTAGTTCAATGGTTAGGGTACTTACCTGAGAGTCTTGGGCTGTCTTTGTATTTTATTGGCCACCATCTGTAATGCCACCATCTCTTACAAAAAGGCATAACTCACATCTCTGCAGAGCGTGGTCCTGTAGGAACGAGTATGGTAGATACTGCTAGAATGCACTTCTTAGACAAAGCTGAAGTGGATGATAAGTATATCTATATGATGAGGCACCAGCATCAGACTGGCAGGAACTGAAGCCACTTTGGAACAGGCAGAGAACTGCAAGTATTAAAACATTTTTCAAAAATCAAATAGGGAGAAAAAAAAGACCCAATTCTCCTCTCGATAAAACCAGTTAGGTTTCTGTAATGGATGGCAACAGACACAGAGATGGGTCTAAAGTTTGTTGACAAGATTTAAGCATAGAAAATATTTGCACACAAGTGCTTTATATTTCAAGTAGAGCTGCAAAGAATAAAACCCTGAGAGGTATATCTGAAACTACTCAGACACACTGTCAGCTAGGAAACAGTAGGAAGCTCCTTCTACTCAATTAGTTGTACTGAAACCAGGGTCAGAGTAAAGAGATCTTGAACTCCAAACAAAGCAATGGATTAGCAGCAGCTACTTATGCCTTTACAATAACCTGAGATGGAAGCTACTATTTATGTGGTGGTAGAGTGAAAACAGAAGCCTTCTGAAATACATTCTCCTTCCCTCCCCACAAAAAGATGACAGTAGAAAAAAAATGTGTGCATGTAAAAAAGGTGCAATGTATGTTTATTTAAAATAAGCACTCATACAGAAGGACATCGATAACACATGGAAAATTCAGTCAGATTCTTACTCCAAGTTATCTTTCCCTCACAAAAAGTAATATACAAGCTCAAGATTAGATTTACTATTTGGCAATGTAAACGTTGCAAAAAGAGTATATATTTCCATTAGTAGGTACTTTGTTACATCTTATTCTCGGCTCGCCCCACGTTACATGACACCCGTAGTTAGAACATGACCATGAAGTTGGAAACTGCAATACTCATAGAACTTGGACCATGCTCAAACACACTATTTTTGTAATAAAACCAAACCAAGCCTACCCACACGTAACAGGTGAACCACCTTTAAAATGGTCCAGTCTATTACATGAGATAATGGATCACAAAGATGAAGCCATCTGCTTCACTTTCTGTGAAGGCAGAGTTCAAAAAGGTAGATGTTGAGATAGCTTACTCTTGGATAGACCCAACAGTCTCGGTGTTTAAATTACTACTAAAAACACTGTAAATGGTTTAATGGGTGTTGTGGTTGACCCCAGCGTGCAGCCAAGCACCCATGCAGCTGCTCGCTCACCCTCTCTCCCCTCCATCCCCAACAAGACAAGGGAGAGAAGAGCAGTAAAAGCAAGAAAACTCACAGGTTAAGACAAAAACGGTTTAATAAGTGAAGGAAAGAGCAAAAAAATCAAACCACCAAGTGATGCAACGGCAATCACTCACTACCTCCCACAGGCAGACCAGTCTGCAAACAACAAGCACCTTAGAAGCCAACCTCCCCCCCCTAACTTCTTCCTCTACCCCATTTTTATTGTTGAGGGTGACGATATATGATATGGAATAGCCCTTTGGCCAGTTCAGGTTGGCTGTCCCAGCCATGTCCCATCCCAGTCTCCTGCCTACCTACAGCCTACTCACTGTGGGGGCAGAGTGGGAAAAAGAGAAAGCCTTGATGCTGTGCGGGGACTGCTCAGCAACAGCCAAAACATTGGTGTGTTATCACCACTGTTTCAGCCACAAATCTGAAACATAGCACCATATAGGCTGCTACGAAGAAAGTTAACTCCATTTCAGCCAGACTCAGCACAGAAAGAAAGCCTAATGATTCAGCTATTAATCTGTGTGAGATCTATCACATCGTGGATCACTATTTGGAAGCCTGAAATCAAAAGCAAGTCATCTACTGTAAAATGCTTGCAGCATATGAAACCGTGTGACAAACGTATCACATCTGAAAGCAGTCCACTACAATTGACATTACTCTTAACATCTGCAGTAGTGTCTTTGACCAGTGCATTTATAAAACAAGCAAGCCCAAGGCCTTCCCCAAACATACAACTTCATATGTGAGCTTGTAGGACTTGTGTCCATGTGATTAAAACTGATCTGTCTTCCTCCTACAGTTTGGATATTGGTATTTATAGTTTACTCCCAGTAGGTTGTAAGCAGTATTGTACAGTAGATATGCATAAATAGAATCATAAAAAAAAAAAGCTAACAAGGTGCTCAGAAAGGCAGTTCGTGCTCAGAAAGGCAGTTCAGTGACTTTGCCACAGCACATGAGAACTCAGTTTACGATGCATGCTTACTCTAGTTCCCAGGGGGGAACCATCAGAAACTGGAGTTTCCATGCATCTCTTCTCCTGCCCATAAGTAAACATCCTGGGAATGGAGAGCAGAAGTGATGGTCTGTGGAAATCAGCAGTGTCTCTCCACAGTCCTTGAGAGCTCCTCAGTGTTTGCAGGAACCAAAATAACCCAAACACTACTACTCTCAAAGACAGTAAGTTTTTCTTAATCTACCATAAAACTCACTTCTGTTAAGGGTAAAGGTGTTGAGCACCACAGATGTTTAACCCACTGAAAGCCTTCAGGAGTTGAGAGTGTAAACAGTGCATAGCTTTCCGGCACTTTCAGATGTGTAAAGGCAAATGCAGTCCCTCGTTACCTCTTCAGAAAACTACTACTCACCTCCAGAAAGTAATACAGGAGAGCCAATAAGGTCTCAGTAAATAAAGCAAAAAAGGCCACTGCAGACTAAGACTGCCCACAAAAACTAACTTGTAGCACTGAGAGAAGTAATTAGTGATTCAGTTTTACACATAAAGGCCACTCCTGCAGAGCAGTAAGGCTCTGTCAGAGCAGGTCAGTACTCGCAGCTCTGCATTGCTGGAGCAGGAGCTGTGTTGGGGCTCCATCCCTGGGGAAAGTGCCCTCCCAGAAACTCAGGAGCATCTCTCCATGCAGCAAGAGCTTTCCTAGAAAGACTGGGCTCACTTATAGTCAGATCTGAACATGAACTAAGGAAAGTTATCCACCCAGATTTTTAAAAGTAGCATTGCTCACTGAAGAGATCTGTCCTGAATTTGAGAGGCTAAGGCACAGCAAGAGTGGCATCCGGGCCGTGGTTTTCCACGTCCAACTTAACACAAACCAAGAAGGCTCCACTTCCAAGTGAGCTGAAGCCACTTTAAGGCATATGGGGGGCACAGTGAACACTGATAATGGCAGATGTCAAATTTAGACATGACCAGAGATTTCTTTCTCTTTTGAATACATGCAGGTGACCCAAATGTGGGTTCTGGGTTACTGGTGAACTAAAAAAAAAAAACATAGTTTTGTTTGAGGTATTAGAAATTTTACATCTTGAGCACAACTCTATCGCTTGCCACGGGCCTTGATGTAGGTGTACCAGAATCACTCAGGCTCTGCGCTGGGTAGACAATTCTTGGGCAGGTTTCGCTCCCTTGAACACAAGAAGCAGCAAAAGCAGCAGCCCTAGCTCCCCTTTCCTCTCTCCCGCCTTCCCCGCCGCAGGTCAGGCTAGCAGCAGACAGGGATATTCTCTATTCCACAGTGCTACCCAGCAAGTAAGTTCGCTTCTAAATATACCCAAATAGAAGTTTCTAAACCGCAAAATACATACAGTTCTTACTGTAAGTTATGCAGCAAAATGTAGGTTATATCTAATATTTAACGGTAAGTGTAGTGTTGTTTAACTTTTTTTCTTTGTCCTCAGTGTAGCAGATACAAGAGGCCCATTTGAACAAAATTAAGATTTCCACAGAAAGTAACAAATAAGTTTACTTTCTGGGTTTTTTACTCCCTGTCATAACGAAATAGTGATCATCTTGCTTGTTCTTCGTAAGAGGACCTCTTGATACACCAGGTGTTCCTTTGTTACATGCCGTTGCTGATTTTCCCTTAGGGAGAAGCTTCTTGGCTGCTGGGGCCAAGCCTTCATTTGCTTGCAAGCTTTTGGTTGAAAGCTGACCTTTTGCAGAAGGCTGCACTGGCTTTTTGGTGACTGCCTCTTTGGCTGAAGTTTGAGGAAGCCGCACAACAGATAAGGGAGTGCGTTCAGGAGGTTTGCATGAAGTGGGTCCAGCCCGAAGGGGTCTACGGACATTTGGCTGCTTATTGACAGCCGATGATAGGTTTTTGCTTGTAGATACCAGCATAGCTGGTGACTTTGATGCTTTGCTAGCTCCAAGGGAAGGTGCAGAAACTGAGTGTTTTAGGACTGAAGCACTTTTCAGGTTCCTTGTCAGGTCAGAAGCTGTTTGTGGAGCTTTCTGAGGATGCTGAGACCCAGTTCCTGTGGTCTGAATAGCATTTTCAGAAGGAGGTTTTGCAAGGAGCTGCTGAGAATGTGTAAGCTTGGCAACAGCACGCAGATTTGTAACAGGCAGCCAAGCAGCCCTTGAAGCAACTGAAATTGCTTTGGTTTTAGCGACAGATGCAGGTTTGCATTTAGCAGGGACACACTTCTGTCTCGAAGCCATCGTTTCAGCTGTCCCAGGCAAGCGAGATGGCTGGGTTTTAGAGGATGAGAGGGCAGGTTGCTGCACCGGTGCCGGGGAGCCCTGAGCCAGGGCAAATTTCACCTTGGGAGCATCAGGGGACCAAATACATTTGCGCAATGTTTCGGAGTGAACAAGAGCTGTCCTCGTTCCTGCAGATGAAGAGCTTTTGCTTACAGGATGCAAAGCAGCAGAAGCTGGTGAGTTGTGTGCAGGTGGCTCCAGTTTTTTTGAGGTGCCTGCTAATGGTTTGAAAGGAGACTGCACACCTGTCGCTGAAGACCCTTGTAATTTGGACCTGACTGTCAATGACTTGGCTGTGGAGGATGGAGGCACTGGCACTTTTGGTGATGCCAGGGCAGGGGACTGAGGACGTTTAGATAAAGCCTTCTTGGCACTGGCCCCGAGACCTGGAGCAGGAGTAGGGGGCTTTGATGGCTGCTTTTGAAACATATTGACAGCTGACATTGGATTCATAACAGGAGGCTCCTGAATTCTAGCTGACGAGTTGGGGACACTGTCACTGGTGACCCCTTTCTGAAATGCCAGGATTTTTTGTTCCAGAGTTGCAAACTGAAGCACTCGGCACGGATCATATTTAAGAAGAAAACCTTGAAGAGTGTCCCAGCCTCCACCAACACGCACCATCACATGCTTGCCATGTAGCATCTGAGAATGGAGGAAGAGGGGGTGGGAGAAGGAGAAGAACAGGAGAAATTTCTATCTCATTTTATGCAGCATTATGTCTTCATCTTACATTAACATATATTGAAATCCACTAGAAATAGGACCTGCTTTCTTACAGGGAAACATTTTAAAAAAAGAAAAGTTATGTGGTAAATAAGGTTTATGCTTTCCAATTCTTTTATTACATAGCTTCTCCTGCAGAGACAGTCCTTATGTGTTGGGAAATAATGAAAGCGTATATAGAGAAGACATTTTAACCATTCTGTCAGCATCTTTATTTAGTATACAGAGTTTTGAATACAGGTTTTGTTCAAATTATGGATGTCCTCGTAACGAACTTATGCCTGAAGAGAGTGCTCAACTAACTTGCAAATCATAAACCCCGAGTGTTCAGGTTTTGAACAAGCAACATTCTCAGGATATTCCACAGCATTATCCTTATTTATATTGCGAGTTGTTACTGAAATTTTAGAAATACCACAGAAAAGCATTAACTTATTTAATTTAGAGTGGTTGTAAAATCAATGGTTGCAAGCTCTAAGTAGTTACACCTGATTTGAATAGAGGACTGGATGACATGGTGTTCCCAACCTAAATCATTCTGTAATTCTAAAACAATACCATAAAAGTGAGGTATTCCACTTAAATTATTTATCTCCCCATTATGAATATAAATTGGAATTCTGAGAAACTACTTACTCGTATGAAGAGTATTTTATCTCCCAGTCTATAACGTCCCTCTGATAAGTATTCAATTGAAAATCGATGGGAACAACTGCAGGGAGGATCTTCTGCTATATGTTTAACCTAGTTATTAAAATTGAAAGCATTTGTTTGTATTTTGACAGAAGCATGTGTTTAATAGTTTATTGAGCTATTTAATACAAGAAAAGATACTGATATCTTCATCCCATAATCTAAGAAAACACTAGCATTCTGTTCCCTCAAAAGAAAGTCTCAGCTACATAGAGCTTCAAAATGTAGAATAAAAGATTAAAAGAAAGAACAAACTACATGTACAAATATTTTGAGTTGTTCCAGTGCAATTTTCATAATTTCTTCAATTTTAAGTCATCTATACTTTCCTTAAGATTTGTCTGTAACACTATGCATAGTAGCATAAAATCCAACCACAACTTTGTAGACACACTGTTAATGGTCCTTAAAAATTGAAACAAGTGCCTGGGTCTCTCCTGTGACCAGATCCATCGCTACACCTGACCCAGGGCTACTTCAGTGTTCTCTCTAACTTTTTGTAAGGCTTTCATAAGTTTATCTTCTATGTGACACCTAAGAAAGAAACTACTGAAAAAAGGAGACAGGTAGCCCCCAAATAAGGGGTGAAACACTGGAACGGGTTGCCCAGAGAGGTATTGAAGGCCGCATCCCTAGAAACATTCAAGGTCAGGTTGGACAGGGCTCTGCGCAACCTGATCTAGTTAAAGATATCCCTGCTCACTGCAGGGGGGCTGGGATAGATGACCTCTAAAGGTCCCTTCCAACCCAAAGAATTCTATGATTCCAAGTACAGGGTTAGAGAAGGTGTGCCTCTTACAGCCACTTAGAAACTTAACAAAATGGAAGGTCGAGACTATTGACAAGCAAGAAAAAAAGTAAGCAAGGATCTGGTAGCTGACATGCCCAAAGAAGCACAAGTTTTACATTACCACACAGAGAACTTTTAAAATAAATGAATTCTAAAGTCTCAACATGCATTTTTAAGCAAAATAGGAAAGTTGTTCATCATTCCTTTTGGACCAATTCACAAGATGTATAAATCATTTGCTTTTCTGCATACATATTCATTTCCAGTTGGTACAACTACAGGTTTTATTTAAGTCTTTTTCAAAAAAGTTTCATCAAAGCCTATTTTAACATTTGATGAAGTTTTATGAAAACATCACATTGAAGAGAAGCATATGTTACAGCCATAGAATATTGACACATCAGAAAAATTGAATGAAAGTATTTATTCTACTCAAAGAAGCAATGAAGGAGGGGGAGAGATCAAGGCGAGTTATGCACCGAGGCATTAACTCCAAAACATATAGGACAGCATTTTGCTTACATTTTCAAAAAAACAAAGTCAAGAGGCGCATACCCTTCTGCTTTCTATTTAAGGAGGCTCACAAATATTAGATGGAAACCAGCCTATGCTTACTGAAAGTACTAAACTTAGTGCTTGATTTAAAGCCCATATCATGATAATACTCACTGCCTCATGTAGCTCCCCATGGTGACAACATGACTTTGCTGTGCTAATAGGTGATGGTGGTCCAGAGGTCATCAGCAGTGTTTCTTCTAACTCAATTTCCTTCTCTAGTTTTACTAGTACAGGAGGTTCAACTCCATACCTCAAACACAAAAGTACAGAGTTAAATTGCTAATTTACTAAAGAAAACAAAAAGACTGATGATGATAACAAACATGTAAAATTCTGCATGGCTTGAGTGACAGGGAACAGCACTAAATCAGTCAGAGGAATAACTGCCTTGATAATGCAAAGAGAAGGAGCAGCTCTGAGTTTCTACTAGAAGTCCTCCCTAAGATGGTCTTGGAGCTACCACAGAAGGCAGTAAAAATACTGTCAAAACCACAAAATTTAGGTCATATCCAATTTAGTTGGACTATCTTAAAGCTTCCAGCTCTGCACTAGAAATAAATTTAAAGTCTAAATTTAGAGAATGATAAACAGATACCTACTAAAAAGCTTAAAAAATAAAGACCTTGAAACTGTATTTAATGTTCAGCGAGTTCTTCCAAGATGTACACGTATCTATAAGCTGAATGTAGAATTTAAACATACAGCTATAAAAGCAGCGTGGTTCAGCACCTCTTAATGAAAAGAGTACAATAAATACTTGAAGAAATACTCATATTATACAGTGGTCCTAGAAAAACTACTCATTACTTTCTGAGCAGAATTAATATCTACCGCATTGCACTTTATGACCAGATTGTCTTAGCTTTTACTTAATAGAATGTATTCTTCCATTTCTTGTTAGGAGCATGTGCAGATCACACACCTGGATACAATGCGCCCAATTTCCAACAGACAAAGATACACTTGTCTTGGATCCTTGTGCAAGACTGAAAGGGAAGAGAATAAAAGGGAGTTACAGCTCATATTTACTGTGGGGAGGCCTGTGCAATTAGGTACAGAGAAGGTAGGATACAGAATACATGACTAACTTTGCCATCATTCTACCCAGAGGGAAGCTACATTATCATGGATAAAGCACTATATGCTTTCCAACTCTAATTTTCTGTTCCATAAAGTGTTTAAACCAATCCTGCTACTCCCAAAATCAAACTCTTCTCTACCTCCTAAGAGATATGCACTTTATTTAGTTTAATGCTGTTCCTTCTTGATGTGAACTGGAAAGAGAGATCTAAGAGCTTTGCCTTCCCTATTCCCCAAATACATTATCGCAGTCTTTAAGACAAAAAGCATTTAACAACTGCAAACAGGAAAATATACTCCACCTGTTCATGCTCGTGCATTCACACACAGATAGGCACGCACACTGTACAGGTGAACAACCCCAGGAGAATACACTGCAAGGGACCTAGCTGACAAGCGGATGGCTATACAGCCAGTCAGCCACAGTGGTTTAAACCCTTGGCTGTGAAAGAATAACCCAGGTGACTTGTTACCATTTCGGTTGTCACTTTAAAAGTTTCAGGTGCCAGCAGGATCCCTCCATATGGCAGATTCACCCAGATCCACTGGAAGATACCACTTTGCCAGTGGCAGCTCCCCTACCCCATGCTATATCCTCATTTCACCCTGCCCTGTCAGCCCCCCCCTCCTGCCTCATCCACCCAGAGGTTTTCTTCAGAATTTGGTATCTTTGTGAGGCTGTGTCTGAATAGGATTGTCAAAACCCCTGACCATAAGGAGGCGAGAACGACATTGATCATTCAGATTTGAACACTAGATACCGGCTTTGCTCACAGAAAAGAAGCAACACTATTTCAGATATGTTAGTAGCGCAGAGTTTTGCACTAGGCTTTTGCTTCTCGAAGACTGTGCCCACATTAACCCAGTTAGTGGCCAATGCAGAGGCTGCTTTGCACTCCTCAATTCAGAGCAGCTCTAGCAGCTGCGTGCACTTGACTGTGTAGGCACACTAAATGACCATCAGGAGAGCTGAAGAATGAGATGGAAGAGTAGAGTGATAGCCAACTGGTGTGAAGATGACTGTGGCAGGTCTTCTGAGTTCTCCTGACACTTTGAAATGAAAACATTCAATTATTTCTACTGCTGCACTGAAGAATGGAAGAGGCAGAGGAAAATAATGTCTGTTTTGATTTCTTGAAACTTCCATCTTTAGGCGTGCAAGAAAAAAGAAATAAGGCCATGAACAGAGAAAGAAAATAGTTTAAAATCTCACACACAAGTAACTACTTCCTCCTCTGTCCCCATTTAAGCCTCAAAATTGAGATGGTCTCAACAGGTTCTAAGAACAGTTGTATGAATTCTATAGAAGACAAACCATCCCTGTGCTCTCTTCACCAGCTAGGAATACTGCCTAATTACTCAGAAACCAAAGGCTAGGAGAAAGGTCCCCTCAACCCACACACGACACCCTTCTTTCCCTCCCCCCCCCCAGTACAAGAAATGGGGAAAAACTGTAAATACCATTTTCACACAGTGTAACATTTACATAAAACAAGTCTGACTTTCTTCACACTGTGCAGTAACACTATTCAGTAGAAACTGCAAATTCACTCTGAAGAGAAACTGAGACTATCTTTTCATCTGTATTTACAGATGAAATCTAACATCTTTCTGATGTTCAACTTGATATTTAAAACTACTTTGCTTTAAGTAAGAATGCATATTTCCTAAAGTATAAGCCCATTACGAAGTCACATGTTCTTGTTCACATCCTCTACTCCAGTTTGTAAGTCTACTTTTTAGAAGATCTGATTATGAAGGGTAAATCTAGAATAGAAAGTTGACAGAGCCATAATCTAAAAGGTACTAGAGGTCATTTCATCCTTTTTGTGCGTGTGTTTTTTGTCAGCTGTAACAGAAAGTGGTATAATTTTCCTAAATTCAGAAGAGAAAAATCCAAATATACCCCTACCAAAAAAACCCATTTGTTTTGGCTTGATGTCAAAGGGCATCCCATGATGGTTACTGTCCCTTTCTGCTGTCTCATGAGCCACTTATTTCATTCATAGCTATCCACACTTTTCAGAAGGTGTTGTTATATGTATCTGATGGGAAAAAGACAATAGTCAAATTGTCTTTCCCCTTCATAAAGCAGGGCTTGAAAGTTTGATGGAGAACACCAGTGGAAAGAATGTTTCATCAAGCAAGCTGCAAGTCTGCTCATTTTGATTGCCAAAGAGACTCACAGAAGTTATTTATGCCACAAAGCAAGCTTGTGTCATGAGTTGCAATCAGACTTCAAAACACTTCTTGGCTATGAGCGAAAGCCACAGCATTAGGAAATCCTGTCTGCTTATCTCAGGGAGGCTAAACAGGTTTTAGTTACCTATCCACTTACAGGAACTAAGATATTTAAGCAATGCAATTCATACAAGTTGAACTGAAAAAAATATTAAAACTAATTTTCTTAGAGCTCAGTTCTCCTACTCATCTGTATTTTATGGCACTGAAAAAAGACACACTCCTGAGTTAAATCATAATGAGACAGATGCAAATGAGGATGTTTTCTCAACTATTTCAAAAGATGACTTATCCAGTAGAGAACGTACAGGCAGTTCAACTAGAAGGAACAAAAAGCAGTTCATGAAAACAGTGCCTCCCATTTAAATAGCATTAAATGGCACAAAGACTTCAAGAAAATCTAGTAAATACTGTGACACATTCATTTGATTACTGAAAACAAAGGTACTTTGCAATATTTTGCTATTCTGCTTGACAGGCAGATATTATGCCTTTTTTTTTTGTAAAAAAAACCCAAACCAAACAACAAGAAACCAGTATTTGACTTGCCACATAAAGGTTTGCATTAATTAATTCTTACTGACATAATAGCTGGTAGAAGAGTATTTCATTATTTACCATGCAATGAAAGCAGTTCCTCTTAATTAGCACTCAAAAAAATTTTATTCCATCTGGGAGTATCAATCTAAAACCTGTTTGTTATATGGGACAGACTGTGCACTGGGGCTGGCATACACACAGTTAGCAATATTTATTATTATAACTATCTTATTAAGCATGAAAATGCAAATTGTTTAGAATCATGTCAAGTAGGTCCTGAAGTAAATGTTAATTACCAACAGACTGTTGCCACTTCAAGCGCAACGCCCTGATGTAGTTACCAAATTTAGTAGTCATGAATACATTATTCTGAGGGCTTTCTGTAACAAGAATGAGCTCTAATACCAAATAAAGGATCTTATTGTGACTTGACTCTGTGGCCCTGTGGTCTTGTCACTTCTCCTCCGTTTCTCCATGGGCCTTTCTACAGAAGGAAAACATGCAAGTTTGCTGCACAGCTGTCACTCCCCCGTTCATCCCACATGGCAACCTTTAGAAGTTTGGAAAAGCATCATGTGTGTTATAGCAGTCACTGAACTGATTTTTCAAGGCTTTTACTTGAATGCTGCCTTAAAACAGATAAAAGCATTAATAGCTTGCACGAGACAGGCACAATCATGACAAAGGCTTCCAAAGACTATACAAAAGAGATGTCCCTGATCAGGTAGTTATCCACATACAGATCAAAGCAAGTCTTACAAAAAAATAGATTTACCTAAACCTTCAGATTCAAAGAGATAAGTCTCATCAACTCCAATGGCCCTACACCAGTTAAGAAAGTTGGCTGTATTATCTCTGGCAAAAAAAGATCCGGATGGAGCATCCTTCTTACATGGAACTTTTCTCATAGGAAAACTCTGGCAAGGGAAGAAAACAAAAAGTACATTGTGCACATCAACATTGCCAACAGATTTCAAAGCATATTTGCAAAGGAAAATAAACCCTAAATTCAGAGCACAGAAACAGTGGTCAGTAACTATTTTGTGTTCAACCCACGATGTATTCTATTAAAAAAAGCTACACTAATATAGAAGACATTCCACATTTTCATTGTGAAAAGTCACAGAGTGAACGATCCTTAGCTCTGCAGCCTCTCCCAAAACTGCCTATACAGTTGCTACCCCTCTTCCCCACATGCTGGGGTAGGAGTTTTACTGGTGGTTTCACAGGTCTGGATAATTATTCCCCCTTCCCAAGCTCTGCTCACAGCAGCAGAACAAGCACAGCTAGAGAACCCCAGATCAACTAAGCTATACTTAGCTGCCAGATTGCAACACGTTAGAGCCTGTTCTAGAAAGCAGAGGGAATTAGAAGGGAGCAAGAGGCAGTTTCCTTTAAAGCAATTCCGTACTTATTTGTTTTTAAACTGGCATCTTCAAAACTAAAAAAGCAGTTCAAAGATACACAAGTTGTGCTTCTTGTCCTCCTTAGAAAAACCGCAAGGACTTGCAGCATTCATATGGCTCTTGTATAAATACCATTTGGCATCCTAAGACTGCTGTCTTGTCCCCCCTCCAACTATATAATAAAATAATATATAAAAATAAAATAATAATTCTAATATTAATAAATATATTACTTACTGGTAAATATCCATTATTTAAAACTATCATTTTTGAAAGCTAAACACAAAAAAATAGTCTGAATATGGTGAAACAGTTCCTCCTGCCCCCAAGGGAAACACTAGCAATCAGGGCACATTAGCTGAGGATCTACTATTTGACAAATCCAAGAATTACTGTAGCTATATGGGGTACCTATACATTGAACATACACCACCTGAACCAGTGTTACATGGTTTTATACTCCAAAGTGACAGATCAGTTTGGAAGTCAGACTTCCACAGACTGGAAGTTGCTTGAGATTCACGTTTCAACTCAGCCTTGGTTCATAACAAAAACACTGAAGCTCACCTCCCGGTACATCTCCGTTTGGATATTTTCATGGCTGACCTATATGCTAGAGTTTAGCCATCAGTTTCTGGCATAAAGCATACCAGCAAGTGCCAATGACTATCTTGTTACCAACCCACACTGATGTCAGGGGAAGAAACTCCAGGCTTGGACTAGAACGTCCTCTGGCAAGACTTCTGCTGAAATCAAACTAAAAAACTAGTAAGGACCTTAGGATTTGATTAACAAAGCAAATAAGTAATTTGTTGCATGTGGCCAGTTTATCCATCTGTAAAGCCACACTGTTGTTAATCAGTCTCTGAATACACAGTACACAGAACCTTACTTTGAGAAGTCTCACTCACCTGCTTTCCTTTTACTACTACTTGCAATTAAAGAGTTATACATGTATTAAAAATCACAGTATGACTCACCCTTAAATTACTTGAGCTACAACATTTTTTAATTGTGTTTTGAAGAACGCCAACCAATTGGCAGAGTAGTTCCCCATTATCAAGTTCTTCTAGCAGTTGTTCTGCTTTGACTTCTATTCCTAAAAAAAAGGTCAATATTAGAGTTAGTCCACAGAAGGTAAAGAAGTTTCATATGAGCTTAGAGGCAACTCAGACAGTATTCCTGTGTTAAAGACTGAAAATTAGTAGAAATACGTAAGTAAACTAAAATTAAATATCCACTTAATCACATTTTAATTAGACTAACAAGATTCAGAAATATGAATTAGAACAATTAATCATCCTACCTCTAAGAGGTGGCAGCTAATAAAATCTGAAATCAAAGCATGCCTTTTAATGCAATTCTCCTAGCCATTCAGGCTCAAATACACCAGGTCTTAACAGTACTATAGATAATAAGTCTCAGCATTGACTGGAATATTGCAAAGTGCTTTGAAATGACAGGGATTTATTTTTAACCTCACCCAGCAAGCCAGACAGCCAGATTGACAGATCTTCTTGCATAGGCACCAAAGTTGCTTCATGCCGCACAGATATCCACTGGTCATACAGGCACACGTCTGCCAAACCCGGCCCATGTCTGGGAGTCAGAGGACTTCGTGGGCTTAAGGGAAGGTCATCTCCAAACCACACCTGCAGAAGATTTCAGTAAGCTGCAGACACCGAGCTCTAGTATTTGCAGTCAGATGACAAAAACTTGCAGTTCTGAATTATGCTAAAGATCTACTACTCAAAGTGTAAGTGTTCACTCCCCTTCAGACAGATACACCAAACCAACACAATAGTAATCACGAACGGTGCAGCCCTCATTAGTAACTCCTGCATCAAAAGTATTACTACATCCATTGTCTTATTTGGATTTAAAATTACATACTTTCAGATATTAAATTAAAAAAAACATGCATTAATTTGTGGGTTGTTTTTTTTCTTCAGCACATTTTAAGTAATGAAATATGCAGCTTATCATGTAATTTACTATAGAATACTGATTTCTCTAATCAAACATTTCAGAGGCATTTTGTGTTTAAATGGTTAAAATTATGATGTTAAGAGAGGAAACATATTCCCATGCAAGAACATAACACACTTCTTGGACATGAATCCTTAGTATTTCTCTTAAGGATTACATATTTTCAAACTGAGAGATACCTTTACATTTCAAGAAAAGGACCATACTGAAATTTCACATACAAAATTCCCAAAGACAGAAGAGTCCTTCTGGTATTCTTAACTACTTTCCTTCAGTTCAGTGTGTGTGTAAAATATATTTACTTAAGTGATTATATATCACTTAATATAAGGTTTTCAAAAAGCGCCTCAATCATCAAGCAAGTTTTTCAATGTCAGCCTTTGGCTTCAAAATCTTCTTAAGTAGCAGCACTCAGGAAGAGAAAGGATCACCTATCTGATACAACACTGGGTTATCCATCTTGTCACAATGATCCATTTGTAAAATGGGAAAATTATTAATTTTATTTAACTGGAGATAAATCTGGGAATCCTAGCATTTCATCTGCTTCAGGGTACATTTTTGCATTGAAAAAAAAGTATTATACAGGATTCAAACATTACAAAAGGCATTTACCTGGACTGCATTCTTCATGGTCACCTGCATTTACATTAGTTTCTCACCCTGAGGAAAGAGAAGAGAATTTCTAATAGAGTTCCTCCTGCTTTCATGAAATCCCAAGAAAAGCCCCCTAGTACTGTTTTGGAAAAATAAGAACAAGTCTAATCGGGAACGGAGGGGGAAAGAGGAAAGTGTCTTAGTAGCTAAGGTTTTGATCCAGTACTCGGTCAACTTCAGTTCTCTGTACTTAAATAAAACAGCAGTTATTACAGCACAAAGTAGCAACTAACTTCGTATGCATAAATAATAGTCAAAGGTTTGCATGATTTTATGGAGCTGTAAGGCATTTACTTTGTCAAAGTGAAATATAAATACTTCAAACCATTCTTGGATTTAACAACGCTGGCATTCACCCTTTCCTTCTAAGCTATCGTATCTTGTACATGCATGCATACACATATATGCATCCTGAATTTACATTAAATACTTTGAAGATTATGAAAATCTTCAAGAAAGGAAATTATTTTGAAGAATGAGATTTCTTCTTGCATAGATATATGAGAGAAATCAATGTTTTTATAAATTTCTGTTGGGATGTTGACTTTCCAGGCAGCTAGCCACACCTATGTTTTCAACTGAATGCTGCTAACTACTGCAGCAATATGGTTATCAGGACAATTCCCTGGCAAAACAATCCTTAATGAAAGTTTTAGAGGCAGTCTGCTCAATGCTTTCGCTCCTGAAGCCAACACAATATTTTCCAGCAATGCTTTCAATCATGGGAAAACCCAGCACAAACTCTACACTGGGCTGGGGATCAGCAAATCTCTCCATGTAGGCTCCAGGTCTAGACATGCACAGTATTACCAGGTTAGCTGCATACACACGTACCAGAATTTCCTCAGTGTAATTCTCCACAGTGATAGTGGAGGGCATCACAACCTCAGAATGTACCTGTGTGTGTCTCAAAGCCAGTTAAAAATAACTCTCAAAAATAACTCTCTTGCTCCGTTACTTAATAGCTGCAATAAAAATTCATCTTACTGATGAAGCTGGAAAACAGATTGCAAACATTGTCAGACAGTTTTAACTCATCTGTTTTCCTTTAAAAATAAATAACTTCCCTCTCCTGTCCCAGATGTTTAAGCTTTATACGTAGATGGCATTCTTCTCTCCTCCTCCATCTGTTGCACAACCTGGCCTTCCTACAACAAAAGGATGAATAGCCCATCACAGAAGACCCAATTCTAGTAAAAATTCCCCCTCTTCCTCTTGCCCAGAAAGCAGCATGGTGCCACTTCCTCCTCATTTTTCCCTCCCACTGCCTTGACCCTCACATGCTACATAGGCCCACACACGTCAGACACTTCAAACAACTTACCTCTATGACCAGCAAACAAGCAACCAGTTTTTTGGGCTGAAGCCACCTGCTTGTATCAGGACTGCTAGCACTTCTCAAATTCTGTCAAAGACACTCCAAATGATATGTTTCCCCCTTCTTTTATTTCTAGGGAAGGAGAAAAAAAAAAAAGACACATCCTCTCCTTGACGTCATTTTTCCTTCTATGAATGAACAAGTGAAGGGTAGGGTATATACCAAGCATTACTAATGAGCATGTTATGCTTCCCACAGCTTAGTCCAGTGGAATACATTTTCCTTTAGCATAAGAAAGCTATTGTCCCAAGAGAGTCACAGTAAGAGGCTTCATTGATTAAAAAAATAAATAAAACAACAGCAGAACAGCAAGTAGAGAAGCTGGTCTCATTAAAATAAGGAGCTCCATATAGGCTAACAAGAGCTCTAGCATACTAACTGCCAAGGAAAAACAAAAGGCAGCCTAATTCACAGGCAGCACTCAAAACATGAACAAAGCAAAATATTCACACAGCAGCTATCATAAGAATGCTCAGCATCTGCAGTTTTGTGGCATGTCTAACAAAAACTAGTCAAAAAAAAAAAAAAAAAAA
>Ga0065711_1029765_pt1 | contig 34885 bp, 21 predicted proteins | sample Hoacrofraction12_FD_59098 | JGI IMG/M metagenome (GOLD analysis project Ga0065711, IMG submission 59098) | Hoatzin crop microbial communities from Cojedes, Venezuela - Epithelial fraction 12 v2 (version 2) | ecosystem: Host-associated > Birds > Digestive system > Esophagus > Crop | place... | reverse complement strand
TTTTTTTTTTTTTTTTTTTTTTTTTGGCCTGGAATCACTGGTTTTGTCTCAGTTTGGGAAAAGATTATATCCTTCATAACATACTCCATGTCAGTATCTTCTGCCTCCAACACCAGTGTTATGCTTTCCACTTTTCCTTCCCCAGCCCTCTTTTAATTGAACGAATATAAAATATAGCATCTAAACAACAAAAAGGAACAAAGGAAGCACAGGTATCAGATCCAGCTGCTAGAACACATCACCGTGTGGGTTCAGAATCAAGGCCAGGTGAGGAAGCCTCTCCCCTGAGGAGAAGACAATTTCATTGCCACTGTGCTAAGGTTATTGCCATGCCAGCATCCCTAAATAACCACGCACTGCGTCTTATCAGCCCCTCGTCTCCTTCCCCGTCCTTTTGACTGGACTTGTATTGCTGCCAGGTGTAGGGCTGGACTGCGTAGAGACTCAGTGTTTGGTAGAAGCTCTTTACAGTGCTGCTTTTTCAAAATAAATAAATATAGAAATGAGAAAGAGTAATGAAGTTCTTTAACATAGAGCGTACCCTCAGGCTTTGCCTGTAGGTTGAGAGCTCTGTCTGTAGCGAGCCCATTGCACTGACAGGCGGTCTGGGGCTGGGAGAAGCAGAAGTCTCCCAGAGGAACCTGTCAGTCAACATGGATCGGTGTTGATTCTTCCTCTTAGGTAATTGCTCAAGTAGAAGGCTCTCAAAATTGTTCAGGATTCCAGAAGAACTGTTCAAATAAGAGACTATCTAATCTTGTGGTGCTGCTATTTTTAAGATGATTTAAACCTTAAAAAGAAGTGCCCTGGAAAAAAAATATTGCGATTATCAAGATGATCGTCACAGATCATCATCACTGGGAGTTGAACACTGAGGTCAGAAGATTTCTTTGCGAAGCAGCTGCCCCACACGGTCTGACTGGTGTCTGGCCTGAAAACGACCGGGGGAGCTGCATGGCTAACACCGCAGAGGCACACCGCTGATGCAAAGCTCTGCTCTCAAGCTGAACTGCTGGCTTGCTGGCTGCTAAAAAGGAAAAGAAAATGTAGTTACACAAAAGGGAGTTTGGAAAATGACAAATTTTGCTACTTAATTCTGAATTGGAGTTATTATCTGTAGCCATTGCGTGCATTAGACTAACCCTCAGAATGCTCTCTCACAGCCTTACAAAGAAATCTTCAAAGAAACCCTCAGATCAAGGCAGTGTAAGCACAAGCTTTAAGTCAGCTTTGTGTGACAGCTTCTGATTTACGCTTTCAAATGGCCCCGCAGAGCTCTGCCTCCGTTTGTTAGTTGCCACTTGCAAAATACAGAAGGGCATGCAGGGCCTTAATATACCTTTCCCAGAAGAGTAAAATCTTTATACATGCTCTATTAAATTAGATGGTTCGGAGAAGAATTACATTTTCCTGAAGACTGGATTTATGAAAAGACTATCTAGAAGCTTCGGTTTTTAATTAATTGCAAGTTCTGTAGCATTCCAGACAACTCTAACGTTCGCATTTGTCCTCACTAAGTCTATTTAACTACTACCATTTTTATATAAAAATTGATAAATATTGCTAAGAATGGAGTGTTGGATGTCTTTTTTATGATACTAGTAGAACATACAGTAAAGGCTTTACTGTTTCCCTTATCCTTGGGGAAGTACTTAAGCAGATAAAGTAATTAATAATGTGAGTTTCTAGCTTATATAGTAACAACTGAATATTTGTTAGCTGTAAATGTAAGGAGATTTCAAATAAATTCAATAGTTATATCTGTAGTTCAATTCTTTGAAAGAGAAAAAAAATCCTATAATTGGATTTATTTGTTGGAAAAAAGCTATTTCACAGTTAAGAAGGGAGACATGTAGCAGAAACTCTTTAGCCATGTCTCTCATTAGCATGCAGTAAAATGAGATAAATATTCTGCTTGGGTTAACCTACATACCGTTACGCAGGCTGTTTGACCTGTACACTTAATTCCGGATAGAACCTCTCCCTGTGTATCTAGAAGATATCCAACTGTACAGCAGACATAGGAAAAAAGCACCTCAACAAGACAGTGGCAAGAAATGATTGATAGACTTTGTGTTCATTTGGTAACCTCAGAAGGTCAAATACAAGAGAGGCTGTGGAGCTTCAAAGTCTAAAAAATCCACATACTCTGAGAGCTGTGTTCTGTCTTAGGACTCTGCCTGGGACGCTAGCCAGAAGAGCACTGCAATAGCACCTGACAGATAAAATTAAAGCATGAATCATAATCTCTCTGATCTGCCAAACTGAGCTTTTTTCAAGTTGTAGCTTTAAGATAGATTACAGTTTGTCGTTTGATGGCATGTCCAAAAGCTAACTATCCCTTAACTTCAGTCAGTGTTGTGGGAAAGTCGTGTATTTGCGCTGGGGTACAAACGTGGGTTTGTGTGATGAGAACTGAGTGAAGGAAGTTCAAAATCATAATGGTTTCTATTGTTCAAATTTAAATGAAATACCAGCTGGACACTTGCCAGGATAAGATATCATTCTGACAGAGCAGAACACTCAAATATATTGACTGAGCTCTTTGGATAAATCTAAAAGAATAAAGGGCAGTGTGACACTCTTACAAGGCAGGGAAAACGTGGAATGCTTCAAAAACAAGCATTCAAAATAGCATCGATAGTAAATGATTTAAGTGGAATTTGGAATATGGAATTCTTGATGTTTGAAACCTTTTCCTTAGATATGGGGAAGAAGACAGGCAATCTAGACCTGGAAGAAAGCCCATTATAGGGTAGAAGGGTATTCTTTTCATTAATGCTAGCATTATTGATAGGCTAATCTTCCAAAGCAAATCTACTTAATCTATAATCTTTGAAGCTATAGAATTGGTTGGGTACCACAGTAAGTATCATCCTTCCAATTTTCATTTTAGATGCTGCAGCAACCAAAGGATGATATAGCTTCAAAGAGTGATACGACATATTTTGACGTTCAATTTATCATGCTGGTAATGGATCAACCACTGGGATTTTTTGGTTGGCTTGACTGGGACAAGGGATCACCAGATTACCTTGATATGCATGACTAATTGGTAGTCTGAGTATAGGGTTAGGTAAACTAAACACTTTGTAATTGACATCAAACTGCCTGCTTTTATCAACACCAATAAAAAAGACTAATGCAATCTAAGAGTTTTTCTCTCTGTGCCTAGACATGCAGCAGCTTTGTGTCGCTTAACAAGTGTTGTAATCGAATGATCAAAGGATAAAACACTATAGAAATAAATCAGACTATTCAATTTGTAATGTATATCTATCACATATAATTAAAAGCATTCTTACATTTGCGATATCAACTTACAAAAGTAAAATAGCTAGCAGATGTCTGTGCAAGAATATGTATTTACTTTTAGTCTCTTTGGTAGTGTCCATTCAGGACGTGACATTCAGTTCATCAGTTGCAGACATGACCAAATCTGTGAAAAACAGATGTAGATTTTGATGCGAGTAGCCCTCGCTAGATGCAGCTCATACCTTTTCTGGGAGTTCTTTCAGTTAAATTTGTGACACACATTCTCCATATCGACTCCAATTTAACATTGAACTTTGGCTGAGCATGTCTATTTAAATTTTTTCATCTACGAACATTTAAGAAGAAAGCCCAGGAAGAAACCCAATAAGAAGACGCAAAACTGGTAGCATGTATGAAGAATCTTGGCTCAGCTGAAAACGTATCTGAAGTTTTGAGACAGATTCATCAGCAGGCGCCGGATGCTTTGTGCTGCTACGTGGCAATGCAAAGCAAAGAAAACACAGTCATAAGCTAGGCCAGGTCTACAGCTGCTTTGCATTACTGGGTGAACTAACACCAGCCAAAGAGACCCTATAAGCCTGGTCATTAATTGACTAGCAGTCAAGCACAGAGATCCTTTAGAAGAGTGACACTGGGGACCGGGTGGTAATTGTTTGCGCTGTCAGGGAGGGCTAATAACAGATGAGGCTGGTGTCCCCGACTGATTTTGCCCAATTAAACTGAATCATGCAAATCAGGGACTGAGGAAGAATGATGCCTGGCTTTGCTATCTGCAGTGTTATACGTCAAGGTATAGATCTGCACCTGCCTATCGTCTACAGCAGCTCCTACACCAGTTGTTAATAATGTACTGTCAATGTGTGTCCTCCAGCTGAAGCCTACGTGTGAGATTGCAGGAGCTTTCACTCTACAGAAAGTCTGAATGCTCCCCTGTTTTTGCATTATTGCGCAGAGATGTGGGATAAAAGACTGGCAAATAGCAAATTTCTAAAGTGACTACTTTTTTGTTTGTTTGTTTGTTTCAATTTTTAAATATAAAAATGAATGGAAACATTTTATCAGTAAATTGTCACAAAAATTGCTGCACTCAAAGCAAAGTGATGCATCCTATAAAATCCATATCCTAGGTGATGCATCCTACAATCTGTTTGAAAGGATCTTGAACCTTTGATGTGTACAAAGCAAAGAAGTTTTGAGCATTGAACCATTCACTCAGATCTCTATAAGAAGACACATTCCACAAACGCTGGTACTCTATGTTCCTCACAGTACATTCAAGGTCTGGAAATGCGACCGAAAAAAGTCACCTACGGTGACGATATTACAGATTATATAAGCTTTCTGTGATGTTCAGAAGGTGTAGAAAGGGTTGGCATAGTAGGCATAGTCAGGATGATCTCTCACAGCATGCTGCCACTTCAGTTTGAAGTCCTCAGTGAAGATCTTGGAAGAATTATTTCTGGCCAGTCCAATCATAGTGTCTTAGATGTGCTGATGAATGGTGTTGCTGTACAAAACCTCCAAGTTCAGAAGCAACCTTGAAACGCCTGTTTCCAGTGCTATCAAAGATGGGAAGTATTGTACAGCTCATGTTACCCATATAAAGATGAACAGCAGGAACGTCAGCGATAATATGAGTCTGCTGCAGCCATACCTGGACAGTGGGAAAGCCAGGGAGTTAAAAGCAAGAGACAGTCAGTTCCAGAAGATGGTCTGGGTGAAATTTTTCTTTTATTGTCTGCTATTTTATTTCATTTTTAATTGGCGAGGAAGAGGGGTCATATTCTGATACCAGGAGCCTTCCAAAAGTCAAGAAATGTCATATACAAAGTAAGTCAGTGCAGTTTTTTTATTTTCTTGGAAAAGCTATCAGCTACTAAGTTGCTTTATTAGATACACATTTGTTTTAATAAGCAATTCAACATTATACAGAGGGTAACAAACTCCGAAATAGCTGGGGCGTTTTTTCTATTGCACATGAAATATTTTGCACAGGCGAATGTGACTGCACAGTCACTTGCTTTGTGTTTGAAATCAAATAAGAGATGGGAAGAGTCAGAGCATTTGTAAAAACTAGTGATACACCATGTTTTTCAGCTGTATTAGGGTAACTGCATTGCTGTACTGGAGAAAAAAACCCATTCTTCAGCTGGAAAGAATTGCTCCAGAATACCAGCACTGTCTGAAATGTTTGCATTCAGGTCCCCATAGAAAGATTAAATTATGTTTTCAGGAAAAGCTATTGCTCCTAGCTTTTGTGTATCCAGTAACTTGCAGTTGTAGCCTCTTCGTGCTTATAGCAAATGAGCTAAGTCAGATAAGTTCTTAAAGGTTTTTGTGGAGGTTTTTTTAGAGGCTGTCCTGGCAACACCTGAATTCCCAGAATCACGGCAATATTCTCCCTTACTCCAGCCTGGCTTCCTGCTTAACTAGCAGCTGAGTGCTGGAGCTTGGTATTCAACACTCCTCCAGTGTCCCAGCTGAAGGAACGCTCTCTTGGTAGTTACTGCCTGAATTGATTCACAGACTTTATGTCAAGACGGCGTTATGTGTTTGCACCGTAATAAACATTGGGCGGCAAGTTCTTTCTTGTTTAAACCTTCTGCTTCCAGGTGGTTTATCTGTGTTCCAAACTCAGCCTTGGACTAAGATTTTGAGCTGTTCTCTGTCTGTCACTGTAAATCTTCACTGACTCTGCTTAAATCCAAGCATTCACTCTGGATTTTGAAGAGGTTTAAATGGATGCAGACTTCTCAGTTTTATCTTGTTTGGGTTTTTTCCCTTTCTTTTCCACCTGGCAAATAAAAGAACCAGATGGAATCTCAAGTCTTTTGAGAACAACTGCAGGAGAAGAGTTTGCTGTGGGTGTGCAAAAACAAGCTAGAGGACAATTTGTAATTTGTTGCTGCACTGCTGAGTCTGAAGTAATTATGTCACTTCTGAGCAGTCTGAGAAGGCTGGGTAAAAGCACACATCAACGTGGGAATGTTACTAGAAAAAAGTGCCATGTCAAACTGGCTAGTTCCCACAAAAATTGCTGATGTGGAAATAGTAGAAAAATTTATATTTTTCTTGATGATGTTAAACTATGTATGGATTAAGTTGTATTAAAAATAAATAAATTTACAGCTTTTCTAGTTAGAAACCTGTGTTAATGGATGTGACTATAACATTAAGAATGATTTGTTTATTGCCAGCCAAAGTATTCTGACATAATTATAGCACTCCATGGTCTTTCTTAATGGATAGTGTTAATTTTGGAGCCTATCTGGGTTTACAGAAATTACTCACTGTATTAATAGGTGCCAGCTGTGAGATAAGCCACTGACAGCTTCTTAAAAATACTGTTGTTCTTTCACACTGACTTCATGTAAAGCTAATCAGTGCACAGTTACGCATTTGTTGCCGAAAGCTAAAAGGAACACCACCACTTCACTTTACTATTGTAAATATTTAACCGATGAAGTATAAAATATTCTCTGGCTCGCTCTTGTTCTATGCCAGAAGAAGTAATTATTTTTATATAATCATTCTTTTCTGCTACATTGGTTTGAGGGAGAAAAAAAAACAACGGTAGGGTATCTTTTACTGATTCTGCAGCCTCACAGGGAATTTCTCCTGGAACTTCCAGTGTAAAATCACCGTAAGAAAAATTTTAACATAAGTGCTTCTGAAGAGCAAAAAGTGACTGATCTTGCAGTTTCATGATCACTTCATACAAGCTAATCGTGGGCTGCTCCCCCGAGAAGCGCTCCCCTTCCCTGCCCAGGGGTCTATCCCTGCCTCCCCCCTGCCCCGGCTGCCCTACGGACACAGCAGGGCATGGGGACCGGGATCAGAGTTCATTTTCCCCGCTCCGGTCTGTGAGCTAGTCCGGCTCGGCCCACAGCTGTGTGACTGGAAGCAGCGGGAGCTTTCAACCAGAGGCAGGGAGGAGAGAGCTGGACCATTCTTTCTAGGCTACAGCGAGTCAGGCTTCATTGCACACATCACAAGTCAGCAATCTATAAATAGGTAACCTGAGCAATAAGGTTCCACTGAAAATCACTCAGAAATTTTCCTAATGTCAAAAAGGACATGAATCTGACCTATGATCAAAAGACAGCAAAGCCTCCAAACAGGCAACTTAGCGGGAAGCAAAAAGCTCTTGGTAGATTATCACTTATTTAACAGCAGACTTGTAAGTGGTACTGCACAGATACAGGACATGATTCCTGGCACTCACAGTCTAAACATACGTTGCAAGATGGAGGCACAGAGACCAGCCTACAGCATGGGGTTGCAGTCCTGATGGGTCAGGCCCTATATTAAATAATTAAACATGACAGTGGGAGAACTGACCCAGACAGTGACTAGACACATCTACATTATCTTAGAAGAATAAAACTACTATGTCACAGCTTGCTGACACAAGAAGCTGGGGCCCTGCTCTTCCAGGATTAATCCTGGGCAGATGGCCCCACCTTTTCCCATTCTCTTGTCTCTGGCCGTGTCTGACCCGTGGGTGAGCCAGCTCACCAAACTAGCTTTTGGCCAGCTCAGCCAGCGGATCCAACAACCAGTGGGGTCATGTGAGCAGCAACAAGAAAGCAGAAAGATTGGCAGAGCAGAACTCATCCTTCTCGGGATAGCCAGGCATCCCAGTGTCTCAGCTGTAAGGGGAACCCTCCCAACTGTGCTCCAAAGCGCTATTTGCATTTGGCTTATACCACCAGTGACAGCAAACCTGTAGCTGGTTATTTTTCACTTTAAAAAATCACAGGAACACAAGATAATTCAGGTTGGAAGGGATCTCAGGAGGTCTCTAGTCCAATCTACTGCTCAAAGCAGGGTCAGCTTTGAAGTCAGACTGGGTTGCTCAGGGCTTTGTCCTTCCTTGCCTTGAAAAATCATTCTCTTTATTTGAGAAGTTGCAGAGTTTATATAAAGTTTGTGATATTTTCCAGGGGAAATGCCTTTCCTCTGTCACAAGAACATCTAACGTAGCTTTAGCAGTGAACAAAACAAAAAGAAATGACCAATGTCCTTCTCCTGCTCGGGCTGCTCAGGTGTAAGCAGAAGCAAACAGTGCACTGGCACACTCATAGCCTTCTCTGTTGGGAGGCCCCAGTTCTTAGGTGTCCTTCCTTAGGGTCCGCTGAGGGAGTTACGACCTCCCACCCTGGGACCCATGACTTTACCCGAACTACTTCAGTCCAAATGAGGCACGCGAGCGAAGCCTCCCGCTCACCCTGTTTAACCTGGAGGGATTTCATTCCTACCTTGGCAGCAGCTGGCAGACTCAGCTGGCGGGGAGCAGGGCACAGGAGTTTTTGTTGGGGAAGGGGTGGGTGCCTATGAACTGCAGGGAGGGTAACTTTTCACCCCAGCGCAGCTGGATCTGCAAAAGGGCGTCTGTCCGTGGCCTGGGACACATATAACATGGTCATATATTCTTCTTTAAAATTAACTTGAGGGTTTTTTGTAAAAAAGAAACAAGGAAGCTACTTAAAAAGATTGTTCTGTGGGTAGCGAAGTCAGCTACCCAGAAGACAGAAGATGCCACCTGACTATATGACCTTGACTTGGTCCCCTGCGCAAAGTGCATTACGCAGCATCAGCACATAGTGTTCCTCCATGGGATCCCTGTCTGGTTCAGTACGGAATACAGATGAAAAAGGAGTAATAAGGGGATCTTAAATTTGCCGCTTTCTAACATTCAAAAGCTTCACCTTGGACCTTATATCCCTATTAATATTCCTGTAATGTAGAGGGCTACATGCAGTATGCATGATGTGTGTAGATGCACCTGCATATACTTTGGACCAGATTCTCACCTGAAAGAAAAGTAAAAATGCCTTGAAAAAGGCTGAAATATAAAATGACTAATGATGAGATTTGATTTTATCTCCTTGTAGAACTTTGGACTTACAAGGTCATGTTAAACAATTTATATAGGAAATAGTAAATCAGCTTATCATAGCAAATGTAAAACAAACACGACCGAGTTTGGATGTGACCACGTGAACAGTCACATGGGGAGAAAATCCAGGCAGCTGCCTCCAAATAACCATTAATCCTCCCAAAGGCACACAGACAAGAGAATGGCCTAAGGCCTCTAAGAGCCAGACCCATGCATTTCAGGAGTAGCAGCACTGAGGAAGCTGCGATAAGGCAGAAAGCTGAGAGGAGAGCTCACGGGCAGTGGCACCATTTGGTACCAATGCTGCCTTTTTTCCAACTCTCTTATTTCCTTCAGCTTTTTTTTTTCTCTTTTCCCTTTTTTTTCTTCCCCTCCTTCCAGAGTCTGAAATAAATTCCGGAAGACAATATGTGCATAACATCAGCCACATTAAAAATTTTAGATGTTTAGGAATCAAAGCTGTTTTCAGGTACAATTTCTTACTCTCCTGTGATTCTTGTGAAAGGCCAAGAAATCCATAGAATGGGCTTAAAAGTGGGAAATCTCTGCCATATACTGAGTTCAGCAGCCCTATTGTCTAGCCCTCTGGCCCTTTACTGCTTCATGTTGCCTTTGTGGATGAGATACAGTGCCCTGATATACTGGCTTTTATTTGGTCCCCTAATTCCTGTTAAGAAAATGGGGAATTACAACATGTTGGTAGCAACACACATTGGATGAAGCAGTACAGCAGGAAGGTGAACAGGAGGTTTCCCATTGATTTGGTGTGATCAAGATTTATGTCCCTTTTTTAAAAAAGTACATCCATTTCTAAATGTCCATACAATAAAGGGCCAAAAGGTTCCTGCATTTAATCAGAAAAACACACAAAAAAGAAACATTGTAAAATATGAAAACCCTTCTGACATAAATAAGATGTCTTTAACGACACTATTTTTATTCAGATCAAGTGTTTGTCAATTAAGAGCATTAACTAGGGACACAGCCATCCTAACTGGCGTATGCATTCATCCATGGACGTAGCCTGGAGGGGTGGTGATCAATTATTCAGCAAGGCATTTTATCCTGCCTCCACCTTTCATAGCACATCATCTGCTAGACTGTGATCAGCAGCAAATATCTGAACAGCAGCAAATGAGAAAACAATTAATATTTCTTGACTGAAGCTAAGTGAGATTTTAATTTCCTCAGTAAAAAGTCTCCTCAGTCACTAGGTTATGGAAGATGCATGAGTCTGGCTCCTTCTGTTCTCCAGAAAGGACCGAGATGGTGGTTTCCCACTCTCCAAATATCCTGTATGCTTTAGCATTCAAACCCCTCAGAATTCTGCCTCTTCCATCACATTTATTGTCACCTCCTCCTCCCCCAGATCTTTGCTGTTGGTCCAGCAGCATATTGATAGATAACAGCTCTGCCTGTGTGCCTTTCTGCTTTTCCAGTTTTGAAGCTGCCTAAGACTGCAGTCAGAAATGCGGCTCTGGTAAAGCCGATGGAGGAAAAGAGGTCACTGCCCCACACACTCAGCAGTTTCTTCCCCACCCTCCCCATCTCTCTCCACCTCAGTTCTCTTGGGTCAGCCCAAAGCACACTGTCTCACCAAAAACCTGTTCATTTTCTGTTGGATAAAGGGAGCTGATTCACCCTGAAGCTGCATAATCCCTCGATGTGATGCAAGGAAGAGAACAGGGACACACGTGGGAGTGGGGACATGTAGACAGAAAGACTGCCATCTTTGGTGACAGCCCACAGTTGTACCAGATTAAATGCAGCATGAACCACTCTCGGAGAAGAACGTGTTGACCATAGTCTCTCTACTGGGGAAAACATAATATTATAAGGTAACATAAGCTACTTCCCACTTCTTTTGGCTTTTTTACTTTGGCTTTCATTGGCTTGCCCATCTCAGGAGCTGGAGGCACAGTTTATTCTCTTCAGAAATGAGACATGTAAAAATTCCTTCAAACTAAATTTTTTTTTTCTTAAACTATCACTAACACAGGCCAGGATAAATCCATGCAGGACTCTTTCCATACTCTTTCTCTCACTTTCTAAGTTATTTATACTTCACGCCGTTGCCTTTTAGCACCAGGTAGGCTCAACATATTTTTTATGTGTAGCAAATAGCTTTTTTTGCCTCACAACAGGAAAAACATACCAGAGGTCATTATAAAATAATCAAGATCGTTAATCCTATTCTTCTCCTGTGGGAGCTGCTTTGTGTTTCTGTTGCTCCAGGGCATCCATCCCTTAAAAGTGCATATTCAGCATTTCCCCCCTTGTGTTTTTTGTTGTCATGGGTAATATCAGGTATGGAGCAGGATACCTGGGTGAAATTGCAGTATCTCTTAATCTCTCACTCTCTCCTAGGAGGCTGGGGATAAGAGCATGGTGATGACTTAGGAGGCAGCATTTCAGTTGATCTTCCTGTAGGCAATTATTGTATCTTCAGTGTCTAGGTGCATTTGCTCAGCATCTTGAAAAGGCACGGCTAATTCTAAACTGAGGTCAGTATTTGGAAAAGAAAATGTTTTCTACTATGAATTTAAAAGGAACTGGCAGCTCTGTAAGGAGCTCAGTAAGAAGTAAACTGTGCAATACTTACTTTTGAGTTAATAATCAGACCTAAACCTAAACGATCAACCAATTAGGTAACTAAACTATGTTCTGGGTGGAACTAAACATGTAACTAAAAGAAGTAATTCACAACAAAACATCTTGGTCAAAAAGGTGCATCAGTATACCTAGTTTTCACCAAAAAACAGTCATCTGATTTCCAGTATCACTTAGGTCAAATACATACGACCATTGAAAGCCGGCAAAGGATGGACAGCTAGGTTGGTTCTATGTCCGTCCATTACCAAAACACTTTCTGATGGTAATAAACAACTCTGGGTTTGTGTGAGATGTGTGAATGCGTCTGCCACCACTTTAAAAACTGTGTCTGTGCCTGTTCAGTAGGAAAGGTTTCGGGAGAGAGAGAGCAAGCAAAAACCAAGTGCTTAGAAGTACTCACCCAACCACTAAGGGACGGGAGGTGACACGGTCTTGATCAAAGCTTCCGAGGTGGGATGGGCCAGAGGAAGGAGCACCTCTGCTGCAGAAAGGTCAGGGTGTGGGATGACTGAGCAGGCTGGACAGCCCTACTGGAAAACACTGGTGCTGCCCAGAAAATAAGTCTTGGCATGAAAAGGAAGCAAAGCACCCACAAATAGAGTTGTCCCTCATTTTGTCCCACTGACAGCCTGGGACCTTTCCAAGGGTACCTGGGGACTGAGGAATCTTATTTATCCACTGTCTGCCCTGTCGCTGCTCTCACAATACTCCAATCAATGTAGATGGATGCCCTTCTTCAGAGGAGGGGAAGCAGCTCCTGTGGAAGGGAGGCTTGGAGCTGTGCCACCAAACTCCTGCTGTACTTGGGAATTGCATCCCCGCTCCCACACTGATTGCAGCCAAGTTCATTCTGCTACAGAGGAGGCATCCCCCAGCACTGGACCACATGTTGGTATTCTTAGACTTTTTATAGGCCCTCTTCAGAGCCTTGATTAGATGCTCCACTGGTCTAAGTCCTTTTGACGCCTCTCCTTAAGCATGCACGAGGCAATGGCACTGTATTCCTTATTGCTGCCCAGCAGCTCCTCTCCAGAGCCTTGGCAGGTCTCTTCCCGGATCCACATTGGATCACAGCCAATAAGACAGAAAACAAATGACATTTCTATGGCCTTTGATGGGTGACAGTGCCACTGCTGGCTACTATGGCAGTGGAGGCCTCTGGAGTAAGGCCAGGTCCCAGGTAGAGGCTGTAGAGACCCAGCTGCAGTACCTTCAGGAAAAGGAAGGATGGGGCTGAGAATGGGTGCTTTGAGGAATCACCTCTGCTCTTGGGCAAAACAATTGTAAGTGGGCAAAGAACTGACCAGAGAAAGACCTGAGGATAGATACGGTATGTCCAGTGAAACCCTGGTGAGAAAAGAAAATATGCGATCTGTCCTAAGAGCCATCAGCAAACACCTGACCCCTTTTTAGAACTCGTCACCTATTTGGAGTGACTTTATACCCAGTCAGTATTTTGTATGACGTAGCTGCAATATTCTGACTGGGTGCAAGGTGTTCAAAAGGCAGGCTTAACACTTTGCCAGGCCACGACCCACAGCCCCTCAGCCCATGGCACCATCACATCTGCTGGTGCAGAGCAGGACCTAGGGATGGCGGGTGGACCCACAGCTCTACCTCGCCACTCCATAAACAATGGTTCCATTTTCTTTCCTGTATCTTCTACAATAAACTGTGAAGCAGCGTTGTGAAAGGCGGTTATTAAATAAAAGCTGGCGATGAACTGCCTCCTCTTAAGCAGGAAACTGTGTGTCATCGAGCTTCTCGCCTATGTCAGGGAAGAGAGGAGTGAAGCGGAGGTGATAATGACAGGGGCTGCCTCCAGGGAGGGAGGTGGAGACAGCGTCGGAGGGGATGGAGAGCTCAGATTGTGGTGAAGGGAGCAAAGGAATACAGCACAGTGAAATGAACACGGTGAAAATAGATAAAGGTCAAGCAAAAGAAGAATTTATTGTAAGTGAAACAAAGCAGAACACTGAAACCTGCAGAGCTATAAGAATGAAGAAAGTAGAAAAAGTACAAAAAGATTCTCATCAACATTCCTAAAATAGGCATGTGTTGGCATACTCGTAGAGGGAAAAAAATAACAGAGAGGCTTTGATCATGTCTGTCTCTTTCTCTAATCTAGCCAGCAGTGTGCCCATGTTCCCACGCAACGTGACTATAATTATAAGCTGTGATCTATCGAAGCAGGACCTGGAAATTTTATTGCCCTGCAAACATACAGGGAGGGCTGCAAAATTGTTAAAGCATTGAGTCTTCTTACCTAAGCACATTGTTATTTAGCACCATGTTTCTACACATAATGAGAGTGGCTGGGTTTCCAGGGCTTGATAGTATCACACAATTAGAAAAGAAATGTAATGAACATGACCAACACCTCACCCAGGTTTACTGTCTCTTGGTGTCTAATGGAAATTGTCTGCCGTTGCCTCCTCTTTAAATGATGATCCCACACAAGGCTGTTTTTCCAATTAACAAAAAGTCTTGAAGTGTAAGAACACATTTAAAGAGCCCTTTTTTCAATTTTTCACTTATTTGTGCTCAAGAGTCTGTTTCTCATTCTTTCCCCCACATGCTGATAAACTCCATGCTGACAGATTGAAGGGACTGAACTCAACCGAGCTCTGAAAATTTGTATTTCAGCTTTGGCATTTACTGCATCGGCAATGGATGCCTCCCCCTACCACTTCACCAGGGCACCAGCCTCCTGCTGTAATGGAATATAAACCCAGGCAAAGATAGGATTGCCCTAAATCTAAGAACACTGAAGTATTTCATAAATGTGGTATTTGACCTTGTTAGTGATGATGCTTAGAGGAGCATCACAGCTAGAGGCATAACGAAGCTTGTTGGGGGCTGTGGGAAATAGTCTATGGCCCCAGGCTTCAACATAGCCGTGAAAGACAGAGGACAGTTATTAGCTTTGAAGATCTTATAACTTGCCTCCAAGGAAAAGAGAGTCTTGTTTTGCTAGACAGGGACTTTGAAGATAAAAAACAAACAAACAAACAAACAAAACCCAGAAACCCCAAAACAAACAGTCCCCCTCCCCAAAACAAAAAACCCCCACCCCACCCAGCTTTAAAGGATCTCTTCCTGAAATATTGAAGTGCCTGTGAACTAAACATTACCAGACCTACCATTCTCTTGGAAAGAGATACAGAATCTACCAAAAACTTAGATCAGCCAGGAAAAAATGGTCAGGTCTGTGAAACCAGATTTAGGGGTTTCAGTCCCATTTTTATCCAGAAAGCTTTTATTACAATATTCTGCTTTGGAGACGTGCTCAGTTACTGGTCATCTTGCCGGTGTTCCCATAGGACAAGGAGAAATAAGTCTCGAGCACAGGTCAGTTTGGCGGGTGAAATCGCAGTGATGAGCAGAGGGCAGAAGCCCATGCCAGTGTGGCAGAACCATGGGGAGACGCAAGAGCTGAGCAGAAGGCACTCGCGGAGGTCACTGGAGGTAACTGATTAGCTCAGGAACAGCCAGGAGAGGAAGAGCTATTCTTATGCCCATTCAATATTCAGCAGCGTCAGATGAAAAGCCAAGACAGCTGGTGTCCTACGTGATGCTCATTATTCACAAGTTTTACAAGCGTATTTTCCATTCCACCATCCAAGGTTTTAAAGAGAGTATTGAACAGTATCGCGTTCGTGACAGACCTCTGCAGAACCCCACTCAGCACATCTCGTCAGTTTGTCGGTTGACTCCTGAGAGCAGTTTTGCGCAAAAATTTTCACTCGGGTTACAGCAGTAGCATTCAGATCATGTTGTTACAATGTCACAGTATCACAAATCTTCATGAAGTCAAGACAAACGACATCTACCGTCTCTCTTTTACATGTAAAATCTATACCCTTGTACAAAAGACATCAGATTGATTACAGTCCATATCGATTTTTACTTCTCACCCTTTGCTCGATAATTTTGTTCCGGGATTTTTTTTAACCATTGCTCTGAAATTCCTCAGGTCCCCTTTTTTAAAACCAGAATCTGGGTGTATACATGTAAATGCAAATTCCTAAAGACAACTCCTAAAATTGCCTGGGGTCTCTAGGTGCTCCGGGAGGCCCAGCCATTTTAACAACATCTAACTAACCTAAGCACTCCCTACCCCTTTCTTTCCCAGTGGCAGCTTGCGCTCTGATGGATGGTTGCTAGCATTACAGTTGACTTTATTACTGAGGGTGGCTTCTACGAGGGCTGAAACACCTCTGCCTTTTCAGCTGCTGCACTGAGGACTCCTCCTCGTTGCAGGGTGGATCAGCTTGCTCCCTGGTTTTACCCTTCCTATGAACAGGCTCCTCTTTTCTTGATATTCGTACAACACTCAGGACTGTTTCTCACTGGATTTGGCTGATCTTTTGATTTTGCCTCTGCATCCTTGTGCTAATTGCACTTAGCCAGCTGACTTAGGTTGCCTTTTTCTTCTTCTGTTTTAATACTGTAGAAGAGTTCGTGGTTTAGCTAAGTTGGGCTCTTATTTCACTCCTTATTTTATTCCACTTTGGGGTAGTTTGCGATAATGCCTTTATCGCAGCTTCTTTGAGGGATTGCCTTTTTTGCTTTTGACTACTTCCCACGAGCTCCGAGCTCTCACCTCTTACTGCTTCAGGTCTGTTGTGACACTTATTTTAAAATTAATGGGATCAATAGTACTTTTACTAACTCAAACTCGATCCACTGTCTCTGGATCATAAAAACAGGCTGGGAGACCAGTAAGAGTGAATGATCAGTTGTGTGGTATTTCTCCTCAGCAAAGTGGCTGGATTATTTCACACGACTTTAACAAACTATTAATGCCATGTAAAGGACGGCAGCCTGCTGAGGCTCCTCCAAGTCAATTCCCTCCCGTGATTCCCTGAGTTGAAATGCAGTCTCCTTAAACCAGCATTCAGCTGTAGTGGTACTAGTAAGAAATATGAACATTTGGGAACAGCCTGAGTGTGGAACTACAGAAATATGAATCAAAATATGGAATAACCATCTGCTGGTTGGCTTATTTTTATTAAAAGAGACAAACAGTTGATTTTCATTTCTAAATTAATTAACATATAATAAATGAACGGAAAAAACTGAAGATAGTATCTCTGAATTCTTACCAAAATATCACTGAGATTCCCCACCACAGTTTTCTATTTTAGAAATAAAGATACAATTCTAAAGTGAGTATTTTCTGCCAACACCAGCAGATTTCCACAGTGAACTCTTAAACCCTTGAAAAGGAGGGGGAAAAGAAGAAAGAAAAAAAAATAACATTAAAGCTAATAAATCTTTTAAGACAGCAATAGCAAAAAATACTGCCTCTCATAATACTGTGGCACAAAATACATCTTTTAAAACCAGCTATCAATGAATAATGCCCTTATCACTCAGACTGGAGGCATGTATGAAAGTCATACTTGAGTATTCTCCAAAGGAATATGTCTAGACATTTGAAATATAGTTTGTTGCCCTCTCTCATCAGCTGAAACCGAAGTATGATACATCTGTCATCAAACATGGCAGCAAACATTAGCCTGTGTGATTCATTGCTGTTTTTGCTATAACTCAGTTAATGATGACCATATATATTTTAATAATCTCAGTGAATTCAGTTTAACTCATTTGTATGATGTCAAGGAACTGTAACAATTATATTGCAAGAAGAGAGAGAAACAGAGACGGCAGAAGAAAGTTTCCAAGCAGCAAATTTTGGAATGAGTTTCTTGTTCCTTATTCATTATTAATACAAGTAATTTTAGAACAAACCATAGGATGAACTTTTATTATTAGTTGCTCACTTCAGCTTGCTAGGGTTGTGCCCATTTTTAGACATTTCTATTTTTCTGATTAATTAAAAATTTAAAAATACATGGGCTATCCCCTCACATTATTAGCAGTTTACTGAAGGAAGAAGAACCTGAATGAGTAAAGTCTCCTTCAGTTGTAAACCTAGGCCCTTATTTTGGTATTAAGTCAATGATAAGAAAAGAAGAAAATCAATTGGACAGAATAACTAAATGAATGGCACAGCTGGAAAGCAATGTTTGGTTTTTTTTAAAAAAAAGCTTCTTGCAGCTAGAGACACCCTGATGCTGGTCTGCAGATTGGGTATCAAAACATAAAAATCCACAGAGCAGGAATCTCTCCATTGGAGAGAGTCAGAAATCCAGGGAGAAACCCTTCATCATTGGCAGAAGAACAAACAGCCAGTTGTCAATGAGGAAAAAACCCTCAGCCTAACTCATATCAATGGTGAAGTGAACAGAGATAGGTGGCCTTTGTCATCCAGACAGTTAGAAAAAATGAATAAAGCTCTGAACTATAACAATCCCATGGGGACGGACAGGAGAGCAGGGAAGTGAGTTTAAGAGACATTGGTTCTCGGAAGCATCATTAGGTCTTACAAGTTGTTTATTGTTTAAAGAGCTCTTGAACAATAACCGGTGACACAAAGGAGAGATTGGGAAGTAACTTGTGGCTTTATTTTTCTAAAAAAGCTGAGCCACACCCACTTTTGCGATATTGCTGTGAAGTTTAGCACCTGAGAAAATCAGATAACGGAGTTCAGAGTTGAATGTGAAAAACCAACCTTCACTGCAATATGCAAAATCACTCTTTTCCTATAAAAGCCTTCTTTAAATAGAAGAGAATTAATGTTACAGAGGATTGTGTGCATTGGTTTTTAGTTGACCTTCTTTGCTCCTTTTTGCCCCTTATTCTGATGCTGGCCTCTGCTCTACCAATATTCTCAGTCAGAGAAAAAATTCTCCACCAATTTTTTTTTTTTTCACTTCTGAAGCTCTCCCTCCTCTCCTCCCAAGCATAATACACCCTCTTCATTCCCACAAAGCCACTGTGCTGCCTGCATTCAAGCCTCTTGTGTCAAAATCTATTTAAATATAACACCTATGTAAAAAATAGCTTGCAATAAACAGTTCCACTAACATACAGGTGTCATTGCTCCCCAGGAGAAGCCAGGTAAAGCAAGAAGATGAGTTAACGTGAGGATGTAGCAAGTCCCATTTGCACTAATACTATCCATACAGTGCTTTTGTTATACTTCTGGAGCAGTTCCACCACTGAAATCAAATCTTTGCAGTCAGAATTTATACCTATGTACTTCAGATTGCCACATAAATTTAATCCTCATAAATTCTGATCTTAAAGTACTGCTAAGAGGAGAATCTGTAGAAAGAAATCTGAAAATATTTAGCATAATTGATATACACTAATTCTGGATGGACATTTGGCCTACCCATTTCTCTGCCCTGCCTGCCTCCTTCCCTGCTCCTCTGGCTCCCAGCGCCTAGGAGCAGTGAAGTTGCGTCCAGAGAGTGCTGTTATAATAATTACTGATCACCCTGTCCTCAAAAGAGCAGAGCAATCTGCGTGCAGTGCTCCCGCCACATGCTGATCAATGGAGCGCAGTGCTTTCCCATCCACCAGTTTGCCATTTCAAAGGTTTAGGTAACAATCGCACTCACAGAATCCTAAGGAAGAACACCACACCAAATTTGCAGTAAGTTGGCAGGAGTAATAACAACATATTGTAGCTTGTAGTCTTTTAACATTTAGTGGGCAGACAACGTGTGTGCAATATAGTACAAATCCGTCACCCTAGCACAAATAACAGAAGAGTGAAAAAAAAGGTAGAAGTTTTTCAAGGGCTACTTTGTCCTGAACTCAAGTACTCCATCATGGGCTTGACGTAAATTGTGCAGCAAAGGGAGAGGACTCTGGACATTCTCCAGCAGCTTCAGCTAAATTGAATATGAACATGAATAACGCCCTGGGGCCCCGCATTCTCTGGGATGCCACAGGCATGGGACTCGCAGAGAATCCACCCTTGCCGCAGAACTATGTTCCAGATTTTAATTAACTGAGTTTCCTCTGTTAAGCTTTTCCTGTGAAAGCCTCCCACAGTAAAAACACTTCTTCAAAACGTTATGCTGCCGCAGACGAAAATAAATCTAGCTGCTGAATTTTCAAAAACTTTCTTTGAAAGAACATAATTTCAAGGACTACGATCACTCATTACAGATACATGGTTCATGAACTCAAACCCATCACGTCCAAGTACTGCATGTTCTCATCTTTCCTGACTGCCATATGCTACTAAGTCATTTCATTTTATATGCACCCTCACGGCTCCAGGCTTCATGGGCAGATGGCTCTTTGCCACCTAATCAAATTCGCACATCAAGGGCATCCCAAGTGAGGTCCTTTGTAGAACTGTGTCCTCCTCTAGTTCCTCTTCTTTCCTTGAACATTTGCACATCAGTACAAACTTGTACTACCAAAAAGGTCATAATTTTCAGATAAGACACTCATTCTTCAATTAAGCAGAACATAGTACAAGCAGTTCTATCCCATTCACTCTAAAAATACAATTCAGTGCCTTGGAACTTCACAGCATGCCCATACAGTCCTTAATATCCGTTGTGGTTCTATTTTGGGTCTCTCCTTCTTCCATAGCCACATCTGTTCATTGGGCAGAATGAGTCTACGTCCTGTGCCACCACATACGCAGTCACAATAACGCATCTCTAGTCCTGCAACCAAGTGACCGTTTTTGCTGTACTGCACCAAGCTTGGCACAGAATCTAAATTTGGATGCCTTCTAATTTTCTTTAACTGCATATTGATAAAACTGCATATTGATAAAGCTGAATTTTCGTGGGTCAGCTCATCTTAGCATAGGCTTGTTGCCTTTGACAGACTCAGAATCTCCAAGATGCGTTTGATTCTCTGGAGCATCCTATTAATCAGACAGGAAAGTTCTCTGTTAAGAACTGTGGTATTTCTTCAAGCCACTGCGACCTACATTGCCTCATTGGGTTGGTTAGATTTTTCACACACGCTTTTATCACATTTTACTGCCACAATTTCTGTAACTTTTTACGTGCTGCATTACCTAGCCCATCCTTTAAATACTTGTATAAGCACGCATCTCATCTGTCGGAATGCACGGCAGGGTCAGGGTTGGCCTAGCACTGACAAAACGATATTTCACAAACCTGTACAATTCTTAAACTTCAAAACACAAACTTCTTAAACTTCAAAAATATTGCTTTCTTTTACATACAGAAGCTCCTCATCTTATCCCGTCTAGGATACTTTTTACAGACACCAGGATATATACAAGAAACAAGGTCATCTACGCTGCAAGTGACTAAACCCTTCACCTGACACCTTCTTCTCTAAAGAAGGAACAGTGTCGTAATTTTTAATACTGCCGTCAACAGCTACAAAAAAAACTCACCCTGTGTGTAAGATCCGTAAGACAAACAAAGCTGTTTAGAAGGAACATTTTAGACACCTAAAAGTCTTCTATTCTATACTGAAAAGAAGCAATCAGCTATCCAATACCAGTTATTTTAAGATAACACATCTAGAAAAGTGTTGTTTTAAATATTTTTATAGAAGAGCAATGTTGCAATTGTGATGGCATATATTATCATCCTGACACCGTAGATGCCAAATGAAATAAGTGGAAACGAAGAGGTCTCTGTACTAGTTACCTCTACCTGTTCATAGTAGCACCTCATAAATCCCATTTTTAAATATCATGTTTCACATCTAGCTTTTCTAAGCAGTTTGATCGTTTGTGCCCCAGAAGACTACAGCCAAACAGCAGGCACAGCTCACCTTCCCATGCTACAGTAAGTCATCTCTGCAGATTAAGAAAGGGCTATCCCAGAGAACACGGTGACCCAGAAGCCAAAGATAAAGTGTTTACAATTTGTTCCAGACATCACCTATTTAGCTATGCATAGTTCTTTATATTTACAGCCCCTTCTATTGCTCTGCTGAGAGCAGTAACCTGAATATGCCAAGAACATAGTGGGAGCCTGCTAAACATGGACTAAAATTACTCCAGTGCCTCATAGCTGCAATGGTTTAACAAGTGCGGCACAGGCACAGTATGAGTAATACCACTTATAATCAGTTAAGCTAATGATCCTCACCCCCCTTCTGAAGCCCCTTCTTCCCCAAGGACAGATAAAAGTCATCTTCTAGTGGCTTTTGAGACACTACTTGGCTAGCTATTGCATTAGACAAGAGGTCCCATGACCTAGAAAGCATTATTTTGACAATTTTCAAGCTGTTTTGAAAATACAAAAGATAAAAATCTAGTAGATGGATGTTTGCAGAAAGGTCCAAGTTTTTGACATTATTTTAAAATAACAAAAATCTGTCTGCCACCTAATCTCATTTTCTCTGTAATCAGAGCCATGTTATACATATTCTCAGAGCAGCATTCAGCTTGCTAGCCTAAGCTAGGTCCTCAAAGTACTAAAAAAAACCCCAAACCAAAACACCCCACCCACAAACCCCTGTGTTTTTCCTAACAATAACAGGAAGGTGTTCTACAAGGCGGTTTTTATTTTCTCGTTTGAAAACATGGCTACATAGCCTCATCTGTCTGGCCCAGAGCCATGCAGCCACCAAAGCTGTTTTCTGCTTCCTGAGCTGATGTTTTAAGACACCAAACTCTGACAAAAGCACCGCTCTCCTGCTCAGGTTTTGAAAACTAATTGCACCCTATTGGCCTGACGTCAATTAGGAGCCCAGTTAACACCCCACCTGACCAGACTCGGATGGAAGCCTGAAGCCATGCTGCTTGGAGCAGGTGAGGTCGGGCACGGACAGGAGCAAATCCTTCGGTTTTCAACATAAAGAGACTTAGTTGACAAGTTTGGGCCTTTTTCCAGAACGAAGCAGCTGCATCAGGGGTTGCTGCAGACAACAATTTTGCATTTAAGTAAGCAGAACAGGTACTCATGCTATCTAACTTAATAGTTGCCTAATGCTAGTGTTCTGAATTTCTCAGCTAGAGATCCTTCATTGTCTTGCTAATGAAGAATAGAAACTTAAAATGATTCAGGAGACCAAAGTGCAAAAATCCTACTTCTCCAAAGTCCCTCTAGGTCCCGTTTTAGGCACTAGGTGCTTTCTTCTTTACCCTGACTCTAAGCCAGGAACTGTAAGCACTGCTAATCAACAGAAGTTCAAACAGAGTTAAGAGAACTGTTCAAGGAAGATGATTGAAGGTAAGGAATTCAGTACAACAACTCTGCACAGAAGCAGGTTCATTTTTATCTGTTTCTTTTCCAATGTCACCTGCCTCAAGCGACTTCATGCTTGGAACAAAAGAGCATGGAGGAACACCACCAGGTCAGCTGTAATAGTCTGGACTGAGCTACTGCTTCATGCTGACAAAAGCAAATCCTTCGGGGAAAGCAGGGAGGCAGAAGCAGCAGAGTAGAAAGATATATCAACACGCTTCAGCTACTGGAACTCTTGACAAAGTACTATATTAGGTCAGAACAAAGGTCAGTTTTGGTTTTATTCTTTCTGACAAGACACCAGTAGCAAATACGAAACAGTAAAGTGTATAATAAAACATTCCAAGACTGTTCATCTCTCTGTATATTTTACAGCTAAAGGTAGTCGGTAATTTAGGATATTTCTGAGTGGAAACTGTATTTAAGTTAATATTTTAAAATAACCATCACATTCTACATATGTCTAATCCTTTTGACACTATGACCCTGAAAAGTCTCATAGCAGTGAGTTCCACTATTGCATTACACACTGTAATGAAACAGAAGTTTGAAACTTGCTGTCTGATCACGTCATTGAAATCTTAATTCTTACAAGGCATCAAACATTCCCAGATCAAAGTCATAAACAATGTCAAACTGGTCCTCTATTGCATTTCAGTTTTCTACTTTTTTTTAAAAAACAGCATTGAACATGGTACTGGAGAAGATGACAAACCCTGATTTTAAGCAGTGGCATAATAGTTTTGTTTGTTTTGCTGTCAAAAATTTTTTATTTTTTCCCTGCCATTGAGCCCTAACCTAGCATTTGCAGAGAAGATGCTGGCAGCAAGATTTTCTTCCTTAGCAGAGTTTAGAACTCCTCACCCTTCATTACTACACACATAATGTACAGCTATTTGCATTTATTCACTGGCACTTTAGCACTTGGCTATCCAGTATCAAGATCTTTCCGAAAGAAAAACTTCAGATTTAACTAGCCTGAATATATTGTGCTTTCAGCAGAAAGTCACAAAGTAAGTCTTAAAAACATCAGTTGGATTACTGAGTCCAAGACCTTCCCACATATAAAGCCAAATATTTCTCCCTATTCTGACTTGAGTAGTTTGTACAGAAATATCTTTCACTTTATTACCTTATTCTTGTTTCTGAATTCTTGTGAAAGTAGCAACAGAAGACCCCAGAACGACCTTCTGAATGCGACTGCTTTATATTAGCTTGGGGTGGGGTGCGTGCATGTCTTTTCTTTGCACCCAGTCATATATCTGAATGTAAATTGACATTAATTAAGAACATGTAATGGTATATTTGGATTTACATTTCCTATAGCTGGAAGAAAACCAAGTCCTGATGAGCAACAGGAAGAGCTGAAAATAGAAACAGAGGCCAGCTGGTCTCTTCTTCCAAGTGTGAAAGCATGAATGTGTTTTATATTGCGCCTCCTAAAAATGAAAAGTTTGACTACACAAAGCGGCCAATATAAAAAGGTTACCACCATGACCATGTGTCTGTGGTTTTGGGAGTGATCACTGCTGCAGGGATTTGTACAGTTCTCCTAACATGTCTGAGGATTTTTAGGAGAACATGACTAGAACCCTACAGAGATTTAAGGATGGGGGCTCTATTTAAAAGATCTGAACAGCTTTAGGTGCTAAATAGGCGCCAACACACTTTGCTTAGAGACCACAACGGTTCCAGAATACATGAAAGCTGATTTTTAAGCACACAGGAAACTCTGTGCCCTCTGGTTTTTGCCAGCAGGTTCAGACAGCTGAGAAGATAGGACTGTGATCCATATTAGATACCAGTATCTTTAAAATCCTGTGCATAACCATAATTACCATCTTAGGCACCCAAACGGCAGTTACAAACAGCACAGTATAAGCCTTTATCACAGAAAAAGACTTTCAGTATCAGATTAGAGCATATTAAAACATATGTACATTCTCATTTTTAAACATATGACCATTCTCAATTTTAATGCAAGAGCAAGAAAACTACCACTCTTAAAATATATTAAGTATGAATATTTCAAGACTGAACTAATTACCACATAACTTCTAACTTGCATCTCCTATGAAGCCTATATTGAATATAGGCTATAGAATACTAAAAAATGTACAGCAAGTTACTAAAACCGTGCATAAGACAGAAGATTAATATCTTAATATCCTTCCAGAAAACAGACAGATGTATTGTTTAGTCTAAAATGATTTCACAGACCAAGCTTATGTGACTTACAAGTTTATTATATTAGTGCATGAAAACTTGAAAAACTAGTACAATGCTTAAGGCTGAAATTCAACCCTATGCAGAGGAACTAGTGCAAGAGTCATATACTACTAAAGTACGACTAAAGCACTCCTTCCAAACAGGCAATAAACAGACCAACACATAAAGCATCAGTGGTGCTGACAGTGATACTAAGAGGAACTCCTCTTAGGAAAAAAATTTTAGAAAATTCTTTTATGAAAGATTTCACTGCCAGGGTTTGGGTCTAGATATTAACTGCAAGAAGCATTCTCCCAGATATCTTTTTTTTAGGTAAGTGTAGAAACATCTTCTTAAGAAGCTGCATTGAAGGGTGAAGTTTTGAGAGAGAGAGAGATATCAAAGAAATGTTTGACGGGCAGAGTAGAACTACCACATGATTTTCCGTAAGTGTCTTCAACACAAAGACAAACCTGTATTACTGATAACTTTGTAGCACTTTACAAAATGTACACTATATATATTATATATGCATAGAAAACTATTATTTCAATCACTAAGTTCTTCCTCGTCACTGAAATAAGCACTTTTCTTAATCCGTGGACGTTTCGAATCATCTGAAATTGAAGATTCCCCTGCAGTCTGTGTCCACCTTTGTTGCTCTTCCTCAATTTTGGCTTGCTACAATGAAAAACATAAAGCATTACCTAGGATTAAGAAAAATTAAGATGTATTACAAATAATAATGCTAGTTATTAACATGCATTGAATTATTTAATAAGATAAAGAATTCAAAGGGTTTATCTCAATTTCCATACAAACTCTGCGATGAATGCACTAGAAAACATTTCTGAAAGTAGTTCTCGCATGCAGACAGTAAGTCTTCAACACCAATGCAGGCCACATGGAATACCTTCTGTTTTCAAAGGGAGGAACTTTGCACCTGGAAAACTTACAGGACTGTAGAGCAGCTTAGGTATGAAGCAAAGAATGCATCGCGTTTTAAACTAACGTTATTGAATTAGCTCTGTTCCACTAACAAGTCTTCTATCTGTTGTCTTTTGCGGTCATTCATTCAGGAAATGAATGTCTTCAGGGATGTCAAGGTTAATTAACTACAGGTTTAAATAGATGCTTCCTGTTTTTACTGAGAAACATGCTATCCCAGTTAAAATCTGGATGGTTAGAGAAATGGGAAGGTTTCCTAGCTTGTTTACATTGATAGGTTTTACTACCAATTGTGGAGTTCTCTGGAGGGAGTGAGTGTGGGATAATTGTGCATATTTGCATCTTTTTTTTTGACAATATCTTGTAAAAGCTTTGTCCTGAATATGACTGTAATGAGGGCAAAGTTATTTTAGAAACTCTGAGGGGTTTTTTTGGGAGGATAGGGGCACACAGGGGCCAGCTGAGGACTAAGGAGCCATGAAATTTGAACATCAGGTCAGGCTTGCTCTGTGCAGTGAAGCAAAAGCCTGTAAATATTAAAGAAGATAGTAATACAGCTGTAAGACTATCTATATACGTAACAAAAAATGCATTGAATATGTTTTGAGAGAAGAGATCTGTTAGTGACCGCAATGGACTGTATTATGCAAAGGAAGCGCTCCAGAAATAGATGTTGTTCAAGGGTATTCTAGTGAGTGAGGGAAGAGGATGTACCTGGTCATATATACATGACAATTTTTCTGGCTGCTCAGTTTACAGAGTAAAGAGGGATTTGTGGACCAGAAACCTAACAGAGCATCACAGCAGAGATGACAGGAAACTAAGCAGCAAAGGAGCTTAAAGGAAAAAAAGAATTGCAATACACAAACATAGCAATATTGAAACAGTAAAAAAAAAAAAAAAAAGAAAAGATGATGATTGAACATGCCTGCAATATGAAGCAGCCAACTATAGTCACCAACTACTGTCAGGCACAAATGCCCCGAGTGCTACAGAGGGTAAGAGACTGATGGGTGTTATCTCAGAGCTTTAGAAAAGCAGCTAAAAAAAGGAAGTAGAGTTGCATTTCAATAATAATAAGTAATAAATACGCTTCAAGTTTGTACCTGAACAGCTATGGCCTGGCTAAGGCTATCTAGAGCAGGGTCTTCTCCTTCCTCTTCACTTTCTTCTTCCTCCTCACTTCATTGTGTAGAGAGAAAAAAACACATAGATCTTTATTTTAAGTTCTCAGTATGAAAAAGCTGCCTAAAAGAAGTATCAACACGTAAATAAATATACATACATTTCTTCTGGCTCAATCATTTTCTTTCTCTTCTTCTTTTCTTTTTTTTTTGGTGGCTCCCGCTCTCCTAGCATATTTTTAGGACAAGCATAACTTAAGTGTCCTGCTTCCTTGGAGAAAAAGAAATACTGCTTAACAGAAACCATTACAAAAAACTATATGTTGAAACATATCATGAGGAAAGTTAATTTTTTTCATGGGGGAAAAAAATTGAAGCAATTAGTAAGATAAATGGAATGCTGAATTAGCACACAGAAGACAAACTCTTCTCCATAAGCTTGCCATGGAAACGAAGAGATTAGTGGCGATATGCATGTTTAACTGCAAATTGAGAACAAGCTATGAGCAAAGTAGATTTTCTTTGGCTGCTGCAATAGCTGAATACACTACAGCACAGTTTATGCTCAAGACAAGATGTAAAACTCAGCATCAACAGTTTCAGAAACAGAAATGAGTCAACATTTTTGCTCTCAAAAGTGTTATGAATGTAAATCAAGTTTGTATTTGATGTTAAATACTACCCAAAGCTCAATCTCCTATGTTATTATATTAAGGAAAAGCCAGCAATTGCCTAAAATTTAAAACACACTCATTCTGTGTAAAAGCAGTTGTTTCTAGTATTTATTTTACCACCAACTACATCATGAATGTCCAAAGATATAGCAAAAGCAGGTATTTTGAAGATCAGGAGGTTTTCCTTCTCATAGAGCTTTATACTGATACCCGTCTACTCATAAGCATGTTAAGCAGCAGTTATAAGCACATATTTTTTCCCCACATGCAAAATCCCAATTAAAGGACAAAATGGGTATTATCATTCTTGAAAATGCTACTACTGCTATGCAAGTTGATAGTATCAACACAAAAATTTATTTTAACAGCATGGGCAGGATTAGCAATGGCCTAACTGAAGAAAAAAACTGGAATGTAGTAGTTAATTTTTGGTTTTACTCACCCCACATTCGTAACACTTAGACTTATCAAAGTAGTTACGCCTGCGAATGAATTCTGCTGCTCTTCCATTATCAATGGCAATACTTGCTTTTATTACTCTTCCAAACAACTACAGCAAATTGGAAAAAAAAGGTAAATATTTTGGGGCTGTAAACCCAACCCTCCTACCAAAACAACGTTCCACAATTTACCTGTTTGTTATTAAGTGCCCGAGAACAGTTTTGTGCAGATTCTTTATCCAAAAACAAAATAAAGGCAACTCCTTTGCTCTTCCTGGTGTCTTTGTCTTTCATAATAGTAACTCTGAAAACATACAACCACATTATTGATACACTAAAATTACTTCAGAGTTATTTTTTCCTTAAAGATCTCTGTGGGATCTTAGCTTTGTTACACAGCGAAAAGGAAATAAAGTATATTTAACAACAGAAAGGCTCATTAAACAGAAATTCAAAGGAACAGCTAACCAGGCCATGTGCTTACAGGTAGAGTGGAGTTGATTTTAAAAAGTATGTGGGGTCTTTCTGGGTCCAGTATCATTCTTTATTCCTTTCGATGACTTAAAGAATAAAGAACATACTCTTCAGATTTGCAGAGAACCTAACTGGAGGTGAAATTAAAATTCAGGAGTAATCTTGACAGCTGCCATAATTGCTGAAAAACACAGTGTATCAAACTGCATCCAAACTGAGAATTCTATGTTTCTGTAGGACTAGCCGCTCAACATGTTCATGATAGGAAACAATAAGTATATATGGTATTGTTCTACAAATATCTCCAACTGGAATCCAAGCAGGTCATGGATGCATGTGTTATTGTACACGACATACAAATTGAATCTTCAGTCTAACACAACACCTCTAGCAGCACATTGAGAAATTCAAGAAAGATTTAGACCCAGTAAAAACAACAGACAAAGGAAAAGAATGAAAAGAGGTGAAGAGGGGGACACCCACACTAGCTCAGTGCTGTCAATCTTAACATCAATTGTCTTTAGCCCTAAAAAAAACAAACAGTGGGAAACAGGAAGCCAATCCGCACGTACATAAAAGTAAAAGGACACGTTAAAAAGTAGGGAATATCTCCTCCCTGTGTCCACCATGGGCAGAACAAGGTTCAGCCATAAGGCAAGCCAAAATTGTAAGAAGCAACAGGACCTTTTTCCAAAAAAAGCCCCAGACAAACCCTGCTACCTACCAGAGAACCTGTGTAAGTAACAGATGACCTACATAGTAAAAAGTGTATGAAATAAAAGCTCAGTAAATAAAGCTCAATTTTCCCCAAAATACATGCACAGAAAGATAGAGCTTAGAACAGTTTTTCTACCAAAGCCTCTTGAACAAGGGTGTGTCCAATTGAATGCATTGAGTTGAAGTGTCAATAAAACTGATTCTAGAACAATTCTATTAATTCTTTTGCCAAGTTACCCTTCCAAAAGTTCCGATGGAATCCTAATATGACTTCCAGGCTTCTAATTGGGATATTGAATGTACCAGTTAATAACACAAACATAGAAAGAATAAGTGTGACAAATTTAAAAAAAATCAGCAGCTTCTCGGAGCCCTAGAAAGTCTGATTTCTCACTGAACAAACTGAGCTGAAATCATAACAGTCAGGATATGTCGGGGTGAGAAACGCAGTATGGAAAAAAAGTCAGCATGATTTTGCTAGGTCAAAAAAAGAAAGTCTAATTAAGCTTCTTAAGTGAAAGCTGACCTAGGTGACGTTGCAAAGCTTTCTGCAAAGTGTTTTAAAGTGCCTGAACAAAGACTCTACAGAAATCAAGCTAATATTTGAGAAGATTTTTGTTGGGAAATTAATAACAACTTACAAACAGGAAAACTGATCCTTGATACTCTCAGTTTCACAGTGAAATGGGAGTATCAGTAGAATCCCACAGTATCTGCACTGTTTATAGTCAGGTCACCTTTTGCAAAGGGGTGAACAGGAAACAAATTTTGCTAGATAAAAAAAGATGGTAGTAACTTATACATGGTGTTTTGTGACTCTTTGCATTTGGTTAACTTCTGGCAGCAACTAGACAAAATGTAAGGGAAAATTAGGTATCAGTAAGTGAATTTTTTGCAAGTCAATATATAAGTGGAGGAAAACAGAAAGAGTAACTGCGCAGCTAGAGTTGCAAGTTCTAAATTAGCTACTTTCACCCAGGACGCAGTGCAAAATTTCTTCTGCACAGGCATCTGAAAACAGCATAAACACCACTGACTGACAGTCAAAAAAAGCAAACAAAACACTAGAAATTACCAATAAAGAAAAAAAAAAGAGAGAATGCTGCTATGACACCTTTAAAATGAGCAATACATCATACAGCCAATACTTCATACTATTCTCTTCCTCCTATTGAATAACGTTAAAAGCCAAGACAGTAGGAGACCCCTGCCCCCAAACAGACATTACCAAATGATAGAAGGGAGGTCAGAAGTGACAAATTTATGGAGAACAAGCCCCTCAACAGACATTAAAAGCAAGCACTACTACAACCTTTGCTCAGGATTTTCCTAAATTGGTAGCTCAGCAACCAACTAAAACAGGTGATACGGCCCACCCTGGAAAAAATAAAGACTGTAGCTGCCCCGTTGTGTTGGTCACTGCACGTCTGCCAGAGCCCTGCATAAGGGCTTTCCTCTCTGTCAATTTAAAAAATATGTTTTTATAAAGTTGGAGTTTGGCTTTTCCTGCTATTTGTCATCTGAAACACACTCCTGAGACTTCAAAAACTTTGAATTTAGCTCTGTATCTCACAGATTACTACAGGAGCTACTAGAAGTTAGAGTAGATTTTTGCTGGTGTAGGGTTGAAAAGTGAAGTCTTAAATCTTGTTATTCTGACCAGTTAAAAATAAAGAAACAGAACAAAACAGTAATTTCCTTACTGTGGCATTTATTCCTATCATTTGAACATAAAGGCAGGTACTCACAAGTACTGTTCATGAATACCCCACATATTAAAGGCTGTTACTATGCAGCCTTACGTCTAATCTTAAATATAATACTAAGCAGTCACAATAACAAGTCCCTCTAGAACCATAAATAGAGGAATTATACAGTGCAATTGTGGGACCTGTTTGTGGGAATCGTGACATCTAGTTCAAATAAGTAGAAGCTCCCACATTTACACTGATCCACTTGCATCCCAGGTGGTTTTTGGGGTAAGTGGAACAACACTTACTAGAACAATATTGTTTCACTTATTTCAGAGAAAAGACTCTTGGTATAGAACAACATTCTACTCACTTTTAAGAGGTGGCTAGCAAAACCACTCCCCAACACAAATACTCTTACTTTATGCATACAACTGCAAGAACTTCCAGTTGTTAATGAAATTTATACTTTATTAAAAATGAACAGGACTTCAGCACAGTTCCACATTCATACTTAAATTATAAGAAGCACAAGACTTCCAAGTGAAGCAAAGACATGAAATATTTAAATTAAAGCTACAAAAATAGCAGGCCATATGAGGTCACTTACTTGACAACTTTGCCATACTTTGAAAATATCTGAAATATAAAACAAAATAAAAAAGATTTAACAGTGACAATTGCATTTCATTAGTCTTAAATATATCAAGACAAACTTTTCTAAGAGTATGCTATCAGTATTGTATTTACACTCAAAATTGTTGTCAACAAGTTTAATCTGCACAATGCAGCTCTTAAAAACTTACCCTGTATAGATCGTTGTTTGTCAAAGCAAAGGGTAAATTGGACACATACACCGTGCTTTTGCTTGGTGCCAATCCACCACTCATTTTTCTGACAAAAGGAGAAAGAAAGAGGACTTAAATTGTATTCAACAGAGCAATCAATTATAAATCAGTTGCAAGACTTTTTAAAAGTTGTTTTCAAACCCAGTCCAGATGGTCATGATAAAGTTGCAGGAAAGCATAGCTTTCATTTCCCTTTCATCACTTTACATGACATTAGTGTCTGCCTTCATGAGCTACACAAGACGTACATTCCTTCCCCCTCCCCTGGATCCAAAGCATAGTTTTGCTGTATGTGAGTCAATGTGTAAGTCATGAAAAAACAGACAAGTTGGTGTAGTTAGAATAAGCCTCTGCTGATTTGCGCAGTAAAGAAAGGTTTAGGGTCAGAAAGAAACAAGTAATCTCCATTTATTAAACATTCTCACTAATATGTGAAATTAATGACCTTTATTCAAGTAGCTGCATGTTCTGATTCTTTACACAAGTTTCAGTTCAGCTGCATTCAACACAGAATAAAGCACATTCACTTAAGTGGGAGGAAGCTTCCCTAAACCACAGTCCTAATTAGTGGGGGGGGAAAGATGCTGCACGGGCTTTAAAATGCATCTTGGCTGCTAAAGCAGCAAGGATTTCCGCTTGCAACTATGGCTCAGGCTTCTAGACTGCTCTGGAATGGCAAGTGTCCAGAACTGATCATAGACGGCATCTCCCCTGGAGGCACTCCCCCTCCTCCTCCTCCTCCTGATTACGCAGCTCTATACTGGCAGGAACCAGGGAAATCTCAAACCCCTTTTCATTTCCAATCTCTTTTAAGCTCTTGAAACTAAGTAGCCAAGAATATGCCTAGAAACAATGAATCAGTTCAAAAACCTTGTCAAAATTGCATAGACATCATCCCATACTAGGTAAAGAGTACCTGAACTAACTTGCAAAAGAACAGCCTATGTTTTTCCTCATGTTTGGACATTCCCCAAAATTTGAAGTGTTGCTAAAGTCTGTGCAAAACACTTCTTCCCGCCAATCTATTCTGTAGCCATGGCTTGGTCCAAGAGCTAAATTTAAGATCAGAATAAAGCACAACCCTTATGAGAGGTAACACCAAATAGTATAGCAAAACCGTTCCCCACAGAGTCCCATTACAACCCACTTAGCCAGTTTCCTGCAACCTTATTCCTCCCGCTTGGCACCTCTAGCCGATTCCTAACTGAGGAGCAAGCCATTTCTTCAGCAAGACGAACTCATTTTAAAAATGCAGACAAAAGCTGATGAGGGGATGAAAGAAACTAAGTATTAGAAATCAACATCGGTCACAGTACACACAGTTTCTTAGGGGGCTTTTTGGGTAGCGAGTTTGAGCAGATTGCTTGGCCAAGTGCCAACAAAGTAACTAATATCACATGGCTGCGGCTATTCTCTGGCATTTCATGATTCAGCCATCTGAAGACCTGACATTCCCAGCAGACAGTGATTATCCAAGTGCTTCACTTCTCTTTCCCGACATGCTTACTGTATCACAGTTCATTTGAGTGGCAGTTTCCAAGCGACTGAACTCTGAGTTCTCCCGTGCTCCGAGACTGTGGTTTTTGGCATGAGCAGAAATGGCAACATAAAGGTTAAGCAAATGAAAACAGAATAAATTTGCAATAAAGGCCACATACTGCATCTGGTGTTACGCAGACGGGATTCATTATCCCAAATTCCTCGCTGCTTGGCATGAGTATCCTTGACAAGCCTAACCAGATGCACTTGGCGACACGCCACGGGAATAGGTGGCCCGAAGCGCAGTTATCCAGATGCACGGTGGATACGAAGGATTCGGCAAGAGCTACCGCAGCGCTGCACTGCGGTATGTCGCCAGTGCTCATACATTGCAAGGGCAGAGGAGAAGACAGCAGCAAAAGGACAAGAGAAGCTAGAGCACTTTTTAACAAGAGAGCACGTGGGCCCCGTATTAACGACCAGGCGCCAGCGAGGATGGCATGACTGGAGAAGGTCAGCTTGTGTATTCCGCAACACCGCAGCGCAAGCCTCCAAAGAGAAGGTGATGTGTCATGTGAAGATTACTACAGGCCTAACAGCTCAGTCGATAGGAAATTATTAATAAATGCAAAGTACAGAACGGCCATTTTCAGCTGTATGCTACTTTTTCCAGAAGCAAGCCGAAGGAGTTGCACCCTGCAGCGCTGGCTGCCCAACAGCTGAGGTTGAGCTTTGCTTCTCGTCCCTCGGACAAATCTAAGTGAAACACTCTTGCTGCTCCAACTGCCCAAATGTTCTTAGCAATTTGTATTATTTAGGACTATGGTGCCAGGATTTCTTACTTTTAATGTCTGACTTGCCAGACAGGCACAATTTTAATAAAAGAAGAAGTACAGTAACTGTAAGGCTATCACCACGCTCATGTTCAACATGGCAAAGGTTCAAATATATCACTCCAGGAAAGAGTATTTCCCCAGATCCACAGGAGGACTTCCTCTTCTAAATATTAACAGGTCATTGGGATGGTTTCTAAATACCTTATTTAAGCCAGCAGATACACCGACAGGTTTGCACAATGGCAATGTTTGAGCCATTCATCTATCTACTTAAAAGCCTCGTTGTCCTTAACAAATCTTCCGCAAAACATTAAAAAATAATATTCTACCAAGAGTAATCTCTCCAAAAGCTTGAGCAGGTTAAAATGCAGATTTCTGGTTATCTGTTGTGAATACAGTGGCATAAATGCAGTTTTAGATCCAACTACTGGCATACTTCTTCCCACCCCTGTACACCTTAACAAAACATCATGTGTCAATTTGAACTCTGCTATAACCAATCCATTAGTCTTTTTTTTTTTAAACCATCATGAAGACCCTGTGGGGATACCAAGTGCCAACACCACATAAACAATAGCTTCCCCCCCCCCCCCCC
>Ga0065711_1029764_pt1 | contig 34888 bp, 18 predicted proteins | sample Hoacrofraction12_FD_59098 | JGI IMG/M metagenome (GOLD analysis project Ga0065711, IMG submission 59098) | Hoatzin crop microbial communities from Cojedes, Venezuela - Epithelial fraction 12 v2 (version 2) | ecosystem: Host-associated > Birds > Digestive system > Esophagus > Crop | place... | reverse complement strand
TCTCTCCAGTAGCTCCTCATCTTTCTTGAACTGGGGAGCCCAGAACTGGACAGAGTACTCCAGATGGGGCCTCACTAGGGCAGAGTAGAGGGGAAGGAGAACCTCCCTCATCCTGCTGGCCACGCTCTTCTTGATGCACCCCAGGATCCCATTGGCCTTCTTGGCAACCAGGGCACACTGCTGGCTCATGGTCAACTTGTCATCAAGGCTTGGGGGGATGCAGGAGAGCCAGGGGCAGCTGGCAGGTGGGAAGTGACAGTGGCCACTCAGAGATCCCGCGGCTCCGTTGTATGGGTGGGTTTGTGTCGCTTTGGTGCTGGGTGCGTGACGGCAGAGCAGCTGGTGACCTGACAATTGCCGAGTCAGCACCTCTCTGCTGCTGCGTGATGTTGGTTTGCGAGCTGTGTGAAGCTCCCAGGGAGCTCTTGTCAGAGAAACGCAGAGAAAGGTAACAGCATTTAGGGAGTGCTGTTAGAAGTCTAGATGTTTAGATCTTGATGGTTAGATGGGTGCTGTCTTTCTCTGCTTTTAATTTGTCCTGTTAACTAGGTGTTTGGTGACTTGTGCAGTGCTGACCTTCTGCTTCCACAGAAATGGCTGCACAGTGAAACATGGCTCGCCTCTTGTACTCATATCGTTATCATCCAGCACAGTATCTGTAAACACTGTCGAATACTTTCTTGGTAACATCAGCACGAGCTTTCTGGGCTCAGGGGGGCAGAAGATGATGAATGGGGGTTTCTCACAGATGGAAGACCTCCATTTCAGATCTCACATTGCCAGTAAGCACCTTGAGAGAGACAACACGATCAGTGCTTTCAAGGCACGTGTCCATCTGTTGCCTAAGAGACTAAAGTTCAGAGCTGATGGGAAATAAGCAGATTTGCTTAAAAACCAAAGAAACTACTTCTTAGTGCTTTGCTGGAATCAGAACCATGAAATAAGGTTTGCTTGTGGGCTCCTCTCGAGTTTTGAGGACCTTGTGCTGTTCTAGGCTCGTGGCACAATAGCGGTGGGGGGCTGAGCAGGGGAAGCTGGTTATGCGGTGCTAGCTTGATTCCTCGTGTGCTGTAAAGTGGGTGATGCTCATTTCTTGAGGAGAAGGTTGGTGGTTCCTTCTCAGGAAGAGTCTTCCTAGGCACCTTGTCGAGCAGAGTGAACAGGTCTTGCTGCAGTGTTGGTTTTTTCTGCTCTTTTTGTGTTCGTTAAATAATATATGTTCACATGGTGGCTCTAAAATAAATCATTGATGCAGGAGCACCTTTTAAAACTCGTCAGCTGTGAGTTTTTTCCCTAGTACCTTTGCCTCTTAGGAGCATAAATGGCTTCCTAAAGCAGGGGAAAACCATTATTAATTACACTGCCTAATGAACTCATTTGGCTTCCTGCCCAGCTTCCAAAAACAGCACTAGCACCAGGCTGGATACTGTTGTCTCACTGTAATTATGTTTATATGGAAAGTTAATTTTTGTTTTCATAAATTGATTTGGGGCTTCTGGAAGCTATTTGGAGATAATTAACTTTGCCTACACAGACCTATAGCAGGGCATTTGTTTACAAGGTAGCGCTCAGTGCCGGAGCATGGAGGTATCTTCCTGCATTCTTCTAGAAATATGCAGTTGGCAGCGGTTTCCAGACTCGATGCCCTCTTTGTGGACAGCAGTCACAAGCAAACACCGTAGTCCTGGGATTTTACAGGGTGGTAACAGCCCTCAGGGTGGACCTGTAGTCCCCAGCTGCAATCTGAAGGAGCTGCAACCCAAGTAATTCAAAGACTGCAAAAATTAGTGCTAACATCACAAACTCTCTTAATGTGACCAACTAATGTGACAGTCCCACATAGAAAAGGCCTGTAAGGACTTGAGACCAGACCTCCACAGATAAATAGTTGTGAAGGCAAAAGCAGTTCCCTGACATCTTTCATAATGCTGGAGATGGAGAACAAGCAGCAGAAGTGCAAGGTGATTTAATGGGACCTTCACCAGGAGGACGCACGATGTGATATTGCAGAAGTGACTTGTTTGTTCAGTCGTAGGTGTATGTCTTTGGGTTCTTTGGGTTCCTGGCCCCTGCAGTGAACTTTTCCTTGAAATCAATTCATTAATGAGCTAATTCATTATGCATGGGGATCCATTAGTGAAATGTGTGATAACCTCAGGATGCAGAGCCCTGCTCCCAGCACGTGGCTACTGAAGAACAAGGGAGGGAGGAAGAAGTGAGGTCTCTTTGGCAGCTCTAAGCCTGTTTGGGAGCTCTTTTCTGACCCCTTTAAAATGTAAGGGAATACATAAGACACTCTGGGTCATGTCTAAAAAAGCTGCAGATGGCCTGGCCGAGTGAAGCAGCCTGTGTAGGTCAGTGCTCAGGATGCTAATTTTTAAAGATACATTTTTAAAATTCCTATTTCAGTGCGCAATGGGCTTTCCCCTTTAAGAAAAAATTGTTCTCTGAAGACCTAAAAATGTACTAATTCCTTACTGCACACTTCAAAACCATGGACAAAGCTGCATCAGAAGGTCTTCAGACTAGGTTGGCATAAGATGTCTTTCTGCGTTTGCTAGAGGAAAAAAACCCTGAATGGTATTTAGTGTTCATACTTTTGGGTCTACAAATGGTCCTATCTGTTCTGCTCTGTCTTGCTTGTAACAAAGAATGACTTTTCCAGCCCTTGTAGAAGACCAGTGTCCATCCTGTAGTCAGACTGCCAGCAAGCCCGTAAATTCCAGCTTTGCCTGCTGGAATCTTTGCGTTCCTGTCTCTTGAGCAAATCCCCAGGGTCAGTGTTTTGTATGTTTTATCTGGTGCTTTGGCCAGGATCAGCAAATTTCTACAGATTGAAGGTCAGCATGCTGGAACGACAGCCCTGGAGGAGATCAGAAAAAAAGGAACTTCCAGAAAAAGATGCTTGTGGTGTTTCATCTGCAAATTATGTTGCTGCAAAGCAAGAAGCAAAACAAAGTGTTAGGAGAGAAGTTGCAGGTTGCCAAATTTGGTTGATCATCTTTCTCTTCTTCCTGTCCCCCCATAGGCAGGGTTATAAGTTTTCCTCCTGATTTGCTACTGCACTTCCTGGCAGGGAACATTTAAGTGACTTTGGGTCCAACTACTTTTAATTTATATGTATGACTCTGAAAAAAAGGAGTATTATTCTGTAGAGGAAACTTACAGATGTCCAGAGATGTCTGGGAAGTAAAAAGTAACTTTAGCTTTGTGCTAGAAAGGTAGATAGGGTGGAGAACTGTTCCTGCACCAGCAAAGCAGCACCTGGGTGACATTCCTAGTAACTCAGACAACACAATTTTCAATATCTGCTGCATAATGATCATTTTAAACATATAAAATATCCAAAACCCTCCCCATGTGAAGTGTGTGTTGTATGTTACATCATGACTCAACTGTATCAAAGATGCAACAGGAGGGCTGGAGGAGCGTCAGGTTTCTGGGTTGTGTGGGAGAACAAATCATAGCATGGTTTGAATGGAAGGGGGTTAATGCTGCTTTTTGGCAAAGCTTGCAGTTGGGAGAGCTTCTTTTTTTGCTTAGCCTGAAGCACTGAGGTGCTAATCCTCAGCTGTAAGTCCAATACCCTGTTCAGGTCAGGTGGAAGCTTGGACAGAAATTCAGCTGGAAATATAAACCTGTGACCCTCCAGCGCCGGGGCGAGCATGGTGTGCTGGCTGCCCGGGCTCTGCGCTGCCTGCCCTCCCTCAGCACAAACATGGCTGCGTTCCGAGGCTCCTCGCAGCCTCCGGGGAGGAGGAGGAGGAGGCTGCAGCTGTCTGTCCTGTGCCATGCAGCCAGACGTGTTTGTAGATCATTCCCAGAGCTCAGTGTTTGCAGGTGAAATTCCAGTTCATAACACAGGCATGTGGATGTCTCCAGGTTTTCTGGTCTTTGGGTGGTTGCCCACAGTGGGGTTGCAGTGTGGGCTAAGCTCCCTGCTTTGCCTATAAGGTGGTCCTGGCTCACACTGGTGTGCCTTGGTGCAGAGCATGGAGGGGGGCTAGGAGGCAGTCCCCAAGGCAGCAGCTAGTGTCTCTGGCCAGGGGTCTGCAAGATAAGGTGAGGTAACTGCGGTCAGGACTTGACGTTGTCTGAGGCACGCTAGCCTGCTGGCTGGGATCAGTGGATTAGCACACTTGGCTCCCTCCACTTGTAGACGTGGTGGCTGGCGGAGTTGTCCTGTCCGTCGACTCTGATGGGCCATCTCATGTCACCTTGTGAACATACGGCTAGATGGTGTTGCGTGAGGTGCTGTAACTGGTGGGGTGTTTGCCCAGCTGACGAGACAAAAATCCCATGGATGTGATGATCTATGTGGACCTGCAGTAACGTATCTGATGCATAGCATTCGCTGAACATGTACTGTTTCTTGCTTTGCTTGTTCAGTATTCAAGTCAAACAGGTCTTCACGTACCTCCTTAATCTGCACAAGCACTTTTGTTGACTAGAATAGAACTGTTTAATTTGCTGGATCAGGGCCTGAACATCCACTGACAGAAAGAAGCTTTAGGATTTTGCTGATGGCTCTCATAAAGAAACCATGTCATATTGACCATCTAATTCTGCCCCTTCAGGCCAGCCCTCATCTCAGATTTTGACCTGGGATTAACCAGCACCTTGAGACATTGCAATTCAAGGCTGTAAATGATGGCAGCAGCTAAAGTGGAACTTCCTTTCGGGTCCCCATGGTTCAGGCACTGGGCGGTGAGAGGGGTTGAGTACGCATGTGCACTGAAGGCTTAAAGCAGTAATGTTAAACCAGAAAGCCTGGAAGCAGGCATTTCTTGGGCATGGGTGAAGAACTGTGAAATGGAAGGGCTGCTCCTTCTTCCTCCATCTGCTGAGCTCTCCCAGATGATAGGTGAAGGGATTACCCTTGATCTCCCCAGTTACTTGCTTCCGTATTTTATGGAGACTGTTTATTGTGCACTACAGGCTCCTCCATAGCTGTGTTCCCATGCCAACCATCCTGCAATATGGTGTACACGCTTAGTGAAACAAAGCAGCTTTAATCCTCAACCTTTGGATGTCTCCTGCCCATTGGGGCCAAGCCTCCAAAGAGGAATCCTGCTGCTTACCAAGTGGAGCTCCCGCTTCTAGTTAATTGGGTCCAGTCATTAAGGGAAATTCAGTTTATGTCTACTGGGGCTGTGAAGGGAGTGAGTTTTATAATAGCAAATATCTACAATGTGTCTTGGTTGTCCTCAGGTTTTTTTTTTAAAAAAAAAGCAAACTTTCAGCAGAGAAGAAATGCTTCTAATTACTTGCCTTTGGCAGAATGGCTGCCCTGCTCTTTAGAAGCTGTATTTATCTCCCGTAAGAACCAGCTCATTAGCTCTATTGCTCACACAGATAATCAACAACATAATTAATAATTATTTGTATGGCACCCATGGCAAAGGGCTTTGGATCACATAACAAAACACCATTTCCCTATGATCACTCGAGCATTTCTAACTGTCTCTCTTGTCTTTTTTCCTGCCTGTTCTTGACTTTCTCTGGCCTTTTGTGCCAGTTTCTAATGCTTGCTGCAGGTTTTTGGTTAACTTTCTACCAAGTACCTCCCTCTTCTCTTTTAGAAACCTCTCTGAAGACTGACTTGACCCACAGGGAATTATCAAGTGCCAGAACTCTGTCACCATGCAGAGCAACCTGGGACTGGCATGAGCAGCCATAGCTCCTTTGACTTCATTTGCATCTATTTATACTGATTTTTTTGACTTATCCCTGTCTGCACTTGAAATATCAAAAAGCAGGATTTCTCTTGGTCAAGAGCGTCACCTATTCTGCATATTCCCAGGCCAAGGCAGGGCTGAGGGACAGTATGTTTGGGCTACACCTAGCATGTCTGTCCTGGGGGGGATTTTTGAGCAAAGTGTTCAGACCCCCGTTCCTTGGGTGGGATTTTATCTAAGGCATGTCTTCAAACAAAGCCAATCTTCTGCTAGATTTTCCTGGAGTGCTTTGACTTGCATTATGCAAGACAGCTACAATGTCCTGACCTGCAGGGTGACCCACAGGGCAGCTTTCTTTGTGTTTTTCTAATATGGTGAATTCTGGGAGCTGCTGGCATCAAGGATGACATGCATCAGGAATCCTGCGGTTGGGTCCCATAAAGCTGCTGGATGCCCCTTCTCTGCAGTGCTGTCAGCCTGTGCCATGCCTCCCCCTGCACAGCCTCCATGCCCATGCCCGGCTATCTGACATGGCAGATCCAGCATCTCCCCACGCATGATTGTGACCAGCACTCCCCTGAGCGTGTCCAGTCAGCAGAGTACTGGTGTGGACCAGCGCAGGTGAGCCTCGCACCTGGCCCAGGACAACAAAGAAGCTACAGGAGAAAGATGTAAAGCTGCTGCCAGCTGAACATCTAGGGACAGGTTGATGCTGTGAAGGGAAAGGGGCTCTTGGGCTGATGGGAAGGAGGAGAGCATGAACTCAGGTAGCACCCCAGCAGCTGGGCACTTACAAGGCATAGCTCATGCCATAGAGGCTCACTTCTCGTGGAGCTGTTTTTAGAGAGCAGGTAGGTCGGGTGTCAAAATCCGTTTGGGAAAATCTGGAGATGTGTTTTGGATGGCCAGTGAGAAGGAGAGGACGGAGAAGCTAGTGTCTGATTAGGGATGTTCCTCCTGTGTTCTAGGAATGGTGCGCTTGCACAGAGAATCCTTGTACTGAAGGAGCGGATGAATAGCGTGCATCTGAATATCATTACAGGAGATACGAGGTCGTAAAGCAGGTTGTTATTGGTGTGTGATGCTGCCAAAAGGGAAAGATAGGTGTGTCCTGCTGATCGCACTTGCCTGCTGTGGGATGGCCGCTCTTGCCCTGCCCACTGTCTGAATGACTGTCTTTGGAGCTGGGAACCCAATGTGCCTTTGCCATATCTGGAAACCTCAGCCTGAGGCTTGGAAACAGTGCTTGCTGGCACCCTGTGTTGCTAAGCAGATGGGCTGTGGCTTTTGTACCCGCTGAAGTTTTTCAGAGAGGGTGGCTTTGGTGTGGCATTTCAGTAATTGTTGCCAGCACAGAAGAAACAGAAGGAAAAGCACCTCCAGTTCTTCACCACCTGCTTCTCCTCCCTCCTCGTGTCCCCCATCCCACACCGAAGTAGGTACTTGCCCACAAAACACATTGAAAAGAAAATGAGAGAGGAAAAAAACCCCTCACCCAGATTGATCGCAAGATGTTACAGGTAAAATTCTGGTGTGAGGAAACAGCAGAAAAATCTTAACTAAGTATGTTAAAAATATACAGGGGTGAGGCAGCTGAGTCACTAGCGGGGAAGCTTGAGCTGCATGTGGTCCGTGAAGGAGACTGAACGTAAATGGTTCGAGTGTGACTCGCCAAAGCATTTGCTGTTCCCTTCCTCCACGGGCTGGTAACAGCTGGGATTGAGCAGCTGGATGGCAGCGCTGTAGGACATGCCACCCAGCCCTTGCCCACAGAGATGGGGGCTGCAGACAGCCAGCCAGCTTCTGCGTGGCGTTTTCCTTCTTCCTTTGCTGCGCCTCTTGGCTTGACCTGAGGAACCTGATGGCTCTTCCAGTCTGTTTTTTCAAAAACCGCGAAGCACACGCAGAGCATGACAAGGGTTCAGTTTGTTCCCTTGTTAAACATGCTGAACACATGAATGAAAGTGCATCTGGCTTTAATGGGAGCAAATGAAATGCTTTCAAATGTCCACCCTAAGGCTTGGATAGGAAGCTCTCGTAATTAAGGTCTGAAACCCTAGTGCTGGTTCTGACCTTTTGCTTACTGGTGCCGAGTTTTACCTTTTGTAATAGATGAAATGTAGGAGTGTCTCTTTTGGTTAACCGCAGGGGTTCCTTTTGGTGTGTGATACAGCAGTGAAGCTGTAATGTGTCTGTGCTGTCCTGTCCTTTTTGAATGGAGTGAAAGAATTGAGATAAGAACAACACTTTGCGGTTAAAATAAAAAAAATTGCCTAAAATGTTTTGGGAATTCTTACTTTCCTCCATCAAGTTTTCACCTCCTTGGTACTTGTGGTTTCCCCTTCCTGGTTGAAGGGATTATTCCCCCTGAAAAACACATTTTGACAGATTGCCTAGGCCTCATCGACAGATCGGATACAAGCTGGCTCATTTCTCTCTGTTAAGGTGAGTGATCCATCTCTCTTGCCCATTGATTTTTCTGTCTTTGTGTTTTGAGATTTATGGAACTAGATGTATCAAAGAGCAAACTCTTTTCCCAAACCCTTGAAAGATTAAAGCTTTTAGTATTTCATGTCTTCAGCACCCTCTTCTTCTCCCCTTGTCCAAAAGAGAAAAATAAGCCATTAGGCTTTAGAAGTTAATTACACGTAGCAGCAGTTATCATCATCGCCAAGAGGGTCTACGTACCAAAACTTGGCTGTGTTGTCACTTTTCTGTGTGTCCATCCACCCCTTGCCATGGCTGTTAAAACACTTTCATGGTTTGTGAGCTAACAGGCACTGAGCAGATGGGAGAATTGTGAGTTACATCATTTTACTTTTTTTTAATGTAGATTTTTATCAGATGTCTAGCTGATGTAGAAAGAGACATATTTGGAAAGAAGGTGTGGGTGAAATGAGGACATTATCCCTGTACTTGGCCACATGGGTTGGTTTGTTTTTTTGGAACACCCTCTCTTGCAGATGCTCTGCTCATAAGTATCTGCTGTGCTTTTTGGTGATATTTCCTTCTCAGCATTGCTTTTCCTGCCTCTAACACAAAAATGCTAAGGTTTTTTTGTGTGTGTGACCACATTAAGTATTTAGATCTTTGACTTGCCATCAGTCAAGTGGGAGGAACAAGGTATCTGCTCCTTTATCCTCTGTCATGATTATTTTGAGTGTAGTGCTAGGGTGGAGATTTTTCTTGCTGTGTTGATGAACAGGGTCGCTGTGCCATTCCAGATGCTGCTAACAGATAGGCTGATTTAAGATATATTTTTAAATGTTAGGTCTATATGAGAAATACCAATTACTCTTCTGCTGCCTCTGGGAAGTTTAGCTGCTGCCGCATTGCTGCCGGAGGAGTGAATGTGCACACTTTATCTGATCACCGCTTCCCCCTTCCTCGGTCCTTAGTGGCAGAGTCAAGTGTACACGCTACGCACAGCTGCTGTTTGACATGTTCTGCTGAAATGCTGAATGATGCATTATATTGTTGAGCAAAATCCGTTGGCATGTTTATCTGGCTTATTTCATGGGCGTTTGGAGAGAGAAAATCAATAACATTTATGTAACACTCCTATCATCCCCTTCAGCCTCTCCCTTGCAACTGTGGATGCTTTCCCTGAAATGAGTTATGAAATGTATTTAATTGTACGGTATGATGGCCACAGGAGAGCAGCTCCAAAGCTGTTCTGATCACCCCAATGTGCAGTAAATGCTTAAGTAATTTTTGCATGAAAACGAGCATAAGTTAGTGCAGTGTCTTGTTTGTAAATGAGCGTGAATAGCTGTGCCGGTTTCCTATTTTTACTGTCAGGAATATTATCCCTCTGAAGGCCTTGAGTTGCTTGTCGCAGGTGCTTTACTGTGCATCCTGTAGAGGAGGTCCCTGGCTGAGCAGAGGAGTCCTGTGCAGGGCAAGTCATGGTGCTGCCACTGAGATCATGGTGTGTCTTCAGTAAATCAGATTTTTCACTCTTCTGTAGGTTTTGTTGGGCAGGTAATCACTAGATAAACATTCATCTTCACTGAGTCTTACTAGTTGATAAGGTCATTGAAAGATTTCTCTCCTTTATTAATTCACTTGTGCTTATTCTGCCAGATGGTGCAGAAACTGTCCTTTGTGTTTCGCTGGGGCGTCCCTCACTCAAAGTTTACACACCCTTCTTCATGCTAGTCGTAAGTGGATATAGACTGCTTAAGGTGAAATGTTGCCCCAAAACCTGAAGACGCAGAACTTCCTTTAGCAAGGTGGTTGCTTCCCACTGTACCTCCTTGGCTCCAAAATACTGTCCTGACCCTCCAGAGTGTGACGTGCTGCAGTGACAAGTTCAGGGGCTCTCTCTATCCTGCATGCCCTCTGTTGTCATCATGAGGGACGTGCTATATTGCTATAGAACAGATCTTTTAAAATGTCTAAATATCTGCTTTAGTGTGTGGTGATGGTGTGTGGTGTGTGTGTGTTGTGTTTTTTTTTTGTTTGTTTCCTAAACTCCTGGGAAGGAGAAACTGCTAACTTTTATGGGGTGTTTTGTGTCTGGTCGACTTGATGATCTACATGGACAAAGAGATGATTTCTTTGTCAAATAACAATTTAAATGTAAAGTGCTGTGACAGCTAGCTTGAAATTGTGTTGCTATGTGAGTTCATTATATAGCTTGCGTACTCTCTTCTAGTACTTTAATAAAGCCATTGGGCATTGTTGTGGTGTCTTGCCTCCTTACAAGTAGATCAAAAAGAAAAAAACAACAAACCAACAAACAAAAACCAAACCCACCAACATTCAATACAGAATAGGCTTACAGGTGTAAATCTAGGGGAAGATGATGATGGTGGTGAAGTCTGACCATCTGACTGCTAATAAATACCTTTGGTTTTCAGCCTATAGGACAAAGTGTGGTGAGCAGAATTAAAGATCAAAGCATCATGGAAAGATCCAGTAGCTTTGGGGGGTCGGGAGAATCTACCTGTACGAGCACTTTGATTGTTTTGTGTCTCTGCCTGTGTGGAGGAAGCTGTCCTGTGTGTGGATGCGTCTGGGTGCGTTCTGCCATGAATGTCCATCTCGGGAGGCTGCTGACAACTCCCCAGCAGATTAGAGGAGCAGAAGCTTGAAGAAATGGTGGGGTTTGGTTGAAAGCTTGAGGAAAGACTTCTGTTGTCAGTGTCTTGTGCTTGCTCTGTGTGTGAAGCAGCCTGAGGGCCTGGAGAGGCAGTTGCTGAGACCTGCTCTCACAGGCTTGTGCTTAGTCACAGGGCTCCATGGAGCTTCCAGGGCTGGGATTTTTCTGAAATGTGTGTGTTGCAGGATACCCAGCCCTCTGCTCTTTTGAGCTCTCTCCTTTTGTAAAGGTTTTCTGATGTTCCTCCTGGGGTGGTTGCGTCTCTTTGAACACAGCAATTCCCTTGCATCTCTGTAAAGGACAGACCATTTTCTGTCTACCCTTTAACAGTAAGGTCTGTGTGCTCAAGAGGTGGGATGATTGCTGCTTTCTGGAGAGAGAAAGGACAAAAGCATTCATCAGTCTATAGGAATGAAAGAAAGGTCCCATTTTCCACTTGGGGATGAGCCACGGATCACAGACTCTGTTTTTAATTTTATGCCTTTTCATTTGTGAGTTTATCCCTCCTGAAACTGAAGGTAGAACCTCACAAAGAACAAAACGGAGTACATGATGGTAGTTCTTTGTTTTCCTTCTAATCTAACTTCAAAAAAAAAAGGAATCTTTCTTTTCATTTTGGTTTGCCTCATCTGGAACTATGAACTTCCCTGGTTACTGTCGTGTGCGAAGAGGAAATCCCCCCCCCACAAGAGCAGTGTCTGTCCAGGCCCATGGAAATAGTCGCTCCAGTCCCATGAGGGACAACTGGAGGAATTGAACAAGTTTGCATTGAACTTATCTCCGAGTTGCGTGCCAGGAAAGGAGTGGAAAGGCCAACTTCCATGTCCTGTTGGAAGAACATAGAGGGGCAGCTGATGGAAACTCCACACCCCTCTCTCCCTATGGACCTCGAACCCCACAGCAGAACCCCACAGAGACAAGGGTATTGCTCTTGCTCGGTCTTTTTGTGGCTGTGTGGCTGGCTTAGTGCTGAGTCCCACTGAAACTGGCTGCTTTGTGTGGTCGTGGCAATCTGCCCAAGAGCGTGGGTCTTCACATCCCTGATGCCTTAAACAGCAGGGCCAAGCAAAGTAAGTTTTGCTTCAGTGTAATAAGTGCTGCCTAGTTAATTAATCCCTCCCGGCCTGGAGCAATGCATATAGCTCCTTTGCATTCCCTCCCAGCTGGTCTGAACTCCTTCCTCAGAGGTAAGAGGAGAGGAATTTACTGCCAGAATTTACTGGAGTCACACTACGGCTTCACTCTGCGTGCGTGCGTTGGGGATTGCACAGCTGCATACCACCACCCAGTCTGGCTCCTGAGTGGTGCTCGGGGAGGGAGCAGTCTCCTCTCATTGTATTTAAATTGTGTGTGGCTGCTCTGGATGTGGCTGGGTTTGGAGTGACATTAGAAAGAGCCTTTGAGGTGTGGGAGTTGTTAGGCGTGCTACAGGCCATGGTAGGTTTCCCTTTTCCTCCCCATCTTCTGCAGGAAACCGCTAAAGCCAGTGATTATTTTCCAACAGAAAGGTGTAAATTAACCCTTTGCCCTCTGCCTCCTACTTTTCCTCCCTGTTGTCTCCTGTGACTCACAAGCGCTCTTGCGCCGTGTGCTCCAGGGACACGGGGTGTAGGTACAAAGCGTGCAGGAGCTGCAGGGCTGCATGTGGGAGCTGTAGTAGGAACTAGTTGGTGTGACTACAGGGGCTGTTTCGTTGACCTCCCTCACCATACACATTTTAATAGCAGTACCTGAGTAGGAGGCAACCTGCTATACCATGTCATTCATTTTTTACAGCACTTGCTCAGGCTGGGGCTTCATCTGGGGTCGATGACTCTTTTCCACTGGCCGTTTCTGAAACAAAGCAAAGTCAGCCCAGGAAAAATTCAAAGGAAATGGCTGATTTGGCACAGCTTGCCAAAAGTGGCAGCCTGGAGCCCTAAACTGGGGTGGGGGTGACCTTATTCAGCTGCAGAACCAGAGTCACTTCAGGGGGGTAGCAGAAATGCCCCTGGAAACTTATGTCACTTGAAACTGGACATCTTTAAACCTGGATGGTGGTCTGTGAAGCTGACACAGTGGAGGAGTGTCGATAGCAGCTGGGTTCCTGGATAGTGGTACGTGGGCATGTGGGATAGTAGCGTGACACCTATTGTGTTGTCTGGGTCAGTCTTCTGTGCTACCAGTTGTTCCAGTTCCCCAAGCTGATACCGTAGGATTTCTCTTCCCCAGTGACGTATGCTGTTCAAGCCATTTGCTTAGGCAGGTGACTTTTTGCTTTTTTGTGTGTGTTACATTACTGGCCTCAAAAAAAATCTGCTGTATGTGTCACTGTGGAATTGCAGTGAGCAGGGGAGGAGGTGACAAGTGGCTGCAATTCTTGCTCTCCTGCACAGAGCAGAGCACGCTGTGTGCCCTTACACTTCATCTCTGCTATGGCAGGCGGCAAATGGTAAATAGACTTTTCTTTTAGTCCAGGAGGGAGCACATCCCCAATATGTTGTTTAACAGAAGTCTCTACATCAACAAAATTTAGAGGTTTGTTTCAATCTCACCTACGTCTTTGGCATTGTAAGTAGTGGTGAACTGATGCTGAGGTCATAGTCATCTAAGTGGATTTTTTTCCTAAAATAGACACATCACCCGTCCAAGACTAAATTATTTTTAGTGACCTGTAACAAAGTGAAACTCTTTCATAAATGAGCTAATGGGTTGGTGTAGGTCAGTGATGTAGGTCTGTAATGAATCTCAGCCTGCCAATCAGTTTGCTTTTCTTGGTCTGCTCAGAAGTAATCTGTGTACTGCAGCCTGAAAACCGCCGGGTAGATCACACCGAGGTCCAGTGACAGGTCAGGGAAGGCGAAGAGGCAGGAATAAAATCAGATTACAAATATTCTTGGCAGTACTCTCAGCTCTTTAAAGAGATTGCTGCTAGTCTGTTTACTAGTCATTTGTCTTCTGCTCCCAATTGCAGTGTAGGAGCATCTGATTATTATAGAAAAGATGTGGGATATCATACCGAAGCAACTAAAACAGAGTGGGACTTGTTCTTGGCATGATCCAAAGACTGTTAAAGCTGGTAACAATCTCTGCTTTCATTGCTCAGCCTTGCATAACACTATCCTCCATAAGAAACACTATGTTGGAACATATAAAGAGTCTGGTGGGTGCGTGTAAAGAGCTACAGGCTAAACAAGCCTGTGCAGTATTTACCAGAGGCTGCTTATATTCACTGAAGCTCCTTGTGCAATTTTTTGCAGCCAGCCCAGCAGGAAGCAGCGTGCCTCCTTCGCTTTGGTGGATCAGCTGGCCACCATCCTCCCTGTCAGCTGGTGGGAGCTGTGGCTGAGACAAGGGGAGCAGCGCAGCACCACGAGTGTATGGAATAGGCTGCGCATCTGAGAGTCCGAGGGGGTCCAGGCAAAACATACTTGCGGTCCAGGCAGTTTCTGGATGGGGGTACCCATCCTGACTTGGGTAGCTCTGGCCAAAAGGCTGGGTAACAGCTGTCCTGTGGTGAATGAGAGCTGGAGGAGTGCTTTCCCTGCATGCAGGCTGCAGTGCAGAATAAAGGGGTTGTGTGGGAGAGAGCTCTGCATCCTGCCTGGTGCAATTTCACCCTGAAGGTGCGATGAGAAGTCCTACAACTCATAACACTTTTCTTAGCAATGTCCTTAATCACTTCCCAGGATCCTTCTGTTTTTTTTCCCCACTCCTCCTCTTGTTGAGGAAGACGTGCTCAGGAGGCAACTTGCTTCTAAGTGGGTTGTGCTGTGAGTTTATCCAATCTGACTCAGCTCTATCCACTACTTAATCTGTTCTGATTCAGTCACTCCCTAGGACTCCTGTGTTCTTTATTACCGTTAGAGACCTTTAACTCCAGCTGGGCAAAGCTGGCAGGTTTAGGCTTGGAGTCGTGCTGTCAGGGCTGTGAATACAGCAGGGTGGGGACCTGGGCCAGGTGTTGGGATCTGGCCAGCGATGACAGCAAGGGGTCCAGCACAGCTGGGAACACCTGCCTGGGCTGCATGGATGGCTGCTGGGGGGTGAGCCAGCGCTGGGTGTGTTTATGCTATATGGTGGTTGGGTTGGAGATACAAGTCTGCTGAAGTGCACTGTGCTTGAAGGGCCATCTCCATGGACGTTTTGTGAGAGGTCGTGGGTCCACAATCGATATTTGAGGCCTCTGCATGCTACAAGCTCACCCAGTCTATAGTCATATTTGCTAAATTAGTTAGAGCACCGAAGGTGGCTTGTTATGCTTCTGCACTGTCTGTGGAAGGACAGGCTGAGCTGCTACAAAGCCAAGCAGTATGATCAACCTGCCATCATTGCTTCGGGCAAGCAAGGTGAGTTTGTCCTGGATCAGCAGAACAAGCAGAAGAGGGCTGAGGTAACAAAATCTCTAAAAGAGTTACCTTGCCCTGTGGAGAACTGAGCAGTCCTTGACATTGCTTTATACAAAATACTGATCATGACAGTTCCTAGCCACAGGGGATTTTCAGAAGCCTCTGGGGATTTTGTGTGAACATCTGTTTTTGGTAAAGCAGCTCCTTCTAACAGTACAACCATGCAAACAAGTGATTTGTGAGTCTGTAGGTTTACGGGGCTTTAACTGCGTTTGCCAGGCAAAATTCTCCTTTTGTATGTGTGTGGTGGAGAACACCTTCGAGGTGTTTCTTTGCTGCAGTCGTCTTTGTTCTGGTTTGGATCTACAGCCTCTGCTAGCCTTAGTTGTCTGACACATTACAGACTGTCACATTAGCGTTTCCATAATAGAGATCATCTTTGCCTGTTTGCTCATGGGTCTTCCCTGCCACTCCAGAGGTTTAAAAGATAGAATGAGTTCAGGTTAAATTACATTAATGTGCAAATATGTACTGATTTCATCTACAGAGCACTCTGACAGCTTCCTCCATAAAGCTGTACAAACAGCAGTAATCCATACCTCCCTGGACCTCATCAGTCACCAACCATGCCTAAAATTCTCAGGCTGAGATGGTGAACTTTCTGTGACACTGGAAAGTTTTGCCCTCAGGAGTGTAATGCTCTGTTACCGGTGCTGCAGAGGTAGGTGTAAGGCGTAGAGTGCTGGGGGAAAAAAAAAATCTCATTCTTCCTTTACCAGGTTTGCCCTCATCTGCTCCCTGATCAACATTAACTGTGTGGTTTCTCTGTGAGCCTCATGTTAACTCCTTCACTCCAGACACCGGATGTGCAGGGAGGAGGGCAGAGGCTATGGTGACACATAAAGCAGAGCCAGGTTTAGCTGATGGGAGAGATACTCTTTGATAGACAGCTTTCATTTCAGCAAAGGCTTTTGGCATCTAAGAAAGGAAAGGAGCAGGGCCCCAAGGACACCACTGCAACTCTGTGGCACGATGTTTCCACTGAGATCTTCCAGAGCTGGGAGCAGCGGGTTAATCTGCTTTGACTTTGTCTTTCCCATGCTGCTTACCAGCTGGCAAGGAATCCCTCTGCTCCTCCTGGCAACCCACAACAGGCAGGCACATTAAAAACAGACTTCTGCAGCAGCAGGGACAAGTCCTTTCGGAATGTGCCTGAAAAACAAGGCTCTGTCAGGGGTTTATAGCAGAGATGGACTTTCCTGAAATACGAGGATGTGCATAAAATTGGGGCAGCAATGGAGATGAACACAAAGCACCTACCTTTTGGTGTGGAAGCTGCTCAGGCTGCTCTCACCAAGGCACAGAGCTTGTGGTTGATCTCTGCAAAACCCATTTATGTCCTGGAGGCCTTTCATGTATCTGTTTAATATTGCAATTATGCTTGTGTCTTTGCAGTTGAAGGCCAGGGGCTTGCTGCAATGAACTTAATTATTTTAGTGCTTTTTCTGCTCTAAGCCTACTTTAAAGATGAGTATATTTTCATTCCTTGGTGCCTGAGGAAAAGGACTGTCTGCAAAGATGTTTCAGAGGTACAGGTGGTCAGTTCTTTAACAAAGATAGAGCCTTTCTTGCTGAGACACCAAAACTGGTGATAGATGTTGGTGGGTACCATCCCAGCTCTGGCTCAGTGAAATGAGCTTTGCAGACTTTAAATCGTGTTTTTTTCTTAGAAGGTCATGCTCTCTGCCTTGCTTGCCTCTTGTGCATGTGTATGCAAGCCACTATAGTGGTAAATCTCTTAAGAGGGAAAGCTGTAGCAGAGGATCGCCTGAAGCCTAAGCTGTGTGGAATCCAGGATGAGGTATTTGTTTAAGCATCTCTGCTTTATTTCTAACGACCTCTGACTTCCTTAGTGCCTCGAGTGACCCTGGCGGGCAAGAAAAGCCACTTAGTGAAGAAGTGCGTTTCTGCTGAGCAGCAGTAAGATGCTTCAGTTTGGCTCTCGTATCGCTGTACTATCTGTAAGCTGGCTAAAAGCCTCAGAGGAATGATTGTCTGAGCAAGATTGAATCGGGAAGAGAGGCTCATGGATCCCAGGAATAAACTGGCTGTCAGAATGTAGTATTGACTTGAAGAAAGCAAGTCCTTGGAGGCACTATTGACTGTCATTACTGATGTACTGGAGACTGCCTAAAGTGCCATTTCTTGAGAGTGGCATCATTTTTTGCTGTACTTTTTTGTCTTCTGTTCTCTTTCTTGCTTTTGAAGAGAGTGGGCAGAAAACTAACAGTAGCATGCGTCATGAGTGAAATGAAAATATATGCTGAGCTGGAGCCTGCTCAGGGACTGGTTTCAAAAGGAAGGGCAGAGACTGGATCCTGAAGGACTGGTTCTCCTCAGCGCATACTCCGGCTGGAACTGAAAGTGTTCCCAGGCCTTGTTTGCAGAGAGCAAACTCTCTCCTGTATTCACCCAAAGCCTTCTCACAGCAGGAGCTATGAGGCTTTTTCTTTCATCTGCCCATATTAGACTTTGCCCTCAAAAGGAGGGGTCCCATTTAGGAGATACGGTCACAGTTCACAGACAACTTGGGAGAAACCTGGTGTCTGTGATAGAAAGTGTTGAGGAAGGAGGGTGAAGGATCTCAGTATTGTTTTAAGACTTGGCAGAAATAGCCCTAGGGAAAGTGACTACAGCTGCTTCCCTCCTGTTTGTCACTGTTACTCCTCCTTCACTTGCTCTCTCAATGCTGAGCCTGAAAGAAGAAGGGAAAGAGCTCCTGGCCCTTCGGGAATGTTGGCTGCTTCCAACTCTTAACAATTAGGCTAGGCAGAGAAGCTCTAATTGAAACAATGCTGTCCCAGACCAAGGGGTCATCTTGGTGTTTGGGAAGGAAATTTCAAAGCCATTTGGTGGGCATGGACTTTTCTTTTTAGTGTGGTGTTTTTTTTTTTTCCCTCCTCCAAGGAAGCCCATCCACATTGCTTTGGTTGTATGCAAAAGGAGAGATGGAAGTTCTCTGGCTTTAGTAATGCATTTCCTGAATTTCAAGAATTCCTCTTTGCAAAAGCTATTATTTTTGGTTGGCTTTGTGTTTTCATTTTTCTGTTTTCAGATATCTCACCAACTGCTTCAGAACATAATGGATTTGGGCTGTACATTACGCAAAACAGCATCTGAAAAGTCCTGAAGAGAAGCACTTGGGCATCTATTGTAGCTGTACAGCAAAATTCCAGTTTCTCATGTACTTTCTTAGAGGCACTGCCTGAGGAGAAGGAAAGAAATAATGTAATAGGCTTGTGCATGTTGGTGTTTCCCTTATCCAGCATTTCACTTTGTGCTAAATAAGTTCTAAAGTCTTTCACCGCTCAGTGTGCTGTCTTTGGGAACTGAGTATCCTATTAGTAGCCTACTGACCTGTTCTTGTGTCCTTATCTAACTATTCTTAGGATATTAGACAAAAAGCTGTATTTGGGAGAAAGGAACGTTCGCATTCCCAAGGCAGCGTGGGAGGGATGAGGAACAGATGCTGCCCAGGCTGTTGGAGCCACTGGGTAGCATGAGGATGAAAAGGCAAGAGACAGAGATTGAGAAAGGTGAGGTAACATCCTGCCTCTTATCGAGGGATCCTTGCTCTGAGTGGCATTGCTTTGAAGTGACTCTGACCCGAGGAGGGTGTCTGGCATTGCAGGGTGTCCCAGCTGAGCGTCTGGCTTTTCTCCCTTAAGGACACATTGGCTGGGATACTGAAGTGACTCAGTGTTTGGATGTCTGGACATTGTTTCAGGCAGAGGATTTGTTGTCCTTGACAGAGATGGTTTGGGATAGCCCTGTTTGTCGAACTGCCTGGCTAAGACTGAGATATAGGTAATCCTTGAGGATATAGGCACCTTGAGGAGACTATTAAAATTGCATTCTTGATTTGAGATGCCTTTTCCCTTTTCTTCTTCCAAAAGGAAGATGTGTTTTTGGGAATTATTTTAGTGCTCATCCTTGAAATCTCTCTTCCCTTTATTTCCCCATCTGGATGCAGTTAGGCTTTACATCCTCTTCCCTGTGGCCTTAACCCCTGGGGCTTTGCTCCAGGGCTCCCTTGGAAGCACCATCCCATACAGAGCGTGTCTTCCTGGCTGCTGGAATTGGGCTTGGGAAACCGGGTCTCACTGACTTCAGCAACTGTCCCTTATCTTCAAGGTACCCCTCAAGGTTTTAACTCCAAGCCTTGGAGATGGTCCGGGATCCAAGTTAGCTGCAACTGACTCTGCTGCCATGACAGCTGAGATCAGCTGGAAAGTGTAGCTGGACTGGAAGCAAAACTTTTTTGGTCCTAATTAGAAACACTGGGGAAATATAATTGAGAAATACGTTTTGAAGACTTAACTAGCTCTGCTCATGGCCTGTCTCGGAGCTAGGGAGATATTCAGTCAAAAGTCTGTTGGGTCTCAAATTCATTTGCTCCCTGGCAGGGGCTGTAGTGACCAGCCCAAGTTGCGTGTGGGTAGGAGGTGATGCCTCAGTCCTGGCACTGGTGGCACAGAGGCTGAGGCTTTGCACCCAGCTGAGGAGGAGCTGCTGAGCATGTTTTAACACCACCCTGATACAAGCCATTTGATTGCTCAGAGAATTTTGCCAGAACCTTGGCAAGGACTGAAGGTAGGAGTGAAGGTAGTGACAGGGTTGTATAGAACACCCCTCCTGTTGGCTTGTGGAGAAAGCTGACAAAGGGGAATTGAGTGGAGGTTTGTGGGAAGTAGATACCTGACTCCTCTTTGTGCCTTCGAAAAATCTCCACCCTGAATTCCTTTTTTCCCTGAAGGGGAAAGCTTTGTGCTCAGCTGCCCCATTATACAGCAGCAGACAAGGAGATCTAGTTAATTTAAGTGCCTCTTACTTCAGCTGAAACATATTTGCAATCAGAATACTATGCTTCTCACTGAGCAGAGTCCTGGAAGCCATAGGCTTTTGTGTAAGAGATCCAATTAAAATACAAAAAAGGAGAGACAAGGTGAGTAAAGCTCTCCCCACAAACTCTGGAAGAGATTTCCTGCATCAGGCCAACCTTGACCTTGAGCATTCCAAAGTCCTTTCCCTGGGATGCTGACCCAGTATTCATAAATCATTCGAAGCATGAAGTGATCTTTTTATTTAATAAGAAGAAAAAAGAAAAAGTAATTGGATTGACATAAATTAAAGCTGAGTTAACCTGTCTGGAATAATTGGATTGGTAATAATGGACAGCAGTGTGGATTGAAGTAGGTCACAGTTTAACCCGGAGGCCTGGAGAGGCGCTTTTTTTTTCCTACCCCTCCCTTTTTTCTTTTTTTTTTTTTTCCCCCCCCCTCTGAGAGCACAAAGGAATGTTGGCTGGGGAACTGCTTTAAGGGAACTCCAGTTGCCATCTTGGATGTTCCTGGGAATAAAGATCCCAGGTTCATTGCTGGGAAGCAACGGACAACTGTCACAGAAGCTGTATTGTACATGGTTGTAGTGATAAATTGTTTCACAGGGATTAATCCTACATCCTTTCTGTACTGTCCTTCTGTACCACTGATGAGAAAGAGCCTGGAGGAGCTGCTTTTGAATCAGGACTTTCCGGTGACAAGAAGATGTTCAAGCACTGGAGTTTGGGATTGCTCTCTTCTTTCATTAGTGTATCTGCAAATGCCCCCCAGATATTCTGTGTATTTAAGTTTGATTGGACTCTTCATATGTCCTTGGGTAATAACAACAATGATAAATTATCCATAGTGTTGAATGAAAGCAGGGGTTTTAATCTCAAAATAGCTTAAAGCTAATTTACATTGCTTTTGACTGGAGACCTTCAGCACTCTCTAACTGCTGGTTAGAAATGCATACTGCTGAAAGGCAGCCAAAAGGAGCCAGTCCTCCAACCCCTTGGAAAATGTCCCTGTCTTGGGAAGTAATTCTAGGATATTGCTCCAAAGTAGTTGCATGGTCCTTTCCAAGGACTTGGTTGGAAGCTTTGCTGTGTTTGATGCCATATCCTTCACTCTAGCGAAACCCAAATGCAGCCAGGCGCAGGTGTTATGCTAAGCACGTGAGAAAGCTCATCCACTTTGGGATAAAAGCATTGCCAAAGGAACCACTTCTTCCCTGTCTCCTCAGTAAGGGTCACCTGTAGAGTTCCCTCAGAGTGGCAAGAGTCCAAGAGTACCACTCAGGCAGCTGAAAAATGAGCTCTGAAGAAATCCTCTTGAGATGAAACTCTCCTCTGATCCTGAAGCAAGCAGGATATTGGGAATGTGTGCTCAGGAAAGGTTCAGGTCCCTGCAGCATGCCCTGGAAAGGGCTGAGGCTGGAGAAGAGGGCATGCTGCAAACTGCTGGAGGTGTGGTTGTGTGGAGCTGGGCAGGGATGGGGAGGCAGTGCAGAGAGGCCAGCCCTCCTCCTCGCTTCTCACCAGCACCATTCAGGTGTTGCTTGCTTTATTCTGTAGGAAGTCGATGATAGTTATGTGATTGCAATATTTTGTTAGGTGAAGTTAACTGGACTGTCTTCTGTTCTTGTAGACAAATCCTGCTGCCGTTTCGAAATTGCAGAAGTAGTTCTGATTGTCATATTAAAAACACTTGCTGCAAATAGTGTATTTGGAACAGCGGTCTGTATAAAACACACTCTCAATCATGCTTTATTACCTGCTTGGCAGGGAAAAGAGGTTTTGAAGAATTACACTGCCAATCCAGAGATTTCTATCTGATCTCTGTGGGCCAGACCTTGATGCCGCTGGGTTTGATGATAAAATTCCCTGGGTCTTTGCTGGAACGCTTGGTACAAGCAATGCTTTGCTGTGAGTTTGCAAGCGCACCCGTGGTGAGGAGCAGCGAGTGCTGCCAGCCCGTGCTGTACCAGTGCTGGGCTCCCCTCAGCCGGGCTGGTCCCACACTGCCCTGCTGCACCGGATCGCCATTCCAAAGGGGCCTGGGGCAGGTGAAGGACTCTTCCCTGCCAGGGCAAGGGAGGACCAAGGGAAAGGGAATACTTCTCGGTCACCGTCTGCTCGGGGGCAGTCCAGCTAGACGCTTTTCTTTAAAGTCACAGCGTGTACTTCAATAATTAGGAGATGCCTGGCTTCGGAGCAGAGAGTTATTTCTTTCCCTGCTGACCTTGGCTGATTAGCAAATATTTGGTATCGTTTGTGGAATCCTGTCAAAGCAGCCCAGAGGTATTCATGTGCCTAAAAGCCTCCAGGGGATCTCTTCTCCCCGGTGGGGGGCACAGCCCATCCTTGCTCTTCAAAGCAGGTTTTTTGATGAGTTGACTGGAGATGCATTTTTAAGATCTTGCGGTTTTTGACGCTTCTGGGTTTTATTTCTCCCCACCCCCTTTCAAAGAAGGGAGAAACTTAACATCACACTAGTCCCTTTGTGACAGTTCGGAAGTTAAATTTACCAGGACCATTATCTTTAACAGCTGCTGCTGTCTGACAGATTGAGTTTATAGTCGGTCTTATAGGCACTAAAAACACTTTTATCCTTGTGGGTCCAATTTCAGAGCTATTCAATTTATTATCTCTAAGAGCTTAACAGCTGTTCTCCCCACTCCCTCGTACCCCTCTGCCCCTCACTCCCTCTTGCTCCCCAAAGCTCAAACCTAAGGGTCACCCCTTCATCCTGGAGGCAGAAGCAGCGATGTCCACATGCTCTGTCAGTGACCAGTGGAGCTTTGCCGTAGGCTGGCAGCCTCCGCTGATGGAGGAGTCCCCTGTTTCTGTTAAACAGCAGCATCGTGCCAGTGTTGGGTTGTCTTGGCCATGGCGATAGTCAGAAGAGGTGTCCCTTTCTCTGTACCTCAGCAGAGAGGAAAGGAGCTGCCACGGGGATTGAAGAGAGGTGAGGAGGCAGCATGGCTCTAACTGGACCACTTACAGCTTTATTTCTGGGCAAACAGAAAATTAAAACAACGATAAAGTAAATTGGAAATGACACATTTAAGATATGTTTCCCCTGTGAATCTTACTTCTAATAGCTCTGAAGTGCACATCCAGCAACAGGGAGTTGCCAGCTGCTCTGCCATTGCTGACTGCTTCAAAGTCCTGTGTTTCTACCCCGCAGCACTCTGGTCCTCTGGCCGATGTGCTCCGCTCTTTCTACAGCCCCAGAGTGGAAGTCTAGCTCTTTCCTCCCTGGGCTGCTCTGATCTCTTTTGCTTCTGGTGGCACTTTTTCCCCATGCTGAGCAATGGTGCATTCTCTCCTAGTAGTTAGTAAGCTTTTTCTGCAAAGGCAGGTTCTTGTCCTAAGTGTCCCACCTCTGCTTTGTGTATGAGCTGACCCAGTTTGTATGTACAGCTCTTGCCCTGCTGCAACGTTGATTAACCCCCTAGCCCATGCCTCAGTTCCCTCGCAAGTGGAGATGATAAGGCTTTGTCTCTGTGACTGGTGAGACCACCATTTACCATTGCAGGACATAGTTAGCTGTGTTAATGGACCAAAGGGGAGCTTGTTCTTGCTGCAATTACTTCCTTAGCAATGACACACATTTTCTATACCACCTTTCTTATCTCCTCATTTTACTCACAGCTCTGCAAAAGCATTGATGTATCGTGTGAGTAGACACTATGATGATGAGATATATTGTGAAAAATCACTGAAAATTAGTAGCGAGAATTCTAAGATGAATTTTACTTATTTCCCTGTAATGGTGGTACATGAGCTATTACACCTTGGCTTGGGCTAAGTTTCCCTGAAGTTAATGGGAGGCTTCCTGTTGACATGTAGTCTTTGGATCAGACTTGTGGAGTTTTGGCACTTGTCAAGCGACAGCAAAATCTCAGCAAGTCTTGTGGCACAAAGGAGACTATTCAGACCTGTCACTGAGTGCCTGTTTCATTCTTTTAATCTTCTCCTCCGTTCTATTCAAGTTGTTCTGCTCTTGTTCCAGTGGTGCCTGAGTGCCCTCCAATGGTGCTAATGCTCCCACAAAGAGATAATAATGATACCCGTCTGCTTCAGAGGGTCCCTTTCTGCTCTGCTTCATTTCCCTTCCACCTTGCAGACAGTCTGATTATATGCCGTGTCTATTCCTACTCTCTTGTCAGCTTCAAAAAGGAAGAAAGAAGTCATTAGAAACCAACGAAAATGTTAATTGTATCATAAATCTCTGAACAGAGCAGTATTTCAGCAGTTTATTCTGATTTGGGTGTGTGGCACTGCAGCTAAATCTGCTTTTCTATTTCCTCTAAGTCACTGAAAAGCTCAGAAAAGATGGAGCAGGCAGCCTGGTTTGCAACATCAAACAGAGGTGCAGAGTTTCAGCATTTAAGCCTAATTTAGAAGCAATATTTAAGCAAGCACTGAATAAATTCTGGAAAAGAAAAAATGATTTTTCATTAGGCTAAACTAAGTGTTCACATGCTTTTTTTTGTGCATGTTTCAAGAATTGCTTTGCAAGCATGTGGCCTGACTGTACATCCAGCATTGTAGCCTCCCTTTAGAAGCGTTGGGTTGACACAGCTCCCTGGCAGAAGAAAGGCAGCAGGAACGAGCGTGGCTCTGTGGCCATGGGAATTACTGATTGCGCCAAAGAAACTGCAGAATTGTTTGTGTTTCTATTTTCTGGAGCTGTAGCAAGGACCATTGGACTTGGAAGAAAGGCTCAGAGCAGAGGAGTGCTGCCAGCTCCCCTTGCAAAGGCTACCAGAGCAGGTCATGGAAACAAGCTGGTAATCTTGGAGAGACTTGAATCAATGGTGTAAGAGGTGTAAACCAGGGTATGTACAAGGGAAATTACCGAGGTGATTTCAGATGGATAAAATGGGGAAAAACGATCCACACAAGCTCAAGGAGTGTTGTTCACTCTTAGCAATGTGAGGATGGAAGTAGAGGATGCCTTTCCTTCAGGCTGGTGTCCGCCTGGAGCTCCCACCCGTGCTGAGCCTCTCCTCCACTCTGCCCCAACAGCAGCTTGGGTTCGGCTGCCGTGGGGAGCCCCCGCACCCGGCCTGAGCTGCCCTAACCAAAAGAAACTAAATACCTGCTGATGTCTAACTTCAGCACAAACTTGGTAGAGCCGGGAGGGGTCTCGGGAGTGGCTGGGGGGTGGACAAGGGGCTGGGAACAGGGGCTGCGAGGTCCCTGGAGAGGCATGGCCGCTGCTTTGCCTTCCCCATCAGGGAAAGCCTGGTGAGTTCAAGCCAGGTGTCGTCTTCTCCCCTCCTTGAAACCAGCTGTTCTCTACCTGGCATGTGGGTCTGTGGCTGTGCTCCGTGCGTCTGTCCTCTTTGCTTTTCTCCCTGTTCCAATCCAGTCTCAGACTGCGGCCAGCCCCTGGTAGAGGGGAGGGAGGGAAGAGGAGGGCTCATCCAATCCTTTTATCTTGCCCTTTGTCTAATTAAAACCACAACAAATGGCACAGTTTAGGTTTAAATGTAATTGTGTTTAATGAAACATTAAGGGCAATTAAAGGAGTTACCGTGGCAGCCTCTCTATACCCTCCAGGGTTATAATGGTCTGATGAAGTGCTCTTATTGGCTCTCTTGGCAGGGGGCTGTTAATTGCATCAGAAACTGATAGTGGGTTTTTTTAATACCGAAGTTTCTCTGGTTATCCATCTCAAGGCACTTGTGTGTGATCAGTGGCGGGAGGTTGGGAGCAGCGCATGGGCATGCTGGCTGCCCAGGAGGATGGAGGGGTGGTGGGAGGCAGCCCCTCGCCTGGGCAGAGCCCCTGATCTTCGGTCCTGACAGCCACCAGGGCTGGGGGAACCCAGCAAAGCCCTGAGTTCTGAGTGCCCCTCCTGGCCTAATTCTTATTATCCTGGCTTTATCATTAGTGCGAGGCAATACCTTATGGTTTTTCCCTGGGAAATTTTGTCTTGATATAGTTAAGTTAGTCTGAGACATGTCAGCAAAAGGGATGCTTATTGTGTAAGCCTAGATGATTCATACTTGTAAATATTGTATATTTACCATCAATCTCAGACTTCTAAAAGAAAGTCTCAAAACCTAGAGGTTATTGCTGGAGGTTTCACACACAAAAATATTGGCACCTTCCTCTTTAAACTGCAACCTGAATTTAAAGCCAGTTCCTTAACGTTTTGGTTCCTTGACTCACGCCTGACTCATGCTGTTTTTAAAAATACAGATAGGAGTTGGCAAGAGTGAGATAAACTGAGGCACGGAGGGAGGGCGAGGGCAGCCCGGGCACTGCCACTGAGGCAGACGGGGTCAGGCTTTTCCCTGCCGCCATTCCCAAAGGTAACGCCGAGGGAACCAGGAGCGGAGCCGGGAACAGGATGCCCAGCTCTAATCGCTTTCCTGCATCTTGCAGAAATAAGCACTGCCAGAGCAGCTAAATAAATACCGGTTTTAAAAACTGGTGGTGTGAGTAGAGAGTAGACCTCTTGCAGAAGCAGCCTGAGGTGGGGCAGACTAGGTTTGTTTTTTTGTCTCCGTTGCCTCTCTAGGTAGAAACCATGGCTTGAAAACAAGGTTAACTGCTGCCTCCTGAACACAGTGCTGGCTTGACAGCAGCTTTGTGGCAGCAAGGCTGCTTTCACATCCCTGACAGGATGACTGCTCTGTAAATCTTAGTAAAAGATGTCACAGCGCAACACGTGTCCTCCAGAAACTGGGAGGGGCAGGGAATGATATATGAGCAAAACCTCTCTCTAGAGTCCTGCCATCTATTTCTCAGGTCTTAACAAAATGCTGCCACTGTGCTTCCTCTATTTATCTCAAGTAAATATGGAGAGAAACTTTTAAAATAAGAGGCCTTTAATGTTTTTTTTCTAGCAGAGGTTATTTTTAGCACCAAAGACTTTTTCTCTCCTCCTCAGCACATTTTCCAGTTGCTTTCACGAGTAAATAACTTCATGCACCTCCTCATCCCCACCTGCTTCCTGCCCCATTCAGCAAGAGCTTCCTGAGACCATGGAGAAAGCTTGCCATTTATCTCGACCTCCAAAAACCTCTCACGATGCTCCGGCCTCGCTGCAGCCATGAGGGGTGACAGATGGACTCTTATCTCCATCTTGCAGCTGAGGAGCCAAAGCCTGTGGAGATCTGGGACTTACTCATGCTCACTCAGCAAACTTGTGGTTGAACAGGAGCTAAATTCTGTTCGCTTTTTTGGAGGGGTAAGGAATTGTGAATTTTGTGTAATAACTGTATTTTTGGGTTGCTGCTTCCCTTACCAACCGTTGTGGCCTGATTTGCTCTGAAGATTTGTTGTACTGGGGTGTCTGTACCTCGGGTGACAGATACCTGTGGCTTGTGATGGTGCATGGGTGCTGCACAGCTCTAGGTGAGCTGAATGTGCTGTGGTGAGGAACTCTCAGGGGTACCGAGGCCAGTGGTTACCAAGCTCATCATCACCTTGCCCCGGACCCCAGTGATAGGATGTGGTGGAAGGACCACAGCATCCTTCCTCTTTCCCAGTGTTGAGATGGGCAAGAAGGTATATCTGTCACTGTTTTCCATTAAAAAGGATTTTTTTCCCCAAACCAAAAGTATTCTGAAAGTGTTTCTACCTGAGGCTTCTGTTACTTCTTTTCCAAACTTTGTGGCTGCTAGGTGCCCAGACTTGATATCACCCCTGCCTGCTTGTCACTGGCTGCAAGAAACCAAGGAAAACAACAGTGTTAACCTGAGCTTTTCCTGCCATGGCCCCTGGGGTGCTGTTTGGTAGGTCTGCCCATGCCATGAAGAGGTGCTTTGAAGAGCAGCATGAAGAGTTCTTACCTCCCTCTCTTCCATCCATCCATGCTTGAAGAGGTCTGTGGGAGCAGGAAACTTTCTATAGAGAGAATTGATCTTGCCCTTCACTTCACAGAGGGTAACGGTCTCTCCTTGATCTGGGATGACCGTCCTTGCTCCCAGGGAAGCTGCAGGGACTGCTATGTTTTACTGTGATTATTTCCCTCACACTTTGTGCTCTGAGACCCCTCAGTCCACCTTTCCTAGCTTCTCCTTGGACCATTGCTTTCCTTATGATAATGGTGTGTAGAACAGTGGGCATGTGAAAAGGGGGCAGGGAGGACCAAACAGATCACGTCATCACTACTACCCCTGTCTCTGGCAATTCACCATTTCTTCTACATGCTTCTGCAGTGGTGCTGCGGGGACAGGGACAGGGCATTCACACTGCTGAAGTAAAACACAATGATTTAAGTTTTATTTAATTTAAACAATAAAATGGCCATTAAGCAAGTTATGCATTGACCACCTTACCATGCCCTCTAGCGCTAATCCTGATTAAGTGTCTTTATTACTTGGCTCAGTTGGCCTTTTTTAAATGACAACGAAACACTTGATAGCACGAGTGCAACTCCTTCCCTCTTGGCAATTATCTCCCTTCCTACCGAGTTTTGCGGGAGGAAGGAGAGAGAGGAGGAAGAAGGGAGAGCGGGTTGGCCAGGGGAGGAATCCAGCAGCACCTGATCCGTTTATCACTTAGATATGCCATAGTGGAGGCTTAATGGAGATTTAAATAATTCAGAGCACTCAGCCCTGCTAAAGCTGTATAATGAGCCTTCTGCACTGTGAGCCACTGCTTGGCTGAGCGTACGAGCAGGGAGGTCGTGTGGTTTTTTCATGCATAATTAAAGGGATAAAAGGGGATTTAGAGCAACAGTGTTACAATGAAGCATGCGGACAGAGGCTTCGCTTGTATTTAACTTGGAAATGCCAAACTGTTTTTGACTTGCAGAATAAGCTTCCCTCTTTCCTTTAATTTTTTAAAATACTTTTTTTTCACTTCCCCTACTCCTTGCTGACCTGTCCCCGCTCCCCTCTGTCACATGAGCATGAGGTTGCTTCAGAACAGGATTCACAGCAATTCTCATTTTACACCGGGACACCAACTCTCAGCCCTGTGTCTTTGCTGGAACAAGCAGCCATGAGCTGAGAAGCCTTTTCCAGCATGTTTCATGTGCTTTTCCATGTTGTTTCTGCCGAAGGGAAAGGCTCCAGATGAAAAGAATGCAAAGGAAAGTAGGAAGAATACAGGGGATCACTTGAACTTATATGATTTACCATTTTCTGCTGTGTTGTTTACAAAATCTGGGGCACAATGTTCTGCCTGGATGGATGGGTCTGTGAGAACTTGTTCAGTCCTGTTTCTTCCTCCCTCTGTTTGTTTTTTGTTTTTTTTTTGTCTTGCTCCTTTCTGCCCCTCTGCCCCGTTCCTTGCCAGGAGCCACCAAGCTTCACAGCCCCTGGGTCCAAGGCAGCAGAGAGGAGGCTGCGGCAGGGAGGAGTGCTCCCAGCTCCCGGTGTGCCCTGGGGACTTGGGTACCTGCCTGCTGCACAGCTGGGCCAGGAGCAGGGATTCTCACGCCGCCCTTCAGCAGCTTGCTGTGTCTGATCGGCCCCTCAGCAGTGCTGCTAACAGAAGGAGAAAATGGCTTTGCGTTACCCTCCTCCCAGGGAATGGAAGCGCATGTGTTTGTGCAGAAAGTTGTTCTCAACCACATCTCAATACTGTGCAGGTCTAAGGTGGTGGTGATAATTAACATGTCTTTCATTAACCCTCATCACAGGCTTAATCTGCTGTGGGAGAGCTTTCTCAAAGCAAACAGGTCTGATCCGCCTGCCTTACTGCAGGCCAGTTCTGCCTCTTGCTCTTAAACTGCTTTTTTCATCACAGCTCTTCTGAGCATGAGTGAGACCCCCTGCACCCCTGTGAAGCAGAGGCAAACTGGAGTGAGCTTCAGTGGTCTAGAGGTTCCTGAGAAGGTGGGGAAAGGCAAGCGTTTGTAAGGGATAAACCCATCTGCTATAGGACTTGTTGCAAAAACCGTGCTGTGCCATGGTTGTGGTCTGCCACACAACACGAGTCTTGTTGCAGTGTAAACCAGACTGGCATCCCTTCCTTCGCTGCCACAGCCGCTCATGAAATATGGGGATTATCAAGGTGTAGGGAAGAGTAACCAAGGGGGAGGGGTTGTGCCAATACAAATCTGAAATATATCCACTATGGTGTTTCTGGTAGAAGTAGAGATGTGTTAATGCTGCTGCACAAAGATGTTGCCCCAGGTGACCAAGGGAGATGAGCTCAGTTTGGCATGGCTGCAAAAAGAAGTCGCTTGGGTTTTTGTTGCGAATGGAGGTTAAAGAGACTGGGACATTCAGCCTAGCAAAGCAAAGGTTGAGAGGGGTTACTGCTGCTCCTTGAACATGTTCTGAAGGATAAATGTCCATGGGGGAGAACCATTCTTGCAGGTTAAGATTAAGACAAAACATGGAGGGCTGAGGGTGTCCAGTGAGAGTGGTGGGGTCTAAAAGCCAAACTGGTGTTAAGGTGATATGTGGTAACCTGGAGAAAGGGATTATGTGATGTTTCTGCCTGCAGGGTACACGGATCACTAAATCAGGAGGTCCTTTCTGGCCTTTAATCCTTAATAACCCCTTTGCCCAGGGCTGCACGAAGGTGCTGCAGCAGCTCGTGGCTGACTCCCTGCGCAAGCATGTGCATGTCCCTCAGGGCTCTCCTGCCTTCTCTGCCTTCTCCAGGTAGGGCTTCAGAGCTGCACATCAGCGTGATGTACAGCCGAGAGCACAAGCTACTGCCAGGTTCCTGCCACTCTTCATCCCTAGAATGAATTCATTATTTTTATTTAGATAAACAAAACAAGAAGCAATCTGTGGCCACCACATTCTCCATAATGGCATGTGTCTATCAGTCGTTCGTTGCTGGGTGGGAAGAGGGGGCAGCGAGACATCCTGTACAGTTGCTGTAATGGAAACATCCATCTTGTCTCCCTCAATGCACACTCTCCATTTAGGAATTTCGAAAACACTTACGTCAAATATCACTCTCTGCGCAATCCTGTTAGCAGGGCTGATGAATGGAGTCTCAAATTAAGACCGATCTCTCTGATAACCACAGTGCTGTAGGAGAGTCATCTGCTCAGTCAGAGCTATTTATTATATTTGATTAGCTAGGATGGCAATCTTCACAACCCATTGTAAATTCTATTAGGGGCACTCTGAAGCCCAGAAATGCAAATTAGACTTCCCAAAACACATACGCATCCATATAGCCTCTCTTGGCAAACGGGTGATTTCCTCACATTCATTTCAATGTTGTTCCAAGAGAGATGTTGATGCCTTCCCTTTGCCAGGAGGGAAACACATAGGGTGGCAAGACAGCCCCACGTTCTCTTTTTACTCTTCATCGTGAGGGCCTGCACGGCAGCAGCTCCAGCGGGTAGGTTTTGTAAGCGCAGGGCTCCAACTCCCAGTTCCCACTAGCCTGTGTCCTACAGGCATTCCCATCCAAATGGGTGCTCAGGAGCTGAAGTCTTCTATAACGCTGGAAAAACCTTGTGGGAGACTTGCCTGTGCTGAAGCTCTAAAGATAGGGCAGGCTGTTCACTCTATTTTTCTTTTTGTCCTTTATAATTTGATTCAGACAGGACCCTGACACCTCCAGCTGGCTCTGTGAAATGAAGTCGGGTTGGAAGCTCAGGGCTAACTCTCCCTCTGCAGCAGCATAACTTCAGCGGTAGCTGTGTGAACGGATTGCTGTACGGCTCCATTGGTAATTATTGATCAGGTGCAGAGACCTGTGCATAAAAGGCACATTTTAATCACACTGTTCTTCAGGATGGTGTTAGCACGGGTGAATGGGGTACTTTTGACTCCAGTGGAGTTAGCTGCATGCTTTCAAGGAAGGAAGAGGTCCGTCCCATAGGCTGCTCAGTGAACAGTGCATCCAGAAGTTCCATTTATTTGCAGTGATTAATTCTGCCAAAAAATGAAGAGGTTTATTCAGGACAAACAATGCAAAGATTATTTGAGAGTTACCAAACAGCGCTGTCGGTGGCTTGCTTCCTTCTCATGGTCGTATTTCGTTCTACGATTCATTTTCTTACTGGCTCATGAATTTCTGCATTATGTGGTCATTTACTAGTATGCTACCTAAGAGTGTACTGTCCCTTGATCTGTGGGTTAGGTTCATCAGAAGCGATTCTTCTGCAATGAATAGGTTTTTAATAAACCCTTTTAAAGGGTTAATAAACCTCTTAAAGAATAACATTGACATAAAATCCAAACTTTATCCTTTTACCACCTTTAGTTCTTGTGCACGTTCAGTAAGATTCTTACAACATCTGTATCCCTTTGATGTGCTTCCCACTGTATTTGTTTCCCTAGGATTTTTATTGAGACAAGCTGCTGTGATGATGCATGGCTAAAATAAAACCCTCACAGAGCTGGAGGTACCTGGCAATGCGTTTGAATCTTCTTAAGCAGTTGGAAAAAAATTCCCAACACGTTGAATGAAAATCTTATCTGAGCATGATAAGGATCCCTTGGTCCCTGTAATATGATGTAGTTTGTTTCTTCCAGCCTCACAAACCCTTTTGTTATCTTTGCTTTGATTTTTTTTTTCTCCTCTCTGTATCACTTTGATATTTTTTTCCCCCCTTTTCTCTGTCATCATTGTTGCTTGTAAATCCTTCCCCTGGTAGAGATTAGAGTAGGAATGAGTGATAGATGCTGTCTGTAACAGGAGCTAATTTCACCCCTGATAATGGCTCTGGGATTTATACAGACGTCGCTCTGCTGATGCAGACACTTACCTAGGGGCCTGTCCTGTCTGCGCTCAGCTCCAAGGTGCACCGCGCTTGGCAAGCGGCATTTTGGCTGTTGGGGAACCTGCGCTTTGTGGTGGCAAATTATCGTGGGAAGAGTCTCTGCAAATATTTCTCACAGTGAAGAAGTCCCTCCAAGTCCATAACTGAAGTGGTGATGATTTTGGGGTTTTCCATGTAGAGTGTTTTGCCTTCTGTAGAAGTGTGTGCCTGTGGCTGGGGTTGGGGGAGTAAACGAGCTGGATGGGATTCGGATCCCATGGCTGGTGGGAGGATTTCACTGGCAGCCATGGAGCGATGCTGCTGTCAGCTCGGCGGGGAGGACTGCAGGGTAGAATCATAGAATCATAGAAAGTTTGGGGCCGGAAGGGACCCCTAGAGGTCATCTAGTCCAACCCCCCCACAGCGAGCAGGAACACCACTAACTAGATCAGGTTGCTCAGAGCCCTGTCCAGCCTGGTCTTGAATGTTTCCAGGGATGGGGCCTCTAGAACCTCTCTGGGCAACCCGTTCCAGTGTTTCGCCACCCTCATTGTAAAGAATTTCTTCCTTATATCCAGCCTAAACCTACCCTGTTTTAGTTTAAAACCATTACCCCTCGTCCTCTCACTGCTGTCTCTACTAAAAAGATTGTCCCCATGGTACGGCAGGCATGTACCATGCTGACACGTGGAAAGGCCAGTTCAGGAACAACACCAAACATTGCTCTGGGTGGTATTTTACACAGCTTTTGGAGTTGTGATCAATACGTTGCTAGTGTGGTCTGATGCCAGATCTGACTTGGAGACACTGTTTGTAAACATGGAGGATTAGGAGTGCTGGGGCACTGCTGTCCCAGCCTCGTCTGCCCTCTGAGACATCTTAGGTCACGCTGCAATTGCTAGCGGCTGTGTGACCCCACCAGAGCGGCCCAGTGCTCTATGGATTAACCCCTTCTTGCTGCTTCTTTGTGCTCATATTATGCTACCAAGAGGGAGGGGAGTGCCATATGGGTGATATGAGATGCCATAACCCATGCGTGAGAAGGGACCGTAGCTAGGAAGTAAGAGGGCTGCAGTGGTCCTCAGTTTTGTTCACAGGTACGCAGTGCGAGAAGTACTGCTGGACTAGCTCACCAAGTGCCCTTGACCTGCTGCTCCTCTCTGGTCGTGCCCTGTGTGGAGGATGGTGTTGAGTTTGGCCCAGCTCTCTCCCTGCATGAAGTTGATGCTCAGCGGTTCATTTTTCCTGGCATTCTTGCAGGGGGCAGAGTTCTGGGAGGAGATTTACACAACAGATGAAAGATGGCCAAAAGGATGTCGGAAGTCTGAGGAAGTCTTGAAATGCAGCTGTCACAGCCAGACTCCAGTGCAGATGTTTGTGCTCTGCTCATTTGAAATTGCAGCTGCAGTTTCCGTGAGGGATATTCGCTCTTCTGGCCTGTAGTGGTGAGCTTAATTACTGTAGGTTATGTTCCAGCCCCCAGACAGTTGCAGTGACCTTGGTTAACTGCTTCTCCTTGGATAAAGACCCAGTGAAATACCTCCTGCTATTTATTTTCTTGGTTACTGTTGTTTACTGTGTGTATTTCTTTTCAGGCTGTCTTCTATGGTCTTGGCATGCGTGTGTGTGGGGAACACACTATACTCTTCGTCACCATCTTTTCTTCATTTGGCGTGACACAGTCACATCAAGCCTCTGCATTCACATTACAAAGTGCAGAAGGCAGACACAACTATTTTAAAGCCTCTGTTTGCAGTTTGCAATATATTTTTGGTCACCATTAGTCCTTCTACTACTTTATCTACTGTAATTTTGTTCCCTTTGGCCACTGATATCCCTCAGTTTGTCTTCCTTGAGGCATAAAATTGCCTTGAGATAGCTTTAGTACACTGCTTGTTTTACTTCAGTCCTTACTAATATCTTTAGATGTCTCTCCTCCCACCTTAATTCAAGCAATAATTAAGGGGGGTCCTGGAATGTTATGTGATGGCTCCTATGGTGCCAGTAGGGTGCATTGCTGAGATCATTTCTCATTTTGCCCCTGCCTTGCTGCCTTTGCATCTTCAAACGTTACTTCTTTCTCCTTAGGTATGTCAGATTTTCACCAGCTCACATCTCAGCTCCTCTTGCAGGTGGTATTTTAACACCCATAGCAGTGACCGAATGGATGCAGCAAGGCAGCCTGCTCTGGTCCTGTCCTCTCATTGCTCCTGATGAAGCAGACCCAGGACATACACC
>Ga0065711_1006213_pt1 | contig 34888 bp, 20 predicted proteins | sample Hoacrofraction12_FD_59098 | JGI IMG/M metagenome (GOLD analysis project Ga0065711, IMG submission 59098) | Hoatzin crop microbial communities from Cojedes, Venezuela - Epithelial fraction 12 v2 (version 2) | ecosystem: Host-associated > Birds > Digestive system > Esophagus > Crop | place... | reverse complement strand
CAGCTTCTCTGGGCAACCTGTGCCAGTGTTTCACCACCCTCATGGGGAAGAATTTCTTCCTAATATCTCATCTAAATCTGCCCTCTGTTAGTTTAGAGCCGTTCCCCCTTGTCCTATCACTACACACTCTTGTGAAAAGCCCCTCTCCAATCCTTCCTGTAGGCCACCTTCAGGTACTGGCAGGATGCTCTAAGGTCACCCCTCAGCCTTCTCTTCTCCGGGCTGAACAGCCCCAACTCCCTCAGCCTGTCCTCGTAGGAGAGGTGCTCCAGCCCTCTGATCATCTTCGTGGCCCTCCTCTGGACCTGCTCCAACAGGTCCATGTCTTTCCTGTGCTGGGGGCTCCAGAGCTGGATGCAGGACTCCAGGTGGGGTCTCATGAGAGCGGAGTAGAGGGGCAGAATCCCCTCCCTCAACTTGCTGGCCACACTTCTCTTGATGCAGCCCAGGATCCGGTTGGCTTTCTGGGCTGCAAGCGCACATTGCCGGCTCATGTTGAGCTTCTCATCCATCAGTAACCCCAGGTCCTTCTCCTCAGGGCTGCTCTCAAGCCACTCTCCACCCAGCCTGTATTTGTGCTTGGGATTGCTCTGACCCACATGCAGGACCTTGCACTTGGCCTTTTTGAACTTCATGTGGTTCACGCAGGGCCACCTCTCCAGCCTGTCCAGGTCCCTCTGAATGGCATCCCTTCCCTCCGGCATGTCAACCATACCACACAGCTTGGTGTCATCAGCAAACTTGCTGAGGGTGCACTCAGTCCCACTGTCCATGTTGCCGACAAAGATATTAAACATTACCGGCCCCAGTACCGACCGCTGAGGCACACCGCTCATCACTGGTCTCCACCTGGACATCGAGCCATTGACTGTAACTCTTTGAGTGCGTCCATTGAGCCAGTTCCTTATCCAGCGAGTGGTCCATCTGTCAAATCCATGTCCTTCCAATTTAGAGACAAGGACATCATGCTGGACAGTATCGAATGCCTTTCACAAGTCCAGGGAGTCAGTTGCCCGTCCTTTGTCCACCAATGCTGTAACCCCATCTTAGAAGGCTACCAAGTTTGTCAGGCATGATTTGGTATCATCATTAGTACTGAATGTCAGGACTGAAACATGCGTCTGCATGTCTGACTCAGTATCAAAGGTTGTTGTAGTCTTGAGTACTTTCTGCTGGTGCATTTCTTCCTCTTACCCAGTCACAGTGCATATTTTATAGAATTAGGTACACTAACATTGTCACGTTTCCCCTTATTCCTCTTCTCTTCCTACAAGCAAATGTTAGTTTTACAAAATGTCAACCGTTCCGTGTTTGACTCTTAATACCAATTTCTTGGTTTGTTGTGTTTTTTTTTCACTTAAGCTGATACAAAAATGAAGTGAAAATGTAGCCTGTATTTTCTTCCTTAACTCCCTAGCTTTTACATGTTTTGACTGACAAGCTGAACAATGTGGGTGGGGAAAGGAAAATTTCACTAAAATATTTCTCCCATAAATGCTTTACTAAAACTTTAAAAACAGCATTAAACAAAAATTACTCCCAACAGCGCTCCAGGGTTATTTGAATACCCTGCTGATTGTAATTCCCAATACCTATTGTTTTCATCATTACAACATCCTAGAGAAATTAAATAGATATTGTCATGTATCTCATTCTATTACTTCCTTCATTTTATTTCACAGGTCATTTGCAATCTCTTGAATGTGGAAGCTGAAAATCTTTATTGTGTAAGCAGTAGCATAGAAATAAGGTATGAAAACAGATCAGGATTTTGAAAAGCAACACTTTTTCCTTCTCATTGCTTTGGAAACTGCTATGAAGTGTTCTTCTGAAGTAATGCTGGAATGCTTACGATGACAGTTTTTGCTAGCAGCTTTTAGGATCCTCGTCTTTCAATTCTCACCGTGTACAATGTACTGTCAGCAGAGAACTATAAAATAGTTTCTGCCCCAGAGAGTTTACACTGATTTAAATTGTGATAAACAGCGGTATCAAAATACTATCAACCTAAGTGCTTTCAATTTTGGGGGGCCTTTTAGTAGGAATCACAGCTAGGTAAGAGTAGGAAGGAAGCAATAACAAACTTACTATTATTTTAAAGTTTTAAGGTGCAGCCAGAGGTTTTTGTAGAATGGAGACTGGAACAGACTGGCTTGTGGTCTTCAGCTATTCCTTCAGCTGTTCCTTCAGGAAAGGAATAATTTCTCATCTGTTTTTCTGACCTAGCTGTATTTTGAAGTGTCCACCATCCTTATATTTGTGTGTCTGTCTGTGTAGTCAGCCTGAAAACAGTAGCTGATTTTAGCAGGATTTATGGTGTGGCTTTTTCACCAATAAAAGTGGAGAAGTGATTCCAAGTTTACACCACTGTTAGTCCATTCATGTAAGCAGATTCCTGGAGGTACCAAAATGAATTAACAGACAGCAACTGATTCTCGTATCAGAATAGGTAGGGCGTGTAGTCCCCTTTTAATAGGTTAAGCAGTACTATACGTTGTCGTTAAGGCATACAGTCTCTTATTATAATACTCTATAGAGAAAGAGAATAAATGATATATTGTAAATTGATAGAACTAGTAGAACAGTCAACATGAAGAAACCAAAATTAAATAAACATCTTAAAAAAATACACAGGATGTGGGAAATAGGATGATTCAGGTTAAACAATATGTGAACATAATTTCACAGAACATTATATATGCAAAATCAAACTATGCAAAGTATATTTATATTACTTAATAAGAAGAGAGGAAAATGTGTGTTGAAAATGGAAAGAATAAAACCAAACATGTTTTCTTATGAATTTGAAGAAAAGCTACAAAGAGCCACCAAACCGACAAAATGTCAGAGTATGTTATTGGGCAGGACTGAAAGGAACAGAGGTTCCTTTCAGCTAGAGATTTTTCACCCACTTTTTACACATGATCAAAATCCAGTTCAGACAGGCAGCCCACAGAATCGTCATTCTTGCCTCTTAACGTTGAGGGCTCGACACTGTCATTCCATATGGAGTTTCATGGCACAACAATCACATGAGAAACAAAAATCTGTTGACGGTTTTCATGGAGAAGTCCAGGAGCTACCTGAACAGAAAGAAGGTGGCTAAGATGTGGATTCATATATGCATTTAGGAGCCTAAAGATGATTGATTTCAAGAGGGCTCTAATTCATAAATGTATTTAGGCATCTGTATACTAAATGTTTCTATGAATTGAAGTCAAAGCTACATTCTAGTCAGGAAGCCTGTGTGTAGAGAAATATCCAAATAGTCCAAGATAGCAAAAAGTTCCAGTTCAGTTCTGTATGCAGGTATTAATTTATGGTTGCACGGTTACTGTACCTCTACCAAGACTGACCTGATGGTAGGTGATACTTTTTTCTCTAGGCCTTTGGGCTGTGAGGCATGGTAAGTTACTTGATTGGTCAGAGTTTATGTGTGTTTGTATACTGAAGAAGAGACCCCGCAGACAGTTTTTTCCATACTTTCTCATTTACAGCCCTGCTACTGAAAACCCAGAGTAGTACACTGGTTTCAGAGCTCTCTGGATACCCTTTTCCAAAGAGGACTATAAAATATAAATCCAGAGTTGGTACTGGTTAATACATCAGTCAGAAACATGGACAGCCAAGAGCTTCTTTGCCAGACCAATCAGTCTCCTGCTCATGATTCCACCGGTACCAAAGCTGTGTGCAGACTGTGAAGCAATAGAAGGGGACTGCCACCTGCACTATGGTAGGCAGAGAACAGGAGAGTGCAGCACGGCAATTTCATGAAACTCTGCTTGCCTGTGTCCCTGCCTCTCCTCTCCTTCACACTGCTTCGGGGTGACTGCAACCTGCACTGTTCTCACACAATTTCCAGATTTAGCACCGTAATTGTCTCATTTCCCCATACCAGCCTCCACAGTCTCCACCTCCTCACATCCGCTGGGCAGTTCCGTTTCGGAGATGACTACCCAGGAGCTGTTAGTGATTGTAAGAACCATCCGTGTTATGCCTGCTGTCAGGTTCCCTCCTGGGCCAGAGTATTGAAAAGACATATTGTACGCTCAGCAAGAAATTGCAGTTAGCCTAGGATATAGTTAGACCATAGGTTTGAGAGAGGATATTAAGAACTCAGGGCACTGGAAAAACGAAGGTCCTTTTCCACCCCAGGAGATAGAAAAGTGCCAGAAGGTGGGTATGAGGCTTTTGTAAGCTTCGAGTTTGTGGATTCTGTTGTCTGACCCAAGGTTCTAGCTCTATAGTATGTAATTTAAAGTCTCCTCTAGGTGCTTATAATTTAATTGTAAGGTGTCTCACAAACATCTTAGCAGGTGCAGAAAGGATGTGAAGTGATCCTTTTTTCCTCTCTCCTCAGCTGGAACATGAAGAAGGCACTTTATGATCCAATTAGTGCCTCCAGGAGCTCTCTAATTGCATTATAAAGCATCTTAAAAAAACAGAAAATTAGAAGCTGCTTTTAAAGCCTGAAAAAGGGAAGTGTTGTTTAACTGTTTGCCCTCCTGTTAACTCAGCAGTGAGAGGACCCAGCATCCTTATGCACCGCATTTTGTCTGTAACTTCCCCAGATGTGAAATGCCTTCCATCGCCCAGAGCTCTGGAGAGCAGAGCATCCTTAATTGTGTTGTAATCAGAGCTTGAAGTACACTGTGAAGCTTTGCGCCCAAAGTAGCTTACGACGTTTATGCATGTTGCTCATTCAAGGAAACTGCAACTGCACTTCACTATCTGTGGCCATTTTAGCCTGCTGAGTATCTGTTCTATTGAGTTTTTATACCAAGCTCATTGGCATAGTGTCTGAGAAGTATTATATATAATAAGCTATAACATGTTTTCAACTGCAAAGCTCAGCCTCCTTATAATAATTATCACATCACTTTCCATAACTCTCACATCTTTTACTTACTGAGTGGGTGGGAGGAAGATACTGAAATAATATTTAGACTTGTACAGTGCTTTTCAGCTATAGATCACAAAATATTTTCTGTTGGTAGTTAAGCATTATCATCTCTGCTGTGAAGATGGAAAGACTAAAAGGCAGATAACACAGACCTGTGAATTGAACCTGATTTTCTGATCCTTAGTGCATGGCCCTTCCTGCTCATTGAGTTAGTGCTGCTCCCAAGTACTCTTCTTCATTAGATGACAAAAGTGGTAGGGCTGATATCCCCTCTCCAATAAAAGAATGAAATGTGTAAAAGCAAAACACTTGAATGTATCTGTTATATCTCATAAATGGCAGCAATACTTGCTTTCCCTTACACCCACACACAGCTGAGCAGAATACGAGCCATGCATTTTGTGTTTCCATCAGTTCATTTTTTTGTTGCTGGGATTTAATCCAGCCCATTGCAGCAAAAAGACACAGGAGCAAGACTGAGACGCAGTTACACTGTGTGCAGGGTCCTCTACTCATCCCCTCAGGAAGAGGCGAACAACACCAAGGAAGTCCTTAAGCACCTGTGTGTCCTTGAAATCACTCAGAAAGGGGTACCAATCTAATTTAAATAGGACAGGGCAGTGTTCAGAATTCAGGTGGTATGTTACCTGAACCCAACCCTGTTCTTGATGACAAATTTGCACTTTTATTTAGGGGAACCTTTTCTTGCTTGGCACAGTGACTGTGCTGGGAACCTCTTCTCCCTCGGGCTGAACGGGCAAGGACAGTCTCTCTGCAGTGCAATAATAGGAGAAAAGGGCTGCACCCTGGGAAGAGGGACTCATGGTCAGGTGCTGTTTCAGGAGAAGGGTAAGGGACAGCTGACAGCTTTCATCTCTTGTTCTGACACACTGTCACATACCTATGCACTTGCATACTCATTCCTACCTTGCTTTGAGTAAAGCCACTGATAATTGACAGTAAGTCGTCAAGAAACTTACCAGGGTGCTCTTTTTTGTTTCTCTTCTGCAAAAGTTCACCCTTGCTTCCTCTCATCTGAATTTTGGGTTGAGTTTCACTCACACTCAGAGCCCCAAAACAAAAGTATCATCTCACAAAACCAAGCATACTGCTCACGTTAAAACTCCTTTGAGTCAACAAACAATGTGTCATCTAGTTCCAGATTCTTTCATGGCAGAATCCCAATTTCCGGTATAAAATTCATAAGCCTTAATAAATCTTCCACAGTAATGGTCTGAATTTCAGTAGTTTAACAAACATGCTGAGTTTTAGGTTTTATTGCAAACATTTCATATAATTAGCATGAACAGATGGCATATGATTCTACCATTAATCATTTGTGTACAACCAAAATACAGTAATGTCAGTATCTCCCAGAATACTTCTTTGAAAAAACACCTGGCTGCAATTCTGATCTCTCTTGCACCTATCAGACACCATGACTGTAGTAAAATTACTTCTGATTTATCTCGGTATTGAACATTGGTAGAATGAAGCCTTTTTCATTATACAAACTATCCTCAGTGGTTTCAAGACTTACATTGGGTTTTATGCAATGTATAATCAGTTGAAAAAAACAACAACTTCCTTGTGTGGGACAAAAAGGAGGAATATTAATGGAGAAAATATTTCAAAGCATTTCTGGAAACAATACCCTTATGTATAAAAGGAGTCTTTTTTTGGCATCTCTGTGTGGTAGTGTTTTCAATTCCAATAGCTATAATAAGAAAAAAAACTGCCCTATTTGTCAATCTGTCAGGAAATATATTTTAGCTTCAAGCATCATACTCCTGGGGTTTATGGAAATCACAAAGCATCTCATTCAGATGAAGAGGCTGAAGCTATAAGCAGTGCAATTAATACCTTCAGTTTCTGCCTTCAACATGAAAAGAAGTTCAAAAGCTTTTTGAATCTGAATCCCAAATGCTGTCTAATAGTTCACATCTGGCTGACGCTATTTGTGCGAAACAGCGGTTGTTGGTGTCAGCAGTGCCTTCGGTGACACACTAACCTTCTTACCCAGCAAGGCGAGGGCAGGGCTGGCCGCAAGGCCTGGGGAGGTCGGTTGGTTGGTTCAGCTGAGCAGAAGCGTTGCATCTCAAACGTTGCTGTTGTAAAACTTGGAGACGGAAAAGCCTGCACCTCCCTGACAGTGTGCAGCTGTGGATTGCCATGTGTTCTCACACACTGTGCACACCGAGTGCAGTCAGCAAGACTCATACTGTTCACTGGCAACAATCTTTGCACGGTGACAAGTTTAACCTTTTTATTTATTTCCTGTTTGCTTTTCAGTAGGACCCAACACCCCATCTCAGACACTGCTGTGTTTGATCCTATGCAAGCACCTGGACAGGTATAATTCATTCCTGAAAAAATTTTCCAGTCTAAGCCTGTTTGACACATTAGGGAGAACCACATTGGCAGCTTGTGTTTTCTCTGTGAGACTGTTGTCTCAGATCACTAGTAGGCACAGCAAAAGCTCAAGGAAAGGGGATGGCAATTGTTGTTTCAGTACTGGAGCTGGAGACTTGATCATCCATTCCAAGTAAAGTTAAAAAGCAGATACTCTCTCAGATGGCTACTTTACCTCACAATGTTTGAGAAGGACCCAGAGCATATGACATCCGTGCTGCCATGCCAGAGGAACGTTGTACAGAGAGAGGAAGGGGCTTACTCTGAAAGTTACTGCATCAGAGCTCGGAGGACTTTCCCGTAACTCACTCACTTTACTATAAAAGCATCCTTTCTTCCCACAGTGCCTGCTACCAAAAAAGGGCCTGCTTTTTAGCAGAGAAATGGAGAAAAAATAGACTTCTATTTGTTCCAATTATGTAGCTGAGGTGACAAAGGAATTTGGGTCACGTTTTAGGCAGGGATTTGCACTAGGAAAATGAGCGGTGCCAGCATTGGCTTTCAAGATCCAAATGGATAAAGCTCTTAGCAGTCGGAGTTTATTTAAGTGTAGGCTCTCTTTGGGCAGCAGGTTGAACTAGATCAGCTCCCAAGATCCCTGCCAACCTGAATTATTCTATGTTTCTAGGAAGCCATGACAACACTCAGGTAGCTGAATAATGGCAGACAGGTCATAGTAATGGATTGTTTGGGCACAACCCAAGCAGTATTCTGTGCCTCCCACAGCTTTCCTTCTCTTCTGACTGGGCTTTTAACTGGTAATTTACGTTTTGCTTATTCTGTTGTAACCACAACTGTAAAAACTGAAGGGAGGTAGGGAGGTAAAAGAAAACAGCTTAGACTCTCTTGCTGATAGTGAAAAATACAGATGCTGTATTACAGTGCTGTGAAATAGTCTCTCTCCACCAGGATGGTGCATGACAGTAAACCAAGCATGATTAAGAAAGCTGCTAACAGGCACAGGCTGCTTAATATTCCTGCACAGTCTACACAAGACAAATGTTTTCCCAATTCATCTCTTTTTAACATAATAAAGCAAAAGAGAGAGAGGGAAATATTTGTCACGTTGGGATAGATGTCTTTCCTTGAACACCACAAAAACCCACTTACCAAAGTTTGCCGGCCAGAAGTCAGGCAGGAGAGGAGTTCTTCATTGTGATTCAAGCTCACTGAAAATACTCTTTTAGTCAGCGATAACTTTAGCTCATGCTACTACAGAGAAACCACCTGTGCAGCCAAAGTTTGATCAGAGTCGCAGGACTGCAGTACATGAAGGGCTACTGAACAGTGAGTGCTCATACCCCTGTGCTAGGACATGCAGCTACAAAGCAGATGAAAGACTGGCTAGGGAGCACCTAACAAACTCTTCCTTATGGCTGTGAATAACAATGAGAGCTGGGCTGAAGGATTGGTTTGTTTGGGGTTTTTTCAATTTTATGAATTTTTACACTTAAACCAACCCATTGTATTTATTCATTTTGTGCATATGGCTAAATCCCAGCTGAGGGTGATCACTGTAAGCTTTATACATCCTGCTCGTTTTCTGAAAACGCTCAGGACAACTGGAGCAGTGAGACTAGATATCTGTTGCTTTGTCACTGGTGCAGAAAGGGTGTGAAATAGGACCTTAATGGCCTGGTAACCTTCAGGTAGAGGTGTTCATGCATAATGCTAGGTGTTTAATATTGAGACCCCGAATGCCACTGTTTAGCCAGGCTTTCCAAAGCTGGGATCATATCATCTGGTAACATTTGTACACTGCAGATCAACTCATTACTTGTTAATAAATTTGGTGGGTTTTCTCTGGAGCACATTAAGGGACAAAATTTGTCGACACTCTGTATGAATGAGGGAGGGACAGGAAGCCTATTCACAGTTTATAAAAGGGGTGGGCTTAATTTCAGTTTTTACTCTGCATGGATGTCTGTACTGTCACCATTTCTCTGGGAATATTCACGCCAGGGAACATATGCTGGAAGGAATATGCTGTCCAACAACAAAGAAATGCTTGAAATTTAGAGTGCTGGAACACTATATTTACACTAACTGGAGTGCTGGAAGTATTCTGCCTGCTTGGACTCTTCAAAGCTTCAGCTGGCTTTCCAGGGCCTTTTAACACACCACGGTAAATTGGCAGATGTTCACCCAGCCTCTTGAGGGGGATGCAGTCACAGATCATTCTAACAGATTATTTTTGTAAATTTTTCCCCAAGTGAAAAGCTGCTATTATCTGGAGAGATTTGGAGCCATTTCTTTGCCACAAACTCCTTTCCTCCCCCCTTACAGAAAAAAATATTGTGTCCTCCTCATAGTAGAACTAGCTTTCACATGAATGAAGCACTGTAGAAGTTTAGAGGAAAGATTATGAAACATCTTGCTTTTCAAAGAATCAGAGCAAACATCTATGAGTTTTGAAGGGGAAAAGAAACCAAGATTTTCTTGACATTGATGTGTTTTCATTAAGATCTAAGCTTGAGTCAAACAAAGTTTTGGTTTGGTGGATAATGAAGAGGATTAAAGGCAACCAAATTTTCATGGAGATCTTTTCATGAACTTTAATTGTTATTAGGAAGTACCACCACAGAAGAAAATATCAGTTGATAACTAGATTAGCAACAACATTTTTGTCCACAAAGAAACAAGGCAAATTGACTTTTCTTGAGGTAGATGGCCCTCTTGATTAAAATATTCAAAACAAAATGATTTATGAAAAAGGGAGCATGGAGAGGGAGGAAGTGGCTGGCATTGCATCCACCTGACATTAGCTCCCTGTTTTACCGGTACTTGAGGCTGAGCTAGCTGCATATGACCTTCAGAGCAAGGTTTGAATTCATACCTTAAATCTGCACTGGGTGTTCTTATTCCCTCACACACTGTCACGTTCCGTATGATAAACTATAGAAGATATATACTTTGTTAGACATGTGGTTTTCACTCTTTCAGGTGCAGTTCCTAAAACACCGTTGTTTTCAGACTATAGACAAGAAGATATTTACCAATCCTGTTACTTGAATCACGTCGTCTGTCTCCCTGTTGTTGGCTTTCTAGCAGATCTTTAGAAATAGCTCTTTCTAGAAAGTCCTTTTTCTTTTCCAGACATCAAAATGAAATACTGATGTTTAACAAATGTGTTTATTGATTTATTACATTGTCCCCTATATGGAAAATTTGAGAAGTAAATGAACACAAATGTCAGCTTCCATGTTTCGCATGCTAAGCAATGCAATAGGATCAATGATGGGAAGTGTACAAAAATGGAAGTGAAGAGGAAAATGGAAGTCCTTTGCAATGAATGGTCAGAGAAAAGTAGTGAAGACCTTATCAGGGATTCTTTTGTGAAGATCAGGGCTTTAGCACCTGTAGAGTACATGCTTCCCAGAAATACTGCACTTCTTTTTTGCAGGTCTACGGGAAGAGAGAACAAAATAGAAATTAACAACTATTACTATGGTTCTCCCCCATGCTATGATGCACACTTTTATACCTTTAATCTGTGGATTTCAAAGACATCATTAGATCTGATTTGATTAACCTATAGAAATCCAGGAGTTAATTTACAGCTGCTTGCCAATTTACAAGCCATTGAAGTGCAATGAAGCTGAGTATTCTTCTTTCAGCACTTCCATAATTAAGCATTTGACTGATTTAAATATTCAAACTGTTTTCTCATGATTGCCTAGTCTCAGTCAAATATAAGTAAGACAAATGCATGTCTGCTTAAAAGATCTGAGATCTGTTCTAGCACTAAAGCCCACCAAAATCAGCTGAAAGATTCTGATGCTTCTATCGTATGCTTCTGCCAGCAAGGTCAGCATCTGCAGCGGCTTTCTGAGAAAGGCACCAAATTTACGCTATTTATGAGTGGACTTTCATTACATACACTGAAGGAAGGTCACAAAACGGTTTGTCTTTTTCCTGTTGCTAACAGCGTCTGAAATGATTTTAAAACAGAAAAAGAGCTGTTAGAATAGTTATATTGTTGCTATTTATTTGTACCTCATTTTGCTCAGATGAGACATTGGAAACGGATTTTTCTGTTCTATTCCATTTAATTTCAGGCTGATTCATGAACACAATTCAAACATTAGCACAGGTTTGCTGGAGTGGTTGTGGCATCATCTCCATCCTTGGAGGTATACAAAACTCAACTAGACAAAGTCCTGAGCAGCCTGCTCTAGTTGACCCTGCTTTGAGTAAGGCGGCAGTTGGACTAGATAACCTCCAGAGATCACTTCCAGCTTCAGCTATTCTATGACTCTTTGAAACTATTTAAATCAAAATTACAAAAAGTTTTCACAATGTGAAAAATGTATACTTGGACCGTTAAATACATTATTTATATGAACCTTAAATTCTGAGCTGACTTCTTCTGTATCTGTTAGGAATAAATTTTATTTACATTTATTGGCATATTTTCAGTTGCATCTTACAATTCTAATAATTTTACTCATTAGCTCTTAAATTCTCTTGCACCAATATACCGCAAAAAGTATGTGCTTTTGAAAAATGTGGTCGGTTTCCATTGCTTTCATACATTTCTTCCACTTGTCCCAGTAAGGGTGGATAGGTCATGCCCTGTCTCCTTTTTAGAAGGACTAACTGCAGGAGTCATAGACAAACCATTTCCCAAGGACATGATGAGGTGCAGGGTTTTTTTCTCTGTGGCATGAAACTAAGTCCTCTGTTACTTCCTTACTGCCTCCAGATCTAAAGTACAGGAGTGGTATTCAAGTTTCCTGTACAATAGGATCAGAGTTCCTTTGCATGGCTTCTCCTATGGATGCACAGCCTCGTCTTTGGACTGGCCCATGGGCAAACAGTGCACCTGACCTTATCCACTGCTATATAGGTAGTCAGTGCAGAACTGTGCATCACTTAGGATCCCACTTCAATTATCAGAAAAATGTTTTGTCAGGATGTGGTTTGTGCATAATCTACCTTCTGGATCTCTGCAGAGGATTTTACTTATCCAGAGGCCTGGAGTATATCAACCAGCTTGCCTCCTGTCTCCTCTTAGCACCCCCAAAGAAGAGTATTACTGTCTCCCACTTAGCAATCACACCCATGAAGCAAGAACTGCCCATGCAACAGCACTTTTTTTTTTTCCAGCAAACATGCAATTGCTGGTAAGCAGTGCTGGTACATAATATGACATGTAAAGGAACGTTATGGAATGCGCTGTATTATTACCTATCTGGAAGATTTATTTGACCAATATATCAACCCTCAGGGGACTGGAAGCACTGTCCTGTGCTTGCAACGACAAAAAACCCCCAAACCCTCTAACATAATGTATGTGCTTCATTAGTGCCCGCGATGTGTCATTTTAGCAAAATAGAAGAAAAAACAAAGTCAGTAAGGAGGAAGCTAAACTAATTATTTGAAGTGGTAAATCTAGTTTTTTCAGGCAGGTTATGGGACTTTCTTGTGCTAGGGAGACAGCTCATACCATAAAATCAATATACATGTATTTGATGCAAGTTTAGAGCAAAAGTTCAAGTTCTATTAAAGATGTTCATATACCTGCCTTTCTTTATAAGTGTATGTACTACAGATCACACCAGTGAAATGCCTCTGTTGATAGCAAAAGAAGAAAAGAACATAAGCCCAGTAGGTACTGGTGGTGTCCTGATTCTTCGTCTTATGCTGTTCTTTGAGGCATTTAAGTTTGCCAGTGTTCAGGATGTTCACCAAAGTCGATTTTCTGGTGATGAAGTGACCAAGTAGCAGTGCTTGGAGAGAGACTGTGTGGCAAAATATACTACATAATCTTATCAGTAGGCATTTTTTTTTTTACTTGCCTAAAGTAAAATCTAATAAGGAAAATAAATTTCAAGAATCTTAATTTCTGTTTGACATGGAAATTTAGAAAAGTAGATGTTACTAGGTCTAATCAGATTTTGACTGGTATTTACCTTTTTTGAAAATTAAACCTTCACTTTTCAGTCACTTAAATACTTTAGAAAATTGTACCCAAAACGTATATATCAAAATGACTGTCAAGAATGCCCAAGCATTAGATCTAATTCATGTAGTATTCAGTTGCTGTGTGTTTCACAAATTATGATAAACTGAAAATCTGGTACAATGTCACTTTGTAACTGTCTTTCAAAGGAAGACAATCTTTTGGTCCATCTCATGCATATGGCTTTGGGAAAACTTGATGGAAATACAGTATTGCTAATCACTGATATTATTTATTTAACATTAGAAACCATATGCAATTGCAAATGTAATTTCAAAAAGGCTGTCATAAATCTTTGCTTCCTCCAAAAATTAAATGATGCTTGAAACAATACAAGACGTACATGAGATTTTTTACTTCTTGCTGCTCTAGACAACTAATTTAAATACACAATATGGACTTTAAGGAGTTTGTCTAGGTGTGTGGGCTTCTTTTTTTCGCTTTTGCCCAGCTCCTAGTTTCAGAAACAATTGCTACTTGTTGTAAGCACAGGAATAGCAAACTCACAGTTCCACCAGAGACATAGACAGGTTATTAACAGCTGGGCGGTAAATTCCAAGTCAAACAGTACCATATTGTTTCCATTTCTCAAATGCTGTTTTCATGCATATTATCAAAATAATTGCACTCTCCTTTTGTAAGGAAGCATATTTATGACAGGAATTATGACATTTCAAGGAAACTAGAGTCACTGCAGCTAAACATAAGTTGTGTGCTGTCTGTTTTTCGCTGGAAAAAGCTTGACAAAAAGTTTACCAAAAATTATAGTGTATAAAAAAAAAAATCAGCATGAAGAAATAATGAAGTTATGGAGGGCTAGTCTCATTCCTTCTCCATTTCTATTATCTGTGTTTCTAATGATGGCAGATGCAGGAAAGCGATCTATGTGAGTGGAAGGTAGTCCTGGAGAGGGTTCACAAATACTCTGGGAGAAAAAAGTTCAATTTCCCTCTTTTGTTACGAATTCTTGTAAGATATGGACCTAGTCGTGCAGGATCCAAGGCAATGCAGCTTCAGCTGACACTGGAGTTAGATCCGTGGATTTGAGCTTGGCAGGTGTCCGTATATTCAAGAGTTATGTAGCCCTTAAGGGTGCCACACTGCAGCCTGCAGTGGAGATGTGACCTCCATGACACCAGTGGGGCTCCATGGGAAAGGACTAATCCTGCTGTGAAGACCCCAGTGTGGGTTCACTTTCTGATGTTGGCTGAAGGCGGAGAACATGCTTAAAACAAAAAAAACCACAAATGAACAATTCTGTTTTTCCCTAAAATACCTTGGTTGGTCTGAACTTTTAACCAATGTGGTTCTGACAATACTTTGCTCGTGGTGCCACTCACTGCTGTTCCAAACTGAAATGCAAAAGTCAAGGACCTGTGCTTATTCTTGTCATTGCCAGTTACATTACAAGTGGTGTTAATGACTGGGAGAACACTAAAATTGCTTTCTGGGATGTTGTTTTAATGACAGTCACAAGAATGTCCATTCAACAGTGAAAATTTCGGCAACCATCCTATACTGGCTTTATACCTGTTGCTGTCACTGATAATGCATCCTCCAGTCTCTTAGTACTTGAAGAAAAAGACCCGAAAAAACAAGGCCCTTCCAGTTAAAGTCAAAATTTTATATCCCACTTGCTGTATGTCATCCAAAGAGCTGCTGGGTAGGTTAAGAAGATCCTCAGATAATCTCAAGCATCACTGGTTTAAATTGCCTGAAATTATCCTATGCTTTATCTTTTGCTACATTACCGTGAATGATGATGTGTGTCAAGTGTATTCAGACTCATAGTTTTTTGCCAGTCTCCTCTAGATAAATTCAGGTGAGGTGTGAGGATGTCAAACACAACTAGAATAGCATGCTCTGCCCGTGTTGTTGTTGTTTTAAACTTCACCAAGCTATTTTACTCTTCAGAAAATTACCTGCTGTTAAAATTGAAACCAAAACATCTTTGTTGAAATGATGTTAGTTTATCTTCATAATGCCAAGTTCTAAAACACCAGAAATTTTGGGATCGTCAAGGAGAGGCTGAGGTAGACCTGACCTTGCTGTCTTGAAAACGGTTAGAATTTACCACAATAAAAATGAGGTGGAGGGTATCTGTTTCTGTAACAAATGCTACCCCTACTCCATATGAGGGCTATAAAAAATCCCTCAGAAAGTCCGCACTCGTGCAAACAGTTGTGTGCGTGAGCAGACTTTAAATTAACCTTGTAGTTAACTGTGTGTATAGTGCTCACAGGGTTGAGGACACTTGTCTCTGCCTATTTGGTTGTGGGATGATGCAGATGAACTTTAAGAAGAACTCAAGATCAACTTTCTTCCCTGCAGCTGAGGCCATGCGCACAACTCTTACAGTTCCTTTAACATGGAGCACACCATGCCTCTCTTTTCGATGTGCAGGGTTCTCTTGTTGACACACGCTGGAGTCAGTCACCAAACTCCTGTGTTCATCTTCAGGGTAACTAGCTACTGCTATGTCTTCCTGTGAGTTGGACCCATTTGCCTGTCATAAACAAAATGGCATCATTGAAATGCCTCTGTGGCACAAAGATAATGAAGATAGAAGGGTTTCTGAAGAGACAGCCTTAGGAAGGTTTTAGTGAGAAAATCTGAACTGGTGCAAAAGAGTTTTGTTTTTTCCAGGAAGAGGAGAGATGAAGAGAGGAGGAATTGCTGTTGTTTTTTAACAGGCCCTACCTTATCATCAGAGAGTCAGATCTTGAGTTCTACGTCTGCAGCCTCTCTTTAAAGCAACATGAGGACTCACATTTTTCACAGCATCCGAAATCTGGTGGAGACTTTATAGGAGCAACTTTTCATGAGCAACTGCAAAGACAAACACCTTGCACTCACGTTTTGGGAGTACAGGCTTAGACAGCCTGGCTTTCCTATAGTTCCCTAAAGCAATATAAAGGAGGTATGGTGCTTGCTCTCTGTGCGTGATGAGCATCATATGTGGTGCCTCCTGTTTTCAGGGAGTTTACTTGCCATTCTTCCTGGATCCTACCTTTCTACAGATCTGTTCTCCTGAACTGTTGCCTCACAGGTCTGTGAAATGCACAATTGTCTCATAACCCAAAAAAGCCTTTTTTCCACCAAAAAAGTAGATCAACAGCGTCAACTCAAATCCTACCGTATTGTCTAACCAACTCAAAGACTGGAAATCATAATGAATAGAAAAACGCATTTTGGAAAAAGTCTCTGAATAGTCTTTTCTGTTCATTCTTTCGGTTGGGCACAAGGTACTGAATACTCTGTTCTTTGTAAATGGATGTTTAGCTTTAAGCACCTGAACAGTTTCACTGAGTTAAATGGGGCTACTCAGCCACTTAACATTAAGCACTTAAATTTAAGGACGTGCTTTCCCAGTGTGATGCTAGTACAGTGATGGGACTCTCAGCAGCTTGCAAACACAGCAGGTCAAAACACTTTACCTTTCTTTCTTATATTCTTTTTCTTGGCCATTTTTCACGAGGAGGGATAAGTGCAGAAATTTCAAAGCTATAATATTTTGATTAGAAGTTGAAATATTTTGATGGGAAAAAGCTTTTAGAATACTCCATGATAACTGTACTTTGGTTGCTTTATGCTTCTGTCTTCTATACGGGTTAGATTATTTCTCCATCAGGAATTTTGATGGAGAGGAAAAGCAATGCATGGTAAGAGATGGTTCTCCTTAAGATACTTGGCCTGTGGACAGTGATGGAGGTGTAAGTTAGGTAAATGGCACCTGCTGTAAGCCACTATCACAGCCTTTCCAAATGAAAATATTTTACCTTTGGAACATATAGTCTTAAGCTCTCAGAGCTTTGTGAGGAAACAGGTTTGTTTTGTGGAGAGTGTGTGGATTCGCCATACTTGCCAAATGCATATAGAATACGTGTACAACAGGAGATATAGTAATCTATTGATTTTTATCTTGGCCTTTTGCACAGAGTTAAGTGACCTTGTTTAAAAATATTCTGGGATTGTTGCAACGAGAACTGTCAGAGCTGTCATCAGTTTCAAAATGCTTACACTAAAGCATCATTTTATCTGGTTCATAGGACAGGTTTGTTTGGGCAGGCGTAAATAAACTGAGGCAGTCCCCTAAAATCCTTTATTTAACTGATTGTGACTAGCTGTGACTGCACCCACCCATCATATAATAAAGGCTCTATGTTATTGCTGCAGCTTGAATATGTACTTGGAGCGGAAGAAAAAGTTTTTGCCTTCTCACATGCTTCATAGGCCAGTGACCTTTATAAATGACAGCAAATCTCTGCTGAATGAAGGATGAGGGGAAAGAGGAAAACATTAAGATATTTTGTCCTACTTTTTTGTGGTATGTTGAAAACAATCACAGTACCTATTTGTCATGTTCCAGCTTTGTCTCCCTTTTGCAGTAGTGTCTGACAGGCTGAATGAAGAAAGTGTAAGTGAAGATGAATTGGCAAAGGTATCACTTCTGGTCTGTCTAATTCTGAAGCAGATGAAAAATATATATAATATCAGGATGTTAAAGTGAAGGAAACATTAAGATCAAGGGACTGTAGGGCTGAAATAGAAATCCTTTGGGCAATTTAGGGAACAAATGAATAATCCAAATGTGTTTCTCGTAATTTAAGATCTTCAGTTACTTTGTGCTATTTGTAACATTAAATTAACAAGCAGACTGTTTATGCTGGAAAGGAGCGAGCAAGGTGAACAAACACAGAAGTAATAATTGTAAGAAAAGAAGAAAATACAAGGAAAATTTCCCTAATACTGATGGTCATTTACACTACAGAATTGTTTTCTGGGGGAGCACATACTTCTGTTTTGACTCATTTGGAACCAGACTGGGGAAAAACTCAGGAGCAGAAAACACAGAAAAAAACCTGCCTTGGCAGTGGGATTGATGGGATGAATTACACCTCTTTTCCATGCAGGAGTTGTATAACTGGAAGTCCGTACTTTGCCTGGTGGCGCTGGGAAGTGCGGCAAGGTCCATGGGATGCTGTCCTGGGCCAGCCCACATACTGCCAGGAGGTCAGCATGCAGCTGGCTGCCGGTGCCCTGGGGACGCACTCTGGTGAGCCTTGCTCGCCAGCTTCCCTCTTCCCATCACTGTCTAAAGCTAAATTTCAAGATCTAGTGATGGTGCTTAGCAGGAGTCAGGCACTAGGACTCATGTCCTAGCAATATTCTCTCATTCAAAGAGGGAAAAAAGATTTTCAGCCCTCAGTTGTGTGCAAGAAAACTGTTGAATGTGTTACAGCTCTCACAATGTACAATCACTGAGCTACTCATCCAGGTTCCTTTGTGCAGGCCAGTGGCAAGAAAGATACTCAGCCACACTTGTACATGCACACAAAAGCTTGCTCTCTCCATCTCTCTCTTTGGATTCAGGCTGGAGACATATCATTCCATAAAGAATAATACAATCAGATTTAAACTCTCCAGGCAATGTACCGTAGGCAGATTGTGAGCAAGCTGAGATAAGAAGTTCATAAAGATCCTCCACACCCAGAAAAACCTTCTTTGTGGAAAAGCGTTTGAGTATCTTCCCTTGGGTGCTGATGAAAATTTCACTAGTGGCTTCAGTCCAAAAATGGTTGATCCTTAGTTAAGAAATTAAATAAAGTGAATTAAAATTCTGATTTTATTTAAAGCTTTTAGGTACTGGCTTTTTCTCATTCAGTTCACTGGGACTGTTCTTGCTTAACAACAGTTGCAAACTAGATCTAAACCTCTGTCTTCTATTTCTGAAAAGATTAATATTGTATCTGAAAATAAATCTAGAGCATTAGAGCTACTTGAAATTTTTCAGTAACGATTCTTGCTCTAAAATGGTTCTTTACAGAAAAAAAAGAAAGGGTTATTAAAAAATCCTGGTTTTGTTGTTGTTTCTTTATTTTTAATGTTTGTGTTCAGTGTTTTTCTACTGTTTATTGAAAATAGTATGCACTTTTTTTTTTAACTGACCTGATTTAGCGAACAGAAACATCTGGATATCCACAGGGATATTTCCAATACAGCATTTTGGAAGAAAAAATGCAGATGCTTGTATTTTATACAAAAATCTGCCAAAGCCCAAAAATGGATCAGTTTCAGATAGCTTCAAATGTGAATTACATCAGTAGTTTAAAATGTGCCATGAAACCTGATTTTTTCTTTCAACCACCTGTACAGACTAATTGATCTTACCTCATTTCTGTGCTTTTTGAGAACTGAATTTCTGCCAGAGTCACAGTTATTTTGAACTTGCTGCCTGTTCATGAGGAGCAGTCACAAAGAGAAGTCAGAAAACAGAGGAATGACAATGTCTCATTGAAATGACACTCCCACAAAATTGCTATGAGGCAGAGAGCGTGGGAGGCGCAGAGAGGAATTGACTTCAGGATTGTGGATTGATAGACACCACATGGCCTAATACTACGGGGCACTGTCTGCGAGAGTCACTTCGTACACACATACCTTAATGCACTCTCTGCAGTGATTTCTTCAGGCCCTCTAATACTTGTATATGATGGCACTGAATACTCAGAAGCACGGGTTTTAATGAAAGCAGTCTGATCATCTTCACGGGGATGCTGATTATAAAGTTTTGCTAGTGGCCTAAATGGGGAAAAAGAAAAAAGGTCCTAAGTTAACAAATCATACAAAAATATTAAAATTTTGACTTTCTTGCTAACAGCTTTATATATACTGGCGTGTCCCCAGTGAGTTCAAGGAAGTATTCTTGCTTAATGGCGCAAGCAAATTATCATGGGTGGTAACTATAGTATGAAATTCAGCGCTCTGATAGCTACCCTAGTGGGAACAAAATTTCGGTAACGTACTATAGTTATGCTTATTAGGCGTATCACCTGTTACAAATGTAATGGAAAGTCCCTCCTGCACTCATTTGGTTTCAGGGACCACCAAGACACTGGGTGAAAGACAGGAACTGAGCTTCAATTTTCACACCTCTCCTCCACAGACACCAAGAGTTCATCCATCCTGAGGTGACATCCTAGCCTGTGTAGGCAGAAGGATGCTCCAGTGATGAGATCACTGCCAGCCCAGGACACATCAGACCCACCTTCAGCCTCACGCTCATGATTTTTCTGGTGGCAGGTCACTTATTCTTGCTGTGCAGTCTTCTAGGTTATTCCAGGTGTCTTCCTCTCCCCGTGTGGAACTGTGTGAGGTCCTGAGCTTCCCTGTCCTTGGTCCCATTCTCTTCCCTTTCTGCACCATTTCCCTGAAGACTTTCACCACGAGTAAAGTTTGACTTGTTGCCTCTGCGCTGGTTTGCTGCACCTTGCCTTCTCCCCCAGACCAGACGTTTGTCCAGGGCAAGAACTCAGCTTTCCTCTGCAGCTTTTTCACTAGAATTCTCAATGGTAAAAGGAGAATTTCTATTTTTTTGCCCTAAGGCCCTTGTCAACACCACCACCATCATGGTGCACACTGTATCAGACATCATCCTCAACACAGATCACTCCTTGGATTCGCAACACAATCAACAAAGTCTCACAAATTGTCCTTGTTAAAGTACTGCCTTTCCAATTCACTGAAGCAACGCAAAGTTCTCATCATAGAATCCTTTGTGTGAGGCCTCAACTAGTGCAAGTTACTTTCCTCTAGCTTTGACAAATGCATATTTCTCTCGAGGATGTGCATGTGGAATGCAGCTGCAGACAGTATTTCCTTATGTTGCGAAACTGTCTGTCTGCGCTGCTGTGGCAGACACTTCGCTCACACTGCTCTGCTGTAAAAACCATTCACTCCATCTCCTCATCTGTAAAGATTACTCAAGCCCGTTCCCATTACTCTGTCTCTCAAACGTCATTCCATACTGAAATAAAACTCTGAGTATTGGTGAAGTCGGCTGAGCCACAGCCAAAGTTCAGACAGGGGAATTTCTGCTCTCTGCAGTAAACCACTGCCTTGTTAAGACCCCAAAAGTGGGTCATTCAGATCTCTCAGTTGTCTTTTGTCTTCTGCTTTAACTTTAAGCCCTCCCTGAGCAGAAAACTTTGTTTTAATGCCATTCACTCTGTAGGACAAGAAGATCCGAGTACTTTAGTATGGCCAGTAATAATCGTTCTGTGGAAGAAAACAGAAGACTTGCTATGTCAGCACAGCAATATTCTTTCTTAATAGCCTTACTTAAAAGAGGGGTTGAGGATCACTGTCCAGTAGCTATTTTCTTAGCACATGACAACAAGTATGTTTTGAAAAATAAGAGAAAAGTGAAAAGCTACTTTTGCTTACATTCTCCCACAGATAAGACAGGTAAAAAATGTTTTACTTGGAGGTAGATGTCACTTCTGAAAGTTTTTAGTCACTAATTACATAGGGATTTTGTTTTGTATCATATTTAATGTAAATTCTTCAGCAAATTCTGATTTTCAAAAATCAGTCATTAGACTCAAATTTTTAAGATATTAGATTTCCAGTCTCTTCTAGGATTTCTAGGTTGTTTTGTTTTTCATAGCATTGTAACTCTTTTAATGTTAAAAAACAGTTGGCGTCTCTAAGTGGTTTGTTTGGAGAAGTTTAAAATGTTTTAACAAGTTCAAAACTGATACATTAAATTGTGCTTAAAAAAGTGAATAACCACATCACATCAGGCCGGAAACTTTTCTATAAGAGAAAAAGCATCCAAACATTTTGAGCTTGCCTGTTGATTACATTGCTGAGCTGATACGTGGGCTGTCCTACAAACTAGATTTTGTGGGTTTTGATAGGTCATTTAGATCTGAATCGATCACATTTGATATTCGGTGTTGACCTGAGGTGCCTAACCCAGAAGGCTATGTACACTAGGCTATGTGTGTAGTGAAGGACAAGAGAGAAAGACTCCGCCAGAAATCAGTTGAATTTGAGATGTAGTGAATTGTCTTTCATGGGGGCCTTTCTGTACTCACTGAACTGAAGTGGTAACTAGAGCCTAAAGTTGTAGGAGAGAAGCCAGTCTGGATTTTTTGTGTTCCTTAGTTCTTAACTGTCAAAAGGGGGTAGTATTTACTTTCACTATGTTTTATATTTAGACTGTCAGTTCTTTGGGACTAGAATTATTTTAACTATGCATGGGTGTCATACCTACAGTAACAGAACTCGTCTTGCATGTAGTCTGTAGATGCTACTGAAGTACACATTGAAAAAAATTAAGAATGCCTTAAAAGGAAATTATTTTGTGATAACTTAGAGTCACATTGAATTTTAATAGTAATTTCCTTGAGCTTTGTGCATTCATTTATTCCCCTGTTAGTTCTCCCACAATTTCTTTGCCTGTAAATAAAATGGAGGGTCTCCTTGCATTCCCCTTCAGAAAACCTGGGCTATGTGTGCTAGGTGGTGGACGTGACTTCAGCCCCAGCTTCAGCATTTTGCCTAGAGTCTTCTCAATAACAAAGTGAAAAACTAAGCCCTTTAGACAGATTCTGCCAAAGAGATACTGCAGACTTCTGTGGAGATTGTAATGTTAAGACTTTTCTTTTTTCTTCCTTTCGGAAATGCCAGAATGAATGAATGAAAATAAAAACCTCCTTTCCTCATCCAGGAATGAATTCTCCTTGATGCAGAAAGTCGATGCTGGCCTGAGACGTTTTTTGAATCTTCCGGTCCTCTTTGGAGCAGGTATGAATCGAGCATGTAGCTTTTGTTAAACACTCTTTCAAGCCAGAGATGCTAGGAATTATTGCAGGCTACAGATATAACTCTGTTCTAACTGCCCATTTTGTTGAAAGGAAAAACTGAGGAGAATAGAGATGCATGAATTTATGAAGGAGAATTGCTTTAGTCTCCACACCTTGTGGTTACCCAGCTTTGATCACAGTGAAACAGACAACAAGACATTTACTTCAGTGTGAGTAGGAAAGGAGACTAAACGAGTGGACAGAGTGGATCAGAAAAAGACTTATTCCGGTTGGAGGTGAAATTTCATAACTGGCAAGTGCTTGATGAGATCTTTCCCCTCCTAAAACAAAGCATTCTCCAAGACAGGGTTTTAGACAAGATAGGCCAATAATCTGAATAGAAGTGGGTAGTTCCTCTGGAAGTGAAATGGGAAATCTCAGAATGGATGTGACTATTCATTGGGGAACAGAACAAAACTATACAAAAAATAGTATATATATATAATTTCTTTTGCATCTTCTTTTCTGCTTCAGACCAGCAAAAGCCTCATCTGATATTTCTGATTTCTTTTTTTAATGGTATTAAAATGCCTTACATGTCCCTGTAATGGATGGCTGGGAACCTTTTTCTTGTCCTAGAAATGGACTTTTCAAACCTCTCTGGCAGGTCTTGCATTAGTACATATGCTTGCATGAACTAATAAAAAAGCAGAGGGAAAAAAAGACAAGTTTATGTTTTATATCAGGTGATGTTGCCCCTGTTCGCAGTCCACAAGCTCTCATTTCTTCATTCTGCTCCAAAGGCTCTGCACTGAAGCTGTTCTTGAAGGCATAACACTTACCTGGCCGTTCTCATGTCGCAGTTTCCAAGTTTTGTTTGGTGGTCAGGTGAAACTGCAGGATCAGGCCGTTCTGCTGTGCTACCTTTATCACTACAAAGCTGTACTCTAAAGGTACTTAACAATCTGAAATATTGATTTAGGCTTTCTGATTAGCAGCCTGATATAAAACACAGGGACTATAAATCTTGTGTAATATTTGAACAAAGAGATAAATATTGAAGCTTCCAGATAACAATACTTGCCTTTCTGTAGAAAATACTGCTGTGGTAGAGTAAGCTTTACACATTTAGTAACGTATTTCCAAAACATTTGTTTTAAATAAATAGTGGCTCATTTTGCTCTCTGGAATAAAATTGTGAAAATGAATTTATTGGTCTGAGGTATTAAGTGGAAATCTGCTCATTTCTTTCCGATAAACAGCCCTCTGGGCCAATATATGTACTTTGGGCATAAATGATTGCCATTAAAAATTAATAATTTACCAATATATATAAAAAGCAGAGGTATCTACAATGCTTTCCTTAACACTTTGAGAATACAAAGTAACTGCAGTAGTTCAGATGCCAAGAGACAGCACCTACTGGGGAATTTTGGCTTTTTTTGATGGGAGTCAGTGCAAGTTTCAAATGTCCTCTGTGCTTCCTACAAGTTCATTCAAAGGCAAAAAAACCAAACAACAGAAAACCTCCAAATTACCAGTGAAATTTCTAAGGCTATTAATTTCTATCTAGTGTTTACTGAGGTATATTCCACTGTTTGGGATTGTATGCAGTCTAACAGCAGAATTATACTCAAATATACCAGAGAAAGGTCAGTATTTTGCTGAGGACCTGCCTGTATCTACCCAGTTCTTAGGGCACCTTTTGCAGAATTGAACCCTGCTGGGTTAAGTTCAGCCCAATATCAAAGGCACCATATAACAAAATTACTTGGGTAACTGCACAGAGCACCTTTTGGAAGGCTTCCCTTCCTGCTTCAGCTCCTGATGCCAGGTAATCCTATGGGGAAATTCCTTGTCCACATTTATCCATGTCCATTTTATTGACATTTGCTCTTTCACAAGCATTGTCATTTAGCTTAAATGGCTTTTCTCCCTTTGCTTCAGACAGAAAGGTCTGTCTGACTTTTCTTCTATACCCTTTCAGAAAGGAAAGCTGTGAAATGATGGTGCCAAAAACCAGAAAGAACCCTTTGTCACATGAATTATGAGACAGTTAGAGACCATACAAACTAATACAATTAGTAGGTCCTGTGGGAGAGCAAGATAGATTTTCTTCTGCCTTGTGCATCATCCAAAAAAAAAAAACCCAAACCAAAACCAAAACTGAAAAAACCCTAAAGCCACATCATCAGTTTTACTGCAGTTTCAGAATTATGACTGGTGTTAGTGATGTGCAGATGGAGAGAGATCACAGCTGGATTGTTTTTTGATGACAAGTTGAGCATGATATTATGACAGCTGGGAAATCAAGTTATGACTTACAAACTGAGTAAATGTGATGTGTAAGTTGTGGGAAGAGAATAAACGTAGACGGCTGAAATGTCAATTTCCTGAGTCATTTTTATAGCCATGCCCACATTTAAATGCAAAGTAAAGGTTCAGTCCAACCATTAACCCAGGAACAAGATGCTGCTGGTATATTAATTGACCTAATAAAGTATTCTACCTTAGGCAGCCTTTGTCTACATCCATTACATTACAGAGCAGCCAGTCAGTCAGAGTAGTTATAATTCACACACACAAAAACTGTGTTAAAATAATGGATGTGATGTGTCAGCCTATATAAACTGCCAAAATGGAACCAAGAAATCCACTCCTGAGTCAATAATACTTTGAAATGTAAGGGGCAAGATTTAAGCACACCATTCTTAATTTGTTTTGGTGTACCTGCATCACTATAATGAATGTTGCACAAGCAAATGGTACTTCCTTAGTTGCTTCAGTATGATAATTAAAGCCCCATAAATTCCCTTTTCAAGAAGTTTTTCTGTTTGGGGAGCTCTTTTTTAGTATTAGTTTAAATGTTATTTTTACAAAACCTATGACAGACATATTTCTCAGGACAATTCACTAGAGAAATACTTGATATGGTCTGGTGATTTTTTAGCGTCGGTGCAAGCCTTTTTAGAGTTAAGCAAAACTCTAAATCAATTATATTAAGGTTCCTTGAAATTTTAAACTCTGCATATGACATTCATTGACGGATACATGATGGCATGCTCCCTTTTTTATTAAACCTAGTTCGAAGGATTCTGATTTGATTGGACTGCTGATGTCCCTGAAACTTCTCTGGTATCTGCATAAGAACACATCACAAACCATCTCTTTACCAGTTATTACACTTCAGAGAGGTAAAGTTTGCCATCTTGGAGAGGGGCAAATGTAACGATGCCTGCAATGTTTAAAGTGCGATCAGGAATCCCAAGGCAAACTAGCCAAAATGAACATGGAGAGCTCTAGAAGAATACAACGTAGAGGAGTAGCTAGAGTGAAAAAGTAAGCTTTCCCTCTTCAACATAGAAATTGAAGATATGTTTTCCCCTGAATTCATGTGCTTATTGGATTGTCTTTCTACAGCCAAGCCTAAGAAACATAAGATAAAGCTCTATCCCCTTCCAGTCTTTCATGGACATGAGGTGCTCTGAACATAAAACATGACACCTCACAAAAGTAAAAGTGAAATTACTTAGATTTAACTGTGCAACTTAATCTTTAGTAACCAGACCTTGAAAGAGTGTCTGGCTTGCCTGCAGGAAGAATAGTAAAAGAAGTGATTTTCTTGTTTGAAACTGCATACAGGTTTTGGCTTTCTGATTTGGAGTTTCGCAAATATCTTTGTGAATGGCCTGAACTGTCAAGAGGTTCTCATGGGAAAACCTGTCATCCCCAAATACATTGCTAAAATACAATATCTGGGTTAGATTTGGTCCTTAGAACCTCATAACACACACGGTTTTAGACTGAAGGTACACCCTTCTTCAGATTCCTGACTCCAGGTGTTGCTCCAGATATTGCAGTCTAACCACTAATTTTCAGCAGCTCATTGTGTTGGGCTCTGAAAAGTCAAACATCTAGCCTATTTTTAATGGAGCAAAATAACTAGCATGTGCAGGATGTATTGTTTCTCTGTTCCATAATTAGACTTTTAAATCTTGTTCTGATTGGGAGTTAATACTTATGAACTGAAGATTCGTCTATTCCTGGTTACACCTGCTCCCTCATCTCATGACAAAAATCTTAATGTTTTATTATGATCTTTTCCTTCTCATCTTAGAAATATAATAACCTCCAGTCTCTTTCTTCCAGAATGGTTGTAAATTTCCTGACTTGTAGTCCACATTGCCAGAGACATTCATTAAATCTAGATGTTAAACATCAAGTGAGGCTGAATAGCTCTAAGAGCTGATATCTAAGTTGGAGCTTGATTCATATTTTATGTTGAAGCAAAATGTTTCTTGTAGAAATCTCCCAGATCTTTGTCACTCTGCCTCTTCTGAGGTTTTTACAAGGTCATCCGGCTCAGAAAAGCTTCTGATATGCAAATATAGCTACCCATATTTCAGCATAACAGTAATACAGAGGCCAACTTACTAGTAGTTAAGGTCCATTTCTTGTTCTGAAACCCAGGAGAGGAAAAACTCTTTGGCTTAGATCTAGAATAGTTAGTGATAGCAATGCACAGTGCAACCTTGTGAAGAAATTGCGACTCGGTCAAAGGGTGAAAATGGGTTACATCTGTATCTTTCTTTTCACCTTAGGTTTTCATAGGGCAAGGTGGAAAAGATGGCTGCAGAAGATGAACACCACACATATTGGACTAAACTCTTCTCTTGTTTGCACCCATACCATGCAGATTTCTAATGAATTATTTATCGTAACATAAGAGCACAGTCAGGCCCTCTGCAATAGCATCCCCAGGCAATAATTCAAAAGCTGTGTTTGAAGGCCTGCATAACATTTATGAAATGTTATGTTATTCTTGTCTGATTTCCATTTCCTGTTACCTCATTAAATAATTGAACCCAGGAATCTGTCCTTCAGTCTGGAGAACGAATGGATCTGGAGGGCACTTAGGCACCCTAGGTTGGATTGACATCAGCAGGTATGGAAATATAACTTGAGCCAAACTGCTCTTCATGCCAAAGAGGCTTCCCTACAGAAGGAGCGTCCCCTATTCTGAAGACTTCACTTTCTACAGCTCCACCTGACTGCTGCAGATTTACTCTCAGAAGAGCAAGGACATTTAGCTTTTCTCTCCCCAAAAACGATAACTGGCATATTGGAAGCGGTTTGGGGAGAGGAGGTGTCGAAACACCCAGTGAGTTGTCAGCTCAGTCATTCTCATTGTGTTTATCACAGGAGTGTAACTGCTGTGATAGAATGATTGTGATTCTTTTATATCATGACATATACAAATAGAAAATAATCAACAATGCAGGGATTCAGTTTTTGAAGGACTAATCATTTACCCTAAAGTAAATGTAAAAACTTGGTGAGCTGTTAAATAATCTGACCTGCTGAACCTTGTGGCTTCAAACTGGGGACCTTGATTAAATGAAATAATTTTAAAAACGTGAATTGCTCTTTTGTAATTTGAACGGCTTCTGTAAAATAATCTCCAATGAAAAACAGTGTTTCCCAAGTGTTAAATAATAGCTTTTGGGCATTGTAACAATTTTTTTCGAAAATAATCAAGAAACGTATACACCAAGCAATTGCATTTGGAATTTCTCTGTGTTTTCTTCCTTTGCAAGTATGTAAAATGGCACTTACCTTTCAATCCAAAAATCTAACACATGCTCTAATTCCCTTTTGGATCTAATAGAAAATTTTGATCAATCTTTTTTAATTAAAAAACATAGATTGTTTGACGGTATTTATATTTCCCATGGCAAAAAAAATAATTGTCTTGAAACTTGCCCAACGATGTTTTTATGCTGGTTTTTTTGCCTTCTTTGATTTTTTTGGTGCTGGACTTAGGCTTACAAACCATAAAGATGAAGAAGTGTGATTCATGATCGTATCATCTACCTAGTAAGGTACATCCCTTTTACAAAAAATAAATCCATCTTCAGCAGGTGGTTAAACTACTGCTTCTTCCACCTGCTGACTCTTGAGGTTTTGTAAACAACACAGAAGAGATGTGGAGTACATCACGAAGGAAGTCCTGCTGCACAGGGAAACTGCTGGAATGCGAGCAGGGACGGCTCTCTCTCCCATGCCTGCTGTCTGCCCCCCGGAAGATGGGGACAAGGGCATGAGGGACTAAAAGGTTGGGAGTTGAGCTGAAATCATTGCTACTCTGCGTCAGTCATTCCTACATTTAAAAGCTCTGAAAGCTCTTGAGGTTTCATCGGGAGAAAAGCCTGAGAAATGGGAGGAAAGAAAGAGCGATCAGCTTCCTAAGAGGGTGTTGCACTCCCTGGGACTGGGAGGAGGTCCAGCCCTCTGAATTAGGTTACCTGCCCCACTCTGAGGTCTTCTGGTCGTTTTCTGTAATATTTGAATTGCACTGCCCGCAGAGGCCTCAGATATGTTCTCTATAAACACAACAAATCCACCCTAGATCTGTGTACCCGCATTTCTGTCTGGATTTTGTGGATGAGTTCTGCTGTTTGTCTTTCTGGTGAAGCTTATTAAAGGAAATTTTTTTCACAAGGTGTTTGATAGAATTATAGCACTTTGCCATTGCTGTGTTTCTGCCATCGTATATCATACTGTATAGCTCCAAACTTCACAGAGAAAAATAGACAGCATTTACTTAGCCACCCCATAAGACAGTTCTGGTTCCACAGACAGCTGTGGAATCTTCAATTTGCTGACACCAAAAGGTGGTTTTTTCTGTCCTCACCCTTTCCTTCTCTTACCAGTGCTCCTACCCTTGTCCTTCCCTGTTTTCCCAGCTCTGTCCCCTCCCCTTTCCACTTCTAGTGCTCCTCGGATCTGTGAGCCGCTGTGGCTCACAGTCATCACAGAAAAATATTCAGCGTTTTTTTTTTTCTGGAGTTAGTGAATTAAAGAGGCTGTCAAAGAGGAGAAAATAAGCATCAGTGAAGACAGGAGTGTGGAGAACAAGTCAGGGTGGGAACAGGGTGAAGGACATCCCCTTTTGGCAGTGGTTAGCTGTTGATTCTCATCATCTTTCAGAACACCACACCCCAGAAGACAGTCAGGAAATTCTAGTACCCCTTCTAAAGTTTGCGAGTTACTAGAGAACCCTTCTGGGTTACTGAGATCCTCTTCCATGCCACAGTTTCCCTGGTAGAACATTCAGCCCTGCCTTCTCTTGTCTTTAGCACTCATTCCCGTGACATTGCCTGGCATAGTATACTACACCTTTCACTGCTGCCAGTTCACCTGTTTGTGCAGTGGAACTGCAACCAGATCAGCAAGGAGAAAAAGTGTAGGATAAAAAAGTGGGCTTTTTATCTGTTGTTTTTTTAAAAAAATCTGATCAAGCCAAACTCTTGGAAATGTTATGACATGCCAAAAGGCCAGAGGCTAGCAAGGATGTGCTAATAAAGAAGGCCACTGCAAATGTTCACATAGGGAAGCTCACAAGTATGTTGGAAGGGAAAAAGAAAGCTAATCCCAGAAAGCAAGGGAGGAGAATTTATCTTTATTTCTTGCAGTCTAGCCCTGAAAAAAAACCAAAAGCAGGGAGAAAACATGAGATTTCACTGTCATATTTGGTATAAACCCCTAAGTGATATTTATTCTGCAAGGGGGAGGAAAGGAAACAGGAGGTGTAGCTCAAGATAAGGCAGGTGGAGGAGATTAGGAATAGGCTATGTTGCACCAGAGGAGGAAAAAGGACCTTGGAGTGACTGTTTTGTAGAAACACAAAGGTATATCAATTATAAAAAAAATGAGCAATTTGAGCCAACAGTTTTTGCTAATCTAACCTGGAGGGAGGAAATCTGAATTACTCTAGAAGACTGTAAGAGCTAAAATCCAACTTTGCTCACAATTCGTGTTTCTGACAGTAACTCATCAAAGTGCACTCTGCAAATATCTGCTGCCTAGTATAAATTTGGGAGATCTTAACAGATGCAGTGTTTTTCATTCACCAAGCAGAAGACGTTGCACTGGAAGGTGGTTGATCAAAGGAAGGAGACTTCCTAGGGAGGTGTGAACGGTATCCCTTAGGAAGGAGCAGGCAGTGGAGAGGCAGGTGATGTATGACTTCAAGCACCACAATATATGCTGGAGCCTTTGAGAAATCTAAGAAGACAATGCTTTCATCTCTGGTCACATTCTTCACACCGGGGATCATAACCTTTTACCTTTAGGTTACAGCTGGCAAAAATGTAGGGTCCCTGGGATGTAGAAACTGTCATTGTTTATTGATGTTTTATTTTAATCCAGACTGAATGGAAACCAAGTATGTTTAACTTTGGTTTGCATCAGAAGCTTTCTAGACTCTGTGGTTGTTCAGTGAAATTATCATTGGTTGTCATATGAGAAGAACATGGGCTTCACTATGAAAGTCTAGAGAATTTCCATGGATCACAGCTTTGTGAGTGACTCCCTGAACTCCCTCAGTTAGGCCTGGGATCGAATGAGATTGTCAGAAGAAAAATTTTAAGACTATACGCCATTCTTTCCAATCATTTCTTTATTTCTGAGTGGTTTCCACACACAGTCTACCTTGGATGTTCAAACATAGGAGAACAAGATCAAAGGAAGGACCTGTTGGAACAAATGCACTCTGTGCTAAGCCGGGGGGTCCCGGTTTTTTATGGCCCTGAGGTGTTTCCTGCATACCCTGAATAATCCCATTAAATATTGAACTACCTTCTTGCTGCCCATCTGGAAGAATAGTCAGGCATTTCTTGGACTGAAAGACTTGCAGAAATCAGTCTAATATTCATCTCTAACATTTGCAATGTTTAAGTATAAGCTGCAAGTAACATCTTGAGTACAAGAGAGTACATCTAGGGTACTTCATCTCAGTCTTGCATGAAGTCTGATATTTCCCAAGGGGAATAATTGATTTTATACATAATCTAGCACCCTGCATTCAAATTACCTTCTGGTGGGGTTTAGGAATTTTCCAGTTTCTTAGGAACTGGCTTTTTTAACATAGACTAGACTGAGGGAGTGAACAGAAGCGGCAATATCGTCAAATCCTTCTTGCTCTTGTTTTCAGATGTTCAGGTTTACTCAGAAACAGACCCTCCTGATCTGAAATTGAGAAAAGGGAAATATTAATTAATGCATTTAACTATTGACTCTCAGACACGTGCCTAATTAAAGTCAGTAGAGCCCTACTCAAACCTATTAATACCTAACCTAAGCTACACGTTCCTCTCTCCAACATCCATGTAAGAAGACAGGACCTGGCAGTCCTGAAAATTGGGCTGAAGTACTTACTTTCTTTTTGTATTGGGACCTCGTAGTTGCTGCTGGAATGACCTTTATTGCTACCACAATAGTAGTCCATATGCTCAAATGTCCACCGAGCTTTAAGTTCTGTCTGCCTGATTCTGACCTATTGTACTAACTTACAGCTAAGGGACAAGGGGCTTTCCTAGGCAGCAGCACGCAAGGGTATGTTCACACACACAATGGTGTGGCTGACTTTCACACTTGGACACGCTACTGATTCTCACGTGCCAAAGATTAATTGCAGTGTCCTTACTGGTGTTTAGCGCAAACCCAAATGAAGTTTGAACATGTACATTTTGTTCCTTCACTACTCTACTCTTGCACACTGGTGTGTCTTGCTGAACTTGGGACCAGCCTGCCTTTTTTCTGCCCACCCATCTTTTCCATCCTGTATGCGAAGTCCTACATCAAGCAAACCTAAATCTGAAAAAAAAAAAAATTACAAGTGAGATTTTTCTTTAGGCAATTTTCCCCAAACTATCTTAGTCCTAGAGTCATAACAAGCAAATTTACTGTGCCATATATTACTGCTAGCTTGAACTGTGTTTCAGTATTGGCAGCAGTGGTAAATTGGCTACAGTCTACTGAAGCTTTCTATTTCTCCCCATGTAACTTCTAGCTATTTTAGGACCAAATCTTTGTTGCGGGAACATATAGGACTTAACTTCTACATTCAACTTCTTCAGTTTCTGAATTATTTTATACTCAATATCATTCTGAATGCATTCTAAATTATGATATACCCGAACCTCAGGAATCCAGGTCCAAATTTAGATCTGATTATATATTAGATGTCATTTAAGTGAATTCATCTGGCTGATGCAGACTGAAATAAGGAAGGATAACCACCAAGACATGCATACAATGCTGTACTAGCAATGAGGAAAGAGGGGCTGATAGCAGCGGACACTGTCATGAATTTCTACCAAAGACATCAAAAGAGTGTTACTACTTGGTCAGAGCTTGCAGGACTGTGTTTCTAAAACTCTTAGTTAGGTTTAGTTTCTTATTGTGGGCAGGGGTAACCTGCCCACAAGAACAGCAAGGATATTCATCCACAGTGGAGAACAAACTATTTTTCTTCAATAGCTGTTTGAGGTTGGGCTTTCAGCTTTGGCAAGGGTCCCACAGGAGGAAACACATCAAACCAATGCAATCCTGCCCTACCAGCTGCCCTAACCAAGCCCTTGTCTCTCAGTGGTGCCACTCAGTTTCACCTGGGAGTGAGAGCATTGCTGTGATTAGCGTCAGTGGTTGTCGTCCTCTGGACAAACGTCCTAGTGGGTGGTGCTTCTGCTGGGGTCTGAATGCTGGTAGTGCCCAGCAGAGAATTCGGGCCAGGAACTGAATGGCCCAAGAGCAGTAAACTGCACAGAAGTCTAGTTTATCTTCTCCAAAATTATGGAAGCCTTAGACATTCCTGCTGGGATCACAATTTTAATTCCCAGGAGTCCAGAGGACAGTTGTATCCCTGCTTCAACTCCATTTCTCTTTGGATAGTGAAGAACAGAGATTAATTTGTCTCTAGATGTTTTGAACCTTAACTTTGAAGCCATAAATGACCTCTCTGGCACACAGAGCAGGTAGAAACCATGCTTTGTTCTCTTCATTTTCCTCCCACACTTCTGCTTTTCTTGTCTCCATTTTCTCTTCAGTCTCATTTATTTTTTTCCATACTATTAAGCTGTAAGTAATTGATAGAATGACAATGATATAAGGCTGCTTCTTGCTGTATCCTCCATCCTTTACATGGGTGGATGGGTCGCTGTAATTGCAGCTAGTTTTAATCAGTTGCTCTCAGATACGTACTTGTTGTCATTTTTTTCCCCAGGTATTTTGAATTTTAAAAGTACCTATTACCTATTTAAAATTAATACAAGCTAGGAATGCACACAAGTGCATGTAACTTTTCATTTTTAATTTGAATCTTTTCTCCCTGGAGGAGTCTGGAATTCTTTATGAATTTATCGGCATTGACTAAGGAAAAAAGAAACAACCAACAAATGTCCTTATATGTCCTAGATTTTTCTCCAGGGAAAACTGTTGAGAATTTACACTTGAAAAACAGTATCTCTTAAGTTAAGTTGTTCTGAATTGTAAGAAATGTTCCACCATTCAATAAAGGTCTAATTTAATGCCCATTGAATGCCAAAGAAATAATCTAGTTTATTTCAGTAGGCACTTAAACAGACTGCTCTTGCAAATCGTTTGGATTCTCATGGTAGCGTTCCTCAAATCCAGAAGTGGGCTGAGTATCAGTATCCACAGAAGCAGGGCGAGGATGAGTTCTGCTGCACAGACAAAGTAGACGAAGAATTGTCAGCATTGGGCAGTAGTGACTTGTGGTCATTTTTAAGGGTAATTCAGGTAAGTGCAGTACAGAGAAACCAACAGTCAGACAGTTGATGTATGTAAGGGCCAGCAAACACAACAGAAAAAGTGGAGTTTGAATTTCCTTATCTTTTATGGAAAAAGAAAAATCCTTGTTCTGTGACTGGTAAGTTAGTTTCTCTCTTTGCATGCTAGTGAATTTGCTGCAGTTAGTAGTTTGCTGGTCAGTCAGGTATTGTGTATTATTAGTTGTGCAGAAGTCTACCAGCTAAATATGTGAGGAAGACCTTTTATCACAGTTTTCAGTGGTGAGGCTAATTAGGGAAATAATAATTCTAACCAAGGCAAAACCTCACAGACTAACCAACTAATGACCAAAGAATTAGAGTTGGGGGTTGGGAAGAGTTTCTCCATTTTCTTTGAAAGTGAAAAATAAAAAAAAAAATATTA
>Ga0065711_1029763_pt1 | contig 34897 bp, 16 predicted proteins | sample Hoacrofraction12_FD_59098 | JGI IMG/M metagenome (GOLD analysis project Ga0065711, IMG submission 59098) | Hoatzin crop microbial communities from Cojedes, Venezuela - Epithelial fraction 12 v2 (version 2) | ecosystem: Host-associated > Birds > Digestive system > Esophagus > Crop | place... | reverse complement strand
CCGAGGCACCCTGCCCCTGGGGACCCGCCGAGGGGCCGGAGGAGGAATGCCGGGCAACCGGGTTATTTTTGTGTATTTTTAAAATTATTTTCTAGCGCTCGTAATCGCTGCGGTTTGATCCGATCCCGACCACCCGCGGGGATCCTCCTCCTCGGGGTCACTCCAGCAGCGGCAGCCTGGCACTTCCTCAAACGCCTGCTCGGAGCTGTGCAGCAGGAAGCACACCCTGCTACCTGTTCACCCCTCGCCTCCCAGCAGTTACCGTCTGAAAGATGCCAGGGCACCACCTGTCTTAGAAATACTCAGGGAAACATCATACTTTGATTTTCCCCCCTTTACCTTAAAGTGGATCTTTTCCTGCTTTAGTATAACCAACATCGACCTGTATTTCTACACAAAGTTTGACGTTTGGGGCTGTAAGGGCTAAAATTTGCGGAGAGCTCGATCTGTGGAGTAATTGCTGCTTTTTTATAGCTACATTGGTTAAAATGCTTTGCAGAAATACAGACTAGAGTCAGCAGTAGCCTGGAGACGTGTTTCTGGCCTTTTTGATCTTCCTGTGCCGGGCCATACAGCTGCAAGCCACGTGGAGACCAGGAATTGGGGTGTGTTCACAGAGCAGATCCAGTCTTGACCTGAAGGTTTTAAGACATGCAGAGTGCACCGTCTGCACTGCCACTTTGGGTTTGTCTGGCTTTTATTACACAGTAGTTAGTTGTTCTTGTTGCTTAGCTTGCCTCTTTTTGGAGACTAGGCTTTGTTTGTGCTGCATTCTCTGATACATTTACTTGTATTTGTGTTTTCTTATCATCAAACTAAAATCTCCTGGTTTGAAGAGGAAGTGGGGAAGAGAGCAGCTTTAGGGAATAATGGACTGCCAGGATTAGCTGCACAGAGGCCATGGTTTTCCAAGCCCTGTAATCCAGCAGTGTGAATGAAACAGTTTCACCCACCCCTTGGGCTGCTCATTTTCACCCATGTCAGCACAAGCATTTGGATGCAGAATTAGACTGGGAAGCTAAATCAAATTTAAAATGAAAAAAAAATGCAGATCATCTCCCAAATGTTTTCACTGGCACAAGGTGGCAGATGAGATGGCTTCTTTTCTGTAACAGTACTGGCTTACAGTGGACTGTTTCCTACAGATTTCATACCTATGCTCCTGAAATGAAATCACATAGTTCTCATGCTTATGTCAGCTGTGGGTTGATTTATTTTTAAAGATGTTGTTGATGCTTAGTAGTGTGACTAGTGGCATTTTGACTTCTCAAGAAAAGTCAGGATTTTTGTTTTGCTGTGAGTACAGTGCAACAATACCTGTTCTCTACACTTCGTATTGCCCTTGTGCTGAAAGCGTCATCTGCCTGGGAGACCATCTCCGGAGCCATCTCTTGGACAGTGTGGCTTCAGGACAGGCACAGACCTTCCCCTCCAGTGGATATCCCCTACTCTAAAGCATACATAAGCTAGTATGTCCATGTGGCAAACAGCAGCACAAATCCAAAATCCATGAGGCAGGAGAGCCATAGTGTTTTAAAGTGTCCAACACAATCTTTATTTACCAAGGCAAAACAAACAGACTTCTTGGATAAGTATCAACCCTTGTTGGTTTAGTAACTGTTTGGTGAAAAGGGGTAGGCTGTAACATCCAAGAACATAATTAACAATACCATTTCTTCCTTGGTGTAAACTAGCCTCTTGGAGTCATATGATTATGAAATTGGTTTTCTGAGTTAGGGCTGTCTGTAAGTCACCATGATTTTAGAAGTGCAGGGCAGACTCCCAGCACTATTCTAGTGAAACTCCTTGGTAAGGTGATTTTCCCTGAAGAGGATGGTTTTGAGCTGGACAGATTGTTTCATTTATGTTGACATTCATTTGGGGTGAGGTGGGGTTTCAACCTAACCTTTAATAGATACACCTTTCGAATTACTTTTCCTTATTCGTACAATTTGTCACAACCACCACATTTCTATTATTCCTTTGATAACAAATTTTGTATCAGTAGGGTTGACACCAGCTGTGGCATAGGGCCAAAGTTCAAGGAACCAAGTCTACAACATTACTATCCTGAGAACAGATTTTAAAAGAATTTCACTGAAATGGTTAGATGACTTCGATATATGTTATACTTCATAATACAAATACTGCATGATAAGTAATTGAACAAAATATCAACAGACTTCGTGTTGAAATTCTTAAACTATAAGGCATTAAGAAACATGAATAACATCTGAAAGTCTGGGGAAGATTAAGCGGTAACAGGCTGGCTGTTGAGTTGCTAGAACCTCTTTGCACCTCTGGAAAGGAACCTCAGAATGAACGTTGAACTGGGTTCTGCCCTGGAGTACTATATTTTGGCACTAAAAACTGCTCTTATTATCTAATCAGTAACATAAAGCTTCATTATTAGAAATTTGGTAAATAGGTGAACTAAAATTTTCACCCTGTTTCCAGGCATGCTTTATTTAACCTTTAGCTTAATTTTACATTAGTGTAACCTAAGCTAGTCTGGTCTTGTCCTGCAGTCAGTCCTGCAAAAGGTCATTCCTTCTCTCACTCCTCAGCTATGACAACGCTTCTTGATTTTTCTGGTTTTGACCGAACTTTTAGAACAAGGGTTTTAACTTACTAAATACTTCTTTTTAAAAAGATCAACAGATATCTGTTAATATTGTTACATCCCCTCTAGCCTTCTTTGTAAGCAAATCCTAGTTATTTTTTGTGTTAGAAGCAGTGTGTGTATGGCAGCTTTAACAGAGTCTGTATCTGTGACTTGAGTTCTCAGATGTTGCTGAAAGTCTGCAGTAAATAAGTCATCCACTGTATTGCCTAAGCTTCAACTGCAAAGGTTTGTTTCTTAGGATTCAGTCTGAAAGACACTGAATGCCAATCTGATATCTTCTTTCACTGTTTAAATATACCAAATCCTTTCTGCAGGATCAGTCACCTTATACCTACAAGCTCTTTCTTCAGTTATTAGCAGAACGCTATCAATGATAACCACAGCTTCTGCTTTGAGCATCTTCTCTAGTTTGGCTTGGCATGATTACTGTTTACCTGTCCTGGCAGGAGCCTGGTAGGATCTCAGACGATTCACCCTGCTGAGACAGGAGATATGCCCGCATCTCTGTGCAAGCAGACAATCAGCAGAAACTGCAGTTACGTGTCTGGATATTGCTGGCAGAGAGCCACGAACGTTATTTGTCTCCCCTCACATGTACCCAAATAGCTAAAACTACTCTGGTTTTGGTCCCATGGGACCAAGCTGGCAGAACGGCAAGTGTAAACTTTCATTTATAGTGAAAATTACAGCTGTAAGCGTACAAGTCAGCAAAATTCCTTTGTTCACTGGACAGATTGCCAAAACAGATCCCACCCACAACTGCAGGCTTGATGGTGTCCAGACTGGCAGATTAGCATTGTAGAGTGGGGAAACCTGGGTAAAACTGGGCTCTCCCTACCCAGCTGGAAACACTTGAGTTGGGCAGGGGGGAATCAGAATATACCAAAAAATCCCACATGCCTGTCTTGCAGGAGTAATCACAAGAGCAGAGTCTAGTTCAGAGGTAACAAGGTAACACATCTGAAGTCCCAGCCAAGGCCACTGCAAAGTCTTGGCAGCATGGAGGTATTTTGAGACTGTGGAGAGATGCATTTGTTTCAGAGAGTGGGGGAAAAAAATACCCTGTTTGCTTGTTTGTTCTGTTTTTTCAGAGCTTTCCAAAATGATTTCCTCAAGTGAATATGGGTCTCACTCCTGGGAGCTCTTGGTGACAGTTGATCATCAGCATGAAGAAATACAAAAGGAATTTTTACTACGGGTCACTGGGGACCTACATATTGGAGGAGTGATGCTGAAATTAGTAGAACGAATCAGTGAGTAAAGACCTGTTTAATTTACATAGTGTTATTAAAATAATACATGCAGTTTCTTTCTATGAAAAGAGGCTCCTGCCCATATTGAAATGGCACTGCCTCACTTCTTTGTGATGGTACACCAAGCATGTAGGTGCTCCGGACTCAGGGGTTTTATGTGGCCAGAACCCTGCCAGAACCCCTCCCTGTGTGTGACTAAAGCCCCTATACTGTCACAGCGCGAACAAAACTTTACTTTGCTTTTGTCTTCCAGTTAGAGACTAGACTAACTATTCGATTCCCTGTCCAGACAGACTTTATAGGTGGCTAATTTGAGGGGCAGTAAAGGTAGCTGATACCCTATTTATCCATCTGTGGCAATCGAAGAGGCAGGATTATTTGGTACAAAGGCACTTCAGAAGTTACTGTTTCCTGTGCTAACATGGCATTCTAGCCAAAATCTGAACCACGTTATCCATTGCATTTATCCAGTAGGCAAAAGGTGTGAAGAGCGAAGTTAGGAGGTGAAAGGTAAAATACCCTGTGTACAGTCACAGCAAGTCAGTGCTACAGGCAGTAAGAGAATCTACGTTTCTTTAATTCAAAGCCACCAAATGGAGTTGCCTCCCAAAATAGTCATCTACACTCTGAGGCTGCAGAATGATAGATACAGGCAAGACAGTATGGTATTTGATTATTATATCAATGCCACAGGGTTTTCATATGGAACTCATTCTTCAAGTATTGTTCTTTTTCCTGGAATTCTTAAACCTAGAAGTCTTCCATCACCAACTTCACAGGGAAAGGAACCTGTCTGGTAGATTACACTTACCAAGTGGGAACACCATGCAGTGCTCTAGAAATACAAGATTTGTGGCAACAAAAAAAAAAGGTCAAAAAAACCTCCTTGAAGCTTTACTCTTTTTTACATAGCTTGACTTCAGACAAACGAGAAAAACTGAACTATAACAAAACCCTTCAGCAGAACAGTGTCAAGAAATTTAAAATCAGCAACTTAATTTCAGAGTTCTTACTGCCAAATTAAAGGTTTTGTGATCAAACATGGGTTTTGAAGGAAAAAAAGGGGAGAAGCACGAGATAATCCTTTTTAAAAGGTTCCCATTCAGTAGAAGGATATTTTTACACAAAAACCCTTTGTGATGGAAAAGCTCTACTTGGAGATGATGATTTTATCAGGGAATCCCTTTTCCAGCATTAAAGCAGGTAGCAGATCTGTGATACATTTCTACCAACTTCTGTGCATAATTAGACACCCAATTTCGCCAGCAAACCAATGGTAGCCTCAGTTCTCACTGGGTCAGAAGACTAATTTTTCACAGTGTTTTTATAACTAGTATTCAACTAGTGCAAAAAGCTTTCTATATTAAATAATATTTTAAGCAAATCTGTAACTAAGTGAGCTCTCTTGAGACACAATTTTTTACCAAGAAATTCCAAAACAGGATAGAGCTGTCCTGTGTTATAGACACACTGAGGAATAATCTCTACCTGGCAGAGCTGGTGAGGAGGAATGAGAAATGATGCAGAAAACTGAAACAACTTGACCGAAATCACACAGAAACTTTACCTACTACAACACATTGCTGGCATCTGGGAATTCGTCCAATCTTGGAATTCCCTATGGAACTGAGAGCAGCAATGCTTTATTTCTTATGTATGTGCTTCTCATGTTGATCTAGTCAAGGTTTTGACACCTTTCAGGTCAGGACAGCTTACTGCTCAAGAATAATCAGAGAAAAGCCACTGTTCTCCCCCTCCAAAAGGCTTAATATAAGTCATGAACAAAGTCTTCTGTCTGTTCTTGATTCAGCAAGCTCTACTTTATCTGCAAGTTTTCAAAGTGCAAAATGCACATTTTTTACTTAAGCAAAACACAGGCCTATCCATATTAGTGAAACAAGACAGTCATCTCTTGGCAGGTCTGCCTTCTCTGAGAAGTTTTTGTAGGCAACCCTTGTCAGTCCCTTGTCAGTCACAACAGCCTACCCTTCTGCACAGACTATTAAAAGGTTTAACTGGACTGTATCACATCATGCCCATTCTACCTCCCTTACAAGTTTCTACCTCTCTTACAAGTTTCTGCATCCCGTGTGGTAGAAGAGCTCTTCTTATTTGTTAGAGAGCTTGTTAACTCCTTCGTGATTGTCACAGGGCTTACTCCCAAAATAATAATTATTTTCCGTGATTATTTAAAGAATGTTGCCACTGTAAAATTGTCCTAAGTGGGCTGCACTCAGGTGAACATCCTTGTCTGTCTAACTGGGAACAGCCCTTAGCTGGATGTCTTCATCAAGTCCCCCCGTTCAAGGGACTCACTGCTGATTCTTAGCACTATAGAGATGAGCTGTTCAGTGGTGCTTCCCAGGAGACTGTGGAAGAGCTTGTGCCCAGCTGGGAGAATTTTCAGCTTGCACTATCAAGTTGAGAAGTGGGTACCCTTGTTATTAGTCTGCATCCCAGCACAATCCAAGCAGCGTTGGACCATATATAGCACTAGATTCAGGAGATGCACTTTCCCTGTGGATATCTGCAAGATGCAATGCCATGGTCAGCACCCAGGTTAACTCTTCAGGGAAAACCAAGTTAGTTCCCAGTGACTTCTACAAGTATCCAGCAAATGTGGTTTAGGTCTTAGGAACTGTAGTTGCTGCTTTAATGTAAATAAATTCTCCTGTTTGCAGAGCACTGCTTCCAAACCAAGTTATTTTGTATATTTGCTCCATAGTTTGTTCATAACCATTTTGTATTTTCCTAGAAATATCACAAGATTGGTCAGACTATGCTCTTTGGTGGGAGCAAAAAAAATGCTGGCTTCTGAAAACCCACTGGACACTCGATAAATGCGGGGTGCAGGCAGATGCTAAGCTGTTCTTTACTACTCAGCACAAAATGCTGCGTCTTCGCTTGCCAAACATGAAGACTGTGAGACTGAAAGTCAGCTTCTCTTCTATGGTATTCAAAGCTGTCAGTGACATCTGCAAAATTCTCAGTAAGTAAAGCTAAATCCCCGCTGGCTACTAAGCTAGAGCAGCTTAATAGATGGCTTTGTTTTGATGTGAAGTCCTTACTCACAAAACTGTTTAGCTCAAAGAGAAATTTGATTGAGTTGACCCAAGATGAAAAGACAGATATTTTTTGTTTTTTGTATCCAGTGTATGTCAATGGTTCTCAATCTTTGTGATAACTGATGCAAACAGTGTCAGAAATGTGTCCCATGAGCTGCAGGAGTATTGGATAGTCAAAGTCCTGTTGACGGTTTCATAGGGATCCTTGTCCTCCTTGAGTGGGACTCAGTCCTTCTTATTCTATGCCACGGACTAAGAGCTTCAGCTTATCAATCTCCTACACCAGCCTTCACCATTGGCAATTTTACAGTTGTCAACTGACTTATCACCTAGTTTCACTAGCATTAATGATACTCAACTTGGCCTATTGGTTATATGTATTCACTTCAGAAGGATCATGTTTTAAATGTTCAAAACTTTTATATGCCCAAAACCCTTCAGGTCAGGGCATACCTAACTACCCCACACAAGCCTATGAATGTGTTGCAGCATAGAGTCCCCACATCTCTACTCTTTCCAACTGTGGAGCACCTCCAAGTAGAGATGAGGTTTTGGAGCATGCTAGACCTGTGTGCCTGTAATCAGCAGGAGTAAGTTGAGTCTGCAAACAATCTTCAGAGTCACTTAGTTGTAGGATAAAATGGGGATCAAAGTACTAATTTTAATTCAGATCTTCAAAGCTTATCCCATCAACACATTCATCTTCAGAAGGAATTTACTGCTTCATACTGACCACAATGCAGCTTTCAATTTCATCTTCTAGCAGTGCATTGTGAAAGGTGTAGTATGTCTTTATTATGCTTAACAGCTCTGATAAAACAAGGCCATAATTGTTCAACGGATGTTTGGCCAAATTAAATGTTCTACCCACATTTTTCTTCCAGATTGAGTCAGTACAGCAACTCTGTAACTTTTCCATGTGTGAATACTGTCAAAAATGTCTTTGCTTGCCCCAGAACAAAAGTGTTTGTCAGAATCAAAGTGCCAGGTTTGCAACTGACAATATATGTCTGAACCAGTAGTGCATTAGGGAATAGTGTATAGCCAAGACAGAATCTTGTTATGTGAAATACAGTGAATAATATAAGGCCCAAACTTCAAATACAGTGTTTCCATTTCTGTTCTTGCGTATTATAATTCAGACATTTCATTGAGGTTACTATGCTCAGAGGTGACTGCAGAGTCATTAGGGAGAAAGAGTTTTCCCCTGGTGTTCTAAAATGCAGCTGTGCTTGCTACAAAAGCAGGCTTAAATCCTGTCAAAACTCACTTTCACAGCCCAAAGTCTTTGGCCTTGTTATTGAATTACTGGATTTTCCATGGCTATGGCTTTCAACCTGCTAAAAATAAAATTCACATTGCAACACGGAGCTTCCTCAAATGCTATTACCAACCATGGACTTTTTTTGGATGTAATCTGCAAAGTTTCAAATGTTTCATCTTGCTTCACTTCCCAAATTGCCATTGTAGACATTAGACGGTCAGAAGAACTCTCTTTGTTGAGGCAATCAGAAGACATACTCAAAAAGAAAAAGAAAAAAGACAAGGACAGCAAGGAACCAGTCACAGAAGATATTCTAAACCTGTGCAACGCTCCAGTGAGTTCTGGATTATCAGGTAATGAAAAATAAACATGATTTTTTTTCTTCTGACTGAAAGTCAAAAAGGGGAAGAAATTCTTTGTTACTCAGTTAAAACCAGGAAGAGCAGTTTAATGTAGGATGGTAGTCAGAGAGACACAGTTGGCCTGAAATTAGTGGCTTCAAGAAGTTATTGAAATCTCCAATATATTGATATTTTTCTGTTGTCTTTATGTGTTTTCCTTTCCATTGATATCAGAAAGGCTATAGCAGAAAACAGGTGATCGGCTGTGGCCCTGCACACAGGATGTGCTGCTGCTCTTTGAAAATGTGAGACCATTCTTAAAATATTCAACAATTTTGACAACCTGCAAAGAAAAGGAGAAATAAAGACCTGAAAGTATGTGCTTCCTGTCTCCAACACAACTGAGATATTTCACAGAACAAGAAAGAGCACTTCTGTCCCTGAGGTCACTTAACCTGTGAAAGGACAAGGCCTGCTGTAAACAGCAGAGATAGGACAGTGTCTTGAAAGAAAAGGGTCAGTCTTCTACAATGGAAAGTGGTTGACTACCTGAGTCTGAAGTCCATTTTCCCTGGAATAATAAATTACTCTTTTATCTTGCAGGAGGTCCAGGTTTATATAGTAAAACCATGACACCCATTTATGATCCTCTCAGTGGGTCACCAGCTTCTTCTACAATTACTTGGTTCAGTGACAGTCCCTTGACTGAGCAAAACTGCAACATCCTTGCCTTAAGTCACCCCAACTGCTCTCCAGAAACATTAGCAGAGATGTACCAGCCTCGGACTTTAGCTGACAAAGCCAAACTCAATGCAGGGTAAGATGCCTCTCTGAGATCTTTGTTAGCTGGTTTAACAAGGGTAGTGTTAATCCAGCTTTTTAAGCGTAAAGCAGAATTTGAAAACAAAAGCTTCATATATGGCTATATTGATACTTCAAAACATGCTTTGATCTAGGTTTTGTTGCAGAAATGCTTACTCTTTTTGATCTTTTTTTTTCCTTATTCAATATTCTTAGTTAGACAATTTTGTTTTAAAGTCATGAATGATGTAATTGTGCAGGCTCTGGACTAAATTCCATTGTTAGATGAAGACAAATCCACTGAAGTAGCACTGTGGGCACAGCTAAAGCACAACTTGGATAGCAAACTCTAAAGGCTTTAAATGGGCTGTGGAAATACACATGTGGATAAATTCAGTAAAGGTCTAATGCATTAGAAATAGGTGGCTTCTTGAATTACGCACAAACAAACATTGCTTATTGTACACCAGAGAAGAATACAGAGCACCAGGGTTTAGTGGTGCAGGTGTTTGAGATAATTCTTTTCTCTAGCATTAAAATACGGATTGTGATTTTTAGATCTGTGGAGCATTTAACAGTGACTTCGATATTTTCATTGGATTTCAGTGGAGAACAGAAGTAGCTAGAATTATAAAACAGCAAATACTGAAATGAGAAGTGGGAGTTCTAAATATACAGGTACACTTTTGCTCTGGCTTAAATGAACCTCGCATTTCTGGAGATAAAGGAGAAAGAATCTTACTGGCATAGGTCACCCCACAGCTCAGTTTCTGGCATCTGTTCTTGATGTTTTGAGTAGTGTCGGAGTGAAAATAGGAAGATTTTAGGTATCATGTTTGTACAATGAAAGTTGGAAATCCATATGAATGTTCCACCTTCTCAAGTTATCTGAATTTTCCCCAGACTTGCAAGAATTAGAGCTGTTTCTTTCCACTTTCATATCACAAGTACATTGGAGCTCTGCAGGTGTGATAGTTTTTCTTGTACAGATGAATCTGTGGGTTGTTTTCTTCCGCAGCTGGCTAGATTCATCTCGATCACTTATGGAACAAGGCATTCTGGAAGATGATCAACTTCTTTTACGCTTTAAATATTACACTTTCTTTGATTTGAATCCAAAAGTAAGAGCTTTGTTTTTATTGCTATTCATCGTTTGCCTGCTTTCATGTCAAGGAGCTATAGCTCAAAGATACTGAATTTTAGCTAGGATTTGTTACAGCCCCTCCAGAGATCAAATTCAACTTCTTCCCCTCAGCTAAGGCAGCACTTTTCCCCTCTGGACACTGAATCACCGTTCCTCACCTGAAATAAGATCTTAAGTATAAAGATGAGATCTGAAGAGCACCAGAAACAATATCCAGATTTCCAGAGGAGCTGGTTTACTTTCTGCCTCCCTTTTAACATGAAAAATTAGGGGAAAGCTAAACCAACAGTATCCTAAATGATGTAAAGGTATAAGCCCAATTTTTGAAAATGGACTTAAAAATGACATTTACGTTCCACTGCCCTTAACTGAATATTCAGATTTTCTGGGCTGAAGTCCTCAGAAGCACTCAGGCACTTAAATCAAATTTGTTTCATTGTAACTGGGTGAGCAAAAGTGTCTAATTCCTATCTGAAAACAAGGCTTAGTCTTAAAAAAAAATCACTTAAATGTTTTTCTCAAGTTGTCTCTTGTTTGCCTTTATTTCCACTAAAAGTCAGTCATAATGGCTGTGTTAAGCCAGTGTTTTTAAGGCTTGGGTTCTACATTTAGTGAAATTAAAGCACAATCATTGACTAGTGTAAATCGCCAAGAGTTCAAACATGAATTTTAGAGGATTTGGCCTTCACATCATTATTTTCTGTAAATTCTGTAAAACTCTTTTATTTCAGGCATCTCACATAAACAGAAGGGCACTTTCTAGTTCAGGTGGCATGTTTTGGGGTGAAATTCCATCCCCACTAAAATCCAAGTATGTGTCTCAATGCCAGCAGCCCAAACATTTCCATACATGTATATGGAAATAACCCAAAACAGCTTCAGGCTACTTACTAGCTACGACTACTGGGAGAGGACACGCTCCAAGGTTTACCCTCCCATCACCTACTTTCACCAGCTCTGGGGCTTAAATTTTTCTGTGAGTCACTTCAGCTTATTAACCAAGTAGATAATAGGAAACAGTCACTATCCAAAAAACAGATATTGAATTAAAGCAATTCACAGCAGGATCTGACAAATGTCAAGCCAGTGCAAAGACAGGGCCAGAACCAAAAATACCAAGAGCAGAAGAGGGGAAGTGAGGAAGAAGAGCTTCTGTCTTTTGGCAGTAGCAAGCTGTTGAATGTCGCATTTGTATCAGCCGCATCACATTATTTTCAGTCATAGTGTGGTTTCACATTTCAGTTAAGCCAGTCCAAGGCCTACTACCACAAAAGGGTATGTCATAATCTCTCCTTCTGCTTCAGCCAAGGGCTCCTGATTAATTTTCTGTTGAATCAGCAAGCCCCTGTGACCCTACACACGAGCTAGTACAAGAGAAGGATGGGAACATACAGCAGGGCAGAGGTGGGGGAGGAGGGAAACAACTTTCATAGCTTCAGCCCACTGTTAGAGCAGGTGCAGCTGATCATGAATCTGTATCTTGATGGTCATCAAGTGACCAGTGTTGTTCTTTTTTGCTACAGTATGATGCAGTGCGAATAAACCAAATATATGAACAAGCGCGTTGGGCCATCCTGTTAGAAGAAATTGACTGCACAGAGGAAGAAATGCTGATCTTTGCTGCACTACAGGCACGTACTTGATCCAAGTTGCAAAACCTGTTTCCTTAAGAGGCAGGCACAAGCTAGGACAAGACTAGGATAGAGCCCAGACTAATAGATCTGCTTGGATTGGGGGTCTGCTATTTGAGTGACAACCAATAAGCAGCATCCATCAACTAAACCAACTAAATTCAGTAGCAGCACACCATTATTCAAACTGACACATACAATTATGGAACTATTTACTAACAATATCTAAAGCAAACTGTACCCAAGATGTAACTGTGATACCAGTCAATTCTGAAGGGCATTACTATGATGTGTTGCTTTCCATACCAGCTACCACTTTTTCACATATTCTTCCTGAAAATTTCTCTAACACATAAAATACATACGTTCACAAGAGACTGAAAAAAGCTGTAGCACAATGTGAAGATGGGGACGCTATGGAGTACATAGGAATTTAACATGAGCTAGTGTGGCTTAGTCCCTCACTGTAGGTAATAAGGCACAAATGTTTATTAATAATAAATTCCTTCCTTTTAAATGTAAATGGAGCTGCCAAAAATATCACTGCCTGCCAATGCGGAACACCACAGAACTTTGCTGCCATGTTTCCACCTGGTATGGATGGCACTCACAGCTGACAGTACTAGCGGTAGAAGTGTTAGCACTGAGTCAGCCTCAGAGAACAGGGATGATTATACATTGAAGGAATACAAACACTGGCAATTAAAATAGGAAACTGTTATCAGTAATTGCACTGGAGGTCATAGCGGACATACACGTTTCCTTGTGAAAAAAAACATGGTTCCGTGCTGCAGAACTTTATGCCCTTGTGCAGGACCCAGAAGACCAGATTTTCATATGCTGTGATTGTGTGCTGCTAATTGATATATTGGCTATTTGATAATGATGTTTTATTTTAGTATCATATAAGCAAGTTATCAATATCATCAGACGCACAAGATTTCACCTGTGAATCAGAAGCAGATGAAGTAGAAGCTGCACTTTCTAATCTGGAAGTGACACTGGAAGGTGGAAATGCAAGTAACATTTTGGTATGTCCTTTCGGGTCTGAGAATAGCTTTCACTGTGTCACATGCATTGACTCTGTTGAGCCAACCTGGTTCCTGATTTTTTAAGAGAGTTAACAGACAATTACAAAGTGCACTGTACTAAAATTATTCCTAATTATTCCTGATAGGAGGACATCACAGACATCCCGAAACTTGCTGATAATCTCAGGCTAGTTAGGTGAGTTACTAAACCTAATAATAAAACAGACAAAAAAAAAGCTTTATCAAACAAGAGATCTCTTGAGTTTTTCATTCTAATCTAACGGTAGATCCCACGGTTATAAATTAACAAATACACCAGATAGGTCTAACTAGCCTAATATTATCCTCTTCAAATCTTTCTCTTACTGCTTCTGAGCAAGATTCTCAGCAAATCTTTCTAGCTCTTGGGTTGCTAGGGTAGCTACACTCATGCTCATTAAAAGACCAGGCTTCTTATATTTCCTAGTGCTCATCAATCATCATCTCTAAACAGAAGAGTCTACAATTTAGTTTCAATCACATTTTACTGGTATTTGCCAATGAAAAACTAGAAAAAACTTTCAGGTCCCCCTGAGGAGAATTTCTGAAAGCAACCCTGGGGATTTATCTATTTTTTTAAACAAAAGAAACAAATTACTCCTTTCTAACCAAACATGGAGTCTGTTTTTTTCTAGTATCAAAATGAGTTTCTGTGATCCCACTATAATATCTTGATTTATGGGTTATTTAAATGACTGCAGTGACCTCAAGTCTGTAATGCCTTTTAACACAAAACAGTCTTTGTGTTTTAGAAAAATAAAGATTTCTATTACATAAATACTTATCAGATTTATTCTGTTGATAAATTGTATTTGTAGTCAGTGAACTGAAAACTGCATCTGAAAATTTCTAACAGATGTTAACTGTTAAGAATTGTTACTTATTAATTTCCAATTAGGAATTTTATTTGACCTTCAAATTACTAAAATGGCTGAAGATGAAAGGGAAATCAAGCCTTTCAAGTTCTGTCAGTTACTGGCCTCTAACAATGGATTGTTTATTTTTCCCAGCAGTAGAGCAATTTGCTTTTAAAAGCATTCAGCGGTTTTTCATCATCAAAAATTTCCTATATATATGATAAATTACTTACTAAACTTAAGACATTGTAGAAACTAGGTAAGGTGTAAAACATTTTTTTTAAATGTTCCCTTAAAGGAACAGCAACATTTTGTTACTATAATTATTTGCTTAATTGTAAACCTAAATGCAAAGATCTGCATGTCATACTGCTGACTCATATTCATATAGTGAACTTTTATTCATGTTTATTCACAGTATGCACCACATCAGCACGCTAGTAAATACTGCTTCCATGTGAGTGATAATACTGTGGAGAATTACAATATTAAAAAAAAAATTTGAAAAAAGTTTTCTGCAATTTTTTGGGATAGAGAAAGAATGTAGTTTTTAGTCTAAAAAAAATTACAGTCCCTTATTTTTTAAGATTTTTTTGTCCCTGTACTGGAAAATTAAAAGCCAAGATATTTACCAGTTTTGAAAATCCAAGTTATTTTTTTTAATTTGAACATTAAAATCTCTATTTTCTAGAAAGTACTAGGATTGCTGGAAAGGCTCTGGAGAAAGCAAGAGGGGGTATTATAAATTACTGTTTTACAGATAGGTGTATAATCTTTGTACCACCATCTTGGATTTAAAAGAAATTACTAAATAGACAGTGGATTTTTTTTTTAATTATTTTTTTTATTTAATGTCACTGATGACCTAGTTGTGAAGTATTTCTCTACAAAAATAGTGCAAATACCGCTGATTTTGTCTCTTGAAATATAGTGAATCTAGGATTTCCCCCCCACATCCCTCGTTGCTCCGTTAGTCTTTTCTTAGTAGAATTAATTATGATTTTTGTCTCTCACTGAAGAGAGGTGGTGCTAGTATAACGATCATGTTTGACTATTATTATCTATCAGTTAATTCTCAATTCCAAAGTCGATATTTTAAAATTTACTCTATGAAAGAAATCAGTTTGCATTAGCTAAGTATTGAAATTAAGTAAAGTAATTAAAATGAGGATTATATCCATCTATCCACACGTGTGAGGAGCTGGAATAACACTGCCCTAGTGGAATAAGGTGGTTTCAATTCTTACGTTTTCATGGAGTGCTGCAGAACCTCTGTAAAACTTAGTGAAGGAATAGAATTTTGTTGTGTTAGATACTATTCAGGTAAAGCCAAAAATATGGTCTCTACTCCCTTACAATTTAATGAATACAGGTTAGTTGTATGGGTGCAAATCCTCTAGATAAGGAGCTACGAAAAACTGAAGCTAACTCTAGTGCACGTGAATAAACTAGTGGGTTACAGTAGCATTGCTGCGTTCATGTAAAAAACAGAATAAGTTTTATTTAGAAGGGAATAACTTTGATTAGGAATGGAATTTAGAAAAAAAAAAAGTAAGGAAAACCACATAGAAGAGAAAGTAAAAAAAAAATCCAAGAGAAATCATAGATGGCATTCAGCAAGAATCCGGGCTAAAAAACACATCCATATCTGGGATAGCGTGGGAGCAGTGTTGGTTCCAGGCGTTTGCTACGCGCCTCATTGACACACAAGTATAAGTAACCCAACTGAAGCCATGTGTATGACCTTAAAGCAATTTCAGATCCACAGTAATATTTACAGGTGACACCAATTTGTACATTTCAATATAAACAAATGTGATTTCGTTTTTTCTTTTAGGCCCAGGAAGCTGTCACTCAAAGCTATCAAGCCATATTGGTTTGTCTTTAAAGACACTTCGGTATCTTATTTTAAAAACAAGGAATCTGCACAGGGAGAACCTATTGAGAAACTAAACCTAAAAGGTAAGAATTTTATTTTCCTTTCTTTCCTTTTTCTACTGCATTCATGAACTAAATAAATCAAGGAATCACTGCGAGACTCAGGAAGGCACGCACAGTAGCATTTAGTCTTGGAGCTTTTTCAGTTACGGACACTCCTAAGAAGGCAGACCGCATCTGCAGAAGAGGCCTAAACAAAAAGGATTCAATAGCTTAGCCCAGACCAAGATTATCTGGACCTGGCTTGTAAAATGCCATGTGCTGCCGAATTCACTTTTATTTCCAAATATTTTTACTCTGTGTTAAATGGTAGTACTTGCCTCTGTCCTTGGCCAACGCACACTGGTAGTAGAAGATTATGTATGATGCAGTGGACAAGAATGCCATAGCTTGCACCTATGTACTGCTGTGCAGGGACAGCTCCAAGACTTCCTCTGGGCTTTGTTTCATGCATGGAGATTTCCACAGCTGCAACCAGCTTTAGGTACTTCTGGAGGAGAAACCTCAGGTATACACATGGCAGACACCAACACTATGTAGAGCCTCCATCTACATCTACTCCTGCAGGGACATCATTTGTTCAGCGTCAGGGAGCCAGTGATGCGCAGGATTCATCCAGAAGAAATTTTTGAAATAGAAAGAAGATTGACCCCTGTGAATAAATGGCTCTGCATACCAATTTGCATATCCTCAGTAGGTCAGATAAATGCATGGTAAAACTAGTCAGGGGTGACTGGAACCTCACCAAGTAGCCTGCAGCCTTGGTGCCCCTTGACACAAAAGGGAACTGGAGGCATTCTGGACTCCAAGTGAATCCAAAAGGCCTGTAATAGCACCATCAACATGAAATACCAGTTCCCCAGAGTTGTCTGGGATCCCTGAATTGGCAAGCTCTGTTGTAGCTGTCACCCACATCCCATTGTCAGTACTAAGTTGCTTCTGAAAATATAGTCGAAGCTTTCAAGACTATTAGGATAAAATTTCCAAAAGTGCCCATCTCATCAGCTCCTCTCCATTTTGGTTGTTGAGCATTTCCTAAGATCAGGCTGAGGTTTTGAGAGCACTTGGATGCTTCTCTTTCACACTGACTAATGTTCTCTTTGAGCTTAGAGCATTCATCACCCTGGCAAGCCACACCAGGCAGTGGACTAGAACAGAAACCATTCATTAGGCCTAAGCTTTGAAAGTCTTGGCCCTTGATCTCAAAGAAAAACAACTGTTAAGTACTGTTCTCTAGTATTAATCTAGTACTTAAATTTGGGGATATAGTAATTAAATAAATCTATTCCTTCACGATTCTCTGTGATCTAGGATGTGAAGTTGTACCAGATGTAAATGTTGCAGCAAAGAAGTTTGGAATCAAGTTACTAATTCCTGTTGCTGATGGCATGAATGAAGTATATATAAGATGTGAAAACGTGAGTAATAAGACAAAGGAAAGTTTGTATTCCAGATTTATTGGCAGATTGTCTAGAAGACCCATTGTCCTGTTCTAGAATTTGTGTAGAAAAATAAGCATGCTGCAGAGAGTTCATTATCTACATGTTTAGTAAAATTTAAGAATGATGTGGTGGTCTAATAAGTGCTTTATAGTTGAGGGGACAAAAGGACAGTAATTCTATGTTTATCATCAGTTTCCAAGTAAAGCTGCTGGAAAGATAAAAAGAACATGCTATCAAAAAAGTAAAAAAATTACAGTAGGTTGCTTCAGTGTTTTCAGAGTACTGGGGTTTGGGTTTTGTTCTCTTGTTTTTTCTTAATTAGAACTCTGCCCATCCAGATGAAGGCAGCGTGATAAGGATCTTACATTTGTTTTCAATTTCAATTTATTTCGTTTGTATTGAAATGTATCAATCTAAATTGTGTAAAAAAGTTCATTAGGTGGAAAACAGTCATGCAGTAAAATTTCCAAGGGAGTCTATTCCAAAGTACTGTATTTCTTTGAAAATTTAAAACCTAACTGTTCTGCAAAGGCAGTCCAGTAGGCAGAACTAGCCCAATCAGGGAAGAATAACAGTGCTATGGTAACTATACATCCATGCAATTTAAGCAGAGTAACTCCAGAGTGGTTTTATCACACAGTGAAACATGCATGAGCAGTAGCCATCTTCATAAATGTTTTGTCCAAAAATATCAAACAGTCATCTCTGTTGCAGGAGAATCAATATGCTCGGTGGATGGCTGCTTGCGTTTTAGCCTCAAAAGGCAAAACAATGGCCGATAGCTCTTATCATCCTGAGGTCCACAAGATCCTTTCATTTCTAAAGATGAAGAACTGGACCATGTCTCCCCAGGCTGTCTCTGATCCAGAAAGCATAGATATGAAACCAGAATGTTTCATCTCACTACGTTATACCAAAAAATACAAGTCCAAGCAGGTATCCTGAGCATGGCTTGATGGTTGGGGATGGGTGGTTCCAATGATTGTTTGGGGTGAGGCTGGAACGAAGCAGCATTTGGAAACCATACAGTAGAATCACCTTGCAATATTAATTTGTCCCTTTGATATTTAGCAAGAGGCCTTTTCTTTAAAGTGAACCCACAGACAGGTCTCTCAGCACTTCTTCCAAGTAATCCCTCTACATCCACACTGCCTCGTAAGTCACTCATGTTCTCCTCCTGATAACGCTGTCCCTGAAAGTCTCTTCTGAGTAAGAAAGGAAGGTTTTTAAGGACAGGAAGTTACTGTCTGCATCTTAAATAACAGTGTCTTCCTGACCTCGTGGCCTAGATGCCTCTCCGCCCTCTCCACGTAATTCCTTGTCCGCTGCTTTTGGTGCAACAGTGTTCAGCTTACCCATCCTCAGGACACAGTCTGCAGAGCAGTATGCTGGAGCTAGAGTCAGTGCAGCACAAACCGGGACAGTGAGTCCTCCCTGCACTGTTCTGCCCTTGTAGCTCAGGATCTGTCCCCAAGTGCTCTCCACAATACATCTGCATGGACGGTGACCACAAAGTGTCTGAACACAGCATCAGAGCTAACAATGTTTGATGTAGTGAAAGCAGCAGTATTTTTGTTCTCCAGTCAACTGAAACCTTTCTCTCTTCCTGTGTTTCCCAGTTGGCTGCTCGTATTCTGGAAGCCCACCAAAATGTATCCCAGATGCCCATAGTGGAGGCCAAGCTGCGTTTTATTCAAGCATGGCAGTCTCTCCCCGAGTTTGGCTTATCCTACTACATTGTAAGGTAATCGCACTGTTACAGCTGCATCAAGCTGCCATAACATGTTCACTGTCAGTGATTTGCAGGAAGTTCTAGAAACATTCTCTATTATTTCCACCTCAGACCTTTTTTAATTCTAGAAACTTCCATAGTGCTGTTTTTTTCTATAGCAGTAGCTCTCAGTAGCTCCATTTATGTCTGCCTTCATACAGACCTGTCAGGTTTTGCCTGAAGTAACATATCACTAAGATTAAACCCTTATAGACATAAACTCACTAAAATTTAAAAAAGTGCATGTCTTGTTGATGTTCTTACGTTTGCAATGTATTTGTTGTCTCCAAATCCTGCTTATTGGAATATGATAAAATGCTAATCTCTTTGGCATTACATTAAGAAAAGGGCAAATGATCCCTTTTTTAGGTTAATCTGGAAGAGCAGTCAGCACAAAAAGGTCCTGTTGTGTTCACAGCAGTTTTCTTGGACACATACCTTGAATATGGCAAGGTTCTGACCAGCATAATTTTCTCTTGACAAAGCAGCGAAAAACTTGAAAGTACTGACACAACCATACTTGAAGGCACCTTCCTTAACTTGTGCTTAACGACTCTTCCAGGGCTACTGAGGAATCATCTGTGGTATAAATTGAACCAGCTGGGAACCATTCTCTGGCACAGAGGCCAGCTCGCAAAGCACAGCCCACATCTCTACTATTAAACTCTCTGACTTCCCCAAACATGGGGGGAGTTTGTTAGTTAGCCTCATGTGAGGCTAACAGATCATGTTGGTCTTTGGATGTTCCAGAGCTGTACCTGGGAGTCATTTGAGAGAGCACTGCTTGGTTGCAGCCAGAATTCTGCCTGGGACTCTTCTAGCAATTGAACAGATCCCGAGTTCAGTGCCCAGAAATGTTCCCTGTCCCTATTTAATTTACTAACACAGATACAGATGTTTTGCCCCATCTGCCAGCACTAACTCTGTTAAACAAAAAACAAACCCAACACCTAAAGTGCATTTTGTAGCATGAGCAAAATACCTTGCGGTGAATTTCTACAAACTGATGGGCAGTATCTCAGTGGGGTTGTTAAGTAAGGCACAAATTGTGGTGCAGGTCACATTCTTTCCTTAAGGGCCAGCTTCATTTAAGGAGAAGGTTTGGAAACAGGACCAAAAATATTGAAAATATTAACAGCAGTCAGATGAGATTTCTTCCAGCTTTCAGCATGAAGGTAGAGGAATGTTGTTTCTTTACCAGAGTAATCTTTTCCTAGCTATTCCCAACTCGGAAATTTCTGCCTCTGAAAGTTTTGATAATTTATTTTTTATCTCTAATCAGAAGAAAGTTGAAATGTTAAAATAGCTCAATATTTTTGTAATGTGATTTATACTCAGAAACATGCATATATTGCTAACAAAGTTGTTTCAATAAGTTAATTGTGATATGTAATATAAAATATTAAATATATTTTGATATGCTTATATAATTTAGGTGAATATACCTAGAAGAACATGTTTCAACATTAGTGAAAAGAAGCAAGGAAAATTATTGTTGACACTTTTTCCAGTAAAAATATAATCAAATTAATGCATTTTGGCAGAACAGTATTTTTTAAGCAGAAAACAATGAATTGGAAAGATTTCAGCCCGATCTACTTGCCCGATTCTCTTACATCTTACACCATGGTTCACCAGCCTATATTTTTGCTTTATAACAATACTGTTCTAAAGAAAAGTCCAAGCTCTTGTGACTTTTCCCTCATTTTTTGCACTTTCAGAGGAGGGCAGGGCATGTTTCTCTAGACAGAAATCTTTGCAAAACAGACCTGCTCAAATGTTTTGGGGTTTTTTTTCAGGTTTAAAGGAAGCAAAAAGGATGACGTGCTTGGGGTGTCCTACAACAGGCTGATACGAATAGATATAGCCACAGGAGATCCTATCACAACATGGAGGTTCTCCAACATGAAGCAGTGGAATGTGAACTGGGAAATACGCCAGGTAAAACTGGAACAGCTATTTGCATTCAGTCATTACATTCCAGACACTGGAGGATACTTTCAGAAAATCTTTTTTAAAACTCAGAGTGAAAATAGTTTGACAGGTAAAATAAATGATCTGTCCAAATTTTTTCTTAATTGAGTCAGTAATCAAAAGTCAGAAACTGGAAGATCTCTAGCTTAAAAGGTTCCTACCAAGCTTATTCCTTATAAGTTGCCCTTGATTTTGATGGGGTGAAATACAGAGACTCAAAGATAAATTCCAACCCGTTATGCTTACTGCTCTGTCACAGTAAAAATCTTGTTTTAACTCTCTGTATAGTCTAGCTTATGCATTATACTCCAAATTATGGTGATTCAGTCTCTGTGACAGACTGAGGATACAGGAACCCAGTTTGTCTTTCAAATCCCAAACTGAGATTGCAAGGCCATGGTGCGAGCTCCTGTGTGTCAGTATGCGGTCCTGAGAAAGAAGCTCTGTTGTGTGATTTATACCAGGGTGCTCCTGACCCTGATGAAGGCTGCTCAGCACAGCCAGCTGTTGCCCGGCAGTCCATTTGGGTTTGAAAGCTTGAAGTCAGCTCTGTAAATTGTAGATTTCTGAGTGGAACTAGCATGACCTGATGTAAATTCAAGCAGCCTGGAAACTGTTCCTGCTTATACCGTTTTCCACATCCATTTGCAGGAGCCAGGAGAGATCAGATACAATCCCTAATATTCTCCTGCACTACTCCCTCTGACAGAGCCTGTAAAGCTGCTAGGTTTGGATTCTGCCTTTTTTGGGAGGGATTTAAAGCTACAGTTAGCTGGGTTTTAGAACGGACAGTAGCTGGAAATCAAAACGTGCACCCCACCAAAAGCAGATGTAAGGTAAGCACATAGCAACGAACAGTATTAAACAGTATTGGTTAAGTATACAAAGAGTCAGGAGTGCCATTCTTGCTTTACTCAGTGTTCATTTCGTACACCATTAGAAAAACTAGTTCACAGCATGTTTTTGTTGCCTGCCTAAACAAGCCACAAGATTCTGACCACAAGAGGGCCCTGCCATAGCAGAAAATTCAGAAACAAGCAGTCAAACACTCTCGACATCCAGCAGACCCAAAAATCTTTACAGCCCTTCGTTAGCAGAGACAGGTACTACTTTATCATAGTATCTGTGGTCCAGCTGTGTTCTCATGCTTGCTCTTTTTTCCCAGATGAAGCTTATCTCTGTTCCTGATTTTGCTGTATGTATTTTATTTAGGTTGCAATCGAGTTTGATCAGAATGTATCTATTGCTTTCACGTGTCTGAGTGCAGACTGCAAAATCATCCATGAGTATATTGGGGGCTACATCTTCTTGTCAACCCGCTCCAAAGACCAGAATGAAACACTGGATGAAGACCTGTTCCATAAATTAACCGGAGGCCAGGAATGAAGTAAACTCTCTTCCCTCTGCCTGCCTCTCCCCACAACTAAGATGACCAGAGATTAAAGAAAAATATCTCCAACTATTAATTTCTGGCTAATAAATATTGTACATGTCAATCCATATTACATATGACTGGTCCAGTTTTTGTTAAATATTGAAGCCAAGGTCACTGGATGCCGTATGACAAGTCCATCATTAACACTAGGAAAATTAAATGGTCTTTGTTTTCCTTTTTCACAGATAGAATTTTTAAAACAAACACTGTCTAGCCACTGGGCATTTTTGAATCTAGTATTTTTAATTGTAACAATCTGTTTAAGCATCCAGAACAAGTATCTTGAGGATATTGTAGAGCAAATTTCTCTTTTACAGCTGTGCAACTCCCACTGTTAAATTGTTAAAAAGGCCAGCATTTAACAGAACTAAAGCTGAATTAATACATATTTTAAAGCTACATTTCTTGTCTAACACTTGCACTGGGGACAGAAAACATTCCGTCAGTGTTCCAAAGTCCTGCAGAGGGCTGAGGGAGCTATTTTAGCACGATGTTTGAGGCATTAACACATATTAACACTTTCAGTCTCTCAAACAACCAAAACTGATTTCACATATCTTAAGAAATACAACGGACAGGTGTTGTCATATCACCAACAGATGTTGCAGAAATCACTGCATAAATCCTGACCACCTGGGACTGGATATCCCTGATTTTTCTGTCATGTCCTCTGCTTTTCTCTAGGGCCTGTCAGTAGGCTGCAGTGGAATCACTCCCAATTTGTGCTAGTTTAAAAAAACTACAGCTTTACATTTTGCAAAAGAAAGAAAGAGCTGATACAGCCTGCTTCCCAGTCCTCTGTACTTCCCTATCCTCAGCACTTTTTACACAGAGGTAGAGGGACCATCCAGTTTTCCTTCGGTAAAGGACTTAGCCACTTCTCAGTTGCTTGCCACAGGCCAAGTATTTTCCTCAGAATGTGAGACCCACCTATAATGGGTAGTCCAAGTCCAAACACTTGCAATATTCCAAACCTGCCCAAGGGTGCTGCGGGAGAGCTGAATGCACACATTATCACCAGCAATTCTTCCACAGGCAGCCTTGCTCCAGACTCAGCCTCCACTTAGGCTTTGCAGTCAGGATCATGACTGTGCCTGCATTACAGCCCCTTATTTGGCAATGACAGACTCCTGTAAATATTTCATTGGGAAGCAGAGCCCCGTGCTTGCCACTCTTGGAGCACAGCTTGTCACACAACTGTATCGGGGAAGGCCTGTAGTTGCCACCTGTTGTCCAAATGATCTGAACACATGAATGCAGAGATACACGGGGGTTTTGAACATAGTTCTCATTAACAGAGTGTATGGCTCATTTTACTGCTAAGCAAACACGCCTACTTGCAATCCAAGTTGTCTGGACTGGGATTTCAGAGAAACTATCAAATATTTTCATTTCCTTTCCTGCCCCTCCCTCAGTCTCACTCCATGTGTCACTGCCTTGCAAGTAAAGACTTCTGCTGCTCTGCAAGGAGGAGCTCTGCCAGCTCATCCTGGCTGGCTGTAAACACCACCCTTTTTTGTTTTAGCCTTAAGGGAATGATCCCTTGCTGCTGTCCTCTCTCCATGCTTCTTTATATCAGCAGCTATCTGTCTCCTTGCTACACTCACTTTGAAAGGCTTTTCCATGACAGGTAAGGAACACTTAGGAAAGGAATCTGTTGCATGGGGCAGTGACTGTAGCTCCGCTTCCTACAAACAGCCCCTGGAGAGGCTTGAGCGGGAAGGTACAACCCAGGGCACTCCTGCACCTCCATGAGCCCAGGCTGGATACGGTCAGCAGCTCCTGAGAGGAGGCCTGCACCAGCCCGCTTTGCCTGGCACCAGCACCAGCCCAACTCGGGGCCAGCCACAGCATCAATTCACCTTTCATCCCTTCCCACATCACTAAGCATGTCCAGACTCCAGACATTCCCCCTTAGTGCATGTGGGGTACCACACCCTCCCTTACTCATGCCATAACCTGATTAGACTTGGCTTTCTCTTGTTTGTACAACCCGATTTGTACATAGGGTTAAAGACCATAGGCTCAGTGCTCTGTAGTAACCAAGTTATTAATCACAGGGTGCCAGATGTGTGAAGTGTTCAGAGAGAGTGAAAGCAAGACAGGGGCATATTCCCTGAAATTTTGCAAGGCAGAGACAAAAATCCTGGGCAGGAATGTTGTTTTGGTGAAAACAAAAACTTTTAGGAAACTAATACCCCAGCTCAGCTGCAACCCTACTCTGACCATCGTGCTTAATTAAACAAAAGTCAGGTCAGGGTAAAACACTCTAAAGTCAGATTGTTACCTTGGTGATGTACATTTAGATAAATTTTAACAAGGTGAACTAACAGTTAAGAATAAGGTTATAATTTAAGGATAATTACCAACTCATGAAAAAATATTTGAATAGCAGCCAGTGTTCGAGAGAAGGAGCATCGCATGGTTACAGACTTGCTCAACCAAGGACATACATCCACTGTGAGACTGTGAATCAAGGAGTTGGCAAGAAAAACAAGAACTCTGGTATCCTCAGATGATGCATAACCATAAAAGGACAAAATGAGTAGGTGTGTTCTTCCCCAAACAACCACCAGAGACCCTCTGAGACCCTTGTGCAGGTGTAGAAGACAGTGCTTCTCAGCATAATGACTGTGTTAGGCAGAATAATTGTATTAAGTGGGGCTTTGTAACTTTTGTGTATAAACGTCCAGTAAATAATCCCACGGTTGTGCTTGATTTGTGGAAATCTTCCACCTCTCACCCTGCACAGAATAAAACAATGTCTCCTCTCCACACTTACTTTGTGTATTTCAGGAGTTACTTTTGATTTCAGGCACCAAGATGGCTGCTGTCTGTTCTCACAACAAACTCCACAGGGGATTTCTCTGCTGCCTTCAGCATGTTACTGCAGCAGACAACACCCCTGCCCCATAGTTTTCTGAAACCTCTGGCTAAGTAATCCTGTTCTTGCATTCTCTCCCTATTCTCTGTAGCAAAACGTCTTGCTTGTGCTTGCTCTGTGGACTGACCTGCGAAATACTTCTTCTTTTCTTTGTTGGCCTTAAAAGCCATTCTCCAGATTTTTTCCGGATAGTTTCATTCTTAACCATCACTTGGATCATGGCCAGTGAGAAACATTCATCTTAAACTTTACAGCCTCGTACCATCCTCACCTTCTCCTGCTCTCCCCATGCTTCTGCTTATCTCGGTGTCACTAAGGAATGCAGAGCTCATCCCTAGCATTCCTGCAGGCAGCAGGGCTTTGCGCAGCACTGAATCAGCTCTGGGAAGGGGTCATCTGGTTCAGCTCTTTGTGCGTCATCCATGTGAAAAGGCTGACAAAAAAGCCTGCCTTTACTAAACTTGCCCCACGTTGCCACTGAAACTCTTAGAAAAACAGAAAAAAATGAGAAAAATAACTTGAAAAAACACAGCAACATGAGAACAGCCCAACCTAACTCACAAAGGGGAATATCTGCCTGCTGCTACCAGTTGATTTCAAAGAAACTGGTGAGGGAGGGCTGCTGTCTGCCCTGGAAAACCTTCACCAAAAGCAGCTGTTTGAGACATAGTACCATAGCAGTAATATTCCAGATGATAGAGTTTGCAGCTAGGCAAAGAGCTAGGAAAATACAATGCCTGACTCAAAAACTGGGCATCCAAGAAGCAGTAACAAAGGTGGAAAATAAAACCAACAAAAGCTCATTTTCCAAGGGTGCTCTGCTTCTTGCAAGAGGTTCTCTGTACCACTCAGAAATCAAGCGCCTCTAGGCAAAGACTCCATCTCCCTTCCACCTTCACTAAGTGGGCTGCTTGCTAACTAATGGCTGGGCTGCTTTACCAGTCTTACAAGGCTGCTTGTCCAGTCTCCAAAATGAAAGGTTGAACACAGGGCAGGGCAACATTTGGCTCTCCAGGTTTCATGGCATAGTTTTTTAAAAGATTAAAAACAATACAATAACCAATGAAAATTCACTGTAAATACTGAGCTAACAGCAGCAAACACAACACCGGTACTTATTGCCCAAGGCAAAGTGAGGCCACTTCCCTGGCTTCTCTCAAAGAGGAGCTTTGCAGCCAGCAGTTCTGCAAAGCCAAAAGGAAGGCATGGTTTCCACCGACCTGGCAGGGGCTGGACTTTCCTCCTATTATACCAAATTCTTCAGATTTTTTTTTTAACCTGCCCCAGTTTGCCCTTTGAACCTAACGGAGTGCAGATCTCTGGAGCTACCTGTTGGTGCACACGTGCCTGTCCTGCATGCTGCTCCAAGTGCAGGCCTGGGAGCTGCTTCACTAGGCTTAATCTGTGGGATCAGCCCTTCATTTAGGAAACTATTTGTCTTGCCTTAGAGCCATTCCACATGAGAGAACAATATGTACATCTTACCCAGTCTCCAAGGGAACCACAATGACTCCAAAGAGTCCTACTATAAGACGTATCTTGTTCTGTGTATGTTCTGGTGTTTTTCAAGGCTCTCTCCCCACGCAGATACTGACTGACATGGTCAATAGATAAAGTCTGCATACATGCAGACTCAAGGTTTTTGGGAAGGCAAGACCTTTATGTGCACTTTAGCACCAAAGCATACAGATCTGTGTTGCCTTCATGTCAAGGATCTGTTTTGTTGTCTTGACAAATGAAAAGCACTGACTACTGTTCTCCCTGGAAAGTTTAATCATAAACTGTCTTATAGTAGCAACTGAACAACCAACCTTTTGCTTTTACTTTGGAACAATCTCTATCAATTCATCCTTTTCCAGTTCCTGGCTTTATTCTCAGCCCTTGACAAGCCGAATTATTGGTTGAATTGTTGGAATGCTGAAAAACACAGTTCAGGGCAGGCCCCTGGGTGGAAGATGTTCTTACGTTGTCAGTCTTACTTATCCAGCAAAGGATGAGAGAAGCAGCTGAATGGGAATTCTCCCAAGCCACACGGTATGGCAGATGCAGAACAGAGAACACAACCCACACACAGTGGGACAGGGTGAGGCCTCCCAAATCCATCACATGCGGCGTGAGACACTGCAGGCCCTCTCCATCAGCCAACAAAATTCCTCTCTGCATGAGTGGTAGGTGAGAGCTTTGCTTTTGGCATTTCCCAAGGGCCTCCTTAGAAAAGTCATTTGTCCTGCATGAACATTTCCAGGACTTACTCCCAAGTGCAAGAGTCTTAGAAAGAAATAAAAATACTTCAAGCCTTTTATTGGCGCCAAGAGAGCGATCAAAGCCCATGTCAGCAGACAGCGCCTTAGCTTTACATCATCATGACCTGTCAGCAAAGAAACACAATAATTCTTCTCACTTGCCTTCTGTCAATTGAAGAGGTGACAGCTGGGACCACAGACACTGATCTTTTCCCTTTACCTCCCTCTGCTTAGACAAAGACAGACTAAACTGGAGCCGCCCTGCCCAAGTGTTGTGAAATAAAAGAGAGCCTTCCCATCCACCTCCTGCTACCGCCAAGCGAGCGGGAAAGCTGCCTGGAGCCCTCTCCTCCAGGCAGGAGAAAGCTGGATGTGGGGGAGTGAGCCTGGAACAAATCTCGCCTGCGCTTGTGGGCAGAGCCGCGAGCAGGGAAAGCTGGGAGCAGAAAGGCATTTCACGCTCTCAGCTGAGTCACCCAAGTGTATAAAATCAAGGCCAGGCAATCAGAGCCACGCAGAGCACAGGCACGAGGCATCAGGACTTCTGGACAGGTACGTGCAAGCGGATGCGGTTTAGAGGCAGGGACTAAGATTAAATCTAAGATCAGGATCCAGCAGTCCCAATTCCTCCCATCCTCTCCCTGCCATGTACTGGGACTCCAGCAGCTCCAGTGACCAGGAAGCCCTGAGGCTGCTCAGCTCTTGCCCGGTTCCAGATGACAAAAAGGATACAGGCAACCAAATTATTATTATTTTGCTGGTCCCTACTTAAAGGCTGGGATGGTAGCAACAGCTGACGGTCTGGGCAAGTCCTGGCACCGTTCAGGGAACAGCAAGTAGCTATAAATGTTTAGAATAAGTCTGAGATATTTCATACTACACGGGGCTTCAGTCACCCCACACACCGTCATGTTTTTGTATGAGGAATAACCGTTATGATGCCTGGCAGCACAAAAGACAGCTCAGTAAATAAAGCACTGGTTTCGGACTGTGGTTAATTTCCTCCTCTGACACAGATTACCTGCGCAGCCTTGGACAATTAATTTAGGACTTTTTTCTTTTGTTTTTTAAATGACAAAGACAAAGCTGGGGTGGGGTGAGGAGGGAGCACGGAGGGAACTGTAACACTGGGTAACATGCTTCTTGGTACCCAGGCCTTGGGGGCCCTGATCCAGGAGCACACTCTCAGTTTCTGACCACTTTGACTTGAAATGTGGTTCAGGAGCTGCATTTTCAAAACATCCTTTCCCCAGGAGTTGGAGCATGTATCACATCTGCGGCACTTCCCTGCAGCAGGGCCCCAGCCCTGCCATTGCCTGGCAGACAGGCTCGAGGGCACTGCCAGTGGGTCAGGAACAGAGGAGGGCAAGTCTCAAAGTGCAGCTCTCCTGCAGCTTGTCCAGTGCAAGTACCAACTGGTATTTTTATGCTGGAGTAGCACCAGCACTGTCATACCCTTGTGCTGCACAGAGGCAGACGAGCAGGAGGACCGGGGAGCCCACGTCCTGCGCTGCTGCTGGTCTGCATGCCAGACTGGTACCCCAGGTACTGGCGTGGGATCAGGGCACGTGGTGATACAACTTCCTTGCTTTCTGCATGAAAAATCTGTAGCTACACTTAGACTAAGATCGCATGATACTTCTGTCCCCAAGTGTTCATGTTTACTTAGGCTTAATTACAGAAGATACATTAATTATCACTTCCACTGTCTGGATGCAATAGGAAAGGACTTATAAGTGTTTAACTTTTCAATAGCTTGTAGCTGCCTAGAGGGATTTTAATTTAGCTCGTAATGCAGATGTTTTATTTTCCCTTCCCTGAAACAAAAAACAAACAGATCTCGCAAGTTAATGCATGCCAAGCCATTTAGGAGAAGGATGTTTCCACACTTGCTCATCTTCTCTCTGCTGGTGGGAAACACAGCGTCAGGCCCAGTGAACAGAGCAAAGCCTGCAGCATCCAGGAACGTCACCACCTTTTTCCAGCTGGCTCAGGAAGACTCTTGGGACAATGTTAATCTCACCAGCATGTCCTGTGATGATTGGAAGAACAAGACCTGGATCACCCTGCAGCTGACCAACAGCAGCCTGACAGCTTTTCCTGTCTGCCTTCCGGAGGCCCTGGAGACCTTGGATCTCAGCAACAACCTCTTAGAAGAGGTGAATGGCACAGAGATAGCAAGCCTCCAGCGGCTGCGCATCCTCTCACTGAGGCAGAACCTTCTCCAGGTAGTTAGATGGGGATCTGAAGCCCTCAGCAGTCTCCTCTCCCTGGACTTAAGCTTTAATAAGCTGTTGTCTGTGCCATCATGCCACAGCTTTGCCCTGCCTAACTTGAGGTGGTTGTCCCTGGCTGGAAATCCACTGACTGAAATCCAGCCGCTGGCATTTTCCTGTTACCCTCAGCTACAGTTCCTGAACCTCTCTTCAACGCTGCTCGGGCACGATGACAGCAGAGGAATTAGGGGCTCTGCTTTTGCCATCAGCACATCTCCCAGTGAGGCCATGAACAGGCCTGGAAACACCATCAATGTGCTTGATCTGAGTGGGACCTTTCTTGAGAAAAGTAAGTTCCTGGATTTCCCACTGTAAACACAGGGCTTGGTCAGGCTGGGGGGAACAGAAGCCTTGCTAGGACAATGGCTCCCATCCTGGTCAAGCCCAGGGTGGAGGAGTAACACCCCACACTGAAAGCTGCAAACAGTTGGTCCAGGTGTGCAAGACACTCTCCAGCTGGTTATGTAACTGCTGGGAAGAGACCCTCACGCAGACCAGGGCAGAGAACCAACACCAAACAGGACTATTTGTCCCACTGTAGTCCCCCATCTCCATCACAATTCCACTTTCAGCCCTGAGATTAGCTATGGGACACGCAGAAGGAAATTCAGTTCTCTTTCCAGACACACTGCTGAAATCTTTCTTTGTCTATCACCACAGCTACACTGCACTTTATACCACTGTATTGAAGTAGCACAGAGAGAGGCTTTTTCTGTCAGCCTCAACCACGCAAATACTTCCGCACAGGGAGACAATCCCTGCCCTGAGGAATTTACAGCACGATTTTTTTCTTTTGTCTGCCTGCCCTGCCAGCCACAGTTCACAATTGAGGTGCTGAGGCAAACAGGTGTTAGATGCCTTGCCCAGCTGCTCTCAGCCTGGGGCAGAGCCAGGACCTTAGGGACTCCTCGAGCTAGAGGTTTCACCTCAACTCACATTTAACAGATACACCGCCGAATTTCCTCCATGAATTTGCCTAATCTCTCTTGTGGTAGTGAGTTACACAATTCAGTCATGAGATGGAACGGCACTTCTGTACAAGACCTATTCTTTCACTTTCATGCCTCTCAGCTCTTTTTCCTGTGCTAGGAAAAATAAGAAGATATTTGCCTTTCTCACACCAGTCAGGACTTGGTAGACCTCTCTAACCTCTCCCCACCCACCACTTCTGTGAGAAGGGGAATCCTTGTTCATTTAATCTCAACTAATAGGAAAGATATTCCATATCTCTTATCAGCTTTATTGCCCTTCTATCTTCCCTTCTCCTCTGCCCTACAACAGCATGACCTGCAGGTAATATTACAAAAATGTGATTGCATGGGTGTTCATACACTGGTGTATTGATTTTTGTTCTGTTCCTTTCCCAAAGAATAGCTGCAGAAGACCACAGCTACTTTATATCTCTATGAATTCAAACTTTTTTCTAGGCAGAAATCTACAGGAATGCTCTATTTAGGCAACAGCTATAAGTCTTTTTTCTGCTTCAGTTCAACCAGAGTGGACCAGAGACTTGCCCAACCTCAGATCACTTCACCTGACAAAGATGTCACAATTAAGAAGCCTTGATACTGACTTCTTCAAGTCCATGCCTGGTCTCCGAGACCTAAACTGTCAAGACTCCCACTCGCTGGGTTTTGTGAGGACAGAGATGTTTGACAGTACTCCTCATCTGAGCCATCTCTCATTTGAGAAGTGAGTTGTTTTCTTTTTTTGTTCTTCCTCACATAATATGACCTTTGCCTCGCAGCACTGTGGTGCCTGGGAGCTGATTTTTATGCAAAGTGGGAGCTGGTTTTTATGCTAAATTTTCTTGTTATCAAATGCTTAGGAAGAAGGCTTGTGTGCTACACAGAAACACACTGTCTTATATTCAGATATGCCATGTAAAGCCTGAGGTGTAGACCAGATATAGCAGAAGAGCTGATACAGCTCAAAGAGGGGGCATGAGACTCATAGCACAGTTACTGGTGCTGCCACTCTTCTTCCTCATCTCCCAGACCACTGGATGAATTCATGTAGTGCTGCTAAGATTAGCATAGGTCCACTGAAGCCCACGTGTGATACAGACCATGCTTTCAACATCTACAATGACAATGTCTCACCAGAGAAGTGGGTCACTGAGGATTCCTTGTTCTACCTCAGATGAATGCTGACTGTATCCTAAAATCTGCACCTTGGAAGCAGTCAAAAATCCTGTCCCTCCCACTTTTAGTGGGATATTAATATAGTTCCTTGTTCAGCATTAGTAATGGTTTAGTCCTTATTCTAATAGGTAACATCTCAGTGTGATTTACTTGCTATGTCACACACCTGTTCAAATACTAAGGGAAACAAAAGTCTGAAAGTAATTTATCAAGATAAGAGTAGGTAGACTGCACACTGAATAGTCAGCATAAAGGAAAAGATTTGGAGAGCATCTCAAAAGATTTCCATAACACAGGCTCAGCTTATACATGTATTGGAAAACAAACACTAGAGCACTGACCGTGCTCTAGGAATCAGTTTCAGGAAAATAAACCCATTTAGGCAAAAAATCTCAATGAATTCCATCCCCCACTAGCTTGTCACACTGAATTTACACAGCACTTTACAATACCTGCAGGAATACCAGTTCAAAGTGCTAAAAATTATGACCCAAACTTAAAGAGTAGCAGTTAAAGTCATAGACAAAAGAGAGCATTTTCTGAGCACTCAGACTGCAAGGAGGTCACTTTATCACACTCTTTTTGCAGCTAGGACAGCATAACAGTAAAGACAAACAAGGTCTTCCTGTATTAGTCATTTGACTTTAGTAGGTGAGAGTCTAGTCTATAAAGAGGCAATTAACATGAAAAGGATGATTGGCCTAGAGAAAGTCAAGCCATTACAAGCAGACTGAGAAAGAAGCTAGAAAAATGGTATAATATAAAAGTGTAGCTGAATGCATGATGGCAGAGAGATCATCTTTCACAGAAGACCCTTGCCAAATGCTTTTCCTTCCAGTTGCCATCTCTAAAGGTTCTACGCCCTTACGATGCTTTTGTTATGCTTTAACAAACAGCACCAACACTGTGTAGTAATGACACTGTGTACAAATTCAAAAGATGGGCAGGTATTAACCTGGACTTTAAAGTGCAGAACTGTGGTATCGATAACTGGCTACTTTCAAGGGAACTGGGAGTATTGCTTTGTTTCTTACACACATGCTGGAATACTAAGCACGTTCCGGTCCTTGGAAGGTAGCTCACCGTTTGCTAATTATTGCATTTGTCATCTTGTAGCTGTAACCTGAGTTCCTTTAATCCTTGGGATATCAATTCGTCAGATAGCATCATCATCAACTTGTACGGAAATCCTCTGTTATGTGACTGCCAGCTCTCCTGGCTGCTCTCCAAGCCCAAGAAAGTTGTGCTGCAAAAGTAAGTGAGTTCAAGGAGAAAAAGTAATGCTCTTCAGACACAACTTAAATATGTAAGTTATCTGGGGTCCAAACATTCACTGTCATCTCAAATGACAGTTTCAAATTCCTTGTGTGCTCTTCCCTTCCACAAGGGGTAGAAATGCAAAATAAAGTCCCCTTCAGGCACAAAGCATGGCTGAATTATACCTGAATGTAGACAAATGCGACAGGCACATGCAAGAACAGTATAAAGTGTTACTAGCTGTGGATTCTACTTTAAGGTGAGAATAGCTTATTTTCTCTATTTCGGTTCATATTTCTCTATTAACTGGAGATAAAAAATGAGCTGGCTTGGTGGCCTTGAGAGGCCACCACTGGGAGCTGGAACTGGAAGACTTTGCAAGATACTTAGCAAATTACTTCCTCTTTGCCCTTGCATTCTCAAATCCTATATCAGCACAGGCAGTCAACAAAACCCCTTGCAAATCACCCCCTTTGTCACCTATTTTTTCCATGCTCTCCTATAGACTAATTACAATAAGCTGTAGTTAAAAGAAGTACTTTGCATATGTATGATCTCTCTTCCTTTTGAAAGGCCACCAAGAAGATTTGTCATCAGTAGTGGAGAGAGCAAGGAAGTAGATTGTTTCTCATTCGGATGGGCTTAGCAGTTGCATTCTTTACAAAAACATACAACATCTGACTAAAGAAAGAACTCGAGCTCGGCCATTTAAAAGCACATCCTGTGTCTGCACAGCTCCAGCTGCCTAAACCAGCTGGCTTAAGGATCTTGGGGACCCTGTTACATCTCCCTGCATCCCCCTCCTAGTGTGGCATTAAAGTCTGATCCTTTACGACATGTCGCCTTCAACCCTGACACTCTCGTTCACAGTTCTCGTACCAAAGGATGCTTCCTCTCAGGCAAAAGATATTCCTGCACCTTAAAAAACAAAAAGCCAGTCAGTTAAATTCCCAATGCTGTACAAAGCCGTCTGCCAAGTACAGGACTATCATTAAGACAACCTAGCCTAGGTTAGGTTTCATATTGTCACTGAAATCGAGAGTAAATCTTCTTAACACCAATGTATCATTAAAAAGCAGGCATTCTTTATTACAGCGCTGGATGCATGGAGGATCTCTCCTCCTAATGTGCATGCTTTATGTCACCTCACCCCAAGTTTATATAACCCTGTTACATGCATGTGCATTAAGTTTCCCGGAATGTTCATACATATTTATTCTATCTCCTGGAACTAATTATCATATTTGCATAGTCATTAGACATGCTGCCTGGGTCTCTGTGGAGCTGCCATGGGGACCTCGATGGTCTCTGGTGGTTCCTGGTGGCTGTGGAAGTGGTATTTCTTCGTGTCCTTTCCATGAATTCTGAGTCTTTCCTCCCATATATAGTCATGAGTTGGCTCACTGAGAAGTTTGTGGATTTCTCAGGATCTTGGTGTCTGCTGGTTTATCTGCACTTCTTTAGGATGTGCTTGTTACATG
>Ga0065711_1029762_pt1 | contig 34898 bp, 18 predicted proteins | sample Hoacrofraction12_FD_59098 | JGI IMG/M metagenome (GOLD analysis project Ga0065711, IMG submission 59098) | Hoatzin crop microbial communities from Cojedes, Venezuela - Epithelial fraction 12 v2 (version 2) | ecosystem: Host-associated > Birds > Digestive system > Esophagus > Crop | place... | reverse complement strand
GAAGAAATTCTTTACAATGAGGGTGGTGAAACACTGGAACGGGTTGCCCAGAGAGGTAGTGGAGGCCCCATCCCTGGAAACATTCAAGACCAGGTTGGACAGGGCTCTGAGCAACCTGATCTAGTTAGTGATGTCCCTGCTCGCTGCGGGGGGGTTGGACTAGATGACCTCTAGGGGTCCCTTCCGACCCAAAACTTTCTATGATTCTATGACTCTATGTCTCAATGTTGGGATTTTTTCATATGCTAGTATCACAATCATACAGTTAGAAATACGCTTTTTGTACTCACAGGATACAAATCTAATGAAGTCAGCTAACAAAAACAATCAGTAATCTCATTTTCTAGAGACCATCAAAACAGAAACAAAATTAACTTTGTGACTTTACTGCAGGCTGTGTTTTTATATTGTTAGATTTGTATCGCTTGGGAGTGAAACAAGGCCTCCTGCCTTGGCAACAAAGCTGAGCTGACCAGAGTTCAGAAGTAACTTCAGGACTTCAGCCTCCAGACTGTTCAACAGTTGTTTTACGGGGATGGAGAAAGTTTTTGCATGTATGACATTATTCTTCAAAATGCCAGCATAAGAAGTTAAAAAAACAAACCAAACCGAAACAAATCCCTCTCAAAAATACTTATTTCTGATCTCAGTCCACAATACTTCTTTCTGATCTCGGTCCTTACAAGATCTTGACCATGGTCTCTTTCATAACAGATTCCTTCACTGCCTCAAGAGTGGATATCTAAATGGCAATTTATGCACACATATTTTCAGAAGAATAGGAAGACTTGCAGCAAGTTATTAAATATAATCCTCATTTTTTTTTATAATTAGGAAAATAATGCAACAGGAAAATGATCTCTGCCTTTTAGGAAAAATCTACACATTTAAAACTAAGCTTGCGATTTAAAACCATGAATCACACACACAAATTATAAAAAAGATGTACTGCCTTTCTGTGAACACTCACAGAAGTTATGAATTGCAGTAGAAAATTCGTGAAAAGTTGCGGCATAAAACGAAGTACCAAACTTCACCACAATGCCTTACTGCCATCTATAAACTCTCCAGATCGACGTGAGCAGTAGTTCAGCCCCAAGGGACACTCAGTCCCTCGACTCCAGGTGAATTTGCTCACTAAGGTCCCAGTTAAAAGAGCACGACAGTAGCTCACAAGGCTGCCAAAATGACACTGCCTGGTAATTTTCTGCATTACGGGATCAAAACTGAGGGATTAGCTTGGTCAGCAAACCAAGACATCTCTGATCTTAACGAAATTCTTAAACTGTCACTACCCCCTTCTTCCTGAAGAAGAAAAATGTATATGAAGTTTGCTGCAGATCTCAGAAAAGTTTGGGCTGTCTTTATATGCAGATGTGGAATGAAAATTTTAGCACCTACTTTCTTGAGACGTCTGTGTTCAGACCCAGAGTAAACAGGAAATCTCTCTGAACATGAGACTGTTACGTCACTAATGTCAGAAGAATGTTTGCTTGATCTAAATCATCTCATTCTCTAAAAAAACACTGACGTTAGCAGCAAATCATTCGCAGGAACTCTGAGGTTTATGGTTTTATTTTTATTTTCCTGTGCAGATATGTGATCAGCTTTATTCTTTTTTTAAGGCAGGTAGGTTTGACTGATACCCAAATTACGTGTATATGGTTTTGCTATGCATATGCATCCCATGCCTCAAGTACTTTTATAACCACGAAGGGCTCTCTCGGCTCAGTTTGGATCATATTTTCACACAGGTAATGCATACATTAATGGCTACTTGGCAGTTCCAAAAAGCAAAAAAGGGACATACACACTTTCAGAAGCCCCCCCATTTCTTACCTGCAATTAGTTCACTAAAACCACTTTATTTAATGAATCATTTATTTCAGACCTGCACAGGTGTCCACAGACTTAGCAGTACCTCTTCAGCTAGGTCAGAAGAATAATCACAACAGTCTACTTAAATTTTCCCTATTTCTCAATAGACGGATTCCTCCCAATAGGAAATAAAAAGGATCAGCAATAAATGGAAATAATAACCAACTGAAATTCAAGAAATAAGAAAAAAGTTTGTAATAAGCTCACTATTTTTGTACAGGTGGATCACTAAATGGAAATATTTTATATTTATATATTCATATAAATATATAGAATATATAAAATAATGTCTATTCTCTCTAATATATAATAATGATATATATATTATTATCAAGTGTTTATATATATATGTTTTTCAATATGAAGAATAGAATTATTAATATAATATGAATTAATTGAATGAAAACTCTGTCTTATCCCAGAAACTATTCCTAGTATTGCTCAGCTCAAACAAGCTCTGCAGGATGGGAGTTTAGATCATCATCATGGCAGTAAACTCTGCATTGCCACTGTATATTGCTCTCTTGTATAGTGTTCTCTTTGCAACAAAGGCAACCACGTTAGAAACACACACACCCCCCTCTACCTTAATTCTTTTTTTCTGCTTGAAAGATACAGACTAGGGCAAAGAAAGCCTATTAAGCTGGAACAGTTGGGAGAAAAAAAAAAAATCACTTCCCCAAGCAATCCCTGCGGTCCTGAGCTGCCTGTGTTGCCCTTGTGCATGAGACACCGTAACTGATCACCTCAACCTTCTGTATCTGTTCCAGCTGCAGATTCTCTACAACCAGAAGTATCCCTACTCAGTAGGATACAGAGTACATTCTGTAGCATCCTCTTAACAGACATAGTGTTAAATGGGCATTTCAAGTCTTCTGTGACCTCTCTTAAATTTCTTCTTTTCCATCTGCTTCACTGTATGTAAAAGCTTATTTCCAAATGATGAGACATCATCTCGTTCAGCAAATCAGAGACAATGGAAAGAAAAAGAAAATCAAGTTCACTACAGACTTCAAAAAAAAAAAGAAACACCGTCTCATGCCTCCTTTGCACTCTGATTTTCTTCTTGCTCAGCAAAGTATATTTAAATGTTGGATTAGCCGTCGACTTCCTTAATAACTGCCTTTAGAGGAAAGGTTGTTTGTAATGACCTGAAGTAGAGACTGTGAACTCTTTATACTACAGGGCATTTTTTTTCCTGGTATGTAGGCAATCAGCAGTTGCCGTAATTGGTCACATGCTGAAGGAACATGAGGCAATAATGTTATTTTTTTTTCTTTTCCAGCAGCAGCTTGATTCTCTCCTCAAGGGCGTAGCTTGCTTTTTCTCTTCCTCCCTGCTATGATGAAATGGCTATCTGGCAGAGTAGAAGCAGGAGATGTCCTTGCCTACTTCTCTGTTAATTGTGGTCTATCACCGTTCCAGATACAAAACACCGCAGGAACTTACAGCACAGCATGGTATAAAGTAGCTGAAGTTTCAGCTTGAGGCAGGGTCTTAATCCTGCTGCCGAACAGCCGGCAGGTTTGCACTGTGGTCTGCCCCACGCAGCCCATCCACAGGCTCAGCCAGCGAGAAGTTGTGACTCTATGGCAGCAGCTAGCTCACAAACCACACACTTCCGCTCAGTTCTGCTGACATCAAACGGCGCTGCTGGTTCATGAACTCGAGATGACTCTGGATCACTTCAAATTAGAGAACATATCTTTTTTGTTTGCTGTCCCTGGGTATTTTATTGGGCTTTTTTTCCTTTTCTTTTACAAAGTGTAAAATGCCTGGAGCATTTTTTGAAGGGTCCATTGCATTAACTGGACATTCTTTAACATTTCAACGACCTACAACATGCATTGTAATTATGAAACAGGCTAATTTCATGTCTCAGAACAACGATTTCTGCGTAAAGAAGGTTTAACACCCACCAATCCAGACAGATCTCTGCCCACACACCACCCAAGGACAGTAACTATATTCCCAATGTGTAGCCCAAACCGAAAAGCCATTTGGAACAGATCTGCCTTCTGCCACGCCTAGAGATTGCCCAAACACAGAATTTTCATCCGTGAGTGTGTAATCTCACCACTCACATGTAAGCCTCCATCAGTGTCATTTACTATCGCTTGAACAATCTGTATGAATATGGTTTGTGAACTCACACTTTCATGATGCAAAGTTTCTTCCCCTGACCCAACCTCAAAGATAGAAAACAAAAATCAGCTCGTATCTCTTTCTTTGAAACTGCCTTATTTAAAGCAACAGATTATTGTGAGACAAGTTCTCAAGGCAGATTATACTTTTTTCTCCATGAAGAAACAGTATTAACCATCTAGACCAATATCCAGAGTCTTACATGTCAAACATACAATTCTCAGCTGCATAAGGTTTCCAATCAAATGCAGCTTCAGCACCTCAGAATAGCAGCTTTGCAGGTGATGCAACAATAAAGAGCTACTCAAGCTATGTTTAAAATATCTACTTCTAGAATCTGATGCATTTTATTTGTGAACTGATAGACACTTCTTTTGTTTCCCTATCGGAACAATATTTTGTCTGAGGACTCATTCCGTGAATACAAAACATAGAGAAAAGAATATATAGCTATTAAATGTATTATTGTTATAACCCAATCTGTTACCATTTGTCATTCAACCTTAAGTGAAAAGCAAAGTCTAAGGAAATCAGTAAAACAACACAAGGAATGAAAAAAAAAAAAATCTTCTCTATTGTAGCATAAGTTCTTACTGCAAAATAATATTGTAATATTCAGCAAAAATTGTTTGTAAACCTAAGAAATCACTCCAGCAAGAAACTACTGCGCACAAAGCCAATATTTTTATCACTATATCATTTTACTAATTTCGAAGTAATCATATAAACTAACCACTGGCTTGCCATAGTACTGCCTTTTGAAATGTGACACCCTGTAGCATGAAAAAAAGTTGCATGGAAATTTTCACATTTAAGAAGAGCTCTGCTATAAAAAGCTTGTGGTTAACATCATGCACTATTATATCACACACCCAGCGCTCTCACCTCTGCAGGGAGGTGCAGCGTGTGCTAACTGAAGAGGATGTACAGGTCTTCTGATGTAGGAAAGCACAGATGGATATCACAGCAAATCTCCTCCACCTCCAGGAAATTACTGTAATACCAGGCTTTACCGAGACTGGAAAGTAAGGAAGTTTCTCAAAGCTCTCCAGCCACTCGCTTCGGCAACGAAGAAAGCACCTGAAATTTCTAGCATTCTGGACCACAATTTGGCAAAGCTTAACCTTTGGCACCACCAAACATAAAATTCCACTCACAGGCTGCACTTATGCACAAACTGGCACGAAAACAACCTCTTGAGCTTATTGAGCAAATACTGTTGAGAGAAATTGCTGAAAATCTGCTCCAACTGTCATGCTGGGACTTTTTTACTACCTAGTGCATAAGTTGGGGACAAAGCAATTTTTAAAGGATTTAAAGTTCTATTGGTAAAAAACCTCCATGCAATAAAGCATTGAATGAGAAAGCTGCTTTAATAACAAAACAAAAACACTCACCCCCCCACAGTATGAGGGTGTTACAAGTAACTGGGAAGATATAAATATCGTGGCTATCTTTTCATAATCAAGATGTTATGAAAGAATTCCAGTCTGTGTGTTTACCCCATATATCAACTTGTGTCTGACTGGCCACGAGCTCATTACTCAGACAACTTCTCTCTGCTCCCAGTGCTAAACTGCACGTAGAGTTTAAGGTGGCTGAGAGAGGACGGCTGGAGCCACCAGAAAGTCCAGGGATATATTAGAGGGACTCTGAAAGGCAAAAAAAAGGGAAGCAAGCAAACTGCAAAGTGACATAATATTAAAACTCGTGGTGAACGTTAGAGATAACCAAAATGGCTGCACTGGTGTGAGATCAGAGGCCCACCTACCTCATACTCTAGCTACAGCAGCAGACAACAGATGTTTGAGGAAGACTACAAAAAAAAGCGTACGCATCTAGTGAAAGTTCTTCAGAATGTTCTGCTCTAATAACTTCCAAAAACTTTCAGCTTAGGGACTTCCTAAGGCAGAAGTTGTGTCTTCGCAGTTAACTGTCCTTGGTAGACTTTTCTTCCAGGAACTTATGTGTCTGCTTTTTGACCATTTCTACATTTACAGCATCCACAACATCCTGCAGCATCCACAGTGCTCTATGGACTAATTACATGCATGTGAGAAACCACTTCCTTCTATTTGTTTTGTTCCATCATCTAGTGGTTACATTGCTGCCTCCATCTTCTTGCTTTTAAAAGGCAGTGAACAGTCATCCTGCTCGATGCACTTCCTAGTACAGACCTTTATCACATCCTCTCCCAGCCACTGCTTTTTCAAGGTGAAGAGCCCTAGTCATCTCAGTCACTTCTCATAGGGAAGCTGCTCCATACCTCTCCTTGTCACTCTTCTCTGATATTTTTCCACTTCTGCTATGTATTTTTGATTTGAGGGACTGAAATTCCAACCTAAAAATGCACCATGAATTTCTACAGTGACATCATGTTTCTGACTTCATTTCTAGTAAGTCTTACCATTCTATATGTTTTTCTGATCATTAGATGAAAACTAAGCTGACGCATTAATGAAGCTACCAGAACACTAAAACCACATTCCTGGATAGTAACAATCCAGAGTCCATCTTATATCTGCACTTTGCATTTACCTACAATTTCCAAGTAAGAGAGGCCAAATCCTTCCTGTTGCCCCAGTTCTAGAGCACTTGATAAGAGGATGAACATGTTCCCCTGTCCACAGTATTGTGAGGACCACAGTTGGCCAGTGAAGAGGAAGGAAACCTGCATAGTATTCTGTTGTACAGAAGGTGTCCAGTTCTTTATTTCCTTCCTAGGTACGACAACACAATGGAGATTTGAGGCTACAGGTTACACCAACAACTCTTCTGCTTCTGGTTAAAAGGTAAGGAGCGTGGCCACTCTGCCACCGTTACACAGCATCACCATTCCTGAGGTATCAGGTGAAGTTGCTTCTCAGGCCAGAAGAGCTCTGTGATATCCACCAAAGCAGCTGAGGGCCATGTGTTACAGGGAAGAACTTGAGGTAAGAATTTCTGAGAGAAGTCAAGAGTACTTGGAGAGTCAGGGTACTTGGTTGGTTGGTTCAAGTTTGGACGATTACTGGAGAAACTTTAACAAACAAATTCCATTTTAAAACACATTGTTCAACCTTCTGTAGAGATTATCAAGAGCACGAGCCTTTTCCCCCATAGAGATTTGGCATTTGTTATTGGGAAGGACTCTTTACAAGTCTGTACTTGCATACATGCTCACAAGTGTCTTCACATGCACCGTGGCAAGAACAAATACCTATCCCTGAGCAAACTCCAGTATTCAGAGAGACAGCTCAATATATGCATATGCCTGACTTTATTTTTTTATTATTAAACCTAATATTAAAAAAACAAGCAACACAACTACAAAACAACCAAAAACTCCCATCAGACTTGTTCTTGTACTCCTCTCCGTGTTCTGGTACTTCTCTCTGGGCATTTCCTTTTGTGTCTTGGACAGGGAGAGTAGCTGACAGACGCAGTAGTTCTGGGTTCTCTGGTAACACAAAGCGGATCACAAAAGGTAGTGACAGCTTGCTCAGTGCAAAGCAGAAGGCTCCCTCTGAGCTGGTCAAACCCTGCTTCAGCAAGGTGGACAGCACAGAATCGCAGAATCATAGAATCATTAAGGTTGGAAAAGACCTCTAAGATCATCAAGTCCAACCGTCAACCCAACACCACCATGCCTGCTAAACCATGTCCCAAAGTGCCACATCTACATGCCTTTTGAACACCTCCAGGGATGGGGACTCCATTGCTTCCCTGGGTAGCCTGTTCCAATGCCTGCACACTCTTTCATTAAGAAATTTTTCCTAATATCCAATCTAAATCTGCACTGGTGCAACTTGAGGCCATTGCCTCTTGTCCTGTTGCTAGTCACCTGGGAGAAGAGACCAACACGTACCTCACTACAAACTCTTTTCAGGTAGCTGTAGAGAGCAATAAGGTCCCCCCTCAGCCTCCTCTTCTCCAGACTAAACAGCCCCAGCTCCCTCAATTGTTCCTTGTAAGACTTGTTCTCTAGACCCTCAGCCTGGAGATCTCAATGAACAGCGCCAAGCAAAGGGAAGCAGCTGGACCCCTGGCTCGGAGAGCTGCCGTCCAGAGCTCCAGAGATCCTTAGGCAGGTTTCAGAGCAAGATTACCTGCTCTGTGGTCCATTTCAGCTTTACAGAGCTGAGGAAAATCATTTTGTTCACTGCATTTGGCGCTATCATTGATAAATGTGTAACAAACATAAAGGTGGTGTGGATAAGCCATGTACCATAGAAATCTGTTTTAGGCAAAGACCTGCCTTCGGTAATCCACCCACCACAGTCATCAGTGAAAAGACAGCCATGCTAGCCACCCAAGTAGGAGGTTTTTCAGTGAAAATCCCGGTGTAGACACAGCACGAGTGAAAATTTCAGCCTGTCAAGGAAATACTGCTCTTCTGTGATAAACAAAACACTGACTTCTTCTCAGGGTGGAAAACAGCCCTCAATAGTGTATGTACCACTCACAAGATTTACTTTCCGAGCTTCATTTTGCTTCTATTTTATAGTACATATCTTCTCCATTAAATCGCTACAGATCGATTCTATGGCATTGCTCTCTCACAGTCAAAACAAGGAAAAACACTTTGAGAAACAACATTTAAATTCAACATTCTCCTTAATGTTGTCTTTTTTTTCATTTTTGAATCAAGACCAATCTTCATATTCCTGCGTTATGTTAAAGATATAGTTGTACAGAACAAACAAAAACTTCTAATATTGAAATCTTATACTGATGGTCTCCAGGTCATTGCTTAACTTTGTTGTTTCATTTCACTGAACATTTGCAATGACAATTAGCCACCAGATCACGTCTGGGAAAATTTTTATACTGTATCACACTATTCTCATGTCAGAATTTCTTTTTCAGATTCATCTAACAGGGCTGGAGACTCAGCAGAGCAGACTTCATGATGCAATGTGATGGATGAACCTCTAGATTGCTTTTTGAGACTCCATTAGCCTTCAGAGGCTGCACAGCTTCAGCATGTTCTAGGTTTACTTTTTCATTTCAAGGAATATTTATTTCTAGAAGGAAACAGTCTTTTCTGCTTCAGATAGAAGAAAATTACAGAGGTATGGGGGAAGAGATGAAAGCCCTTACTATTAAAAAAAAATACACACAGTTCTGCTTCTGTATTTCTTTAAAATACTTCAAAACCTACCAACCCAATAAGCCAAGATTTACTTAGCGCAATTCTCTGTGTTGCACAGTCACACAAATACAGCTCCTTGAAACTAATTGTAAGCCAAGTTGAAAGACGGGGGAAAACACCAGACAAATCATTACAGAAATAAAATCTAAGAACAACTTCTTCAGAACAAGAATGAGATTTGTATTTTCCTAGAGGACCTAAAAAACCACATTGCATCCTGACTCATTGCTTGAAGCACCATCATAGACATAGCAGAACTCCTACAAGCCTAATACAAACACAAAACAGGGGGCCATCAATAACCTTTAAAAACTGGGAAAAGTCCTGACCTTACTGAGGTTGTGACCTATGGTCACGCATGAAGGGCCAGTTCTTGGACAAACCACTTTAGCTAAAGAGCTCTGCAGAAGCAACACACTTCCAAGGGAAAGGAGCATTGCGGAGTACGGGTATCTCTCACTTCTTGCACCCAGTGCTCCCCTGCCAAAAACAGCAGAAACAAAGCCTTTGAAGTTGTTGGAAAACACCTGTGCAAACATACAGATTTTGGAGAAAACCAGCAAGAGACAGAAGGGAGAAGGTGTGCCATCATGGAAATCTTGGCCTTGGCAAAGCAAAAAACCCTGAAGTTTAAAGTGAGAATGACATTCCAAGAACAACAGAGAAATTAGCCAGTACAGAGAAACATTTACACAACAAAGGGTGAAACAAATGCCCTACACACACATTTCCCAAGCAAACAACTGTAAGCTAATCAGGGGCTTAAATATGTCCCGTATTGTTTAACAAAGGATGACATCTCTATTCTCACGTCTAGAAGCTCAACACCAGGTTTCAGAAGCAGGGACTTTGCAGCCAAATCTAAAAACCTGAGAAACATGAACCTAAAGAATTGCTGACTGACTCCTTACGAAGGAATCATCACGCATTTTGGTTTTCTTCTCTGTACTTCTCACTCTATATGTACCTTCACTAAAATAACAGCAAATACAATATCCCTGTACAATATGCCAGGCTTTACACTACGTACACAGGATCAAACTGGCCTGTTTTTGGGTCGAGTCACAGAATCACAGAATGCTTTGGGTTGGAAGGGACCTTTAAAGACCGTCTCATCCAACCCCCTGCAGTTAGCAGGGACATCTTCAACCCGATCAGGTTGCTCAGAGCCCCACCCAGCCCGATATGGAATGTTTCCAGGGATGGGGCATGGTTCCCCATGAGAGGTATGGAGCAGAAATAAGGCTCTCGGTGCTCTCAGTCAGCCTCGGGGCTCAGCCAGGCAGCATTCGGGGGGACCACCTGTGGGCCAATATCCACCAGCTCCAGCTCAGACATCGCAGAGGCAGCTGTGGGAGATCATGGCACAGATGGGCAGGAATGGGGCGGGGAGGTGGTGGGACAGAACACCCCATATCTGCGAGTGATTTGAGCTCCTCATCCACATCTGAGTGAAAGCACCTCCACGGAGCTGTGCAGAGCAACGGGTCTGGCCCGCAAACGGTGAGGTGGCTACATAAATCCAGAGGTGGATGCCATCTGGCAGGTTACATGCTCTTCTCCTGGCCACACTCCAGCCTGGTGTCTCCAACCCTCCTGAACCAGGCAGAACGCACTCTTCATGCCCCAGTCGCCACCGGACAGCCACGTGTACGGACAGGCCATCCTGCAAAGCTGTTCGCTACGCCGGCTGGCACGATCTAGCCGCATGGACCAGGAGCTGCTGCCTCGTATCACACAGAGCAAGGGAAGCACAGGGGGAAGAGTCACGTGCTACCACAGGGAAAACCAGGAGAACAAAGTCTTTGACAAAACGATCAGACTGGAGCAAAACTACCTGCCTTTCCTCCTGACTACTCCCACTGCAACTGAAGTAAGGCGTTAAGAAACAGTCTTCTAACTCCAACAGAAATATGTTTGTGCCAGCTGATACTCCTCCCCTACATAAGCTGAAATTCTTAATTTTTTCCCACTCTGGTGGCAAGACCATCCCTGCTTGCTTGTTTACTTCTTTTATTTTTTATTTACAAGGGTGTGCTCTTCTTGTTCAGCCAGGCCACGGGCCAGCTTCTCTCAGTCTCCTTTCCCAAGGAGCACACCCCGGTTTGCAGCTGCCCTGCCAGCCCCTTCCTGCACTGCTCCTCCTGGTACTGGCCCTCTGCAAGGGAGGAGGGAGCTTCACACTCCTACTCATGTGCAGTTCAGGATGGACCTAAATAAAAATCATTCTCGTGCTCAACTGCATCACTAAACAGGACACGGAAAAAACATATATAAATGCAGTAATACCAGTGCACTCTTGCTTGGAGTTGTGCAAGTAAATATATTTAGGATATTGTATTTTAACGCGCATTTATACACCTGTTTTTAAAGCCAAGTTACTTATGTTCTGTATATTCCTCTTTATCAGTTGCTTAAAAACAACAACAACAACAACAAAAAAAAGCAGTCGCATACCTGAAACCAGGACATAGCTGCCTCGTACAAATACTGTTCGAAGAAGAATCTTTGGGCTGATTTTCTGCATGTAAATGTGCTCAGCTGAAAAAATGTCCAGGGCACCATTCCCGGACTATGATACAGGAAAAAAGAGGAGTTCCCTGGCTTAGTTAACATCAGAGGGAAGACACAAGGGACTCATCAAGGGAAAAGAGGCCATTCTGTGACTCTAGTATGTGCGTGCACATGCACACAAAAGTGCATGCACGCGCGTGTGCGCTCCCTTCCCTGCCTTGCCCCTGCCCCCGTGGGGCGAGTGAGCTGGCGTAACATCCCCTCAAGGGAACAGCTCTTGAAAGATCTGATACGGCGTTTTCACGTTCAACTGACTGCATGCAACATTCCTTTCAAAAAACACATTATCTGTTTGCTTGCTTGAAGCGTCACAAAGATAATATTCACGTCTGTGACCCTGACTGTCTCTGGTCAAGAGGCAGAGAGATTGTGCAGACCGTGTTGCTTTCCAGCATCCCCGGGACGCCCGCCAGAGAACAGCACTGCCGTCTCGGAGCAGAGGGTCAGACCCCTCGGCCTTTGATTAACGCTGTCCGCAGTCCCTCTGGCTAACTGCGGAGAAGGTGAATGGCACGCACGGAGACTTGCCTTCCACAGCCGTACACCTGTGACACTGATGTGCGCAGCAAAACCACCCACGTTCTAAATCTGGGGAGAGAATATTATTTTTTTTCTTTGGAGAGCCTTACCCCCAGATCACTTGTCTTTCCACTTCTTCTTTATCATTGTTGTCCTCCAAATTCCTACACCACCACTCTCTTTAAGTATCTGCCAAAACATTCATATCTGTTTTCTACATTGCGATTACATGTACATGTGGGCTGAAAATCTTCTACAGAATCTTCTGTAAACACAGCTTCATCATTCAGATATTGTTTGGGCTACCAGCTACGCAGAGCCTAACAGCATTACAGAATCTCATGTCAAAGCCTGATTCAACTACAGGAGCGCTAACTGTAAAGTGAATCTAACCTACCGCCCTTCCCATAAAAACTTGCCTAAAAGCATTTTAAAAGAAATGTTGCCAAGTGCAGAAATGCAATCTCTGCCCTTGGAAGTCCTTGAACTAAAGTTTGCTGAAGGCTGGCAGGTTAATCCAGCGAAGAATCCGTCTGTGTTTGCCCAGTCCTCCTATTCGCCCACCAACGCGCAGTCCCAGCGATAGGGCACCCAGATAGGCAGAACTACTGTCTCGTCTGATAGGGCTGGTCTGTTCATCACACCCACCACATTTTGCCTCCACACCAATAACAGCACAGCCGGACGGAAAAGCAGATTGTGAAAAGCAGCGAAGCATTATGTGTATTTTTAGTATGTCTCAAGCTCATCCCGTCATGACAGTGTTCAGCATAAAACTTTCTGCTGCTACAGACCATGATCGCAACCAATCACGTGATGACAGTAATAAACGTGTGTTTGCATGGCTACGTGTATGAGTATACAAACCCCTAACTTCATAAACTCATCACAGAACGCATGAAAGATTTTACCTTCTTTTATCCTAAGCTTGTTCTGGGACTGCCATTTTTATTTAACTCTACTCTGTAAAGGCTAAAAAATAAAATTTTTGAAAAAAATCAAGACCCTAATAAACCCAAGAGCGTCTGCCCAACAGAAAGCACCAAAATACGTACCACCCACAACAGCTCTCCGTCAGTGTAAACCTCCTAACCCAGACGCTCCCCCTTTCACTTTGGAGGCTAGGTGGCCTTCACAGGGCACCCTGAATGCCTAGCTGTGTCTGATCAGGAGAGCACAACTTAGTTTGGAAAGCCTCTTGAAGTCATCCACAGAGCTTCTCTTCTGTGCTGTCAGAGGGTGTCTGGCTTAAGGACACACAATGAACACAGTTCTGGCAGCTAGGCAGTCATGTGTACAGACTTTGCCAAGCTACCTTTCTCAGGCTCTTAAATCATCAAAAACCAGGCCTAACAGCCATCAGACAATTTTTAAAAAGTCGTAAAATTATGTTCCATTATAAAATCTGTGCTTATGTGCAAGGTTGGCTTACTCCTATTTAGATACAACAGCTGCATAGAGATTGCTGTTAGTAAAATTGTAATGGTAACAAGATCCACATGAAGGGCAAAAATAGTTGCAACTTCTTGAGGAGGCATAGACAAGAAGAAAGGCTATGCTAGACCAGAAAACATAGCAAAAGAATATTGAAAATTAGTAATTCATGCAGTAGAACAAATGGCTGGTAAAATTTTAAGCAAACATTTTGCCTCTGTGCTCACTTGTGTCATCTTCTCTGAGGCTGAGCCTTTACCACGCTTCCATTGCACCTGGGCTTGGACTGTATCAAGTGTGTTGTGCTTTCTAAAAGGGTAATGGCATCTTTTGGTACCATAACAGATTCAGACATACAGAGAACACTGCAGGTGAGAATATTTAAAAAAAAAAACAACCCAAGACTATCTAAACAGAGACTTAGTACTGAATGCTGCTGCCTGTTCTTGTTTTGTTCTTTCTTTTTCTCTTTCTTCCCAGAAAGACTCTTGCCAGCTGTTTTCCTGTCTCTCAGTATGCCAGCAAGGAGTGAATATCGCCTCATGGTGCCGGATCTCAAAGGCAGAGCCATGGTTACCAGTGTTAGGATGAAGTGCCAGCTGAACAGGCGCAGCCACAAAACCAGACTCTGCAGTTGAGCGCTCGTGGTCGCACTTGGGATCCCTCCGAGCACTGAAATCTTCACACTCTTCCCCTCTGAGCCAGGGAAAGGGATGGTGCTTCCAGAAAGAACAGAACACAGAGTCACCCTTGGATGACAAAAAGGGTTTCGACACTGAGACCTAGGAGCACTGACCGGCTCCCCAGTCAAAGGACGTAATTCAGCTCTGTTCTGATACGTGCCCAGGGAACCTGTGCACGGGAAATGCAGATCAGACTGAGACCTGCAGGACAAGGACCGCAGGTATGTGCAGCCATGGTATTTCATGCTCAATATGGAAAATACTCCAGAGGCCAGCGCATTCTTCAAATAGTTTTTTGAAATAATTATTACCGTTTACATCAGTGTAATTTACAATAAGCAAATATATAAAATAAATAAATTCCCTTGTTATGTCCTTTAACCTCATGTATTTACCTTGAAAATCAATTCAGTTAGTTTTAATTTCAGTGCTCCTTGCTGCCAGATTAGGGCTGCTACAGGGCACACATTATTTGACAAAAGCAATTCTATCTACTGGCGTATACAGATGTGTTTGGTTTATGCCACGGAAATATCTCTATGCTTTCCACAGAAACTGGACATAAAAGTTACATGAGGAAAAAACAGTACCTGTGGATGCCCTCCTCTCAAACTGTAAACACAGCAAGAGACTTCTAATGTTTGTTTGAAAACACTTGCCCCAAGTGCTAATCCTGATGGAAAAAAGGAAGTAATTTTGCTTACTCTGTGCCTTCAGGTGGCTCATTAAAACACCTCCTATAAAAGAAGAGGATATGAGTCTCTCCTGAGAACTTTATGCTTAGGGTAACCATCTTTGGGAAAGGGGCCTGGCAGCAAAAGAGTGTAAACTCAATTTCTCGTTTTAATTTTGAATTTAATTTGTCAGCAAAACCAAAGTTCATAAAGAAGGCAAATTTTGACAAATTGCAACTGCCATGAGCTCTGTTAAGAGCAGGATGTAACATGAATGTAATTCTTGAAGAGAACAAATTATAATCATTGCATCCAAACAAAAAATGCTTACGTTAATAAGTTTATTCTATAGTTTGCCAACTCTTTAGGCTGGGTGCTAAGGAGAATTTGCTTATGGGAATCTCACTTCTCACATTTACACGATAAAGTGATCTGCAGCACATCTACTACATGTCAGCAGTACAAGATGGCAGTTGTCTTATCGGGTTTTTTGGATTACGATTTGCCCTTTCTTTCTCTATAGCTATAATACCTTAATTCTGGGCGCAGCTGTAAACAGAAAGAGGTAATATAAACAAAGCATCCTTCTTTCCAAATACAACCTTACAAGCCTTCCTCACACAAGTAATTTGAGCCAAGAAAGAAAATCGTTGCATATAAAAAATAGTCACTTATTTGTGTATCTAAAATAAAATATAGCACATGTACTAGGTATATGGTAAGAATGTTTGCTGCTCACTTCAGCTACAGTATACTCATAAAATTAAAGCTTTAAAACGTACTATGTCACATGGATGGGTAGAGCGGCACAGTCTGGAGGGAAATCTAAAGCATTACATTAGACATTAAGATATCAGTAAATAGCTGGAGACATTCCAAGCCTAAAACATTTATCAGACATTTAAGACTGGGATTTGTCTAGCTAACCTTACGAACTGGTCCCCTGGCCTCTCTTTACAGTCGACGAGCAGAAACAAACAACTTCAGAATGAGGTTCATTTGCTGTCCTTAAGAGGAGAGGAGATGCGCTCCAGAAACGCCAGTTTCCTTCCCGCTGTGTCCTACCAAAGGATTAGGGGCCCACACTTGCACAGCCGTACCACAGGTGCCTGGAGTTGTACGCTGCCCACCGCGCTCCTCGGGCAGGGCCAGCGCAGCGGCGATCTGCAACCCGGCAACCCCCCTGCCAAAGCACCAGAGAGCAGTTCTGCAGAGGTGAGCTCTGCAGAGGTTCTCACAGCATCAGCTGCTTTCAGCATTGCAAGCTCCATCATCACATCGCAGGGAGCTTCAGTGGGTTGTGAAAAATCGTAATGAGACCTTACTACAGACTGCTCCCTGCTTCCTGTAATTACACTGCCCAAGAGGGAGATCTTCTCACATCTCTGTCTCCTTGATGCTGGGAAGAGGGAGGTCTTCACATCCACCTACTTTTGTGGATAGAGAGATACAGCTAAGAGAAGAGATACCCATCTCTATTTCTGCTACTTTCTACTTTTCAACCATGAGAACAATGTAGTAGAATTGCACGAAAACTGAACTAAATGGGAGAGAAACCACGTAGGCTTTTTCGTGTCCCTGAAAGCAAATCCGATTGTCTCACACCAAGGAAAACACCCACTGCGAAACACGCATGGTATCACTCAGCAGAATTACACTCCACATTCTCCTATGTATCTCCGAACTGTGGGAGCTAAACTGACCAACGGTTGCACCAACGGGAACAACGTTCGTGTTCAGCACAGCCCTGTGCAGAAAAGGCGCAAGTGACTCTGAAGAAGTGAACAGCACAGCAGATACAGCGAGGTTATAGTCGTGACCATACAGCCAAGAACTCAAATACACCCACGAGCACACAGTGTTCTGTAACCAGCCCGTTCTCTTCCAGACCGAGCCGCAGCGGCTGCACAGGAGACCCACCCCGCACAGCTGTTCTGCACCGGGTACCACCGGGACTTCACCAGCCCTGTCGCAGAGCTCTAACCCTCTCTGTGCAAAGCCAGCCAGGTTAGCACAAACTGCCTTAAACCTTTAGTTCCCACTCCGCTCCCGGATTTCACGCTAACATACACGAAGGACTTTCAGGCACTGGTCTCCTCTGCCTGCTGCCATGGGGCAATGATGTCCACCACAACGGTGCAGGCAGTGGCGAGTGATGATCCGCACCACGGGCAGGCTCGCCGCAGCTGAAACCGGTCGCCTCGCTTCCCTTCTGCCATTTGCCTCTCTGCTACTCCAGGATATGCCTGGTCCTGCTGAGCCAAGGTAATGCAGAAAAACAACAAAAACTTGTACTCTACCCTCCTCCCCAACCGTTTTTTTTTAATTCTCTGATTAGTTTTCCACCGGTTTAGCATTATGAATCACAAGCACTCAAGCCTTGCAAGAGGATGCAACATTGCAAACATCTACAATGGCTAAACTTTACCCTGTATCAATACTTTATATAAGTCACGGAGACGTAAATTACCCTGGAAAGGGACAAAAAAGATTCTTCTGCATTTGTTCAGGATGAGCAGTTCATTTGTCAACTTTTTTCACTGTCAATCCACATTAGAGTGGTAACTGTACATGCAGCTTGCAGCATGCTTTCTGGTCACTTCAAGCAGACGTGACTCCTGTCGTGCTCCTGGGCTACGGCTTATCATCTGGTTTTTTTCTGCTTAATGCAGTCATTTCTTTGAGAGGACAGAACAGAGTGAATGGGGGATAAACCAGAGAAATAAACAGGAGCCAAAATCCCTCACTGTCTACAACAAAACCACGTCACTAGCAACCACAAAGGATATTAAAATCAACAGATGAAGGTCAGATAAAACACAAGATAAGGTAGTGCATGCATTAATATCTCAAAGATGCTATTACAAGGTTAATCAGCTATGCTGGCAAGATTTAGGTTTGAGTTATTCAGTGCTTAAGAAACAAAAGTAAAATAACTTATTTTTACTGTATAAACAAAATTTCAATGAGCCATGAAATTACTACTTCACAGAACAAAATGAATATAATGCAATAAAATCCAAGTCTTAGAGGCATAGGTATCCCTGGGAATTTTTATACTAGTATGGCTACACTCAATAAAGGTAAGGGCACTTTGCTTTAATTCAGCCCCAGGTTCCACCAATGTGCTGCCCTTTTTACAACCACGGGAAGTCAAACAGAGAGGCTGCATCAGAGTTTAGCTGCTCCAATGCACAAAAGAAACTCAAATTTTTAACACAGATAAGCCCCGGGCCAGCTGATGGCAAACAGAAGAGTGCTTGGTTTACTACATTTTTGCCCTCCTCTAGTTACCTAGAACAGGATCCTTCCTTGTCGGCTTTCAGGAATGCTACCGAATACTTTACTTCTTTGTCTGACAAAAAATCAGAAGTTCAAGATTTACATTATGACTGTTTCTGCAATTTCCCTTCATTTTTGATCCTACTATATTTGTATGACTGAAACTTAAAGCCGTGAAGCAAGTAACAGCTGCCTGTTTCACCTAGGAGTTGGCTCCAGATTGTCACTGACTGTTCAACACAAGGGTGGCCAGTTCTTGAACTGAGGGGGAATTATTTAGGTTCATGCCGTTACAACAGAACAAAGAAGAAAAGCAGTTGGCAGTATTTGCTTAGACAATCTTATTCTTGAAATTGCAGCTTTCACAGAAATAAATGTTGAGAAAGATACGCAGGCACAAACCAAAACACAGTGCTTTTCCTCCGGCCTGCCTGCGCTCTTGGCAGCGTTCGCTCCTGAGCCCGCTCAGCTTAGCGAGGAGGTAAGTCACAAGGACAGGGCTGAGGCTAAGTCTTCAGCTGGACACATCACAGGGAAAGTTACCACGAGTGCAATACAAGTCATATTTCAGTAATTAAGGGCCCAGTATACAGCTTAAGGAGAATTTTAGCTCCACCTTTATCAAATGATTACCTCTGCTACGTATTATTCACACAGCGAGAGTCTTCATCGCCCAGACACTCTGCCAACTCTTTCCTCCCCATGTCCAACCAACCACACAAATCTAAAATGCCTATTTTCAACAAAAATCTACTGAAACGCACACTGGAGATATTCATTGCCAAACGTTAAGCATAAAGTTTCACATTTCACTAATTATACATTTATATGGCTCCATGAGCCTGTTCGTATTGGTGTGTCTTGGCGATATCAATCCCTCCCTTCCCAGCCCTCAGGAGAAACGCCTTCGTCAGTTCATCGCTTTGGTGATTGTTTGTAGACGTGTGTGGGTGTATCGGCCTCTATCAGACAAAGAAAGCACATAAGGAAATTGAGGTAAAGCTAAACTGAAATAAAGACCTTCACATTTAGGATTGAAAACACTTATCAGTTCCTACACTTTCACTTAACTCACCGTAATAAGACACGCTGCAGTGCAGCTTAGGAACTGCATTTCCAAAGTGCAAATCTTGCATTGCAGCCACTCACTTTGCAACAATGTGTTAAGAAGGTAATGGACAATTTAACTCCAAAAACTGGTATCTCATGCTATTAAACAATATTTTTTTCCCCTCACCAGTGTTACTGCTCCACTGTAGCTGATATGCCACAGAAAATCAGGGAACAAGAGGCTGCTTTAAGCTAGTCCTGCAGATTTTACGAGGACAATCATACTTAATGTAGATTCAAAACAGAAAGGAGAAGATCACTGACTTCTCTGAACCTCTGCTAAACAGGTAGATCTGCTGAACCAACTGAACTAAGCACTTAGCTTCACTCCCCAGGACAAGAAAGCTGCTGGCATGACTGGAAACCCAGCATAGGTAGCTCTGTGTCTGAGAGGGTAGGATGTCTCCCCTACTGAAAAAGGCATTTTACAAAATTAAAACTGTTAATGTATCAACGTCTAAAGATGCAGGTGGTAAGCCAGCTGAAAGCAATACTTAATTCTTTAATAGTATCTTTCCCTTGAAGCTTTTAGAGTATTGCACAAAAATGAAAATGCTTACACAACAGTTCTAATAAACAGGTGTCTTATAACTCCTGATTTAATTAAAGTATTTCTTCCTCTATCTCATGAAATGAGAAAGGAAGGTAGAGAGGATAGTAACTTGTCTAAAGCAACACAGAAAAGGAAGCTCTGCCTTCACAATACCCTCACCTTGCGGTCCACCCCCCACCCCTCATTTAGGCTGACGTGTCTGTGGGTTGTGCTGCAAACCAAAGTAAACAAAAACCCCTGCCTTCAAAAAAAGAAAGAAAAAAAAGACAATCTTATAGCTGGAGCAGTGCCCTTGGTTAGATCCAGGTCATGGCAGAGCTCCGTCATCGTTACGCTGGCAGAAGCGAGGTGTGCCGTAGTGCCGGAGCAGGAACAAGCAGAACCAGGCGGAGAAGGCTGGAATAGCTGAGGCAAGGGTGTACCATGGGCCTCGGGTATCGGAGTGCCTGGCTCCCACTGAAATCCTCTAATGTATCATCCTCTGCCTCATACTGTTTCCTATGGCCTTAAAAAACCCCACACCAATGAACACATTCAAAAGCCAACTTCCAAAGGAAACTTGTTCTGCAACGCTTACACTAATTGCGACTTGTTCCTTTGCAATTGTGGTAGACAGCCAGCAACTGCCCTTGTGTGCGATAGCTGCTTCCATCGTTGCGCTTCTAATGTAACCTAGATCCTGTCAAAACTGAAGTGCCAAATGGTCCCCATCCCAAGCCAGCAAAAGTCAAGGAAGTAAGGTAGCACAAACACTAAAACTGCAACCTAAACACTTTTCTCAAACTGTTCTGCCTAATCTCATGTCAGCGTAAGTCATTCATAATTTATCCACAGTCAATTTCAGTCTTCTCACAGCAAGGATTTACACTCTCTTCTTTAAAATAGAGCTCGTTATAAGGGAGCTCATCATTACACCCAAGGCAGTGCTCCGAATCTCTCAGAAACTCCTTTCAAGTGTCCTGTGGCCGACAGAGAAGCTGTAGATACTTGGTTCCATGGTAAAAAGTGAGTGATCATGGCAAGAGCTCGACAGTCTCTTAGCAGATCATGCTCAGGGTCTTTGGTTTAAAAAAAAAAATAATAATAAAAAAAAGACAACAGAAACCTTTGACACAGAACTGGCAGAATTTCTGATACCAGTGTTTTGACACCAGCCTGGCAGAGACACATAAGCAAAGCCCTGCTGTTTGCTGTCGTCGTCACAGACAGCTTCCTGCAGGCAGCCAGCTCAGAATTTGCCAGCTACAGACCTGCGAGGTATGATAAAAATAAACAGTCCCAATCACATTATGGACCATAGACAACAAAGCCAGAGAAAGAAACAAGAAAAATTATGCACATCAAATCACAAAAGAATAAAGTAGGTGAAACATTCTACCGCTAATGTGTTACAAAAGTGTAAGGGGATGGTGCTGTCCAGAGAAATGCTTCTCGACTCCTCTTCCATATGAGAGGCAGGAAAAAAATCACAAGAAATCTAGAAATCAAGATGCTAAGTTTGAAATAGTAAAATATTATAAAATTGAAACTGACAGGACTTGCACAGAAATGGTCCTGCTCATCGAGACGCTCCTTTAGATCACCTACAGAATAGACTGCACACAGATGCACACAGTATGTTACCTCAATGTCTAACAGAATCTCACTTACTCTGTTGTTTTAAACAGTTTTTTACTTTAATTTGTCAAACCAAAAAACCCCAAATGCAAGGAGGCCAACTGAGCCTACAGGCAGGAAGTCACTTTTTTTTTTTTATGATAGTTCTTTACCCAGAATTTCCACTAGTACAGCTCTGCTAATGGTAGAGGTAGAAGCCAAATGAGTGCTAGGGCTTTTAAACATTAATTTTTTGAATAAAAGCTGAATCCTCTCCTTACCTTTGCTAATGTAAAGAGAGCTGAACCACCAATTAATGGTAAATGCCAAGTTCTCCAAGTGGAGACAAAACCTCCTTTCATTATGGGAAGTCAGAAATGGTTGGAAATTAGTGTGGATTGACAAGGTGTATTATCTGGATGGCAAGGAGATCAAAGTAGGTGAAGTTCTTCAGATCAACTAAAACCCGTGGTTTGTGGGGGATATTTGATCTTTGGCATACACATGTTTGAGTCAGCAAATTGCCTTCACTTGATTTTCAAAACACCTGTCAGAGTTTATCTGTTGAAGAATCCCCTTTTTTATTTAATGCAATGAATTAAGAAGTAATTACATTATGTTTGCACATTTATAAACGATGGGTTTCCTTTTGTTAACTGTACTGGATCCCTTAATCCATCCTTAATCTAATCAAACAAGTTGGCAATAAATAAAGCACAAAGGGATGCACCAGCCCAAGGGAGAAGTTGCAAGGAAAACAAAGCAAGCTTCAGACTACTCCTCAAACCAAGGACTGAGAGCAGGCAAAAGGCAATCAGTCAGTCAACTCCAATGCAAACAGGGGAGTAAAGGGTGCAAGACAAATACTGCTGCTTTATATTCAAAGCTGCAATAGTGTAACTCACATTGTTGTCATTAAGTCCATATATAGTGATCACATATATTTCCACTAAGTAACTATCCCACATGCAGGTATGGTCATTTATCCTTCTAAGCACTCAAAGGTTTAACACGATAATTCATGATAACACGATGACTCAAGCTCCAGTATCAGGCAGTAAGACACCTACAAAATATCTGGATTAAAAAAAAATGACTTGTTTTTTTATTTTTTTAAAGGTCTGAGAGTGTACAGTTATCATTGTAATCAATCTTACACCTCCGGTAGTGTTTGGTGTCCTTTTGGAGCAAAGTGTTCAGTAAGGGCTGAAAAAACTCCAAAATGTTTGGGTCAGGGGGAAAAAAAAAATCCCTCACTCACTAGTATGAGGGAAAAAAGACAGAACAGTGAAATCATTCAAGTAGCTTCATATTGCAAATATTGCAGTTTGGGCTACTGACAGTCCATTACACAAACCTTTCCATCAGCTTCCCAGCAGCAGGACTGACTAAATGTAAAGACGCTTTAAGCCTTGGAGAAAACATACCAGGCCAGATTTTTCTCCAGCAGCCTTCGAGGTGAAGGAACGAACCACGGCACTGCATACCTCACAAGCAACGCAGCACGCCTCCATTACAGAGTCCAAGTTTTCAAGGGAGAACAGGAGAGTGCTATGTCGCAAGAGGGATTTCTGTTCTGGAAATGAAGCGCCTGGCTTCCCAAAACCGTCAGCCAGAAGCATCAGGACTGGGCAAACCCCCACCTCTCTCTGAGCGGGCACCCTTGATGCTGCTGAGGTTGGCACGTATTAGCCCCATATTAGAGACTGCTAAAGCTGGTAAGGATTTCAGTTTCTTTTTTTCCCCTCAGCAGAAAGCTGAGGGGAAAGCAAATAAGCCCGAGCCAAAAACACATACAGCCAAAGCAGGCTTTGACAACTTTTGCCATTTCTGCGTTTTCTACTTAAAACCAAACTGAGCATATACTTCACATTTTATTTTTTCAGACAAAACTCTAAAATGCAACACTTCGTAAATCAGAAAGGTTTATCTTTACTTGGAATCGGGTCACTTATAATGGTTTAAAGCTATTTCCTCATTTTGCTGTCATCCAGCCACCAGCTTTGAACTTCTTCGTTCAAAACAAAGATGTTAAGGAAGAGAGCTCCTTTCACAGTAACGGTGAAAAATCCAGCAAGAAGAGAAATTGCTAGGCATCTGCTTGGTTGGTAGCAGGCAACTGGAACTTTAATCATACAACAGATAAGTAATCGCTTTTAAAAATTTAAATGAAAACTGAATATAAACATGGTCTCAGTGTTCTAATCCTTGATCACGCAAGATTCCCAGAAATGTGACAATGTTTTGCTTTAATGGTAACCATAAAACAAACACAAACTCCAAGACTCTTTTTTTAACTATATTTTACTATTTTGTGATTAAACCATTCCCTCTAAGTCTTGATCTTTGTGAAACACTTTTCTTTCTACTTAAACTCAGATACAGTTTCCCAAACCCAAGATAAAAATTCAGCTTTCAAACAACCAGAAACAAAATCCGTCTGTTGGAATACAACCTCCCATATCACTTATTTAAAAGTATAGGGCCACAAAGAAAAACAAGTGGTGACTGAATTCCCTTCTTCTTTACTTAATTGTTACAAAGTGGAGACATTTGTAATTTCTTCACTGAAATTTTAACACTTTGGCAGAAATCAAGTATTTTTGTGTGCAAAAGGAACACATTGCTTCTAAATCAAGAATTGGTGGTGAAAATTAATTACACTCTCCATTTTACCTAGACTCTAGTAACTAGAGTGCTGAGTCATAAATTAAACTGGTGCTCTGACCTCTAAGGAACAACTGAGATCATAATAAACACGTCTCGTATTTTCAGTTGAGTCCAAGAAAAGAAAAGCCCCACAGCTCTTTGAAAAGTCTCAGGAGACGCAGATTCTTTAAGCATGCATAAAGTCAATTAGCACTCAAAGTAACTGAAACACATGAAGAAGATAAAAGACTTAAATTACTTTATCAACTATCAACTATCAAATTTATCAAATTATTTATCATTTATACATTTAGATATATAAATATATAATCATATAAAAATATCTAATATATATAATATATATTATTTATCATTTATATTCTCATTTATTAAATTTTCACCCTTCCCTCCCTCTTACATACTCCGAATTAGAAAATAACTGATCCTGAAAATTACCACCATGCATATGGAGAACCACCAAACCCACGCAAAAAAACCTGAGAGCTCGGTAGACCAGACAGTACAATAGTTATGTGCAGCCATGCAAGACCTGGAATTTAATTTTTATTTGGGAAACTAGGGAGATTTCTTACACAGAAACAACCATTTTTGTGATGTATGTCCCCTGAAGGTATCCTTGAACATAAAAAATTTTGAGGACAGAAAAGTTAGGAACTACCTCACTTCACCAAACTTGCATATGGAAACTTGTTCCCATCGTGTGTCATACTGCTGTTTTTCTCCTCTCAGCTCCATCTTCTCCCAGCCCAAAGAACACTAACCTCTTTCTCCAGAAGCCTCTCAAACCCACTATGGACTTTCTATGATCGGAGTGCACGAACAAGTACTATCTCTATATTGAAGCTCAACATACTTGTATAAGGACCTGTGCTCATGCATGCCTTTCAACCTCTTATTTGTCAACATGAACTTGCACTTCTTTGCCTTTACCAGTCCAGTTATCAACACTGTATTTCACTATATGGACATAGTTATATCACTGTAAGTATGCTTATTATTCTAATGCAAATTATTCTTAAACAGGGTGTACTACAAGATACAGTCTTCATAAGTCTGCCGTACTACTAAACAACACACTGTGTAACAAAGTCTTCTTTTTTGGCTTGGTTGATGTTAAGCCATGTTACTACTCCACCTATGAGCAACCATGTTGTAACAGATTACAGTCAACTTCCAGTCAAAAGGATGCAAGTAATTCAGAAAAGAAGATATAAATGTTTTCTTGAAACCCTTTCTGCATCGAGAAAAACTTCTTGGTGTAGACAAAAGCACAAGGCTAGATGGTTCAGCTGAGCATATCTGAGGGCTGGTTAACCCTAAAAAGGGAAGGGAGGGCCAGGACTGCCCCCCACTTGTCTGTGAGCTGGTTCAATTTACCAAGCCAGAAAAACACTGGTGCAGAGGTGGTGAACAGAAACTGCTCCCAGAAGGGCGTGATGTGTGCTGGACACAGCACCGGCAGAATGGCAAGAGCACACGCTCCACTTCAGGGCAGCAGCCAGGGCTCTTTGCGCAGGAATGGAGTAAAATAGCACCATAAAAGAATCCAGTTTCAAAGACAAAAATGTGCCCAAGCAGATGTCACAGCACAAGATGAACATCAATGTAGCTCATTTTAGGTGCTTCCATTGTCCTTTCATCCTAGCTAACTTGTCAGCTAGACCATAAGACTTCCAGGAACACAGATTTTTAAGACGGGAATGATAATAAGTACCAAATACTTCAAGCGTTATTAGTAATAGCAAGAATAGGAGCACAACAATAAAAACCAAATATTGTCCAAGCTCTCTGTTTTACTAAACACAAAGCATGTTATTTATGTTATGTAATTAAGTTATAAAGCACTTTCACTCCTGCTTGTGAATAACAAAGTTCAGTCTTAGATCTCTGCAGTTCAAAATGCCTCTCAATGGCTTCAGCAAGTTCACCAAAAAGGTTCACTGCTGTATCACGTGCATAACCATGTGCTGGCCCTGGCACGGTATGTAAATAAACTCACTCACCTCCCCGGGTTTTCCCCTTTCTTTTCCCTGATCTTTAACGAGGATATCCAGCTCACAGGGAGTAGCAGGCAGGAGTCTGCTCTGTACTTTCACAGTGGGAAAGAAGCCAAAATACAGACACAGTGACTGAATTCAGCTTTTTCAGGCAAACACAGCAGAATGGCATACATCCTCCTCCAGGAAGAACGCTTTCCACCACTGCTTTACCAGGAAACCTAGCTCAAAACGACAGTGGGCTATCCCCTCATTCACTTTTCACACCTGGCTGTTAAAGCTATTCTCCCACAAGAAAGGCTTTCCTGTTAGAGAAGCTTCAAAAACTGCTTAAGAGCTATTTGTTTTGGTTTGTTATGATAATTTCATGCCATAATATTCTGAGTATTACAAGTGGTTTTAAGTATTTGGCTTTTACCTTGAAGATTTTGGTAAAAACACAGTTAAAATGAAATAAGAAAATAATAGAGAAAGAAAATGACTGCAGCATTAGCTAGTAAAACATACATTTATACATTAAAATGTTCCAAAGTTCACAGCATATGCATTTGCTGCTTTAAAATGCATCCTATTCGACACAGACTGTACATGCTAAATCCCAATTTACTTTCTGTTCCGCCTACCCTTTTCTTAATTAGTCTCTTTAGCTGCTTACAACACAGACAAATTACTTTGTTTGAGCTGAAGTTCTCCTCTTTCCTCTCAAACCCAATTTCTCCAGCTAGTTGGCAGTAAATAAATTTAGATGTGTTCTATATTCTCACATTCCATACAAACAAATACATCCTAAGGATGAGTCTGCACATGCCTCTAGAGAGCAGCAGCACAAGATTCAGAGCTCATACAGAAGTAGCCAGAAGCATCTTTAAGTCTCCCTCCATGTGTTGCTCATCTTGGGAACTACAGTAGCCTCTGCAATAGCTCATCCAGTGTCCTCAAGAAAACACAACTTCCCCCCTCTCCTCTTCCTGGCCCTCCCTCAAACCCTGCATGCCAGTGTTTCACTAACATTAATTTTATTTACTAATAATTCAGTGAAATTGAGAAGCACAGTTATTTTATTCTTATATGTACCAAATCAAGGCTCACAACAGATAACTTGCTGGAGGTTTTATGGGAAGCCTGTGGCATAAGCCAAATGAAATCAGGAACGTCAAGAGAATTTTGAACACAAAGTCTGTTTCTCCTCATCTAGTAGTCTTTGACTACGCTCCTTCCTTACATTACAAGGCATTCAAGTGTGCATCAGGTCAAGAGCCAGCAGAGAAGGGGATGAGATTTTGACCACGTGACTGGCATACGTCCAGCAGTATGACACGGACTACCATGACATGGTGGTAGTATACGAGGTCACGGCATATGATCCTCCTCTGTCCCTGGACAAACTGTGAACCCAGGAGAGCTTTGGCAGAGTTGAGGTAACGTGCACTGTCATAAATTTAGGTTTGCCTAAAGTGAAAACTCCAACCTTGTGCTGTCACAGTTAGGTACCAGGGCTAGCCAGCATCTTCTTTCTCAACCCCAAAATTGGGTTTACAGTATCTTAAATATTTTTACATATATTTGCTAGACCATGGAAATGTCAATTTGCAATGTTACATTGTTAAGAAATTTTATGTTATCGCCCAAAATCTTTGTTCCAGCCCACTAACTCTTTCTCACCCGCTCAGAGAGGTTCCAGAAAAGGTGTATCAATTCAGATAGCAATTATTTCCATGCAGGTTAAAAGAAAACAAAACAAAATAGGTAAGTTTAAGACAAAAGAGACATTCTTCCTCACACAAACTAGTAGTCCATGGTTGTAAAAGAATAAACTTCCACTTTATTACTCTTCCTCAAAAACAGAGCGAGGGAAAGAGGAGATGGAGGACAGGGAGAGGATTAATCAAGATAATATTTGCTGATGTTTATGTTCTGAAACAAGGGGAAACAAAAATACAAGATGATATATTACATGACTAAGATAGGAAGTAACTTGCTACATAGCAGAATTACTGGAGCCACATCTCAGCCGTCAAGAGATGCGGATACAAACACAGAGATTATTTCAAATGAGGTTACTAGTGTTTCGCTGTCAGGGAAACAGGGGACGCTAAGAAGGAAGGAAAAATAAAAACATTGTTTGCTTTGAAGATACTATACTTTGACCAGTCTGAGGGAAGGCTGTCAGAAGAGGAAAAATATATACCCTGATAATGATTAGCTCCATGAATACCCCTTACAGATGAGCAGATACTGGTCATGTTTGGTTTTGTATGAGGCAAAACCTAATTTGCTGCTCATATTGCCCTAGTTTGAAGTTGCTTCTATAAAAACAAATATGACAATGAAAAACTGCTAAAAGATTCACTGAGCTATGGAATGTCCTTCCTGCTCACCCTGGCTCACTTTTCTCTTCGAAACGTAAAAGGAATGTCACGCATTTCTAAACTATGTCTGGGAGTGCAGCCTCAAGTATCATGAATAAAAACACTCAAGTTCTTCATTGTATCAATAAAAATGCTATGTGACTTGTATTCAAACGCAAGCTCAGATGTTTCTAAATACAGACGGCATCCATCACATGAAGGAAGAACATTAATTACTATATTTGACACTTTTCTTGGGAACTGCACCCCTCCTCACTGAGCAGAACAAAGTCTCTGGCATAGGAGAAGTTGCCAAGACTATTCTGTTTCTCTGTCCTCAACGCAACACGTATTCTCTATGGAAAGTGGAAAACAGGAAAAGGAAAAATTTGTAAAGCAACCATCTGTTCTGTATGGGACACCAATTGTTTTCTCAGCCCAGTTTTTATTACCTAAGCTTACTGCAACCCTGTCTCCAGGTAATTGTATATTGATTGACATATTGACAGCTCAGTTTTTCTCTTGTGTACAATAAACGTTTGTAAAAATCCGGTACCTGCAAGTTGGTCATTTGCAGTGTCCACTCAGAAGAACAAGCGGTAACAGCGTGCTAAAAGATGCCCAAACTTCACTGGGTCTCACCAACCCGTTGCTCAGGCCTGCTTATACTTCCTGGCTCTAACCTGGCCCTGTCGAGGAATAAGGTCAAAGTCCACACGACCCTGCAAACCTCTGCTGGAGGGAAACCTCGGCACCTGAGCGGGATGCTACGGAGATCTAGAGTCTGCCACTGCTGTGTTGCGTGCACTCTATTCTGTCTAAAATATTCTATCACTTTACCAAAATTAAGCCTGAAAGAACCAGAAATTCTTTATTTACATTAACAGGGCAAAGGAGACCACCATCTTACGTTCCTCAGCTAACATATACCGGTTTGTTCTAGGTCCCCACCTCACAGTAAGCTCTGAACTTGTTCCTCTATAAAAAGTCACAGTGTTTAAGACTGGTTTCCCCACTTATCATTCCAAGTATCTGTTTGCTGTACCATCAAGTGCATCGTATGGCACAAGTTGTGAGAAATTTCTAGGGTAGCCATTGGAATGAAAACTTACCTCTTTCAAGTTAATGCATACCAGCTATAAGGAAACAATATTAGTATTTTAGCACAGTTTTAAGGCCTCCAGAAGAGAAAGGATGCAGCAGGACAAGGTCCAGAACCTTGTCAGCTGCAGCAATGGCTACACAGCCACCTATCACTAGACTGAGCAACACCCAGGTATTCAAAAGCTGAACGTCCACAGGTTTTTCTTCTTCTTAGCATTAAAAAAGCAGCTTCTTGTCTGGGTTTTATCTGTTTACAACTATGCATCTGTGTATATGTATGACAACAGGAATTCTCAGAGCAAGCCAAACTGAGAAAGATGGATTGGTCTGATGTCTGGTCGTCCGTGGGTGTGTCCACACCAGTCGTGCAGTTCAGATCAGTGTGCTTTCGAAGCAAATGTCTCTGTCTTCCCTGTGATTTGGTTTAGATCGTGAAGCAGCCTCCTGAGCTCACTATATGGGTGCTTTTTGGATGTAACTACACCTGAAGATGTGCTCCAGCTGCTAAAAGGCATTCAATCCACCATGACCAGACTACAGCCCATCTTGAATAAACCCCACAATGACACAGCAGGACCAAATCTCCCACACCAGCTTCTATTCCACAGAGCTGCTCCTATCACATTACATTACTTGCTAGTACAGACACGTCTGTGTCAAAACCACGTTCCTGTTCCTTGGTTTGTATTCTATACACATGACCCCACCTGCATCCTTTGACAGCTTCATTATTTCAGAAGGACGTACTACTGTGGAGGGCCAGGAATGCAGAACGACAGACAAATTTTCCCAGCTATATAGCAGCAAAGACGTTTTGAAATGGACTCTGAAATCAATGGCACAAGAAGGAAATCACCGAACTACGATGTCCACTCTACCCAGTAGTGATAGATGACCAGATTTTGTATGCAGTGAAGCTGCATACTCCACCAGGCTCTTGATGGAAATCAACATATGACCAACCCTACCCAGCAAACAGTAAAGTAATATGCAGTGCAGTTCTTGAACCGAGTTGTTCTGAACACCCACAGAGACTACTATGGACAGAGCAAGAGACAACAGTAATGCTATCACATAAGTAATAATAATGATAAAGCAGCTGACTACTCAAGGTTTAGCATTACTCTGGCTTTCTTGCTCTTTCCAGGCACCCACTATAATCACAAAGAAATAGGTTGCCAACAATGACCCTAAGCGAATGTACAACGAAGGGTGTAGGAAATTCCTCAAGATCAAAAGTAAAAATTATTTCAGACAATAACACAATAACAAAAAGTAATATGACAGCTGAAGCACAGAATGAATTGCTGAGATTTCATACAGCTACCAAGACTGTAATGCAACTAGCAGCAAAACATATCAAATAGTGGAGAGATCAGAAAGCTATGCAAGAACAAGTACCACAAGGAGACCAAGATATCTGAGAAGGGACAAGCTTACACTGCCACAAGCAGAAAGCTCTTTGCAGGGCATGTCTGTATTAAAGACAGGAACCAGACTGTGAAGTATGATATTACTAGAAAGGACTTTGGATTCTCTTAGGGCAGATTCAATTACAAAAAGCTGACCGTAAAATGAGTAGATGTTCTTACTACTGTGATACATGTCGTACCAACATGTTTCCTGGAAAGCTGGACAACTTCCATGCATAATTTTTTTTCTTTTTAAAGTTTGGGGACAGAATCTTTGCAAAAAGGTACGTCCTGTGCCTCATCCAAACTAGAAACGGGTCAAGCAGCAGCAGATTGTAGAAGGGGTTATGTGGAGTCAGGCAATCCAGTTGAGGCATGTCCACCCAGGTCGGATGACACATCTATCTAAAGGGAGCACAGGCAAGGCTATTCGTTCATGGCTCTTGGCCTGAATTTACTGACAGGTGGCTAGAAATAATGTGAGGCCTATATTATTTTTCCCAGTATAGTGGTGGGTGCCAGGACACGACCAAAGAAAAGCTGGTTATGCAACTTAAAACAGATTATGCAGCTGCTATAAAATCTTGGAGGGAACTGGCAGGTACGGGTAGGAGAACAGCTTTCTCTTGGAGATGGGTAGCTGGCAAGGTTAGAGTCATTAGTAAAAGTAGATTTGATCGGGAAGTTTTGTGATATATGTGCAGCCTACAATTATTTCTGTCCACAAGAATCAGCAGCAGCTCACGTGTAAAGACTGTATTTCCATTAAACTGACTAAGACTGGGACTTTTTTACAGTGGTGAGCTAAGAAATGAGCTCGCTGCACATCATGAAAACAGCCTTGTCCTATGTTGCTGTACTTCCTGCACAGAAGTAGCCCTTTTCTCTTTGCTGTTGTTGGACAAGGACCCTGCTGGACACATACCACCTCTCAATCCCAGGGTAAAAACTGAGGAGAGCAGTTAAACGTGATCCACCTACGAGAGGGAGACACACTTCCTCAAGGAAGCTGCGCATCAGTTATTTTCAAGCCAGATGCTGCAGGGTTGCTCTAAGAGGTGTGGGTTTCGGTTTGGGTCTTTTTTTGTGTGTGCAAAATCTGCTGGTTTATGCTACAGTAGCCTGCAGATCATTCACTGTTACATAGTTCACTAGTAATATGTAAAAAAGGACTCCCAACAGCTCTATACATAACAGTACAGAGCTGTGAATAGCAAGTATCAAATTTTAGAAATTAGAAGCGCGTGTAAAAGAGATTTTACATATTTGTATTCCATTTATGATACTCTGTGGGACAGTGTATACATTGGAGATCATCCCAAAGCACTCAGTGCTTGTTCACCAGAAAAGCAATACGGACACAAGAATATGTTTAAAAAAATGTACTGAATATAAAACAAAACAACAAAAAAAGAACTTTGCCACTACAATCTAATCACCAAAATTCTATTTTGAGAGGTTCTACACCTCAAAATGACTCTTCCTTCACTCTAGTTTCTGGCTAACATTAGCAGAAAACAGCATAGGGCATTTTCTGTTCAGAAAGAAAGAAAGAAAAAGCACAGCCAATTACTTGTGAAGTGACTGCTAAAAACAAGGGAGGATGAAACCCAAGAACCAAGCTTTTACAATGATCTCGTAATAGCAGCAGTCAAATACCTGGCTACATTTCAGCTCCAACAATTGGAGCTTGCAGTCCCACCTCAGCAAAAGTGAGAAATACATGCAAGTAGGTGCCAACTGAGTTTCAGTCTCAAATACTTCAGTACCTCCTGCTCTGAAGGACATTTTGAACTACAGTGGTGGTAAAAGCCTTCCTGCATGAACTCTTTAAGGCTCCTGTACAACAACCCGTTTACTGGGGAAACAGAGAAGGGTCTGTATTTTAGCAAAACAACCTGTTTTCCAAGTTCTAAAAATAGAAAAGAAAAAAAATATTAAAAGTGTCTGTCATTTTGAAACCACTCACAAGCATTTTATCCTGAGCAACACAGCCTCCCCCCCTTGCTAAAAATAAAACAGTACATTACAGCAACATTTTTTTGCTGGCTTCAGCCAAGGACTTGAAAACCTCCCCTCAGCCCAGCCGGCCGTAAGCTGTGAGTCAGCACTTCCCAGCATTTCTGGAAATTCCTCAGCAGGACATCCACCCTGTAGCAGGAAGCCTTCTGTCCACTGCAGCCGGTACCAGGAAAACAGGCGGGCGGTCACAGGCCTCACCTGAGCTGAGGACACAGCTCCAGAAAACTTCACCCAACTTACCCAACGCTCCCGGTCCTGCCAGCTTCCCGCACCCCCCCAGAGTGCGCTGCCCGGGGAATAAGCTCGGCTGACGCCTCAGTCTGCAGACAAATACAACTTCATGCAGTGCCGATGAACAGGAACATGTAAGATTAATAATAATAAAAAAATCACGCTGGACGAGGACGCTGGCAAGTCTCTATGGTGCAATTTAAATCATATGGGCTCTTCCAGCCTGAATCCAGAGGCAGCTCTGCTCCGTCAGCCCGGGGCAGGATCCATCCCCTGCCCAAGGAAGTATGAAGTCTTAAGAACCAGAGCCATGTCCTATCAGGTAAAGAGGGGGTTCTCCGGTGGGGTGCAGAGAAAGAGACTGCTGTCCCCTCTCAAGACGACGAAGAAGTCACAGCTTTAGGGCATCGCCATGCCTGTGAGCTGAAGAGAGACATGACCGCAGCAATGTCTCTCCGTCCAGCAGTCCCTGATTTACACAGAAAATCTTACAACATGCATACAACGGGGCCTTGTGATGGGAGAAAGACGCATGCCTGCCTGGGAGACACCCCACAGCGGCCTGCATCTGTACAGGCTTTGTACTGTCAGGTATTGCATCCCCACGGAACCTCTCGGTGCTCGACGCCCCCAAATGCATACAACCACCCAGGTGGAGACACCACTCTCGAAACGGAGATGGAACAGGCGCCCGGCTCTGTCTTTAGACAGAAAGCAGCTATGTCACAGCTACCGCCTGTTCCTACGTTACCCTCCTTAGACTGAGCATCTACTCTTGTTTTGCTTGAAACACACGCTTTGACAGGGACATTAAAGAGAGAGAGTTAAGGGAATGGGAAGTACTTTGTGAACAAGAGTAATCGCACGTTCTGACCTCTCCAGCTTACATCATACGCATTATCCAACAACCAGAAATCAAGACGGAAACTGAATTAAAGACATTGATTTTCAGCACAAAACGTATGTGAAAACTAACAGAAGAACAAGTCAAATGTTGACTGTTTGCCTGCTTGTTTCCTGCTTTCATATGAGGCCATTCTCCCAGAAAAATCTTGTCTTTTTTTTTTTTTTTCTTACTTGTATAAAGGAAGCTGCCTGAAGTTGGGCACAAAAAAACCTGATGTTTTTCTCAACTGTTTTCAAACACAGAGCAACGAGATTAAAGCGAGGCGGAGAGCCAAATACCTCAGCCATCGCAGTCATTAACACACGCATTTAACATTCGTGCAGCCTTCGAGCGCAGAACATCTGGTTCCAATTCCCAATCTGGCTTTTAATAAAAGTGCCTCCCCCACAATACTTTTATTATAAAGTGTTCTCTTCCTCCTCGCGCGCTCTCCCCCCGTTTTTTTTTTTCTTTTTGGAAGCTGCTGTTCCTTCTTTCTTGCTGGAAGCCACCTGACCACTGCCAGGAAGAGGAATGCAAAACATTCCCAGGAGCAGCTCCTGACGTCAGGGCGGCAGCATTCCTCCTCCTCCTCCTCCTCCCCGCGGCCCGCCCGGCCAGCCCAGGCCTGGGCCCGGCGCCCGGG
>Ga0065711_1029761_pt1 | contig 34901 bp, 19 predicted proteins | sample Hoacrofraction12_FD_59098 | JGI IMG/M metagenome (GOLD analysis project Ga0065711, IMG submission 59098) | Hoatzin crop microbial communities from Cojedes, Venezuela - Epithelial fraction 12 v2 (version 2) | ecosystem: Host-associated > Birds > Digestive system > Esophagus > Crop | place... | reverse complement strand
GAGGGGGAGGAGGGGGGCGGGAGCCCCCCAGCGGCGTGGGCCGTCCCGTCCCGCGCCGCCTCTCGCACCCCACGGAAGGGCGACGGTTAGGCGGTTACCTGGCGCGCACCACCACGCGTGGTCCGACCCCCCCCTCAGAGATCGCGCGCTGAGCGTCGCGGCGCGGGGCCGCGGGCTCTCCCAGCGCTCGGTCCGCCCGGGCGCTCCCGGCCCGCGTTGCCGGGAAACAGAACACAAAATCCCTGAGAGGTGAGATCAGAGGCTGAGAGAAAGGGGCTCACGCTGCGTTCCCTTCCTTCACAACGCAAAGTTTCCCAGAGGGACAGACACAAAATCACTTTTCTATGAAAGCATGGTTTAATGGTGGGGAGGGGGAGAGAAAAAAAAAAGTAATAATCACGCAAAGTTTGCTCTCAACTTCCCTCAGCATCGCACAGAGTCTCCCTTTCTTCCCTCTTTCACACAGCAGCAGCACAATTCCAGTCTCAGCCCAGCACCCCAAAGTCGACTTTGTTCAGCTTGCTGAACTGCAGGTAGGTGAATTTGGTCAGCAAACACACAGTGAGGTGGCAGTAGTTATTCTATAGCCGTGACAAAAACATTTTCATCTTCCTCAGGAAGCCCAGAATTAATCACCATTCATACGTTCTGGTATTTCCAGCATGTTAAAGTCCTTCCTTATGCCTTTGAAAGCCAAGGCCTGAACCGCACTGCAAGTACCACATCACCCCAGACACACACAGCCAACACTCACCTTTCTGTAGCACAAAATTCAAATAAGGCCAATTTCTAACAGGCATACTGGACTCCTTCATTAAAGAAAGTGTACTTCAGAACAAGGTTTGGACCATTCACTTAGCTCCTCTTTTAGCAAGCACCATGTCACGTAATTACCAAACAAAGTTTTAGTTGAGATAAAAGCATGTGACTTTGCAGTAACGGTCCAACTCTAAACATTAAGCCAGGTCAATGTTTAAAAAAAAAAAAAGAAAAAGAAAAGGTTCTGATTTCATCACAAGATGAAGCAAGAGGTAAAACCACAGAGTGAATGAAGCCAGAAATCCAAATCACAGTTGTAAGGAGCCTAAACTGACAAAACAGCGATCTTGCTTTAACAAGTCGCATAGCCACAAACTGATGGAGAAGCACTTGCTAGTGAAATTTTTCCTTAATTTCTTTTCCTATTTTTTCCCGTTCAGCATTGCATAGGGAACACACAACTGAGTTCTTTACGATCACCTCCCAAAGAGCTAGAATCCATCCCCACTATCAACAGTTCCCTGAAATGTCTTCTGGACCACTTTCAAACATAATTCGTTCAGAAAATTTTCAACCAATTCTCTTAACGCTATAAACTTTAAACTGTTCTGTTTATAACGCTACTCACTCATCTAATGGCTAAGAAGATTAAGGTTTAGGTCACTAAACCAGAGCTAACCGATTTATGAGCCTTTCTAAAAAATGGTGTAGCCTCATTTGAGAAATGACTTGCAAGAGTCAAAAGCTAGTCCAAAAACAGGGGAAAAACCTGCATATTACTTACAGAAAAATAGACTAGAAGAGTCTTGCTAGTTTAGTTATTTCAGCTAATTATATTAACCCTTTTACCTAATGATACTTTCTAGACCATGTTTCTAGTATTGGTACAAATCTGAAAAAAGCAGTAGGGAATTAAAAACAAAAGCATTTAGTACACTGTTACCAAATATGTTTATGTAGCCTTGACAAGATATTGTAGGCATTGTGTACCTGCAGAGGAAAGGGGGGGCAAGAGAGAAGAGACACCTAGGGCTTATGTTGCTATAGCTACATAATGCTTAGATTTCCAGTTTCAATGAATGAATCAATAGAAAACACAGCTTCCTTCTCCCCTTTTATTCATCAAAGGCAAAACTGGAAGATGGGTTGCTAAGCAACACTACACTGAAGACTGCAGTTCTTTGAAATTAGCATTACTGACTTCCCTGCATCCCAGGAGTCTCTTCCTTTTAAAACCATTTGTTAAGAAACAGGCTAAAAAAAGCTACCAGAACACGCATTTTTAAAATAAGAAACTGTAAAAGCAGAAGGAAAGCTGAAATTAACACTCTCAATTAGTTGGAGTAGAGAGACATGAAACAAAGCCATTCCTTCTACACAGAAAGTAAAAAAAGATTTAGTAAGGACAGAAAGACTTAAATTGGCTTATAGAAATCAAAAGCGAAAAGGAAAGGCTATTTATTTATTCTGGGAATACTATATTAAAGCAAGATTTTTCTCTAAAGGACTATTTATAGCCACCTTTCCCCCCCCCCTTCCTTTTTTTAAGCTGAAATCCAAAGATGTGCCTCATTTGCACTCTTCTCTTGAAGACCTCATCCATAAAAGACACTAGTGGCTAGATATGCTCAAGATGGCTAATCAGCAATTTGGAAATCTTTTACCTGCATAGTATATGCATAAAGGTCTTCACTAAAAGTTAGCCACAAAAAGCTCAAAGTCTCAGTTCAGCTTCTATCAACTAATTTCTGTGTTTTATCATTGTCATGACCTAATCTGTTACCCATCTTATGAAAGGGTAATGTACATGTTATCCTCACGATAAAAACAAAATAAAGTAGATGTAGATGCAGATTAGTCTTGCCTTTTTTGAAAACATCTTGCATGTATTGGTATAAAACCATCTATTTTTATTCTAAACTTCAGCTAAATGTTATTCCAATGCTACTGAGGAAGCAAAACCACATTGATCCTGTATGAGTAGGGCTGTGTACAAAGAAATGCTGTTTTACTAGAAACTGCCTTGATAAGGGCTATGTACTTGTTCTTTGAGCAGTGGGGAAAAAAGCTAACCAGCATAGTTTAAGAATTCATAGCCTACTGATCCCCACAGCCCAGCTCCCTTACAGTTCCTTTCAGTCTCAGCATTTTCCAGATCCTTCCATGTTCCTCATTTCACTCCCATACTATCGTTTTCTCCCCAGTCTCTTAAACTATCATCTTCAGAGCTCTACTACGCTGGACAACGTGCAGGCAAAAAACAGGGAGCTTGTACTGTGCCTGGTACAGTTACGTATACACTGATTGCCAGTACTCAGACAGAAGGGATAAGGCTACAGCGTAAGTTTCAAGGTTCACTGGGGAAGGAGAGGCCCCTTACTGGGTCTTTTCTCAACTTTAATATTCACACAATACTTGCAGAAGTGTTACAGTCCTGAGACGCATCTATTAATTGTACTTTAGCTGACCAACAGCTCAAAAGTTACTGGAATGCAGAGACTGGAAACCACCAGTAGGTAGCATCATTGCATAAATTATGCATGTCAATCTATTTAGGAAACAAGCCTATTAAGCTACCCAAGATACAGCACCCAGTTATTGATAAGCAAGATTGTAAACAGGCTCCCTTTTGTAGCCTTAACACTCAGTTGTTGTAAAAAAGAAACCCAAAATTCAAGTGAAAGTGACTTTAGACAATGTCAACGTGAAAAGCTAAAATTATCTCACAAGGAAACTGAAATTGGTTATTTTAAGAAACTTAATCACTAGTATTAAGTGATTCTCTTCTCATGCCAAAACATTACTTTTATAGTCAAATACATACAACATCAATTGCTGTTTGAAAACCAAATACAGCAGTGTAATAGTGTTTCTTGTTAGGCATTTGTTCCTTCAAAAATTCTCCATCACTCACAAAAAACCCCGATCCTTCTCCTTCCTCTCATTCATTTATGTTCTTTCTCCCTTACAGATCCACAGGTATATTCTGTATGTGAGACAAGATCATAATCCCCTGTAGTCAAAACAATTTCTCCAAAAAGGCGTTTTATATGTAAACAAAATGAGTGCTAACTTCTGCACATATGACTGTGCTGTCTACACATACAATATTGAAAGACTAAACATTCCAAATTAAAAGTCAAACATTTCTCTTCATGGAAATTTGACAGGTGGACAGTAGACAGCATGAGTAGAAAATAATTCTGTGTAAGACTTGAACAAAAGCCTTTACTGAATATTTGCATAAGATCTTAATTTTAAATATTAAATTTTCATTAAAAATTAAGGTTTCATTGAGAACAATGAATATAGTTGTTTCTTCAAGATTAAAAACATAAAGCATGCTTATAGTATATGTAAAAGCAAAAAAAAACATATTGTAGAAATACAACTGCAGCAATAAAGATTACACTAACTATGAATAAATGGGTTACACGAACTTAAATCCAGCATCTTAACAACGCAGCTGCACTAGACAGGATAGGCTCCTGTTGTGAGTGCTATTTCAAATGGACAAAACAAAATACTGAGTTATACGCTTTAAAACAGTTTTATAATGCTGATGACACTTTTTTATGATTGCTGGGTGACACTTTACACAGCACACTTGTAAAGCAGTATTCTCTCCCAAATGAGAATAAATACAATTTCTTCCAGGACTGCAGATTTTTCTCAAAAATAACCTAGATCTCTAGTACAATTAAGTTAATCATATTCACAATACTTTTGTGCTGATTTGGTCTCTGTCACTGCACTATTTAATTCAATCATTCCAAAGTCAGATTAAACAAACAAGTCCATGAGTCATGAAAAAAAAAAAAAATTCACGTTCTTAGTGATGCACGGGCCTTGTCAAGTATTTCCTTTCTGATCTTTGGGTAGTTTGGATGTGCTTCAAGAACCTGTCAAAAGACAAAACAATCCAAAAGTTCTGTGTCTAAAAGAAAAGAATACTGTGTTTTGTTATCCCCCTCATCACTGATCTTACACATTCTAAAACTAAAATAACAACACAACAAGTTTGTTTTAAGAATGCATAAATATTTAACTGTGGCTAGAGATTACCATGTATGGAGGTCAAGAACAGCTTTATCAAATACACTTTGCTTCCCTTTCACACTGCCCTGTCATCTTGGTGCAAAAGACACAAGGGTCAAGGGCTAAAGCCTCTGGGTGGCTTGAAATGCATGCCTTCGGAACAGTGACCTCTGGAGACATTTCCAAGGTTTTAAGTATATGTTCTCTGCAATGACAAACTGCTCTTACGTTTTCACTCTCTCAGGCTCTTTCTTACTATACCCTACACACTTCTTTTTCTTGCCCTTCAACTCCCTCCTCTCCCTTCTCCTTCTATTCAATTTTTCCTTTCTAGTTATCTTTATTTCCCCAAAAAAAGAGTAAATAAAATTTATTTCATTGTTAAAACTAATAATTATTAATTTCTAATGTTCGCTCTGCTTCAGTAATAGCAGTCCTTCTTATTCTGCATCTGCTCTATTTATGTTTGGACCGTACAAAGATAATACTGGAAGTTACTTTCTAATAGTGTATTCTGATATTAACATTTGATTAACTTTTTCAGCTATATTTATGTGTGGATCTATCAAGTTGAAAACACATGGCCAAAAGAAGGTGCTGCTATTTGAATATGCTTCCACTTATAGCCAGCCACTTTATCTCTTATTTACCTGGTGGCCAGGGAGCTCAGGATAAAGCAGATCATGTAGAGGATACTTAATTTTATCAAATTTATTAAATAGGCTGTCTTTCTGACATTAAGCCGTGTATTTTAGAATTTTAAACTCAACCAAAGAAAAAGGATCATTATTAAGAGCATGTTGCTACAGTAGATAGAGTATTAAGTACATATATATACAAATTCTACCTTATGACAGACATCGATTGCATCAACATATCTCTTTCCTTTCAGGTAATTGAAAGCCAGCTTGTATCCTGTAAGTAAAAGGGGAGAAAAAAAGGCAACAACTTCAGTTTCTGTATTGAATAACAGAAGTATCACATTCAAATCCATTTTGGTCACTGTACATATTGAAAGTTCGTATGCTTGTTTTCTAGTATTCTCTCATCTAAGCCTATAGAGACCAAAATTTCTACTGAAAAGTCACTTTAAGTAGTAAATAAGAGTCCTTTACACACTCATAGCTACATGTGAATCAAAAGGAGACATTACTCTGGAAACCATGCGTTACTACAGAGAATACATAGTAGTTTTTTCAATTACTACAGCACCCCACAGAGTTTCTCACTGTGACCTAAAATACACTGTCCCTTTGTAAAGGCAATGCCATTATTAAAGGACAAAAGAAGAAGAAAAAAAATCAGGATAGCAGTAACAAACTAGGGAATTAAAATACTACTCTGTTCCACTGTCAGCAGATCACTGATAAAAAAAAGTCACATGGAATAGCTAAGTCACATAACAACGTCAGGCTGGTACTTTCAACATAAAAAGTACAGCTCAAGTATATCAGCTTGGACAGAGATCAGGACTAAGGAAAAAAGATTATAAGCATGCGATTTCCAAAATTTGAAATTTTATGTCTTTCACTTACGAACTTATCCTCACAAGGGATCTGAGACCAGTTTATACAGTTTTACTTGACAGATGTAGTTTGTGCTGCCTTAACCATTTTAGTTTTAATGCATGACAATTCTCACAGTGCTGTATGCAAAACTAGAAGGCAGTGGGCACATAGTACCTTTAACATCATACTCTCACTTTTTGTATGCAAGATTGCTTCACAGTTTAATTTCACTAAGGCATTGTCCTGTTTCCAGACACCAAATGATTTTGTAATTTGCTTAGTTCCTACGCTCTAGAGGATTTCAAAATAGCAAGAGAAAAGTCTTGATCTATGTTCTCTGCAAATTCAAGAAATCACACATTTTTACTATTAAAACTTCTTTCTAATATGTTTATTTGATCAACGACTGCCATATCTTAGCCAAAACATTCATGGGTCAGTCTATAGGAGCAGGAACAACTAGTACAATTACTACATCCAAACTCAGGTATCTAGAGATTTTCCCATATAAACTGCCAGATTTTATCAGTCAATTTTTACACCTGTTTGGACTTCCAAGTCTTACTTCTGCTTTGACCCACAATACATTGTGTAACTTCTAGTTTTGGCAATCCATCCCTGCATGTGCATTTTTAAATATCTTTAAGTGTGCTATAAAAGCAGGAGCTAAACCACAAAACATTTAGTTCCATTAATAAAACTCTACTTTATCTAATATGATCTGTAGATTAAAATAATGAATCAAACCATTGCAGCATCCAGGATTTAAAGAAACAAAATCTATGGCAGTTCATATGCATAACAGTTACAATCTTGTTAAAAAAAACCACTGGCTTTCCAGTTGATACCAAAGGCTATCTCACCCTAACACTAAAAAAAAAAACCAAACTAGGGCACCAAAAAAAGAGATCACAGATTAAAGACCACAAGAAGTATGCATTTTTGAGTGGCTACAATCATAGCCCAAAACCTGGAAGAGAACTTGTGTAAACCCACCAGCCCTGGGACCTAGAAACAGACTCTAGTTGTTGAGTAAGAAAGGGCATTTTATCCTATGTGTTGGTTTCATAAAAGGTTTCCTACACTAAAATAGTCTGAAAATGTGACAGTTTAGCGTAGACTTCAATTAACCATTCAAACTGGAACTTGAATAATATCCCAGGTTTTCAGTTAATCATCTTTTTTAAACCAGATCTATTTAAAGACATTTAAACAATTAATTAAAAAAATCCTTATATATAAAACCTTCTCCATATAAACAGGTCATTTATCCAACTATCAAAATGAAATAATTAAATCAGTGATCTGCCACCATCAGATATATATTGGTTATTACAGGAGGTTCTCTACTTATAGCTAGTGCATACTGCATTACTATAAATACATTATTAAAACATTAATACTGAACTTACAGAGAAAGTTGTTCACAAAGAGCAAACTAAAACTGTTTCAGACCAAACCTTGTAATGAAACAGTATGCAGAAATTTCTGAAGTATCATAAAGCTGCTACCTCCTGCCACAAGGGCTTTTCAAGTGACTGTTAAGTACACCTTTAAACATCTGTGATGTTTATGTGAAGAATATCAGTGATACTCTGTATCTATGAAAAATTAAAAGCAGTTTTTCCAGTAAAGGGTACATTTCTGTAGTACCCGAAATCATACGTATAAGTTATATATACATGCCTATTGTTGGATTCATTTGGTTTCCATATTTCCAGGCCATCTCATAATTTATTGCTGCATCCTTATATGCTTGTTCCTTTTCCATTATGTATCCCATGTATTCATAAGCCTTGCAGCATGACTGCAAAATATAAATATTAACTCAAAATTTTAAGTTTATGTATAATAATACTGACAGCTTAATTGCTTAAATACTTCAAATCTGTACAACTGGAAAGCATAAGTGATACTTGTACTAACTTTGATGACAACATAGTCTTGATTTAAAACATCTGTAATAAGAATAAGTCATATGGAATTCTGCACAGATACTTCCTAAGTCACTCCGAATAAATTACAGAGTTCATCACAGAGGACACTGCAACTACTCCTTCAAAAATGTTTACAGCCTCCAGGAATAACCACCTCTCTGTTACTAATAACCCTACAGCTGCTGCATTGCAAGTCCACCTGCAAAGTGTTGCATCTTCAACAAATATTGTTTGTTTCACTTTTTCTTAAAAAGGTATTTTTATAGCCTTATTTTTTTACATTAAAATGACATTAAAAATTTTACATTAAAATTTTCCACTTAAAGCTAAAGATAGACTTAAGTTTCCTGAAGAGAACACTAACCCTTAAATATTTCATTTTGTGTAACTCCAAGTGGCAAGTTACAAGAACCTATAAAACAGGTTCAAAAAACTATTAGGCACTAGATGAAAATACGAGCCTTATGTTACACATACATATAAATCAATTTAACTCCATAATAAAGTTACTATGAAAGATACATTAACTCATACTTCATTCATTCTTACAGTAATTCATTCTTATATTTAGCACATAAAGCAGAAAAATAAGCAAAACCCTAACTACCATATAGCCTTACTGTGAAAATTTATATTATTATGCTGCCAACAGGTCAAATATTTTCAAGAGAAAAATGAAGCTTTTACGAAAATATGTCCCTTTTTTACACAGGCAAAGAAGTGCTGATGTGTAAATTACATTCCATCTTTAACATCATTATTTCCAATTAGGCTTCCAAAATCTACTGACAAAATGCTTTCAAATCACAGCATACTGGGATAAGCAGTATGGGAATGCCTGGAAGATCAGGATAAAAATATACTCCCCCTCTCATTTGTGATAAACAAAACAAAAAGTTCAAAATCAAGAAGAGTAATCAGTAGGAAACCCCAATTTCATAGAAACAAGCTGCTCACTGGGATCTCACTAACCAAACCTAAGTTTGTTTGTTTGTTTTTTAAATAAAAAGAAACCTATATGACAAGATACTAGGCTTTTATAGAATTTTCACTTAACATATTTACTTAAATTCTGTATATATATCCACATCCTTCAATTCTGACTACTATAATCTTAAAATCTAATTCATCACAATAACATGTTTCCTCAATCTAACGGAATCTTCCAAATTGGAGAATACCACACAAGATACTGTCTTGTGAATTAATAAGATATTTTAAGATTAAAATAATAAGTATCTATTTGAATAGTACAATTCCTGCTTAGCTGCTTTGCATGCAACTTGGAGAAAAGTCAGTATATTTAATGTGCTGTTTTGTTACAGAACCGGAGTTGTAGACTTCTAATTTCATATAATGGTTTGGGTTGGAAGGGACCTTAAAAGATTATCCAGCTCCAACCCCCTAGCACAGGCGGGGATGCCTTCCACCAGACCAGGCTGCTCAAAGCCCCACCCAACCTGGCCTTCACAGAATCACAGAATAGTAGGGGTTGGAAGGGACCTCTGAGGGTCATCTAGTCCAGCCCCCCTGCCAAAGCAGGGTCACCTACAGCAGGCTGCACAGGACCTTGTCCAGGCGGGTCTTGAATATCTCCAGAGAAGGAGACTCCACAACCTCACTGGGCAGCCTGTTCCAGTGCTCCCTCACCTTGAACACTTCCAGGGAGGGGGCATCCACAACTTCTGTGGGCAACCTGTGCCAGTACCTCACCACCCTCAGAGTGAAGAATTTCTTCCTTATATCTAATCTAAATCTACCCTCTTTCAGTTTAAAGCCATTACTCCTCATCCTATCAAGCCATCCTCTTTCCTGTTTATCCGTGGCTGGGTACAAATTACATGGTAGGCTATGTTTTCAGAGCAGCTTGGGAATTTCTGCAACAAAGTGTCATTTGTGGTATACACCTGCTCAACAGAGCACCTATTTCAAGACACGACTTATTTTGGGACATGACTCATGTTTATCCTCCAGTGGTATGGATTTTGCAACTTCCCTCGGCCATCAGGACAAGTATGCAACTGACCTTAAGGTAGAAATTCAAACTCATTTTAGGTAAAAAGGAAATTGAGTACATCCTATTTTAAGAGGCATCTCTGCAGAAGTATGATACTATTATACCAAGAACTGTTGTGGATGCCTCTTAATTTTGTATTTTGAAATGAAAACAGTGCAAGTTCAAAAGTCTACCTCTCAGGGAGGTTGCAGAAATGTGACTAAATAATGAACCTTACCTTCTATACTGATGATTTCAGAAACAGAAATATAGATCATCAGGTTCTTTTCAAAACCAAATCTGTGCACTATAAACAGTATCCTGAACCTGCAGCATAGTATCTATGGAAGACTAGCCTATTGGATGTGCCTCACGCGAAGGAAAGTGAAGTGTATAGATGGAAAAATGTGACCAGCAAAAAGGGACAAAATGAAAAATAAGCACAAGAACCAAGATCTGTGCCTGTTCCTATAGTCAAAAGAGAGTATTGGGCAGTTTGCCTGCTCAGAAACCCTGAGGTAAAAACATTAGAGCTTGTCCCCAGCAGTCTACTAGACAGTATCTTCACAGCAGAAGATTAATACTAGCATTAAAAAAAAACAAACCCAGAAATCCAAAAACCACCCAAAACCACACACAAACCCAAACCTGTCTAGTATCAGGCTTATGAACACAAATGTTTAAAAACATATTTTAAGATATGAAGATAATATCTTTCAATAAATGGAGCAAGTCTCCAAAATTTACATGGCTATATCTTCATCAGGTTTACGAGACTCAGTAAAATGGATCTCCGACATTCCATAAACACCTTTAGCTTCTAGTGTCAACACAGCTAAAACATGCATAAGTTAATATAGAATATGAATAAAAATGACTAAGCAGCATTCACAGGTTTGTTTACTACCCTCAAGTGTAAAGCTGCTGGTTTCCTGGCTTGTTTTGGTTTACTTCTTAATAAGTGAAATACCATGCAACTGGAAAAAGAAATACACTTTGAAATCATGTTTCAGAGGAAAACTAAGCATTTAGATGAATTAAAACAGAAGGTTACTAAGGTTACTTTTAATGTGCGGTCACTTACCCTGTTATGACGAAGGCATCGCTTTAATAATTCACCTGCCATATCATATTTTGCAGATTGAATATATATATCTGCAAGCAGAAGCCAACTCTTTTCAAACTCCTCTGCATCAATGGGATTCCAGATCATTTTTGAAATCCGTTTTAACTGATTTCTGGCTCGTGGAGTCTGTTTCAAGATCATGTAGGCTGTGGCCATTCCCAAAAGTGCTGGTATATGATCCTTCTGCAGCAAAAAACATAGTGACTGCGTGATACTTTTTTATTTTGCTTTTCATTTTTTTTTCAGTAAGATTTTCACCAAATATCTGAAAACTAAGCTACAAGCTAAAATTCAGGAAGTAAATACAATCTTACAAACATGTTTTCCATCCAGTGCTATGATTACTTCTGTAAGGCAAATCATGGTTAACATCACGTTAAATAATTAAGAAGCTGAAGTTAAGTTTGGGCTCAAAACAATCTTCTTCAGGCTCAGGAGACGCTGAAAGCATCCACAGGTATTTCATCCCAACAAGAAACTTTTTGATACCACTAAGATCTATCCTTCTCATACACAAATAAACACTTCAGATAGAAACTGAACTCACCTGAAGTTACAATACAAGTGGTATTTTCTACTTTTAGAAGTGCCTGTCAAATGTCAATAGCAGGGACATTGATTCCTATTATTAACTGTACCGCTCCTAAAAACGTAAGTCTAAACTGCCTGTATCCAAAAGCTACGTATAACAAACAGGAGATTCTTAAAAGCCAACATTCTATGCAAGAGCCTCAAGCAAGCAGTACAAAGTGCAGGAGCAAGTGTGATTTTCAAAATTTTGCCTTTATTAGCATGGGATCTAGATGAGAATGGGGCTTATATCCCAAAACTGCTTCCTAAATGCAGAGAGTAGTTCTATCAGCAGCTAACTTAAAAGCTTCTTTCTCCCTCTCAGTGTTCCTGGCTCACTATTGGTATTCTGTCTCTACACCTCTTTGTAGGGTTGTACTATAAATAGCCTTGCCACAGTGGGTTAAAAAAAGTGACCCCACCAAACGCCTCTCTTCCAACATAACGATCAGCTCATCCCCCCTGTCCCTCAACAATCACACCTAGCACGGATCATTAACCTCTGAAGTCTGAAGCGGTTAAAACTGTATTTTACACAACCCTGGAGAGAAGACTAAATAGACCGGAGAGTTCTTCCTGCTGGAACTGTGTCAACATGTGAAAAATATTTAATATTCACAGGACCTCAGATCAATTCCAAGCAAGACTGGGAAGCCAGTACTGGAGGCAGATGGGCATCTTGTTTCCAGTTCTCAGAACTGCCTTACACACAAGAAAAGCGTCATTATACTCAGCTCAGCCAAGGAGCAGAGTAGCACACAGTTAATGGGTAGTGGTAACTTAAGTATTTCTTGGCATTCTGGTGGACTAAATATGTCTACATGTGCTTAAATAAAATCTGTTGAAAGGTGCTGGTGACAAGAGTATCCATTATTAATCCTAAAGCTAATGACTACAAGTAGCTATAAAATAATGAAGCTTTCCATCATCGGGATGAGTTTTAAGCAGACAGGTTACTAACCTCAGCCACTACTATTTCAGTGAAAGTGTTCAGTGCACGTTCAACACTCGACTTTTGTTTGGTTGCCATGAGACAATAATTTTCCATGATTCGCAGTTGAATGTGACCCTGAATGGTCTGAGGCTTGAGTTCCTTCAGAAGATTTTCTGCTGTTCTTACAGCCAACTGCACGGACTCCTGCTTCTCTGTTGAATTACTGTTATCAGAAAGAAAACTGTTTGTAAAAGCTTATTTTTTTAATATATACCAAATTAATTATGAGTTAGTACTGATTCCATGCTAAAGACGTGCCATTTTGTACACTATGACTGTTATATAGGCATTCTACATTGATTCTCTTCTGTAGCAACAGCAGTTTCAACATAACAAGTGTTTTTAACACTGCAAGTGACCAGGATTTCAGATAAAATGTTCTGTATTTTCTGCTTGAGACTGATTTACTAGAGCCCAGGATGGTCTCTCACAATATATTAAGTAGAATATTCAAAGCATTAGATGAGCTCAAAGTTCTAGCAACTTAACGCACATTATTAAGGGGTGGCAGAGAAAGAGGATGACAGAAGAACCCAAGCAATATTTATTTCATTCACTTACCCTATGTCAGCATCCAGATTTTCAAAGACTTCACCACCCACAGTTTCATTATCTGGGTTCAAACAAATTTCAATCATGTTGTAGACTGCATTCTGTCCCCAGTCACTGTCTTTTCGAGCTTTATTAAAATGTCGGAGTGCATCATTTGGTTCACCTGTATACCTAGACAGATAATTAAAATATTTAAAAGATGGACAAGCAAAATTCTCTGCCCCAAAGCCCCCAAAGAAACTCAAGTATTTAAAAACAGATGACACTTGCACTCACTGATAATGCACGGTTTGAACAGCGTGCACACTATTGCAAGGAACTTGTTTTTGCAGACTAAAAACAGTATGATAAATCCTAAAATTTGAAAATAAGTACTATTATATTATTGAACCAGGAAGAATATCCCTTTTCACATGCAGGAAATATGAAAGATCTACGCGAGACAGATAAAATAGCTTCATTTGAAAGAGGAGCTCATTGGAAAGTATTTCAGAAGAGAAAAGGAGACCTTTCCTAAAATCCTAGCACCTTAGTAATTAGGAAAGCAGCGCTATATTATTTATCATTGAAAGGTGCTACGCATAGTGTGATAATGGGCGACAAGAAAGTTAATTTAAATATGTACTACGTAATCAAGTAAACCTTATCTTAATTACAATTGCAAGTACCAAAGATACAGTCCTTTGCAGTAGTGAAATCCTGGTTCAAGCTTTGTTCTGGAAGAATGTTTTTCAGCCATTAAAAGAAATCTTGGGACTTCTTCTAGTTTCCCAGCTCTTCTTAACAGATCAATTAATCGTGAGAGGGTTGCATAGTTATCTAAATACACACATAATTAGGACATTGTAATTCTAGTTATTTGCTGTATGAACAGCTTAAGAAATAAAAAGCCTGCCTTGTTTTATTCACATAGAAAAATGATATATGGTGTGATACATAAGGCATATTACACAGTAACCACAGATACAAGAACGAAGATATCAAGTGATACTTGCAATACTTCTAAAAAAACCTGTACAAAGTTAAGTATAATTGTATTTCACTTTCAAAAGCACTTGAACAAAAACATGTGCTGTCCTTACGACTTCTTTCACAAAGTCCACCAGAAAGCTTTACATTCATTATAGTACTATTTTAATACATTTTAGTAGCTTTCTCTCTGGTCATAATTTGCAAATTGCTAAAAGAAAATTCGTCCTGTCCAAGGCAAGTTTCCTTTATTAATCTTGAAATAAAATGCTAGCTTTGTGTTCATGCATTTGATATCTTAAACACAAGAGAAAGTGCTTTACAGTTACAAGCAAATAACATCCTATCTCTATTGGGTTTAAGTAAACAATGCACATTACATTGCAGCAAATTACTGTATCTACAAGAAAAAATTTTCTCATCTTCCCCTACAATAGCTTTATGTTTTTATATACAGTAGTGGTTCTTGGTTTTAGTATCCATTACATTATAAATAGCACACTTCTTTTTAACCATACAAAGTATTTTTTAGATATTTATTCCTTTATCTCATTAGAACTAGGTATCAGAAAGAACTGAAAATATCACTGCTGAATATTCACCTGGCTTGCGTTCTAGGAGCTGCTGGAAATGAAAGACAGCTTGCTCGTAATCTTGCTTCCTGAACATGAGATCAGCCATCATCTACAATATTGACCAATTTAGAGAAAACAAAACAAAATATTATGAATTGTGGTTTATAATGAACTCTAGTTCTTCAAAGAGGGGAGCTGAAACTACAGCTTTAAAGTGCTGCAGGAGTTGCACAAGAAGTAAACCGAGTCATGTTTTTCATTACTCTCTGGAAAATAAACACTTTCTCTGTACAGACACATAGGATAATAATGAGCAGATGCAGGCTTGTATCTCGATTTTTCACTTAAGGTAGACATTAAAAGAGAATGAAACACTTTGATGTACTTTTCAAGTATGTTTGGTTTTGCTTGTATAGTTTTACTCCTAACTTTATTTCCCATAAATGCACATAGAAAAGTAAAGTTAGTTTAAACTTGGGGGAAAAAAAAAGATAATAGTCCACTTCAGCAAGTGTAAAACAAATTATTTGACTTCAGTTTCTCTCCACTAAGAGGTAGCTAATCAAAAGTAGATTTAATAACATATATTTAGAGTGCTATTACCCCTGTCCTTGCAACACACTAGGATAAATTCCAGATGTTAGCCTGCTGTGAGAAAACAGATTATTCCCATCTCAAAATAATTTTGCTCCTAATGTGATGAAGAGAAAGCTGGTCAGTCGATTGAGCTGTCCTAAGCAAGAATATACACATCCCATACAAAGAATCTGTAGCTGTGATTGAAAATGGTTAAGTAGGATTAACTATGATTGTATAAGGATGTAAAATCACCTTAAGTACACAGTTCTTTTCTTCGGGAAGTTTTTTTTAGATACTTGCTTTAATATTACTGTGCTGGAAAAATAACTTCTTCCCTGACCATCAGTCAATTGTTAATAGAACATGCATTAAGCCATGCTTTAGTCAATCTTACAACTACTACTTTTTCCTCTACTAGTACTTCTGAAGACGCATTTTTGCATTGAGGTAGAACACAGGCTATGATTGCTAGAAACTTCCTATTGAATTATTAACCAGCATAAACAGAAAAACATTTTGGTGCCATGGATTTTGCACATTTTTTGAAAGCAGAAGCTGTAGGCTTTCTTAACAGTAGTATTTTACAGATCCATCATATCACAGACACACAAACTTCAAATGACTTCCAAGACAAGTTTAGTACAATAGCACATACCATTGTTGCTGCTTCATTATCTTGGTCATTCTTTAGTAGTAAGGAACACTGATGTTGACAGGCATCAGTATCATCTTGTGCAAGATATAAACGTGCAAGTTCCAACATTGCCTGTAGATTAAAATACTTAACTATATGTAATTCAAAGATAAAGAAAGCTGCTTCAGTTCTACAAGTATTAACCTGAGATTTCAGAGCCTCAGGCAAAACTTATTTCTTTTCTAAAGAGAGGTCTTTCTCTGTAGTGGGTTCTTGGTCAAGTAATTGAATTGATTTCCATTCCCTTAACTTTAAAACAGATAAAACTTTTCTTCTTCAGAGGGATATTCTGAAGGAACATTGAAAAAAACAGAGCTGCTCAGATAGTATTGCTCTGAAGACTACAATATTTTGGTAAGAATAATTTTTTTTGAAAAAAATGTACATGCAAGTAGTTTTACATTCATTGACAGAAGCAAATACTTCATTAACATTCACCAATTAGTTTTGGAGCAGAAGCAAATTCCAGTAGAAACAGTTTTTGTATTTGCATTTCCAAACCTATCATATTAAGACTGTGTGTGGATCCATTTCTGAGAAGCAATCGCAGAATAAATATTAACAAACTGAAATGTACATAAGCATGCGTCCTTAAGGCTGAAGTCCCATCACAGAATATTCTGAATAAAACGCCACAGAAAATTTTATAGTTACCACAGATCAAACCAAGTTCCCACTGAAGCAAATGGGAGATAAACCAATCACAAAGTAAAAGTAGCAGTAAGCACTGTCACTCCTGCTTAATTTTAAATGGTGTTTTGATATTTTTTTTATTTTTTTTTTAAAGAATACATTTATAATTGCATCGCAATTCTCTCTCCGGTTACACTTGTGAAAGGCATTTCTGAATCAAAATAGTGTTTTGAATATCCTGTTCAGGATACGAAGGCTACCAACATAATATGCAACAACTGTTTTCTTCCTACTTCCTGTCATTCACAAATTCAAACATATACTATACAATTCTGAAACAGAAAGGCAGGTGGGTAAGCATTGAAATGATATGGAGACAGCATGCATGTACGAATTTTAATTATGAAAACTTTCTTCAAGCCACTATTCTTATGTGCATAACACAGTGGAAGACCAAAAAGCAGCCTGCTAGTCCAAAAACACTTCCCACCTTGGGCAAGTCAGAGAAGAATGACAGTTAAACTGGACTTCTGTACTAGACTCTAGTGACTGGAAGTAGTCTCTAAATTTTCAACTCCAAACCAAAAAACAATGATACTGTGAAATGATGTGCTTGATGCAGTCTGTGATCCACTTCAAGTCTGCATCTGGAAACTGCATTGCCTCTTACCCGGTCAGAGAAATGAGGTAGGGTATTACCCACCAGAGTTAACTATGTAAAACAGAACAACCAAACCCAACCCCAAAGCCTTATGACATGGACTGCAATCTCTTCACATTTAGATGAATAATTTGTTTAGTGCAACATTTCAAATATGGCTTGGGTTACTTTGGCTAGAATACAGGATATTTTGTTCTAATGAAACAAGGTACAGAGAGCTTCAAAGAAATTTCCAGTACTTCCACATGTAATTTTAAGGAAAGCAAACTCTGCGAAGACATATAGAAATAGGCGGGTGTTTAACATCCCATATTTACATTTTGTAATGTAAAAGAATTCAATTCCAACCTTGTATTAGCAACGTTTAAAAATGAAGGGAAGAATATCAGTTCAAATCTACTGAAATCACAGACATAGAGTGAGATCACTTATTTATACTAGTTGTGCGTAATCAGAAGTATTTTGTTTCCAGTACTCTAGGCAGGGAACAAGTTCTTAATCAGAAATTCAGTCTCAGAGTTTCTAAGATGTCACTGCGTTCTGTGTCACTAGCAAAGCAGGATTAAAGCAAAAATCTCCAGTAAGTGCATCTAACAGATATTCAGTACAGATGCCAGTGTACAGCATACTTTGTAACAATGGGAATCTCTGAATAGTATGATTTTAGCCAGAATTGAATGGAAATGCTGTGCTGGTATTTCAGTGCTAATGTGATGAAAAAAAAAAAAAAAAAGATTAAGGCTTTGATACTGAATTACTGGGATGGCATACCACAAAAGCCGTAGCTGTGCCTGTACTACGACAGGCAGTCTCCTCACTTTTAACGGTAGAATGGGGAAGTCACCCTCCTTTGAAGATTTTAAGGATGTTTTTAGTCCTCTCCCAATTTATTTTTCTTCTCCTTCATCATTCACACAAGATGCTTTGAGGAAAGCCTGTCTCAAAGATGCTGAAGCTGTAGCATTAGGAAGGAGCTAGCTTCTTGAAACCACAACACCTGAGTTCAAGTATTAAAATCAGGTGGTATGTTGGTAATTTAGCAGCTGGTGAATCTGACAGCTGTGCAGTAAGAAGCAGCAAAATGAAAAGTCTTCACATACACCTAAATATACAATACATTTATGCTAGAAAATCATGGAAATTTGACAAAAACTATGTTTATTTATTTTTAATCTAAAAAACCCATTAAAGTTGACACTTGATTTTGGTGCTCACTACAGATTTTTAGCCTTTCACTGCTCCCTCTCTTATCTCTAAAACCCAGGGCTGTGAAAGGAGAAGGAGGAAAAGGGAAATAAAAATAAGCTCAAATTTACTAGCGTTAATCAACAGGCAGATTTGTGGGAAAGAAACAGTGCAGAGAAGAGAAAAGCAGTGCAATAATCACTGCTCAACAACAGCAACATTTTCTGACTAAAATTGGAATCCTACAAAGTCCAGATAAAAGTCTAACACTGCTAAAACAGATACAGAAGAAACAGAAATTGTCCGAACTGACCGAAATCACTGGGATTTCATTCCAGAGGACAGGCAACAAGCAAGACCGAAACAATCTCCATTATTACCATGCCATACCTTACATGTTCTCAACTGGTACACAAAGTCAGGCTCACAGTGGGATCTAACTGACAACTCGGAGAGCATGCCGACCATCACTTGAATCAGGAGTTTGTGTAAGAAACAAAAATTAGCAGTACATACAAGTATTTTATCATGATGAAGGGGAGAAAGTTCAAGGCGCTATATATATATATCATCTATCTTAAAGTAGAAATAATTGGAAATATACTTCTACACTGTGGACAATTGGAAAAATGTATTGTTAGACATCAAAACAATGGAAAAACAATGCAAAACATTCAGAGGGAGAACTGACCTTGTTATCAGTTTCACAGTGAACAAGAGCTTCTTTGTAAAATTTAATTGCTTGTTCATAGTTTCGCTGGGCTGTAGAATGTTTTGCAATCTCAGCACAAATTTCAGCCGCTATCCGTTTCTGTGCAGGAACTGCATCCAGCTGCTCTATCTGAACCCGTTTAAGCACTCTGGCTTGTAATTCCCGAGCCTTGTGTGGGGAAAGGAGTGAACAGTCAATCATGAAATCATATAATTAAATTTCTGAAAGGTTCTATAAGCACACGGTGTATTTCATAGATGAAAACCCCCAAATAATAAAGAGGCAGGTAAAAATGCCTCCACTGTAAAAAACATCAATGAAAACAAGCAAAAAACCCAACCCCTCAACACCTCTTCCTCAACAACCTGTCTTGAACTGCCTTGCTACCCCAAAATTCACATTAAAAACATGATGAAAAGCAGTGTTCAACACCATCTAGAAGATGGAATCCCAATATACTTTTTCTAGAACACGACAACTGTGTGCCAATCCAATAATGTATAATCTACACTTTACAGAACATAATATTGAGATAATCATACATATAGTATTTTGTGAAACATAAGGAATAGGACATTAAAGTAAAAAGCCGGAGAGGGATCCAGTTTACCCCTTGTGTACTTGAAGAAAAGGGCGATATGAACAAGCTTATTTAATACTTTATCTAAGGAATATTGAGGTAAAATACATTCATCTGAATAAAGATGACACATTTTTATTGGTCTAAATTTCCCACATATTTCTGTGCCTTGCATGATTTATAACTAATCTCTTCCCAATTCAAAGGTTATGTTCCAATTTATAACTACTAGCAGAGCTGTAACCACAAAAAAATGCTGGTGTAGGACGTCATTGAACAAAGCCTCATTATTAAAGAAAAAAGCAATGCTTTTGCACACAAGCTCTGCAGTTTTGCTTAGAAAAATTTCATCGTCATCTCCATGCGTTCCTGTTAAGAACTTCCTTAGTCTCCAAGCTACCTTCTGTCACCAAAAATATTCAATAGAAGTGTTACATGACTTTTTCCTTTTTTTTTTTTCTCTCCTTAAAATTAAGCTTTTGGTAAGGTGCATAAACAATACTTCAAAAGCCAAAACCCAGAAGCTGTATGTACTGAACTCCTTTATTAAGTACAGAGAACTCGTCAAAGAAAGATGGCAAAAACCTTAAAATTTTATTTTCAGACGTCCTTCATTTAGGGAGTGATTAAGAAAAGTCTAGCAGCAGCACGGAAGTAGAGCTCTTTGTTAATAGCGGATGCCCAAAAAGAGGACAGATAAGGAAATCGCAATGCCCAATTCTGAGTATGCCTGATCAGTTTTCTTTGATTTCAGCTGGAATTCTAACCAATTAACACACAAGAGATTCCCTCTTCCTGCTCAAGCAGTTCTGTAACTGTCTTAACACTGAAATAACATCTCAGAAGAGCTGCTTTGCTCATTTAAAAGTTCACAAGTTGAAGAAAATCACAGAATCACATGGGTTGGAAGGGACCTCTGTGGATCATCTAGTCCAAACCCTCTGCTGAAGCAGGGTCACCTACAGCAGGCTGCACAGGACCTTGTCCAGGTGGGTCTTGAATATCTCCAGAGAAGGAGACTTCACAACCCCTCTGGGCAGCCTGTTCCAGTGCTCCGTCACCCTCAGAGGGAAGAAGTTCTTCCTTATGTTCAGATGGAACTTCCTGTGCTTCAGTTTGTGCCCACTGCCCCTTGTCCTGTCACTGGGCACCACTGAAAAGAGTCTGGCCCAGTCCTCCTGACACCCACCCTTAAGATATTTATAGGCATTTCTAAGGTCCCCTCTCAGCATTCTCTTCTTCAGGCTAAACAAGTCCAGCTCCCTCAGCCTTTCCCCATAGGAGAGATGCTCCAGTCCCCTCATCATCTTCGTAGCCCTCCGAAGCTGGACTTTCTCCAGTCCTCCTGGACTTTCTCCAGGCTCTCTTCCAGAAGGAAGTACTAATCCTATTCTGCTTCTCCCAACTCCTCCACCATTTTGCTGAGGACATTAAGGAGAATTAAAACACAAAGTAAGGAGATAAGAAGAATTAAAACACAAAGTAAACTCTGGGGTGGAACTTCTAACATCACTCTGAAAAACAAGGGAAGAAACCTGTTTAAGAAGAGGCAATAACATGACTGAGCAGTTAGTCCTGCTGAAATAATCAAAATACATGTGGCTTTGTGTGAATGAATGGTGCAGCAAAAGGACAAGGAGCAGAAAAAGGTTTCAAAGAGAACAGGTACAAGGAAGGAGAGTTTTGCGGGCAGTAACAAAAGCAACAATATAAGAAAAAAAAGGCGAAGGACAAACACACTTTTTGAAGTGTGACATAGCTAGAAACCTGAAAGAACTAAAAAAGTAAAGAAAAGAGTAAGAGAAATAGACTGCTTAGGGGGAAATTTACTAACGAAGAATGGGGAAAACTAGTCAACTTTGAGAAGAAGTACATTATATGGAAAAAAAGTAGTAAGAATTTAATAACAGATTAAATAGCAATATCGGTAGGATTTTAACTCTTATGTACAATTATCTTTCTAACTTCATTTACTTTTCTTGCTGGTCAGAAGATGCTACCAAGGCTTACTGTTTCTCTATAGGTATAATGTAAGTATAGCATAACGGAGGTATAATGGAAGAGAATGTAACGACCCAACCTCTTGCTCAACCTTTGTGTTGAGAAAGCATCTCCTAAATGGATTAAATTATCTCTAACTTCCAATTTTGTTCTTTCAAGCCGCAGTCTGAGTGACAATATTCTATTCCAGAATGAACAGATCATATTATTGCTATTTAAAACTAACAGCGGTACAACAAAATGACAGGTAGCCATTGAAAGCTGATTCAGATTGCTGTATGAAAGGCGTTCAGTGCTGAGCTAGAGATATGTAACCAAGCTGTCCCCATAGCCAAATTTGTTTTCACCTGCTCTGCTAAAACTATCCTTCACACAAAAATGAAGGTGTAGTACGAATGCAGGCTTTCAGTAAAAGCCTGCACTCTAATCTAAAATTCAGATAACACTGCTCAAAAAAAGCTTAGACTTTCTAACCACTTCTGTTCTTCACATTTTGCACCAGTCACTAGTGCTTTATCCCTATCACGTATGCGTCTCCCTCATTCACAGAAATATCATGGTTAGAATCTGGGACAAAAGCAAAACCAGGAATAAAAGTGAGGACACTGAAAGATTTCATAGTGTTTTTTGGTTTCCCCTTTACCTGTTGCAATGAAACAATAGCTGCATCGATTTTCTCCATTCTGCTGTAGATTTTTGCTAGAAGCATCTGGTAACGCCCATCTTCCATCAGAGAAGACAATTCATTAACTATAAGAATTGCATTAAACAAACATGATTCTTCTAAGAACTCATCCTGGTAAAGTCAAAGAAAGATGAAGCTCTCTACATACTCCAGGCAAGACCTTAACTGAAAAGTTCACAGCTCGATCTTCTGTATTTAGAATCGTGATTTGACTCTGTGTGTTGTCAGTGGACAGAGTAAACATTATAACCTACAAACAGAGTGAGATTTAAGGCCAAAGACATTGAAAGATGCCAAAGGAATACAAAAAACTCGACTGTCTAGTCTATTTGCATTCTCAGAAATATCAGAGAAAAGCTTTTGATTTAAGTAGACAGAAAATAAAGCCACTCTTGACATTTCTTGTCTAAATCCTCCTCAAAGCCAATGAAAAATGTCCAAATTGATTCAAGGAGTGCCACTGTAAATCCAAAAAGTATAAGACTGTTTGATGAAATTTCTAGTTACACTTCAAAGCACCTTTCTTTAGCTAGAGTCTGGAACAGACATGAATACCAAATATTCTACCTAAGTATGTCAGCATCTACTCAAAAAGCAGCAAGCTACTTTTGAATAATGGTTAAAATACACAGGCATAAAATAATATTTGAAGAATGCAAGTTGTCCTTGGCTTGTATTCATTTTAATCTATTGGCAAAGTGGTATCTTCAGCACAGTTCCACATTAAAACATAAAAGCCACCAAAATCCATGTTTTATCTTTATTAAAAAAATTAAAATAAGTATATTGAGGTATACTCTGTTAGCATACTGTCTTCAAAGTGCTGCAATTGTGACATGCTATTCTAAATCAGCAATTAGGCTGTGTAGCCAGCTACACAGATCATTCCCTCCAGTACATTTCCGGTATTTCATTTTTCTTTCCCAAATGCAGGAGACTTTAGCATTTCTGAAAAAAAAGATATTACACTGTTCAATAATTTTCCCACTCAGCCAATGAGATATACTTTTTTTTTATCTAGAGAATGTGTATGTATCAAAGATGTACAAAAGGGATATTGGCTTATGTACTTTTCGCTTCATTGTAAGATGAAATGATTGTAAGACAACATTTTCAAGTACATGGGGCAAAATATATTTACTGCTAATTTATCTTTCTGCAGTAGAAGATCTTGTACTGAGTATGACTGTTAAATTAGCCAGATCCTCAAAGGCTTAACTAAGATGGGAATATAACGTTAAATCACAGGATTTGTTCAGTAAGAAGTAAACAGGACAGGAAATCAACACTCCCCTGGCACAGTATGAAAGACCAGTAGAATAGTGACATAAGAAAAACTAGTAGTGAGACTTGATAATACTAACTGTTCCTGTATTTGGATAGCCACAAAAGTGAACATATATAATTAAACCACTGCAAAAAGATTTCCTTAATTAAGGGTATAGCTCAATAGCTCACACTAACACCTTAAAACTTCCTAACTGCCTTTCACCAAAAACCAAGGAAAAAAAAATTCCAAAGTTTTAGCTTTGTAAGTGCATATTCCTAACATGTAAAAGAGGGTCCTAAGAGACATCTTCAACCAGTTCAATCTCTTTGCTCTGAAGGATACTGGGTAGCACTTACCACCTACACAATCATTCCCTAACACCACGAGTGACTCATCTACACTTGATTAACTCAGAATCCAAACATTTGTTGGCAAAGAATCTTGCACATGTGGAGCTCTGCTATTGTATTTACTAACTTCACCTATCACAGATGTTCCAAGTTTAAAAGTCCTGGCAAGAGCACCTTTAAATGTAAGTGAAGTTTATTTTAAAGTGCATTTCTCATTTATGTGCTTTACGTTCAAAAAAAGTTTATATGGAACTTGCTTATTCTGTAGAATCATGCAGAAAAACAACAGTAGAAATTTTATGTTTTGCTGTAAATTAGTAACATTCCTACCAGGTTCATGATCTAAAGCTTGCTGAAGTACTTTTTCTGCCTTTTCATACTGCTTCAGTTTCATTAAAAGCTCAGCCAAATCATAGCGAAGGAAATTCTGTTGACCACTTCTCAATGCAGCCTCATAGTAACTGATTGCCTAAAAGGAATAAAAAAAAAATCCAACTATTATTTAAAGACAAATCTTAAAGACAACAACCTTGCAACTCACGTATTTAATGATATGCTGCTTATAGTTTTCTCTATTTTCTTCTTTTCTCTTGTAACCATTTCTAATAAATACTGTATTAAAAAGATGTTATTTAGTTGGAAGTTCAGGCTTCCAAAAATTTAATGCCAAATTAAAGACAAATATAATAACTAGAGCCCACATTTTGATAAACATGTATTTACATAGCCTAACCACATTATCATGTTTTATCTTTGACAGGATCACTGCCAATTAAACTACATTTTCATTAGCTACTGAAGCTGTATCATTCTGGTCAGACTGGAGCTATAAAATTCTGCTTTACTGTATACAAATATTTTCCCAAAGTCTACCTTGAGAAACATGAAGATACGTAACGAAAAGTTTAAGAATACCAACTAAGCATAATCTGATAGAAAGCAGTCTTCTCTCTTTGCATTTTTAAACATAAAAACTGACAATCATATGAACTAAAAAAGTCTAATATTTACTCAAGGAAAAAAAGCAACATTCTGGATCTATAAACTATTGTTCCATAAGTTTAAAAAAATCCACTTCAAAATAACAACTTAAGTAGTCTTGAATTACGATGTTACTTCTCTAAGGAAAGGGAAAAATGAGAACTGGAATTATGTTGAAAAGTTACATTTCCAAAATGAATTTGAGATAATTTGATTAACTTTTATTGCTTCAAAATAGAACATGTTTAAACATGCATAACAAAGCACATATCAGGCAGGTTACCTATTTAGGCTTAAGCATCCTAAGCATAATATAGCTGAAACCTCAAAATAAATAATTAAAGTCCATAAAAGACTCATCACCATACAGATTACAAGTTTTTCTATAGCAACTCCAGGAACCCTCACAGCACATTAGATTATTACACATACACAAAAAAGGTCTGAAGTATCATGGAGTAAGACAGGAATCATATACTGTGCTGCTTGTACCACTGACCTAAACAGAAGTGAAAACTCTAACACTGCAAACACAAAACACAATCTGGACACACCCTCCAGTAGTCTGAGGTTGCCCAGATAAAATCATTTGCTCCTGCAGGTTTTCTCCAAACATTTTCTCCTGTTTTTCCTGCAGTAAGAAATTAAAGCCTCTCCTATTACTCTCCTAGCCAATGTTAAGGCTAGGAGATGTAACAAGACTGGGTCAAAGGAGAAGTAATAAAACGTGGTTTTGAGTGCTGGCCCAAAAACACATAACCTGCCAGTCACCAGAGCGACAATTCACCCAATATGTATCCACCAACATGTTACTGTGCCTTTGGCCAGATATTTTGAAGGAGATCTAAAAAAAAAAAACCAACTAACTTACTTTCAGGATAAAAAGACTGTTTAGTGCTTTAAAGCGAAAGGCTTCCTTCTATCAACCTGAAAACAGTGAAAGTGCAGTTGACTAATCACAATGCATATACAGAAGAACCAACTCACGCATCACATATATAAAAACTGCATATTCCCTGGAACAACACACTGAGTATTTCACATTCAATGTGGTAAGAAACATGCCTGTAGTGGGATTTCTATGCAACAGAAAACCCCAGTCACCGATTTGTAACTTGCTAGGCCATTAATTGTATTCCTGAAAAAAAACTATTAAACAGATGTTCCCAGAAGATGGAGAACCTTTGGGTTTACTCCATGGAGCTAACATCATGTTTCATCTTAGGGAACCTCCTGGCACAACTTTAAACAGGTAAAATGAGGGCATATTAGCACATTACTTGGAAGAGTCTGTGCAGTATCACTTATCTAAGCTGGTAATACACAAATTCAGACTGGAAGTTCAATCAATATTCAGCCTGACAAGATGTTATGATGGCAGCTAATAGTCCTGTCCTGAATCCAAGGTCAAAAATACATTTCATAGAATCACAGAATGGTTTGGGTCGGAAGGGACCTTATAGATCATCTAGTTCCAACCCGCCTGCCATGGGCAGGGACACCTTCCACTAGACCAGGTTGCTCAAAGCCTCATACAACCTGGCCTTGAACACTTCCAAGGAGGGGGCATCCACAACTTCTCTGGGCAACATGTTCCAGTATCTCACTACCCTCACAGTAAAGAATTTCTTCCTAATATCTAATCTAAATCTACCCTCTTTAACTTCAAACCATCACCCCTCGTCTTACCACTACACTCCCTGATAAAGAGTAGTCCCCTGCCATCTTTCCTGTAGGCCCCCTTTAAGTAGTGGAAGGCTATTATAAGGTCTCCCTGAAGCCTTCTCTTCTCTAGGCTAAACAACCCCAACTCTCCAGACTGTCCTCAAAGGGGAGATGCTCCAGTCCGCAATCATCTTCATGGCCCTCCTCCTAATTTCTTCCAGGTCCAACAGAGATAGAGACACCATTATTTGAAATAACTTCCGTAAGTACAGAGGAAGATCGTGCTAAGCCATTTCTCTTACTTGGTCCTCAGGCACTTTCTGTACCCATTTACTGTTATTTCAAGACAAGTGACTAGAAAAAATATCAGACATGAAAAGTTAGGAAGTTGTCACTGATTCCTCTGCAATTCAAACTTGTTTATAAAACCACGTCAAAGCCACTTGTACAGAATGTACATGCCAGCTTGGGAAGATGTTGGCTTCCTCCAAAAAGGAAGTAAGAAACTCTCAGCTTCTTTCACAGTACATATGCAGAAGAACACTGTAAGCACAAACAGGTAAGTCTTTTTGGCAACACTGGAGACTATTTCAGAACACTGTATCAAAAGGCTCAGTGAGTTGTAAACAACACATAAAAGACCCAAGTTCAAGATTCCTGTATGTAAGCACTAAGGGTACAAACACACCATTTCCTCAGCATTACAGCCCTGCTTGCTTCCTTCTCAGGCTGTCCCAAAATACTTTCTTCTCTTCCCTGCCCTGTGCAAGGGCCACTGAGCTGAATGACCAGATACTTTGAAGGGGATCCACCAACTTTCAGGATAGAAAGTCTGCTCAGTGCTTTAAAGCGAAATGCTGCTTCTACCCAACCTGAACAGAAAATCAGGCAAAGCCCACACGTTGACAATAATGGACATAATACTTAATTAGCCTAATACAGTATTATACAGAATACCTTTGAATAGTTATGTGTTTTGATTAGGGCTTTTCCAATTTTACTTGCTAAAGATGGATCTTTTGGATTTTTCTTCAAGGCCTGCTCGTAGACTTCTATGGCTTCATCAGGCTTCAACAGCAAGAGATAGAAACACAGAAGTCAAGGATTAAGATAAAAAGCTTATGAAAAAACCAAAATCTTGTAACACCTCCAGGAATGACTGCCAAGTACTACCGATTCATAAGCTACAGTATTTCTGAGAGAAGAATAGTCACTATGAAATTGCAGGAGTGTAAAGCCCATGTAAATTTACATTTCCATGCTAAAACACAATGTGTAGAGAACTTGGCAAACAAATAAGTTTGAATTTACCTGATTCTTTTTCCTCTGAAATTCCTCTACTACTATTTTCATTAGTTGGCAAACTTGTGCAAACTTATAACTGTGTTGGACAATCACCCATTTTTCTCCTCTAGCCATGTTATATCACATGTAAACAAACTCCTTTTTGCTTTAAAATTCTTCATTAAGGGCAAAACTACATACAAGCATTAATAAATAAACAACCATTAACGACCTACAGATCCCCAAACTAGTAATCTATTAGTTGCATGTCTGAACCCAAAATATTCTTTCAGAGTATGAATTTAAATGTGTATCCTTCAAATTCCTAAGTCCACTTGATTACACTGTCTTCCACAAACACTGAATAACATTTCAGTTCATCAAGAAAGCAAAGGATGCAAAAAAATACATAGGAATTCAATAATTTAAATTTTTTAAATAAAATTTTCAATATGAGAGCTAAGTTGCCTGGAATTATTCTAAGATTCATCTTCAACTTCTTTCTGAATTTAATTTAGCTCTCACTTTAGATTTTTGTTAGTCTTATGGATCAGTGTTCCCCTAGATAAAATTCTCTCCTTGATCTTCACTCAGTCAGTTATTGGAAGAAATGCATTTTCAACAGCTTTTTATCTAAATTTAGAAATTCATAGCCAGTAATGATTTATTTTTTTAATCCTAAAGCAGTTTCTGTTTGCAAACTACCAATCGATAAGAGCCAGCATGGTACACTGTCTCAACTTGCCAAAGTCAACAAATGACTCAATCTGTCTATTCATCTCTAAGCAAGCACTCACCTCTTGAATACTCATGTATGCATCACCAAGCAGAAGAAAAGTATGAGCACTTGGAAGTTTTTCTACCAGATCTCTGGAAACAGAAGACAGAACCTTGTTCAATATTTAACACATCAACACTTGTACCTAAACAACAACAAACAGGGCACAACATTTTTCTTTATTTCTGAAAACAAAAAAAAAAATCTGCAATATCTTTCCAAAACAGGACTTGCAATTACCATATTTAATGTTACAACACTTACTCAAGAGAATTCATTATGCCACTAAATACTTTTGAATTATTGTAGCAGAAAGGGAAAAAATGAGTTCACTATGCTACCATTAAACATCTAGGAAAATATACACACACACCCCCCACAAACTTTTACCTATAGCAGCCAGCATATAACTTCTTATCTTTCCTGTACTGAAGATAAATATCTGCCATTTTTTCTTTAGCTTGCACAAAGTAAGGCTGTTCAGGTGTAGTATTTCGGAGCATAGTCAAGGCTTGATCAACATCTCCTTGAGCAATTGCCAGATCTGCATTTGCAATCACAACTCTTAGTTCCTCGGGAGTTCCAGAAAATTCATTAATGGCATCTTGCAATATTATAGCAGCTTCATGCTGCAAATAATAAAATCAATAGAATTAATGAATTTCCTGTTGTTGAACAGCTAAAAATAAAGACATCATAAGCAAATGAATGTCTGGGGGTATTACACAAACCAACCAAAAACCCACAAAAACGCCCAAACCATAGTATCCATTTGTTCTGCTAAAACATTTGACATGTTATTTTTCTCTTGATTTTGTAAATAAAATTTATGTGATATTAACTACCAGAAAAAGTCCTAATAGGGAAAATAACATTTGTGTTGTATATATAACAAGGAGATGCTCAAAATTCAACTGGCCAATGCTTTTAGTACCTTGCTCTAACAGATCCTGCTTTGAGCAGCATGACCTCCAGCAGTTTCTTCCAACTACACGACTACATGGCTTCTATTATATTGTTATACAGACGTAGTGTCCTTCTGGTTATTAAGATACAGCTGGTAGTAAGGATGCTACTACACAAAGATAAGGACCCAATCAAAAATATTTCTAATAGCATTCTGACAGCAAAATAAGAATCTACATGCTGGCAAATTAACATCAACAGTACCTCCTGCTCAAAATTAAAAGGGCTTCTGTAGACTCAAAATTGAGCTCCTGGAAGTAGTTGGGTTTTTCCCCTCTGTACAAATTAAGGTACAAGCTTGCAAGTTAGACATTAGCATCTTAAAAATTTTACCAAGCAAATCCTCTTGGTAAAAGAGGTGATGGTTTTCTATTCTGAACTAATAAGGGTAAGACACTTCTGTTAATGGGAAGAGGTAATTATTCTCAGGTATGTATTACATTTTAACAATTTTGCCATCTTACCAGCTCTCCATTCAAACGATGAGCTTCTACTAATTCTAGAAAGACAGACACACGGTCACTCGCATCAATTTCAATTCTTTTTCCTTTAGTTTTTGAGGAAGCTGTAGGTTTTCTCATTCCAGGCAAATTCTTTGCCATCTGCAAGGTCTTAATAGCTTCCGACAATTCTCCCATCTTCTTCTGAGTTTGAGCCTTAATTAAGTGATAAGCAGGATGTTCTCTCACCTAAAAAATAAAATGAGATAAGCAGTTTCCAAATTTTACTCTATGCATAGTATTCAAACCCCTAAAAGAAGATTTTTTGGTTCTTTTTAAATATTGATCTCAGTTCCTTCTTTCCTCCAAATATATCCAATTTCAATTTCAGTAATTTACTTATGAAAAATATTAGATTTTTCAAAGAGTATGCAAGCCAGTAAGTAAGTTTTTAAAGAGAAACCACTACATGAGATGAGACTTTGGGGCAGAAAAACATTCATTACAGCATTATGTGAAACTAGACTGAATTTTACGGGATTTTGAGTGTCTCCCACACTTCTGTATGCACGCTTCCTTAGGTTGTTAATTAAAAAAAGTATACAATCATTATTTGGCACAAGTCCTGCCTGTCATTTCTCCACTGTCTTAAAACATACTTGACATGCAGAGGAAATGTCAACAAGGGAAATGCAACTGTGTACAAAGTTGCAAGCACCTCAGCGTCTCATAACTAGGTAGGTGATCTTCAGCTTTCTTTCATCCCTTGGAGGAAGGAACCAAGATGGGAGCATGCTTGCAAGGAAATGGTAGTTTGTCACTTTTCAGGTAAGCTCTGTCAACAACTTCGCATAACTCAGACCTGATGAGTGCTGTGTAGAGTGTTCCCAACTCAGTTTTAATCATACATAAAGTTCCATTGATGTCAACAAATCAAAAATCCCATACTGCAATGTATTAGCCCCAAGAAATAAGAGTAGCAAGGACCACTGCAAAACAGTGAAAGTTTTCTAATACAGTGCTTAATTTACCAAATTTGCTCCTGAAGGGACAGAAAAGATGGATAAAGATGTGACATTAATGGAAGAGAACATAGCATATGGCTGCTCTCTTAACACTTGAAGTGCTTAAAGCAGCATGAATTGTCAAGAGGTAACTACAGACCCCTCCTGATCTCCCCATGCATCTGTGCATATCTTCATTAGCAATTGTACATCTGTGTAAAAAGTCCATAAACAACATGGGACGACTCTTCAAGTCCTTCTATGTAGGCTTTTAAAGACTGTTGCAAGTCTGGAATTATAAATTCTGTTTTTGTAACATGTTTTTAATATTTATGTAAGGATTTGAGAAAAAGCTACCATTTCTTTCTTTTGTATTTGAAAACAATTTCAGTATGCTGCAATAAGTTATTAGTTTTGTACTTACAGTTATTTCTTTGATAAATACTCAGATACCACGTTCATCTCAACATTTAGATACTAAACTCGTAGTGGAAGAGTCATAAAAAGTTGTTTAGAAATCATTATATACAAAAACGTACAACTTCAGATGATTGACTGAATAAAACAGTTTCATTTTTTTGTCCAACTGACCTCAAAATTGTAGCTCAGACAAAGTTCCAAGGATTGAGAACATAGTTTAGTATTGTTTTGAGCCAAATGCACCTGGGCCATCAGTAAGTGTGCATCTGCGTAAGAAGGATTCTTTTCAAGACAGTAACGTAGATTACTATGGGCTGCTTCAATATCCCCTAGGAAGTTATAAGGGAAAGTGAAAAAGTAGTCGATACGAAATACAGAGGTTAAATAAAGAGCATTTATTAATTATTCACCATTTTTATAATTTGGATTTCTTTTTTAATTAAAATGTGAGCATTTAGTGAATAAACTCATATACAAAGTATTACTTGGCTATGAAATGAAATCAAAACCAGGTCAAAGGTAAGATATTTTCCCAATGTTCCACCTGTAAATCATTCAATAAGTGATCTTTTCTGGAAGTAACAGATAAAAAATACCATATTTATGCATCTGTACAATTAAGATACACTCATTCAAATCACAAAAAAAGCAGAGCAAATGTTCTTCACTTAGCCATAATGCAGTGTTCTGCAGTGAAAGAAAAATATTAATTATGATTTTAAAGCACGAAATTAATTTTTTATGTGAAAAAACCTAAAAAGGTGAATAGCTAACCATTCATATAACTATTACCTGATAAGTATTTCACTTTTGCAATTAAAAAGACAGCTTGTTGAAGACCAGGCACAGTTTTTACCACAGTTTCAAGAACAGACACACAGTGCCTGAGAAGTGGTGAAGGAGACTGCTGAGGACTTGCAGGCTAGGAGTAAAAAAAGAAAAAAAAAAAAACAAAACCAAAAAACCACACAAACAAATACACAGACATCAAACAGAAAACAACACTTCAGTTGACAGGTTTTGGACTTAAATTTCATTTTAAGTCTCAGCTTCACTTTAAACTTCAATGAGCAATAGCAAAGAATTGTTATTTTCTTCAGTCCAAAAAACTAAAAACTGTCTTTGTGAAGAAATATAAAAATATGTTTTAAATTTAACGGGGCAACTTCTTGGTATCAGCAGAAACAGAAGACAGCCTCAGCCTCATAGACTTCAAGATGATAAAACACTTCAGATCTGACACAAGCTGAAGAGTCAGTCCGTAAACATTTGGTGACATTCTCTAAACATAACATTTGGCGACATTACCACATGAAATCATTCAACACAACAGTAACATGAACTAAATTTCAAGAGAGCTGAAGCTGGAATGAATGACCAGAAGGATAAGAAAAGGTTCTAGTCCTGTCCCTCCTACTCTCATTTCATGCCACAGAACATTTCCATGCTGCTAGCAACAAACTGAAAATAACAGCTGAAAAATAACTACTTTCATGTAAACTGCTAGTACAATACACCACATTTTAGTTGCTCACTATCAGAAACGTTGTTCATGTCCCTCTATTACTTTAGCTAGTTGCTAACAGTTACATACAAAAAAGGAAAAGGCAAATTAAAGATCCTTCTGTTCACAGGTAACATTTCCACAGCACCCATGCCCTGGGGAAGTACCAATCCTCTACTAGCAGACTGGCAGCCACCACCACCTGGATAAACTCTTACCTTTGTAACACCACAAACTCCTTTTTGCAATAAAGAGATAATGAAACTTCAGGAGAAGCCTATCTTTTCTTTTAGAAATCTTTCTATGCACAATAGTTCAGGAAAACCAGTTCTCATTCTAAATTAAAAACCGCCATTGCCATTAAGTACTTCTGGAACATACCCAGGGAAATCTTCAGACGAGACACTACCTCACAGAATGACGCTTCCTATTTATCTCCATCTTTGACATGAAATTGTCATTGCTACTGACATTTTAGACTTTCAAACATTACAATTTCATTATAGATGGTGGGATGGATGATAACAATGGAAAACTACTTGTTTGCCTGTTACATTTTAAAACTGTACATAAACAAATATTTATGGGAAGGTTCTATAATTAGACTAGAAACCTGGTAAAGATAGGGTAACAAAAGCCAGCTCCTAGCTATTTCAAATGAATAATCTATTTAAGGAAGACATTTCTTAAAGAAACTTTATATGCATTTCTTCTGCTTTAGAGACGTCAGATATCCATTCAATTCACCAAGTTACAGAATCATAGATTCATAGAATGGTAAGGGTTGGAAGGGACCTTAAAGATCATCTGGTTCCAACCCCCTTGCCACGAGCAGGGACACCTTCCATTAGACCAGGCTGCTCAGAGCTCCATCCAACCCGGCCTTGAACACTTCCAGGGAGGAGGCATCCACAGCTTCTCTGGGCAACCTGTGCCAGTGTTTCACCACCCTCATGGTGAAGGATTTCTTCCTAAAATCTAATCGAAATCTGCCCTCTTTTAGTTTACAGCCATTCCCCCTCGTCCTGTCACTACACATCCTTCTGAAAAGTCCCTCTCCATCCTCCCTGTAGGCCTCCTTCAGGTACTGGAAGGCTGCTATAAGGTCACCCCGGAGCCTTCTCTTCTCCAGGCTGAACAGCCCCATATCCCTCAGTGTGTCCTCGTAGGAGAGGTGCTCCAGCCCTCTGATGATCTTCACGGCCCTCCTCTGGACCCGCTCCGACACATCCATGTCCTTCTAATGTTGGGGGCTCCAGAGCTGGGTGCAGGACTCCAGGTGGGGTCTCACGAGAGCAGAGTAAAGGGGCAGAATCAAGTTCTACATGCCTTTGTTGCCAAAACTAGCACAAGTAAATCTAGTCACAGAAAATAAGCTATCTAAGTAAGAAAGATTTTTCCTTGGATTTAGTAATAATATAAAAAAGTAGTATTCCACTGATTTTTACCAACACACAAAAGAAACCGAAATGAAGAAAGAACATA
>Ga0065711_1029760_pt1 | contig 34905 bp, 22 predicted proteins | sample Hoacrofraction12_FD_59098 | JGI IMG/M metagenome (GOLD analysis project Ga0065711, IMG submission 59098) | Hoatzin crop microbial communities from Cojedes, Venezuela - Epithelial fraction 12 v2 (version 2) | ecosystem: Host-associated > Birds > Digestive system > Esophagus > Crop | place... | reverse complement strand
GTACTGACCCCTGGGGGACACCACTTGTTGCCAGCCTCCAACTAGACTCAGCGCCGCTGATGACAACCCTCTGAGTTCTGCCATTCAGCCAGTTCTCTATCCACTTCACCGACCACTCATCCAGCCCACATATGCAGACTCCTAAAAGGTAGCTTTAATTTAGGCATGTTTAGAAGATAAACTAGGAAAGTGGAGGTCTGGTTCAGGGGCAGGGGGAGGAAATCAAGCCAGTTTTAAGCTTTACAATCACTACAAATACATGTGCGAAGTTAAAGAAATTTAATAAGACCTGTAATTTCCAAGGAAAGAATTTTAAATTCATAGCTTACCAAGAACCCTTTTTCCTCCACAGAGGAGTCCACTTGGCATTTTAACTTTAGATATATATGACCTTCCAAAGGAGACAAAAAGGGAACCTGCAAGAAGTAAAACAATTAGTCTTAATTTTGACACCGCTCAACTCTACCAGCTCAAGCAAGCCACCTGCACCAGTATGTTAGCCCTGTCTTGTTCTTAGGATCTTCAGCCAGAAACAAGCAGTGACTCTCAAGCAAGACAGTGATAACAACTTTTTGTATCAAGTTCATTTAGAAGCTTTTCAAGACTTATTTGCTTATTAGTTTGCTCAGGACATATGCACAAACATGCTTCTATCTAGAAAAACAGGTACTCCGAGCATGGTTAAAAACAATGCAAGGCACCAGTCTGCATCCTGCAAGCTTCTCAGTTTGACATTGTTAGGAAAAGATGAAAGTGAGCTTAAACAGGATTGGTACTTGGATGCCATAAGCAATTTTGGCAGATACTGATGTAGTAGTGCCTACTCAGATAAAACCTAGAAGGGGAAAAAGTAATGAAAGCAGTTCTTAACTGGCACTCAAGGTGTTGAAGACCCAAGTCAAGTCCCTTCTAACAAAAAAGTTCCAAGGTCTATATTCTACCATTGAAAAAATGCAGCTTAACTACTGTGCCAGAGGTTGGTTAAGTGATTATTCACTGTTCAAGAGTTTTGTGGAGGAGCACGCAGCAAAGATTGCCTTTGGACTTCTTCCAATACCTCCACACATAACACCCCACTACATTGAGCTCTCCCCACCACTACTGTCAAGAAATCACATCCCTTTTTTCCCACAGGGCAGCAAAGAGACAAATTGCTAGTCCAAAATGCAAATTATGATCTGCAGGGTATTATACATACCCTATTTTCTTGCTAATCTGAATAATCAATACTGTAAGAATCTTGCCCCCCCCCCAAAAAAAAAAAATCAGAAACATTGGTACTTTTACTAGAAAAACAGGAAAGGTTGAGGGTGCTGCTCAAACACAAAGAACGAACTATTTGCCAGGGAATAGGCATATGTACACAATAATGAAGTGGCTTTTAGAGTCATGGAATCAATGTCGATCAAACAGAATTAAATTTTCTTAATGGTTAAGATGAACAAGAGTAACCCTCAGTAGTTAAAAGAGTACATCTGTAGGCCTCAGTGAACCCTTCAGAACACTGAAATAAGTGTTATGGTTAGAAATTGATCACTTTCAAACTGTAGGCATACTGCAGCTTCCTCCCAAACACATAATACACATGTGCACAAGCAGGTGATTAAATCATTTATACATGCTAAATCTACTCAACTAATATAGCATGCATTACAGCATGCATGTTTTGCTCGTGTACTTGGCCCTACAGTACAGAACAGCAAAATTTTGAGCACCAGGTAGGAGTCTGCATGACCACTTGAGAAGCAAAAACAGTAAAATGTTTGCACGTAGAAATAAATTGTCTCAGTCCGGGATTTTTATCAGCAAAGACAACTATAATCCTACATGCTACACTAGGGAACGCTGGCTTATATCCTCCCAAACCATAGTAAAATCCATTTCTGGGTGAGGGCCTCAAGGAAATTTGGCCTATTCCCCACTTCAGGTATGTGGTTTTTGCATTCCTTTCTAATTTATGTCAGGACAGAAGAATCTACTTTGTGGATTATGAAGTTTACCAGTGAAGAGCTGTGTGACAGTAAAGCAAGAAGACTGTATAACAAATGGAACATATCAGTTATGCAGAGCCTATGCCACCATTACTAATTACTAATGCAGGTCTCAAAACACCCTGCTATACACATAATGAGAAAATATTACATTATAGTCAAAAATATATCCCTTTCAACAGCAAAGTGTGCCTTTGGGGCAGAAGCGGTGGAAAGAAATCAATTTGTTGAATAGCCAGCTAGTTAAAGAGAAAACTGAAGCTCACGCCTAGGTTAGCTTGCATCCCAGTGCGGTCATTCAGATATCTACCATAAGTTGGCTTACTGTTACAGAAGATTATATGTAAAGATACTCAAGATAACTCTCAAGAATTTGCAAAAAAATGGGTTTCTTAGGAGACTTTTGGTTACAAATAGATGATAAATACTAAAATTATCACCTGCGTAGTTTTGAGAGAAAACATACATAAAATTTAAAGATCAATTATTTCTTCCAAGCATTCAAATTTACATAATTCCTAAAGCCAAAAATGTATACACCAAGCAAAATATTTAATTACACATCTGTGTACAAATAAGAACCTCATATTTTGAGGTGTTTAGTACTTTCAAAATTTTAGTTCTTTGCGATTACTTTTTGCTTAAAAAAGAGGTCTTGACAGAACAAGGTCTGAACAGAACAACAAACAAGATATTTAGTTCCTGAGCGACTGAGTTAAACCAACGTTTAGACTGCCTGTCATTTTCCCCTGGTCCTCTATCAGCAGTAGCTGATTCTATGTTCTGTACAGTTGATCAAGAACTTGGCTCAAATTTCTTGACTAGCAATCTTTAAGAGAAACCTCAATTTATTTTGAAGTAAGAGAAAACCTCCTCTAGTGATCTACGAAGACAAGAGACACGTGCTAGTTAAGGAAAAACCCTAGGTGGCCTAAATAACTTAGACTTCTAGCAGCATGCCTATTATTGTAAAAGACATGGAGTAAAATTCTGCAAGTCTTAAAGGCTCCTAACATCTTATGTTTAGTTAGTATACCTTTATAATCTTTTTCTTAAAAGAATTTAAAAAAATAAATACTGCAAAAAGGCCAGGCAGGCATAAGCAACGTGCACTAGGAAGCAGTTGCATATTTTAAGTTATAAACTAGAGGATCATAGCAACCTTGTCCCAGAACACATAGCCCAACAGTTCCTTTTGCTCCCCTTCAAAATTTATCTACGGAAAAAAGAAATACACTCAATGCGATTAGCGTAAAGTTAATGTTTTTTTTTAAAAAACGGACACAGTTATACATGAGTACATTTTGGTCCTTACTACGCTGAATTTTAACAGTGCATATAAACGGGAAGAATAAAACTCAAAAAACCCACTGTGGCAGCAGTTTGATCCATATTAGAAATGCATTGAAGAAGTTAAGAAGCAGCTGTTTGGTATCACCACAGGCCAAGTGAAAACTGAAGCTTTGAAGAGGCAACAGTTAAACAAAAAAGTTAACTGACAAAAAGGGGAATTCATATTCATAACTGTTGAAGTTTGCACCTGGAAAAATTTAACCAGGTGATGTTTTCCCTGGAATTCTATTTGAACCGTGTGCTTGTGTTACAGTTTACCAGTCCACTCCAGTAAACTAAAGACTAAACTAAAAGTTCAAAGCCAAATTGGTGAATATAATGCAAAATCTGCTTCCCATAACCCCATGAACAAGGAGCTGCAATAACCAAGCCATACATAAAATAGGATTTCTACACATATTCCTCATAGCCAGAACTATTTATGCTGAAGAACCAAAGCTGGTACTTCTGAAGTTCACACAATCAGTAACAGCAGTGCAATTCAACTCTTAAGTTTGTGAACTGTTTCAGTAGTCTGCTTCTATCCACAAAAAATAAAACTTCTAAAAAGCAAGCTGGGATTATTGCGGTATTTTGTTTTTAATCTCGTGCACAAGCACAACCAACCCTTGTTATCTCTCATCAGAAGCTGTAATTGCAGTACTACTATCATCACCATAAGATTTAATGAGCCAAGAAGAAAATTTAATTTTTACACTGCTGTTTGGATAAAGCTGTAATTTAGTACTACTACAAGCTGTATTAACTTTTGAATTAATTTAAGTTAGCTTAGGTTAGCTGCTGCCATAGACACGTATTAAAATAGGTTTTAGGTGTAAGATATTTGAGGTCAGAGATTACAGCAAATGTAATATTGTATTTTTCAACTTGTAATTGTCAGAGCCAATAAACATTCTGTTTAGACAAGGAACTAATGGTATAAAACTCAATAATAGCTCAAAAAATATTAAGGTAGTTTGGCTGTACAAATTTAATTAGAATAAGAAAGGAAACTCATACTCCTAACTATATTCAAACAGTAATTTTTGAGTCAATTCAAATCAAATACTTCATTATCCTTAAAACATACTAAATGTCTTGCAGTTATCGCTAAGACTGTAAGAACAATGAACAATATGAAGACCACGTAGAGAGATACCAACTGCATACATGTATTTTTTGTCAGTGGAAGCAAATCAATAATCAAATGCCTTCATCACCTTTGCATAACCGTACCTTACATTGAGCTACAGAAAGGAAACACCACCTGGCATAATAATATAAGTCTTTTGCTGTTGTATCTCAAAATTACATTTCAGTCATATGAAATTAACTATGAGTAAAACTATACATAAATTTTATATATATAAAAATACATGACATTATATATAAACCTATATGTTTCATTTCTAGGATGGTGATTTCACCTGAAAACAGTAAACCCAGACTCATTAGTTTTTCTAGTAATATGCAGTTACCTTTGGATTAATAACAAATAGTTCCCATTACCTTTTCCAATGCAAATTTGGCATTTCCTACAGAAGACAACGATAGCTTGTGGGATCCAACAAGGGTGAAATTAGTAGTGCGTACAGCATTATGGCCACCTGGACTGGCCATGGCTGTGGAGAAAAGAAGTTGAAGTCAAGCCATAACACCACACAATCTGGATGCTGCAAGGCTTAAAAAGGCTTTATTTGTACCACTGTATGCGTGTCCTACTCGGTACTCCAGGAGAAGTACTCTTTGCAGTGCAGCCCAGAAGCACATTCAGACAGCAGCTTGGTGGACACCATTTGTGCTCAGTAGATATTTTCTTTCAGAAAGAAGTTTTGAAATATTCACAAAGGAAAAGACAAAGCATTTTAAGAAGTCTCAGGCAGGCAGAGAGCACTCTCGGTCACACAACAAAGCACACATGCCCTGCAACAGGAGCTTGACTTTCAGCCTCTTAACCTCTTCTCAAGTGACACACTGCAGTTTTCCAAAATTTGTATACCTATATTCCTCTTTGCACTTGCATCAATAGAAACAAGCACTATAGCTCAGGCACAGGAATCTGACTAGACACAGCAGCATAGCAGACAGTCCAGTTAGTTCATGAGCTCCTTATTGCTGCAATTTGTACTAAAGCTAGCTCAAGTATCTCATACTGTCAGACAAGTGTCTAACACATTTTTATCTAGTCAGAAAAACATTCAGAGATGCTGTTGTTCTCCCTCAAGAGTCAGAAATCTACAAACATGTTAAAAACACTAAACACAAGCAATACTTCAGAATCTGTTCATATTTTCAAGTTTGCTCTGTATTACTTTGTTGACATCAGACCCTAGTTTAAAAATATTAACATTTGAGTTCACTTTTTTAGGAAATTAATGTAAAACACAAGCATCTGACACCAGATACTAATTTTGATTTTGTGAACAGATCTTCCATTAAACATAATGGTAACTCAGATATAAACACAGGGCCAATTTCTGGGCTGGCAAACTGACATAATTCTGTGTTTATTAGTCCCAAATTATCATCTGTTACAAGTATTATTTATTGATATATGCTTTATACAGCAAGCATAGATTGTTCATCTTGGCATAAGACGTTTAGATTTTACTTACCTGGAGTAAGAAGGGTGCTTTTCTAGAAAAAGAGAGAAATAAAAGATTAGTGGAAACGTAATTTCTGCCAGTTTCTACAGAAGACTAAGCTAGATTAGAAAGAAACTGGATCTGAAGTACTAAAACCAAACAAACAACTTGAAAAGAAAGCCCAAATAAATGCGTAGTAACTGCATATTTCCAGCATTACATATTTAGAGCTGTTACCCATTTCTTCAGCTGATAGCTGAAGAGTTTGGCAGAAAGCTGGACAGTTAGAGTTTCAGGTAAGGGACACGAAGAAGCCCACTATGGGCACAGCCTTATTCAGTGTGGGAACATGCCCTTTGGAAGTTGTCATAACCAGATCTTATTACCATATTACATTCATACTTACAGAGGTAATAGATGTTAATAATCTCTTTGGAGTAATAACCTACAAAAGATTATAAGAAGATAAGTGTATTTGCTACTGAATTTGTCCATCACTGTAGCATGAAAATTAGACAGCAAGACTACTGAAGGTTTATCATCTAAATCAGTTTTTAACATATACTAGTTATTACAAGTAAGTCTTGTTTTCTGAACCCAGACTGAATATAACATCTTTCACTCAAAGAAATGCTACATTTCAGAAATATTTACCACAGAAAAGTTTAAGTATGCATTAGCTTGGTATGGACAGCATGCATTTAAACAATTGTAGTAGACACATTTTTCCTTCATATAAAAGGACTTCAAAGTTACATTTTCTTATTAAAGAGTTAACAATACAAGCACAAATACTTGAAATGTGCACCCTATCCAAGCTGAAATAGTTATGTCCAAGGAGTTGTTAACACATTTGCTTTAAAAATAAGCAACTAGTGCTTTTCTTTTTTCCCAGTGTTAAGTAAAAGTGTTGCAGTTGATCAATGGAACCTTTAAGACAAATCAGACTGCAGGGGAGGGCATATTGACTGGTACAGTTTAAGTCAAATAGAGAGTAACAGCCCTAAATCACTATCAGAGGCACCACACCTAATAAATAAAAGTTTCCAAAGCATAGCATTTTGCAGAACTAGTAAGACTCCTTTTCCTTCCCCTCCAACATATTTCAGACTCAACCAAGTGCTGCAGGTCCAATCTACTAATAGCTGCAGGGCTCCATAACCCATCTGTCACTACAGATGTTCCAATAAAGAATAAGATTAAGAGCAAGCAACAGATTATCTAAGACTATCCATCAGCTCTCCCTGAAGACTGCAGTTTTCCTAGTGTACCTTTTGTTGAAATACAACATACTGATTTTCACATTTCATTTACCTTAGATTTACTTGCTTTTTTCCTTTTATCAGTGCCTGTAACTTCTTTTCTCTGCACCTGTAAGGCAAGAAAGTAATAAGAAAGTACAACCCATCCTTCTCCCTTATACATCCTCTTGACAGGAAGGTATACATACCAAACTGTAAACTTCTATATTTATTTCGAAGTCATTTGACACATCATGCCTAAAAGGGAGGAGGGGGGGGAAATATGTTAAACACAAATGGAAGAGTTCAAAACAGGGTTTTTTGTTTAAGGTTATTTATTTCTTCTTCCTGCCTTCCACTTGTTAAACATCTCCAGGAAGCCGCTAGGAGCAGCTAGGTTTACTCAAGAGAAGCTTAGTCACAGTGCTGACTAATAGCTAATCTCTCACTAGTAAGTCAGTTTGTTCCTGCAGGTCAATAGGGCTGTCTGAGATCCTTTCACGTCTACAACAGTCATCTCTGCTGCAAGCAACATCGCTGTTTTACAGATTTGAGTGTATTACTATTAAGATACTTTATAGAACAAAAGGGGAGGGTGGGCAAGGGACAGACAGAATGCATCTACCATTTCTCAGATTGCATCATTCAGTCCACTGCTGGCACAGATTTCTAAACAGAGATTTGTTTTTGAGCAAGTAGCTTGAAGTGAAAACTTCAATTGAGTTGGACTTTAAAAAAGGGAGCACTTATTTATTTTGGAAGACCTTAACTCTTATATGTTAGCTAAAAAGCTGTGAGTTCAAATGGCTGTTTGTTAGTAAAAGTTTTAGTTTTAAGAGTACTGTTTTTTCCCCAGACACCAAAACCAAATAGCTATATAAAACATCAGTTGCTGCAAAAAAAAAAAAAAACAAACACCAACCACATCATCTTAGGCAGAGATAAATTAGCTGATGGATGGTGGAATAAGTCTAGATCGCTCTTTTGAGAGAAGTGCATTCCAGCTATTTCTTGAAGCAGGAAATACCACACCACAAGATCTCACCATATTTGTTTGCAGAACATGACATCCTTATATGAAGATTTTTTTAAACATTTTTACATGTGCTCCACCATCAGAGTGAACCTGGTTCCAAAACAGTTTCTTTATACTTACATAGTAAATGTCGTAGTAAAAGTAAGAGCATCTCCATTCAGGGAGCTGGCAGTACTTGCTAATGGAGTTGCAACCATGTTTTCTGCTCCAGATCTCAGTATTATTACATAGTAGTAATTTGCTGCTTCTGTAAATAATATCAGATGGCTTTGTTACCTCGAGGTGTCCAAGTATATAAAAACCCTTAAGTACTGCAGTGCCATTAAACACATCTCTGGTTCCTCTCACTTAAACACTTGATTACAGTCAAGATTTGCTTATAAACTTACTCTTAAAACAAGGTTTTTTTTCTCCCCTACTGCATCCACTAGTAAGATCATCTCCACAGGATTCACAACTGCATTACTGCCTGGGGCATCTCAGGCCAGACCTACACCACACGGTGCATGAGAGGCGAGAGGAAGAACTTCCGGTCAGATTCAGCAGTTAATCTTAGTTATTTAGATTCTTGTTATTCTCTAGGCTTGCCAGCTTAACCACGCATCAGCTTTCACTACTGCCCATTCTCCTCCTTTTTCAGTTCTATGAAAAAGAATGGTTACGCAGGCAACTCACTTCCCTAACTTCTCACATAAGGGGAAAAAAAGAAAGATAACCATAAGAGCACATGTCAATAGTGTCAGAAGATGATTTGGAGTTTGTGCAGCAACTTGATGAACAGTAAAGCAAAAGCATCGCATAATATCATACCACATTAAAAAAAAAACCCACTATTTGAGTGATCTGTTATGTAAGACAAGTCACTGCTTTCAGAACTGGTGAAGACTCCAGTAAGCATCGATTTGTACTCTTTATATTTGAGGTTCTCTTCAGAGATGAAAGTGATTAATAGAGCTTGTACTGGTGCACAAGGTATAGCAAGATGTTACCCTTCCAGAACAAAGTTTTGATAACAGAATTCATAGTAGTTTGTTCAGACAATTTGGTGATTGCAAGAATTACCGACAAACTAAACTTATAGAAAAGGATCTCGAATGGTTACGAAATAACAGAGATGAATTGTCTCATGCAACAAGAACTGTAACATGTTGGGGGGATCAGTTAGGTGAGATCTTTACATTCATATTCTTGGCTGTGGTTTTATTTGAAGATACAAAAACACACTTTACATTTCATACAACATGTAGACAAGAAACACTACTTGTGTAACCAGTATTAAAAAAGATATTGTCCAATTACTTTTGTCAAGTTCTGCTGAGGCAAGAAGTAGGAATCCATTAGAAGAATCCAACTACACTGTGACCTTACATAAAATAGCACTGGTTATTGTAGGCTTGCAGACTCCTTAAACAACCACATGATGCATAAGCTTAATATGTTCCAGAATAAGTCTCTAGACCTACAAAGAGTTATTACCAGATATTGTTCTGGAACAAAAGAAGAAACAACACTAACACTTTAGTGACTTAAATATGACAAGGTAACAGAAGACTAGCCTTCGCAAAGTAAGTAAGTATTTTGGGATGTTAACAGAAGGATTGAAAAAAAAAAATAGAAGCTTAATGATCATTTCACACAACACCAAAGGTCAGAATTTATACAATGATATTTAGTATTAGACTTGCATCCTTCAAAAAAATTCCAAGGCAACAAGAGAGAAGACAACCCAAGATACAAAATTCTACTTCCTCCACAACAGGTCAGAAAAAAAAACAAAATATCTAAGACTGGCTTGTAAAGTCTTCATAAGTTTCTTCGATTTCACAAGCAACTAAAATGAAAATATTGAAAAAAACTTAGCTAGAAAGCAGATCGAGTGTATGTAACTGCTAAATTTTCATCGCCCTCAGAGTTCCGAGAAACACCAACACAGAAGACAAAAGCCCAAGGAGAATAAACTAGAAATACATGTAGAGAGGATGGGGATATAGGGATAGAAAGGGTAAAGCTTTCAGTTGCTGTCTTTACCTGGCTTTTGAACTGTACCACATACAAAGTCTGCTTTTAGAGGTAGACGCATTTCTGAAATGGAAACAGATCCCCTGGATGGAGCAAATTCAGTGGATGTAGAAGCAGCTTTATTTCTTCCACTGTGAGGTCCCTCACTCTTCAGTTTATTCAGTTCTTCCAATAAAGCAGCTCTCTTCTCAGCTGCATAGAGACATTTAATTATAGTTGTAAGAGAACAAAGAACTGGACTTCTTTTGCCATAAGTATGTAACATGCAACATAAATGTTAATCATCTTCCAGAATAGTAGGAATATTAGGGACAAGAAAGATACCAAAAAACATCCTCTTGCCTATAGAAGAAACTGAAACAGAACAGATATTACCCTCTCCTGTTTTTCAGGTGAAGAGCTATTAATAAGCAGCTAAAAGGTAGCATAATAAACGCACTGCCAGAGTTCATCAATCCTCGCAAAGCGTTCATGACAAAGAACTGAACTGGCATCTGAAAACCTACTTGCAATGAGAAGTAGTCTCTCTGCCTCTGCTTCCTCTTGTGAGCCTTTTCCATGTTCCTCATCAAAACAGCAGTTCAGAGCTTGACTGGCTTGATGAATCACTGTCTGCTGCATGTTGATCTCATTATTCAGCTCCTAGAGTAAATCAGTAGTAAAAATAATTAGCAAGAAGAGATTTACTGTTACATTTGAACAAGGAAATACCATGATATTAGCATTTTTGGATATGTTTCAGAAACATCAGATCATTTAGATAGTAAGCTACAACTATCTTGCAGCTTGCTGTTACTTCTGCAACAGAATATTGCAGCACAACTTTTTTCCACCTCAGCGGTAATTTAAACATGGTGGGGAGTGAATGACTTCCATGTTTGTACGCTCTATATCCAGTCTAGTCTTCCCTTCACCAGAGAAAGCAGCAGTTAACCAGAAATTCAGCAACGCAGATGAATGAGGCACCATTGAAGATCAGAATATTGCCTACTGCAAGTAAGTAATTATGAACCCTGCCCAATTCAAAAGAAGTAATAACATAAAGAATCCCCGTCCCCCTTCTCAAAACAATAGCTTTTTCTCTCCAGACTTACACTTTAGTATGATCGTTTTAAGGAATGCATTAGCTGTTAAAATTATGCAGTATCATTCCCCATCGTTAGATATTTACGCTAAACAACCTAATTTCACAGTTCTAAGCAGTATGTTCACGTCCTCGGAGTCACAGGGGAAATTAAGCAAAGGAATAGTAAATTATAAAAGTATTTTAAAAAAGTGTATTAAGTACCTGCATTTTCTTTTTGATATTGACTTGATCAGGTGGGCCATTCTTTTTCATTTCTAGTTTGGAAGAAACATCTTCTTTGCGAACAATGATTTGCCTTATTGAAGGACGATCGGTTTCTTTAAATCTTTGAGATCTATATGCATCAACACTTTTAAAAGAGGAAATGCCATTAAATGTTGCACAGGTGTGCCAAGCTTTTTTTTGATTATATACATACATATGTATCAGATACTGATGTTTTCCAACTTGCCCAAATGGCTTTATGAAGTATTCTATCAGCTCATTTTAATGTTAAGCAACATAAAGGCTACACAGAGACAATCTTTGATAAAGGCAGAGATCTTGGAAAAAGGCTTCGTTTGTAGCGTAAGCAGCATGCTTCATTAGAAGAGTTTAAAAAGCCAGTGTCTTAATTTGCACACTTACAGAATGTGAGATTTTTGTGTTTATTACCTATACGGAAGGTTGCGATCTTCTGACACGGAGCCAATACTGTCTCCAGATTCTGCCCTGGGGACTTTAGTCCTCTGGAACTTTTCAGACTTCAGACTTACATCACTGATACTACTACCTTCGCCAGTTGACTTACAAGGTGAAACAAAGGTCTGGAGAGAAGAAAAGGTTATACTACAGATATCTGTCCACATTAATCATGATCTGTTTCCTCTTACCTTCATGATTACATATAAACAGTAAATTCGGAGGCTGCTTCATACTATTTAACAGACTTTTACAAATATTTTCTAGGACATTGACCAAGATCTTATGTTTACTTAAAGACGCCAACATATCATTGAACTTGATGAGATTTCACCCTTAGTTTCCAAACTGGTACAGTTACATAATTATTTCTCTTCAAATTTTCATCAGTAACCACTTGATAGAATGCATATATACCACTGGAAGTCCAGCACAAGCAATAGATGTATATACTCCAGCTTGATTTAGCAGAAGTTAAACTACTAGTTTCACAGAGCATCCAATATGCTATGCTATTTTTAGAGGAAAATAACTTTACCTCACTACGATTTTATTAGCAAAATGTCATTTGTAACTTCTTCATTTGCCCAGGTATCACAATACAACAAAGTATCACTGTTCACAAGCAAGTTATATATCTCTGTGTGATAAGCAAGCCCTTCCCCACCTCCTAAGAACCCTCACCTCTGGACCAACAGATTCCACTAGAGGGGTTAACAGAGACATCGATGAAATATTCAGTGACTCTTCCTGCTCATCCTCATCACTTTCACCTTCCAGGCTCATGCTCATTTCTTTCTTCAGCTTTTCTATGTCTGGACCATCCTCTTGAAGAGCTTCAAAAATTTCATTTATCACTTTTGAGCTATCCATCTCATCATCCACACTCATTTCAATTTCATATACTTCATCTGAAGGGTGACATTTAAAAAATTTTAGTAGCATCAAGACTAAACTCTTCATTCTCATTGAATGAACAAAAAGATGTTAACAGATAAGCCAACTATTTTCACTTTTCCAGCTTGATTAAAAAGTATTTTTTTATTATAGTCAGGCATATAGAACCCTAAAGTATACCTTCTATCCTTATTTTAATATACTATTATCACATATGCTGCATAATTTATACAGAGAGGGAATAAAACTATGCACTTGTTAGACAAATTTCAACATTTTAATTCAAACAGGTCTGAAACTTAACTGCAAGTCCCATAGCAGAGCAGTCATTTCTGTCCTTTCCCACTAAAATTTAATGTCAGTGTTTTAATATTCATTGAAGACTTGAAAGTCAAGATAGAAGGGTTATAAGAAAAGAAGTTTCCTGATTTGTTTTATGTAAACCTCATTACAAAACACACATGAGTGTCAACAGGTGTTTAGCTAATTAATCGTTCAGACTTCAAGGATATTAACACTCCACTGGACAAGTGGCAACAGATAACTAATTGCATTAATATGCATCTACTCAATACAAACCTTTCGGTTTCTCAGCAAGTTGTTCAAGTTTAGAGACAGACATCACTTTTACAGGGCTCTTTGGCTCAGTGATCTTCAGAGGACTGGGTTTTTCAGTCTCCTCACATTTAGGAGCATCTAAGTAGTTTATAAAAGAGAAGTCACTGAAGATTATGTCTAGTCTTTGAATTTTTATTTTTTAGTTATTGAATTTTCGAAGTTTGATAATATAGCTGACAACTTACTAAAAGCTCACTAGATTAAGTATTCCAGTTAGCTTGCTGTCAAAAAAATTAGAATACATACCCTCCACAACCTGTAGAGTTAGACTTCTATCTTATAATCAGAAAACTGATAGCACAAGAAACAACACTGAAACCATAGTGGAGTGCAGCCACTCAAGAGCAAAAAGAAAAAAATTTTTAAAAATAAGTGAACAAAAAATACACCACACAAAAACCCAACTAAAGAGATATTGTCTTGTTTTTCTAGAATCACATTTGATCGCCTGTTTCCCTGTAATGTCTATAAGAAGCATTAACTAAGTTCACTCTTTTCACAGAGAACTGGAGGCTCTTCAATTCAGTAAGCACTAGAAAGGATGTCATGAGCACCTCAGAATTCATTTCACATCCCCTACTATAAGAATTAGTATTATAAGAGGATACTGACAACAGAAAAGTTCCCTCCCATTAGATTATTGTGGAAGTTTGGATACTCAAGTACAGTATAGATTAAATCTATACTTGACAGTTCTCATTCACTCTCCCTGCACTTAACATACACGAAAGTACGAAACACTGGTAAACCCACTGAGAAGCAAAAAAGCAGTCTTGCCAATCTTTCAAGTGGTATGAGAGTGCAGAGTATTATTATCATATGAGAAGATTTAGACAAACCAGTAACCGAAGAAGAGGTCCAGTTCTATACGTCAGTGCTACTAACCTGTTTACCTGCTCATAAACATCAAGGGCAGTGCTTCAGCCCAGTATCAGCCACAGGCAAACAGCGACAAGTCTCACCTGAAGACTCCACACTGGGAGATTTTGCTGGCCTGACACCTGTTGATGTGTCTTCTGCTGATCCAGAAGTGGTAGCCTCTGAACTAGGTGGACGCTTCGGACTAGCCTGAGATTGGCTTTCCTGGAACAAATGAAAACATGAACATTACCTCTTGAATGTACTAACATGGCTAAAAAAACTGCCAGGAATAAACACATTTTTGCATCTACTAGGAAAAAGAGTTTGCTTATCAAATATCAAGAAGGATCCTATTTATGTACAAAAAAACCAAACACGTAAACATAAAAAAATCAATCCATTAGCTCAAAACAGTACCACTTGTCTCCTTAACTGATTTGCAGGAGGAAAAAGTCTAATAATTTGTTAATAATCAGTCAAACCACTTGACAAGCAGTCTTGCATAGCCTGGGCATTCACAAAACATAAGTTTTTACCTTTTACTTACATTTTCACATCTATCCCTGCATTCAGAACATGTTAAAGCAATTCACAGACTATCATCTTTTGATAAATAGAAGTAACACATTACCATTTTAGCTTCTGGAAGTTTTCTCTTTGAGCTTTCACTTTTCTCCACACTCCACAGATTGCCCCTATCAAACCGGCCACGAAGGCATGCAAGTTCTCGTTCACGTTCCTAAGTAAATAAAGGGGAACAGGGGAAAAGCTGTCAGCTTTAAGATGTCAAAACATTTCAAATTCCTCAGTTAAGTGCAGAACAGCAAGAATCTTCCCCAAGCTTATAAGCAAGCTATGAGTGCAGTCATACCTGCTTAAGCTGAAGTGCTAAACTGGCAGTAGAGGAATTTTCATTTTGTTTGAGAAGCTTTTCCTGGATTGTCCTTGTATTTGGGGTAACAATGGGTGTTCTGCACACTGAAGTATTCGTAGCAGGACTCCGTGCACTACGCTCTTGACAGCGCTCCCCGAAGCGTTCCAGGAAGGGCTTAATTCCTGATCCCCCTACAAGGACAATTGTTTTGCCTTAAAAGAAACTCTCAAAAACACAGAAAGAAGTCACTGCAATTCTGCATCCTGAGGAAGGCTCTCAGTGAAGCAACTAAGCTGTCTCCTTTACAGCTCTTCTTTCATTATACTCCATACAAACTAAACCTGAAGTGCAAGTCACCACAGTAGCAGAACACTGAAATTAATAAAGCAGCAAATCAGAGCAAAAAGATGCCCTTCTCTTACTAAAGTCCACATGTGATCCACTAGTTGTTTAAACTGGTTTGCTTTTTCAACATTTCCTCTACAACTAGCCTCACTTGCATCTTTCATGTAAATGAGCATTCTAGTACATAAGGCATAGACATTGGCATCCACCCCACTTGTAGCTTGTCATTCATTGTCAGCTTATCTAGAGACACACATTTTCTCTACTGGCCATCATTTCAAAGAGTTCAGGCTGTTCGTCCAAGTTTCTGACCCAAGGAGCAGTTGAATTTAAAACTAAGGACAATCACTTGTTTCAACATCAATGCTACCACTCAAAAGACAGACACTATGGAAAGTTAGAGCATCTATGTGGCATTTAGCTTTGATTTCTTTTAACTTATGCAGACTCTTTACCTTATATAGATTGGATACACATATTACCCAACAACTTGAAAGAAGCTCTGAATAGTCTCGATTAACTGATGTTAGCAGGATACATTTTTACATAGAGAAAAAAAGATAAATTGATTTTGCTCTCAAGAGTTACAAAAACCACATCCAAGAAAACGCCCCTGCAAAATATGGAAACTGTACAATTTATTGACCTCTTCAGGACTTTACTCAAGTTACAGCAGGAAACAGGCATTATCTGATACATTGCCATAAATTCTTAACTAATATGTAGTTTTCCATACAGAACACAAGTCTAATTTGAATGAACATTTATTGAAGCTGAAACACAGCTTACCTGGTGTTGTGGGTTTACCCTTTGGTTCGAGTTGCACATGTGTTCCTTTGACTGGCTCTTCTTTGGACTGAACTGGTTGAAGCAAAGTTGATTTTGCTGTTTGTGTAAGCTTTTCAGTTTTCTGAGGGCTGCAGGGATTCTCTGTTAGCAGTTGTTGTACTTCAGATTCTTTAGAACAGGGAACAGTGACTTTTGAGGATTGTGTTAAAAAGTTGTTTGGATCCTTAACAAGGAAAAAAAGAACAACAACAACATTAAGATGAGACTGTACATTCTTATTCTCTCAAAGAGAAAAAGAATGAAAGCATTCTGCATACCATACTATAACATAACACACCTATTCCACAAAAAATTGAAAAAGCTGAGAACAAGTGTTATAAGCTCTTTGTAGAGTTTTTTAATCCAGTATTTCAAATTGTTTCAGCATTTGATTCCAAGTGCTTTTGCCAGCTATTTTAGGTATTTTCCCACACTTCTCTAAACAAAATTGCACACAGCAGATATTGTCATTTCATAAGCGGCATGAATTGAACAATAGGTATCTGGTACTACTAATTTCAGCATCCTGACTGAATTTTCATGCAGCACTAATATTTACAATTTAAATCAATCAACTGTATGAACTTAGAGTGAAACCCAGTACCTCCGTGAGAAGCCACCTTCTGATAGTCAACAGAGCAGCAATCAATTACTTTGACATTAACTTTTAGAAGACTTACAAGTACACTCAGTTTTAAGTCTCAGTAAAAGGGATTCTAAGCTGTTTCATGTCTGCTATTAGAAAAGGGCAAGTTGCATTGCAATAAACCAGAAGTTGTAAATAGACTAAGATTGCTCACACTAAATCTGTAAATCCAGATTAAAGCCATGAGTTAACATTTGTCCCCCCCGATACTCAAATCAATTTTTAATCAGCAACTAAATCAGACACTCACCGCTATCTTTGAGTTTGCCGGTTTATTAATAGAAGCCTCAACAAGCCTTTGAGAACAGGATGCAGCTTCCTGCTTTACACTGCTACTATTGATTCTAGCAGATGCTCCACTTGTAGCAGACAATTTGGATAAACAAGTAGTGCCAGGCTGTTCTTGTGCATTGTTTTGCTTTGCAGATGGATGACTTAGGTCATCTTCCCAGGAACCAATCGTAGCAGCAAGGTTAGCTAAACGGCCTCTCCTCCCAATGGGGGTATCACTTGCCAGGGCATTAGATGTCTGCTTAGGTGGAGAAACAGACAGATCTTTTGACTGGAGGGGAGACAGAGGAACACATTCAGAGGGATCTGCAAAAAAGAAAACACGTTTATTTGCTAATAAAATACATTGAGGTATATTTGTATCTTTTCCACTTCACTACATATTGAGTTTATCTTGCTATCAACGGAATCAAGCTACTATCTCTGAAGGCATTGAGACTAATGAAGTTAAATTAAGGCTCATTGCAAAGCCAACACATTTTTAACCAAGCAGTTTACTAGTTGTATGTCACTGTTGTCATGAGCAAGGCATCACACTATTAGGGAAAAAATGTACAAAATTAAGCTGTAGTCAACAGTTACATTATTTTAGGCCTTTCCCGGTGCTGTCTAAGAATTGTTTATGAAAATATCAACATTCACAGAAAATTATCTTCTGCTCGCAGACATCATCAACACAAACACTGAAAAATACCAATACAGCTTAGCAAGGAAACATACCCTCACTATCCCAGCAGCGTCGCTGTTCTGCCAATTTCTGCATACGTGTTTTGACTGAAAGAGCTGCAGGATTTTCTGACTTGGCATTTGTTTTTCCTTTCTGAAAAGGCTCAACCAATGAAGCCCTGTTAGAAGCAGTTACGTGCAACTCTGAAGTCATCTCAGGAGAATGACGGCTTGGGGAACTTGAAGGAAGTGGCTGTATGTTCTCTGAACTGGAAGCTTCGGTCTCTATATTGTTAGGGCAGAGCCTCTTTGATGGTGATGGCTTTGTACCAGGTTTCACTGTACAGGTCAGAGTATTCAAGCAAATTAGTGTCCAAACAATCTAAAATATTTTCAGAGACAATACAAAACTGGAATGCAAAGTTATGATTTATGAATACCCTGATAGGCCTCCCAAAAAACTGCCCTTCCCAAATTCTATCAAGAACAAGGCACTATCTTTGGCATTAAACAATTATTTCTACATAGCTTACTAATTACTTAGAGCATCTGCTCTCGGATTAAGCTAAATATTAGCCATATTCAGTCCTAGTGGCCAGATAAACTAAACAGCAATGGGTACAGTTAAGATAAACACTAAGGGTTTTCCTTTGCCCTTAGAAAGCAGAATGGACTTGAGTCAAAAGCCAATCTTTATTAAGCTTTTGCAAAATACCTTCTTCACCAGGAAGAGGTGCCTGGTTACCAGTTTCTAACAAAGGCTCTCTGACCCTCTTGGTCTGCATTGTGGGTCTTGCTCCCATCTTGGGCCGCTCTGCCATTTTCTTCTGCAGGTTCTCTCGCCTGGCACGGGTTCTTTCAAGGAGTTTCTGAGTAGTCAATAAATCATGTGTTACTGTACATTGTAATAAGTTGGTTAACTAGTAATAACAGCTCAAATTAAAAATGATTGAATTTTATATAGTACCTCATAGGATCCACAATACCAGAAATTTAGAGTGAAGACTACATTAAGACAAACGCAGCTCTCAGATGTTGGTAACTATCTACTGAAATGCAACACGATAGAAATATTCAAGTCTGGCTTTCTGACTGACTATCTCCTCCTGAAAGCAGGACAAACAAAACATGTTTTCTACACTGCCAACCACATGATTTTTCTGTCCACCGCCTTTCTCTCACTGTGATAACCCCTGATCTCCATACTTTGATTTCACCATTGCAATACCCACAGCTTCTGCCATTTTCAGCCAGTACCTGTTAGACAAAAGGTACCTCACACTGTAGCACATTCCAACCTACTGTCTTGCTATCTGGTCAGTCAGTACATGTTTGCAGGTTACCTGAAGTTCTTTGGCTTGCCAGACAGATAACAGGCTGCAGCATTTTCTTCACAGAGGCAATGGTTTGGGCGTTTTCACATAGCCACAAGCTTCCATGAAAACCATAGAAGCGGTTAAGTTTCAGACTCCTACTCTTTTATTGAGAAGAGGTGAAGCTAGCCAGAAGGTTCCAAAGTTCCTGTCATTAAATCAACTAGTGTCTTCCATTAGCTTGGCTTTCAGAGGAAATTAGGCTCAAGAGACACAAGTAATGGCAAAATTAAAAAAAGGAGGGAGTCTTTTGTGGAGCCTGAAGTCATCAGGAATGTTTGAAAGTAATCACTTTTTTTACTGGATCGCCACATGACAGTCTTGAACTGTCAAGTCTTATTAGTAGGGTTTTTTTGACACATTGCTAAAGCATATAGTCAGTCACCTGATTGGCACTAACCCTCTAACAAAATAAACAACATTGAAATTATTGCCAAGAGGTCATTAAAAAAATTCAACAAATAAAATGCATGGCTGTTAATATTAAAAAAAACATGTTGCTATTACACCTTCTAGATCAAAAGGTGAATTTCTGTTCCTTAAGTTTTAAGAACAGACTAATGTAATAACTAGTTGTCTTAATAAACAGGCTATTTATCACAATGTATCTGTATACAGAAGAACACAGAGACACCAATTATGCTACCCAACCTTTCACTCGCTATTCATACATTTGTGTACTATGATCATATTCAATACAAAGTAGCTGTTTCAGTAAATGTTCCAAACTAGTAGAAAATGATTCCTCACAGTATCCAAGTTTGAAATCAGTTGTGGGTTTGTATTTTTTTAATACTGTGTTCATAGATTATCATCACTTAGTTTGATCACATCTAAAGGATACTTGATTAGTCCTTTGATCTAGATTTTAAGGCGCTTTGAGAGAACAAATTGTGTGATTGAACTAATGGCCTTTAATGTGAAGCATATAAACTGCACTTGTTTGGTGGCACATAAATTATTGTGAGATCTGTGCCAGGCATCATCTGTCCTGTTGCACAGCAATTAAATACACATTTCACATTTTCAACTGTCTCAGGCTGAAGTCTTAAACAATGTTGCATTGTAGGGCAACACAGGACAAATGGAATGTCAATCTCAACAGTTTTTTGTTAGAGCAAAAATCAGCTTCTCTAACTTCCATAGAAAAACAGGATTTTGGAGAAATAAAAAAAATCACATATGAAATGTTAGGAGTGCCTTCAATACAAGTTCCATGCTGTGGTGTCCACAAGTCAAGTTTCCTTATTTCAGCCTCCAAAAGGCAGAGCCACAAAGTGCATGTAATACCCACATAAATAAAATTTTAAAGCCTGTATAAATTCACTGTTCTTCTTGCAAAGTTGAGTATATTTTCCACAACAGCAGTCCTACAGCTCTACTGAAATGCAGTCACATTCCTTTCTGTTTTGTTAGTTCAGTAAAACGGCATTTCAGTTGTTACACATAGGATGTCACTTCCCAAGAATGCACGCCTCTGTTGAACTCCAGCTCCTATTGGCTTTTTGTATCTCAAGTTTTCCATGCCACTGCCGTAATTCAAACTCTGCTGTTACACATGATGAGTAAGCCAGTCACCAGAACTTGAGACTTAGTTTTCAAGTTCATCAGCAGCATATTTGCTACAAGTACATTCTCTAAGTGTTCTGATAACAGCAGAATTTCAGAGGAGGACATACTTCTCTCATTACATTGATGAATCTGAGAACTACTAAGTCGCAGTTAGAGAATCACTGTTTGTGTTGTAAAAGCACCTTCTAAAAATCAGAAAAGGCCTTCCTACTTTAAAGGCTGATGGACAATCTTGGCTTTAAAAATGTATGTTTTAAAATGCATATTTAGCAGCGTTAGAGAAGATACTCAGACCCATATGTGATTACAAGAATTTTTTCTAGCTACCCTTCTTTACTACTAGAATACAGCAAAGAGAGCAAAACTTATCCGTGACATTGAAGGAACAATTAACTTCAAACATGAAAATTCTCCTTGAAGCAACTGCTTTACTTATTTGTCTTTGGTCATCCTCCATGCTAGGAAACGATGCTTTGCTCTTTGAATGTTAACAAGTATTTCAAAGTACAAAATAATCTAGACTATTTCTAACATTCTGTAGCACCAAACATAAAGCCTTTTGTGCAAGAAAGGTGAATTATATAATCAGCTATAAACTGAAAGTCACAAATAGTATGTTCATTGTGATCCTAAATTATCCACTGCACCATCTCCTCAGTGTGTTCTGTATTAATAATTTGATTGAGATTTGGAAGATTTTTGCTTGTAAGATTAATCAAAAGAACCATTATTTCAGAACTGTCCATTTTGAAAGCATTCCACTGAATCTTACAGTAAGATTTATTTGCACTTAAATTCAGCAAGACCAGGACAAATTTTGTTGCTGTAAAGTGATTAGCAAACACTGAACTAACAGCATGCTTTGGCCAATTAAGGCTCGAATTATACTGCTTTACATAATCAACACTTACAATGCCTCACCAATTCCCTGCAATTAACAGAGCACAGTAATTTGTGAACAAAGATTATTTGAAAAAAGTTACACTAAGGGAAGGTTGTATTAAAAGAAAAAAAAAAAACAAAACAGAACATAAATAGTTCATAGTAGGTGGCAAAAAGCTTCCTTGTCAGAAAACTTTTTTTGAGGAAAGTTATTAAACTTCAATACTAATACACTAATACTGGCCAGATGTTTTACACAACAGTCGAATGTCCTCCACAGCATAAACACTCCTGATAAGACAACATTTTAGGCACTCTGCAATTGTAGCTAACATTTGAATGAAGTTTACTCTAAGGAGCGGCCTCACTGTTGGTCATAGCTTTCCAGTCAGTTATCTACATGAAGGGCGTGTTGAGGTTGGAATATCTCCCAGCATGCAAAACCATTTTAAACTTGACTCAGTAGTCTGGACTTGAAGTTTGTTTAAGACTAGTTTGATCAAGTCACTCACTACCAATTAAGGAAGGAGGTTTTAGATGTTTATACTTAGCAAGCCTTTATATGGCCGTAGGGTGAATCTGCCTTGGCATAACACATTTAGCAAATATATACAGATCAATACCTTATGTCCAGTTTTTAAAATCAGATCTGTGCAGTCACCTTGTTTGGGCAGTCAATTTATTTAAAGTATGTCAGTTGTATTATACAGATTATTTACAAGGGAAAGAGAATATTTCACCAACGTATTCAATCTAGATTTTTTTTTAATAGTTTAGGTTTTTGTTTAGACAGGCTGTGGATTGAAGGCCATTTTACTATGACATTTCTCAAAGCAGTCACAAGAGAGCTCCACAGCTTTACATTTCTCACACATCAAATCAGAGTGTGGGACAGCACCTGTAAGAAACCTCCAGCCTTCACAGAGATTCAAGCCAGCCAATTCCACTCATTTTGTTACAATTTTGCCTATGTAAAACTCAAGCATGCAAACGCAAACCCACCCTAACAACTAACTACTTTTTTTAAAAAAAAGGAACCGTGTCTGCAAATGACAGCAACCAATCACAGGTGGCAATAATGTCAAAGGGGACACATTTTTAACCAGACGGTCACTACTTCGGGCAAGCCTCACACTCGACCTTCAGATATGGCAGGCACAGCGTGTGCCAACACCGCTCCCAAGAGCTTCCAGGGTCCCTCCTGCTTCAGCCGAACACCTTATCTGCCAGACACACATCAAAGGCGAGTGCCGCAGCGCTAGGAAACGCAGTCACTTATGAGCCCGGTTTGGAAAAGGCCCTCTCCTTCGCAGCCCCTCGCATGAGCGGCCCCTCTGTCCTCTCCCGGGAGCGTCCCGAGGTCCCCCACCGCCCTGGGCGGCGGCAGTGGTGCAGGTACGAGCAAGCCGAGGGGGCAGAGAGAGGCGGCGAGGAGACCTGCCTCCCCCGCGCAGAGAAAGAGGCTCTCCACAAGCCTGCGAGCCCCCGGAATACCGTGAGGGGGACGGGGGCTCTGACAGGCCTCAGCCGGGGCTAGAAGGAACTCTTCCGCCCCGGCAGCGCGGCCGCACGGAGCGCTCCCCTGAGGCCTTCGCCCCCCGCCGCTGACAGCTCGCCCCCTGCCCGCATCAAGCCCCGCCTGCGCCCCCTCCGCAGCTCAGGGCCGCGGGACCGGCCCGCGTCGTGCCCTCACCTCAGTGAACGGGTCCATCTCTGCCGCCCGCAGTCCGGCCGCTCCCTCAGGCCGCCCGCGAGCGGCAACGCCACCACCCCAACCGCTCCCCGGATTTGAATTTCAGCGCCCGCCCCTGCCGCGCATGCGCTAGGCGTGGCCAGCACGGCGGCCCTCACGGGAGCGCGCCCCGCCCTGCGCCGAGGCCGGTGTTGATTGACAAAGGCGCTAGTCAATCGAACAGCAGAGCGCGCTTCTGTCCCTCCCCCTCGCGGGCCGTCTGCCCTATCGGGAGCGGGCGGCGAGGGCGGAAGGCACGCAGAGGCCTGGTGTGGGGGTTCGGGCCCTGCGGGCTGGCTCTCCCGTTCCCGGTTCCGGGAGCAGGCCTGGCTTCGGGTGTGGCACCCCGAGGCTCGGGGTCTGACCCCCGCCTGCGGTCGTGTGCCGCCCAGGGCTTCCTTGTGTTGCCTGAAGGGACTGCGTCCAGCCGTGGCGGCCCTGTCACCTTCCCTTCATCCTGGTTGACTCCGCGTCTCGCCGCAGCTGCTCAGTGGGAGTTGTCCCCCTGCCCTTTTTCGTTTGAAGCGTCAATTTTCTAGCTGCCGGTGGCAGGAGGACATGGGTTTGATGTTTCTCTGTGAACAGAGGGTACTTCATCCCAGTGCAGCTCCTCACGGCTCTCACCTTTGTCCCTGCGTTACAGCCTGTGGTCTCGTCAACCCTCCCCCACCAGTGGCTCCCGCTGTCCCCCAGTTCACTGGCAGGCCTTTCTTAATGGGCCAGTGTTCGGGATGCCAACTTGGCAGAGCCGCATCGGGTCCTGAGATCCAGTACTTGCTACCCGGGCACCATCTCAAACTCCCTTTCCATAAATCACTTGAACACAATCTCTTTTTTTGGTCTCCAAGAGGCTGCTATAGGCCTGACTGCCCAAATGATTAAACCTTGTTACATTTCCAGTCTAGCCACTCCCTTATACTTTTTTGCTCGTATGCAAATAGTGTTCATTACCGCGCATGAATGCCTTTCATAGATTCATAGAGTGGTTTGGGTTGGAAGGGACCTTGAAGATCATCTGGTTCCAGCCCCCCTGCCATGAGCAGGGACATCTTGTGCTTCTTGCCTGTTGGAACATTTATAGGCAGCAGTCATTTCTTTTTCCAACCTTTACTTTGCCTTGCTAAACAAACCACACTCTTCTAATCATCCCGCATTAGCAGATCTTTCTGATGCCTCATTTGCAAACAGCACGGCATCAGCGTGCAGCAGAATCTAAAAAACATAATATCAAATAAACCTTTTCTGAAGAAATCTTCAAGATTGGACACCCTGGCCAACAAACATCCCTGCACTGTTCTCAGATAAACGTGGGTGGGAGCAGCCCGGGGTCCAGCATCAGAACTTGCTCGTGCACCAGGCTAAAAAATTTGGACTTAACCAGATGAGACTCATCACTCATTCATAATCTATGAACCAGCCTGTAGAGTGATAAGAAAGGACAGGCCTTATTTCCTTCAAGGGAAGCGACGTATAGCTATGGCTGGGAAATAACAGAAACATTCCTTTAATGGAGCAGTAGAGAATCAGTGTAGCCAAATACCAGAAGACAAAACAGCCAATATGGAGCTCAATGTTGTCAGCAGAAAATAAGAAGGGAGAATTACCATGAAGTCTTTTCTTTCTTCCGCCATCCCAAAGGAAGATGTCATGCATAATCTGAGCCCTTTAAATATAACAGAATTATCGTGATTTAAATATGCTCTCTGCTTTGCTTGTGGATTTGTGAGATTTATACAGTGCAGCTCCAGCTGTCATCGGTGCATTTCCAAAGGTGGCTCCAATCACTGCTGTCGTCTTTCAAATGATACGGCATAGCGCATGATGCTCAGCCTGGGGGCCAACCAAAATGGTGTTAGCTGCACTGTTAGTGTACATGATAATCTTGTCTGCTATTTAATATTAAAAAAGAGGGAAATATTCGTGCTTTAGTCTGTAAAATAAATTTCTTGTAAAAATATGTCTATAAAGTATATTCTGAAAAATGAAATTGAGATCCCTAGGAGTGTGTAACTGCTTAAAACATCAATGCAACATGCAAATGTCCTTTCCTTTTGGTTTCTGCAGGGCCAATCATTTCTTCATCATTTTGATCCAGACTCAGTTGGGCCCTGATAGAAACAAATAGAATACTTAGTTTCTCATTTTCTCGAGGGGTTACGTCTGTCTTCCAGAAGAGCAATGGACAGTAAATATATCTTATCCTTTTATCACTCCGAAGAGCCAAAGAAAGTCAGTCTTTTTTGGGAGTGGTGCTACAAGATCCGTTGTCTGCATAATGGCAGGGGGTACAGCCCGTAGCAATGCAATCTCCAGTCAGGATTCTTTTTTTCTTAATAAAACTATTTGCAATTTACGGGAAAAAATCAACTGTCGTTTCACAATCTGAAGGCATAAAGAAAAAGAGAGGGCAAGAAAGGAATGCCATCTTGAAACCAGCAGAACAATGAGCTGACTCTGCCTGCTGAACAGCGTTATATTTTATGCCAGCGTTTTGCATTCAAAAATTATGAATCACACCCTTCACTGTCTCCTCACCCCACGTGATATAGTTTAAGATTTCTTCTTGCCAGGGGTAAGCTAATGGAAAGTAATCCCTTCTGTAACAGTAAATAACACAATACAAAGTACTTGGGGAACAGTTTTTGCTGGCTTGCAGTTTTCATGGGAATTGAGAGTGTGGGCACGGAAGCCAGTCATTTGTCTTTTAACATGGCAAGAAAAACGTTTTTACTTTCCCAAGTTTTCCTTCAAAATTTTTTGAAGCATACTGATGTTTTTCAGGGTTTTATTTACATTTTCAGAAGGTTATAGAAGTTTGCATTAGCACTTTAATAAGAACGGAGCACTTTTTAACTAATAAGGAGAGCACTGGCCAAAGTTTTTGTAGCTCTGGCTTCCTTACAATACCAATACAATCATAAATGTAAAATATTGAAGGCAAAAATGCTGATCCCAGTGTAGTCCAATGTATAGCTTGGTATAGCTCCATTCCGTAATCCTCAGAGAAGAGTTCCTAAAACTTCCTTTCTGATGAGAAATTGAGTTCACAGTTCTGATTCCAGAGGAAAGAAAGATGAGCAAAATGCTTCCTTTGTTTCACAGCAGAATCTCAGTAATCCTGTCATTTAGAGAAAAATACTATTTTCCAACTTGTAATTTCCTTATATTCACAGATAAATAATTCAAAGTGAAAGCTGATTCTCACCTATCTTGCCCTTGAAAGCAGATTTCAATCTAATCTACTGCATGGTTATACAGTGCATTATTATACAGTACATCGTACTATTCCTTGTAGTTTAGATTTGCCTTTTGTTTTTTTTACCAGGAAATTCACTCTTCCACTAACAAGTTGGAGAGCTGTCATGATTCTGATACTCATTTCACTCTGGTACCTATGATTGCATAGGATGCCACAGAGATGAGAATCAGATGTATAGTCTAGTACGCACCGTACGTACGCACCGTTGTGCGTCGTTATTTTTGGACTCTCATCCCATTAGAGTTAATTCTTCCCAGTGACTTCAGACAAAGGGTTTAATCCTGGGGAAGAGGCAAGGAGACAGAGCTTGCAGAGCTTCTTGAGGACTGTGCCACCAGCACGGACACCCCTCTCCCGTAGCCTGCCACCTTTTTGCCCCCGGTGCATCTTGGAGGACGCGTGACAGCCGGTCTGACCCTCCATGCCTTGGTGCCTGAGATGAAGCCAGGCTGTAACAGATTCCCCTCTTTACAACCACCACACCAGGACCCACGTATAAGGCAATCCTGCACTACAGAAGAGCAGTAAGAATATAACATCCATCCTTTCCTCAATGCTTCTCAAAGAACAAATTGCACCCTCGGATCCTCCTGAATATCCTCGCATGCCAGAGACTTGGCCTGTGAAAAGGCAATTTCACCCCCAAACAACAAACAGAAGGGCTGGTCCATAGTATGGCAAAACACAGCAGCTTGGATTAATCTGTATTTTATCTTGCAAATATGACACAGTCATAAACATTTTGATGGGCAGCATTTAGGATCTGTTCTCTGTGCCAAGCCAAAGGTGATCGTACTGCTTTTGTTAACTCCTGTGATAACCACAGAGGCAACTTAGGCTGTAAGTAAAGGAATATATTTATGTCAGGAATAAGACAGGTTTCATGAGTAAGTAACCCAATGCATGACACAGATTTAAATTAGCAAAGCTCAGAGCACAAATCTCTCTTCTAGTAACCCGAGTAGGAAACTGATAACCAGCTCAACCAGAGCAAAGCAGTGTGAGACCCCATAGCCATTACGGAGCAACCTTCAGCTGGGACTGTGCTCTATAGTACCAAAAGGCTTCATTTATTAATCTGCCTTGGTAAGCGTAGTTGGAGGAAAAAATCCTTTAAACTGGACATTTTCTGGGGGAAAATATGCTACACTTTCAGAATTTACAGAAAGAATTTCAAACAGTGTGAATTTTATTTATTCTCTGACTTGTCCTTTGCAAAGTAGGGGAGGTTCTCAAGAAAACGTGGGCTCACTGAAGACACCATTTATAATAAAGGTTGGAAAAGCACACCGTCATTTATATTCTACCCTAAATTACTATATGATGACATTGATGGATTAGTGTTAACTGTTGTCAGAGCTGAAATGCACCATCTCATATATATGAAGAGCAACTGAGGGAAAATCACACAGAAATCAAAGCTGGACGGAAAAGCAAAAACATTATGGGGAGAAAGAATAAAAAAGAGTGAAGAATTGCCGATAACAAGGGAGGATAACAAAGAAAGCAGGAGGAAAAGACAGAAGAGAAAATATATTAAAATGGAAAAATAGTGAAGCAAGGAATGAGACAAAACTCCTATTTCATGAACAACAAGAGACAGTTGTCAAGTGGACTCAGTTTCAGAAAAAAATCTCCGGGTGATTGAACTCTGCATTTTTACAAGGCTGTGGGAGTTAAGAAACATTTCCCTGTCATGCACCCTGAAAAGATTTATTGTGTTCACGATTTTCTTAGTATAATATTGCATTTGTATCACTAAATCATGGAAGGAAGGTTTCTCAGGACCTTTCATTTAGGTCTCCTGACTGATTTATACAAGAGAAGGGGAATTAGACTTCCTTTGTTTGTGTCTCAGTTATATAATAGCTGCTTTCCTTTCTTTATCGATGTGGTACAGTTGTACCATTTGCTGACATAAAAATTCTGAAATGAAGCAAAAGGCCTGAGAGCACTTAAGTGTCATTATGTTAATTTAGACCATGATGTTAATTTAGACCATGATGTTAATTTGCAGTACCTGAGGACTTACTTGCAACTCTGTAGCATAACGCAAACGGAGTAATCACATAATCACATCAGCAATTTCATCAACAAAATTGTATCATATTTTATATTCTTGAAAGAATTTTCTGAAAGATGGAAAAATTAAGAGATTCTCGTTGAAAAACCATTTTCCAACAAAAAAATGTTCTATCAGCTCTAGTTCCTGTTTTTTGAACACTCAGTATGCTGTAAACTCAACAAGTGATAATTTTCTGACCTTGTTCTTGCCATCCTATTCTCATATTTTAAATAAATAAATGAAACTGTACGAAACATAAATTATAAATGATGCATTTATATGCATTATAAATGATGCATAAGGAAGGCCAAGAATATTACCTACAAAATTACCTTAAAATTTTAAAAACTGAAATTAACCATAGCCTATATGATTTGCTAAACAAGGAAAGACCTAAGAATATGAAATAGGGTTTAGAGGAGTTCATGATTTTTTTTTACTCTTTCCATGTCAGTCCTCTGAAAAAAATCCCTGTAGTTAACAAAAAGTCTTTTGTGCAATAGCAGCATGTTTACACTAGAGGGTGTTACTGAGACAGGATTATAGGCTCTTAGTGTTTTGCTTTGGAAATCTTTTTCAATGTCTGGGAAAAAATATACATCTGAAATAAGAAGACGCTGGTTTTAGCGGAAGAAATTATACTGAAATTTGAGCAAATACAATTAAAATGTAATGGTAATCATATTTTTCACTCATGTACCCATGAGGGACACTGGTAATACAGTCATCTCCGCTTCAGGAGAAACTACATATGTAATTACACTGAGGCTTTGTTAGAGATGAGTAAATATCCCTAACAATTCAGTCCGCTTTTGCTTAAAAAAACTGTTATTACATGGAAAAGAGATTAAATAAAGGAATATGAAAACAAGATCATGGCTTGTTGTTAATGAGAGGGACAGAAACAACTGATGGAGTGAAAAATAAAGCAGCAGTCTATAGTAGAAACACAGTGCCGCTGAATGTATGGGTGTGATATGATGGAGGATTGCCTCACTTTGCAATAAAGCATGAAAGAAGGCAAAGGGAATGGAAAATGGCCAAGAGGTTATTTTAAATAGTTCTTCCCTCGTCCTTCCAGTGGTGATGAGGATTGTCAGAGCCCTGAATATGTCTCTCCACATCTCCAGGGGCTTTGGCTGTCTGGAGTCAGAGCCCACATGGAGATGGTGAAGGTCTTGGGCCATGAAAAGAGCTGCCGCTCCCTGACAACAGTTTGCAAGTGGCTTGATATGGGCAGCTTGTCTTCTTATATGTCTAATCCAAAAATCTCTTTTGAACTCAGTGGATCTGTAAGAAGGCAAGATGGTGCATGCCTTGCACTGTCCCCCACTCAGGGACTCTGGTGCTCCAGCTCTGTGACTCTAACACCGTGATAAAGTGGTACCCAGGGAATCTCCAAAACCAGACATGAGATGGAGGAGAATAAAGTCTGATAAGATTCTGTCTTGGCTTATGCTTCTCACAAGCTTGAAAACTATTTCCGTCAGCCAGATTTGTCGCTGGTACCACTTCGAAAGGATTATTCACCGTGGAGTAAATAAAATAGCCCCAGCTGTTTTGTAGCCCCATGTAACCCCACAAACTATGCAGGAACCTGGAAGGTATATCTAGGTAGCAGTGCCAGCCTTGGAAACTGGAAAGAGAGTGGGCTTACACACCTTGGGTTCTGCCTCTCATTAAGTGCAGTGCTTCTCCTTTGAAAACAGGACTTACCAGAAGACCACCTTCTCCAGGTCAGGCAAAGCCCCTTCTGCTCTACAGATCCTGTCCTGAGTGAGAGCATCTGGAGGTCCTGTGAAATGAAATACTCTAATGAAGAAGTGGATCGTCATTCTTTCCCCAGCTGCAGGGTCTTTTCCCACTGAGGTCAACCACGAAGGGTCCCCTGCTCCCAGCGCTGGGGCTCCAGCTCTAGGAGAGCGCTGGACCCGGCGTGCCGGTGAGGCCTCTTTCTCCAAAGCACCATGCAGTCGTACCTATTACTGCGCAAGCTGCATCTTGTCAAAAGCTGCTAAGATGGTGTTTTGTGTTTCTTGGATATCCCCTTTTCATTTTCTAAGCCTATTGTGCAGCCTGGACCAGCGAAAAATAGGGGATTGGGCAGGGGGTGTGGAAGACGAAGGGATAAGGAAATGGATGGCAATAGGGAGAGGAACATTGTGCTTGGTTGGTTAAGAAACAAGTGAAGTCTCGACGTGATCAGCCAAAAAGGGCGATGCATTACTATGAAAACATTTGCTTTTCAACAGAAGTTATCCCAGCACCGCAAAAAAGCTGGCAGACCTCAAAAGACCCAAAGACAAAGTGCTAACGTTTAAAAAATTCTCATCATTTGGGGGCAGATTGTCGTTAGCCCTGTGCTGCCAGGCCTGGCATTTGCGTTGCCACCGCAAAGTACCTGTGGCTCATGTGCAGGTGTCTGCGGTCGGGCTGCGTGCCAGCCCTGCCTGCCCCTGCCCGCGGCAGCACCCTGCCTGTCTCTGAAGGACACCCGCGGTGACAAGGCATCGCCGCAGAAGCGGGCAGATGGTTGGAGGAGGAAAGGTCGGGACGGTTGTGTTGGTCCATCAGCCCGTGCTGTCAGCAGTGAAAGCCTGACTGTCGCTGAGGTATTTATATAAGCCAGTTCTCCGCCACAGGGAAGCAGCCGCTTTTTTCTCAGTATGTCAAAGTGCATTTGTGAGTGTTCAATACACATTTCTGATTTTTCGTTTTCCCTACGTGGTAACGCACAGCAGCCAGCTACGTTTGTAGGTTCACATCAAAAGGATCTTACATTGCTTTCACCTCTCTGAACTTTACTGCAAAGTTTGCCTGGATTTTGTTTCCCCTGGTTGGGCTGGGTTTATGGTATTGAGCCTCCTTAGCATAAAGTGGGAACAAATTCAATGGACAAATCAGTCCGAACACTGGAACTGTATCGAGCTGTGCTCTTTAGGACATCTTAAAATAGCACCCTCATTGAGTAAGACTGTATGAGTAAGCAGCTCCCACAAGCATGTGCTGCCTTCGCTGTGTACTAGAAACGTAGGACCTGGTTGGAATCAGACAGCAATGTTAGACATTTCAGAGGGTGTTTCTGGAAAGAATATGTCTGTAAGGATGGTCAGTTGGAGTCACTTGGTCAATGAAATTGTTCGGTCAGAAGATATGCAGGCAGCTGAGAGTCATTACGTCAGGGAGGGGAGGCTAACCTTGCCACTCGGATGGCCCTGAAGCTGTGCCAAATTATGCAGAGTTAGTTACGGATTCTCGTTCTCAGCTTTCCTAGTTCCTCAGAGATTCCTTCTTGTCCGAACAGAGAAATGGAAGAAAGATGTTGGTGTGAATATAGGGGAGGAACCAGACAAAGCCGACAGTAAAACAAATGTGCATGTATATATGTATATGCATATTTAAAATCCAAATGCACACATACACATATATATTTTTATATGTGTGTGTGTGTTTGAATTTTGCAGTGTTAGCTTGTGACAGATGTTGAGATCAATGAAATGTATCACTGCTTTTCCAGCCTGTACATGCTGCAGAGGTTATTGATGCTAATATTCATATAAAGATGCTCTTCTGCATGCAAGACATTGCGGTATTTTTGACCGGGTGAATATGGAATTATCTCTGAAGGTGTGACCAGGTAAATCCGAAATTATCTCTGGAAGTAATGATATGTTGAAGCTGAAATAGAAGATGTGTGTCAGCTCTAATTCTGTCTCCTAACAATGGGTGATACAAATATATAGATCTCTTTGTATTGTGGGACTGTATTACTTCAGCTGTATTCCACAGTGTGGCTCAGCTAAACCTTATCATTTGTCCCCGTGTCGCCTCACCTCGCTGCAACGCCATCCGTGTCAGCTGCACTGACAGCCTCCAGCAACTTTTTCATGACAGAGTAGCTCGGCTTTTTCCCACTGTCTGTCCAGACAGACTTGCAAGCTAAGATGCCTTTGAGGTCAGAACTGTGAGATACATACATGTACGTATATAGTATTTCATCTATAGTATTTCTTATATAAGTATTGAGATGCTTTGTAATGTTTTTCTTGACTGAGCTTTCCACGTTGTGCTTTAGGTCAACAAATGTGACAAAGCTTGCTCAGAGCCAAAGCAGAAAACAGGGGCAGGTGGCCTGTCAGCGTCCCGCCTCTGTGCCTTCTGCTGCTGCCTTTCTCGTCCTCCTGCTAGAGCCAGGAGCTAGCATGACCTAACAAAACCTTCAAGCCTCCCTGCAAAGGAAAGAGGCTAGCGGGGAAAATAAAAATAAGATGGAAGTGGCAGATCCAGCGGTGACTGAACGCCCAAGCCCTTGGTGAAAAAGGACACACGGACACCAGGGAGAAGTCGGCAGGAGATGAGAAACAGGGAGTGAAGGCATCCACAGGAGGGAGCAAGGAGAGTGGATATATATGTAAAATACATATCAAAAGCTGGAGTTACCAATTTCATTGCTATGGCTTCCAAGCATATACAAAGTATCACCTCTAAGAGAAGAATTTAGGGTCTACACAGCAGAAAACGTTGGGGAGTTATGGTAAAATGGTACGTTGACTTCATGTTGTAGCAGCCATCTATCGCTTCTGCATCTGCTGTGCTGATTATTTGCAGTGTTTGAAATGATTCACTGGTTTGGGCTTTTTTTCTGTAATTGCCATGTATCACAAGCAAACTCTAACCCATTAGTGACAGCTTTGTCTGTCTAAATTTAGAAGTGTTTATTCAGTTCCTGCAATTTGAGATTTGGAGACAAGCCTGCGGGTTCCAGATACTACAGTGTTAGCAAAGTACTTTAGAGGGTATTTTAGGTTAAACTTAGACATGTTGACAGAGCATATATCTTCTCTGTTCCTCAAAGAATTCAAGTTAAAAGGAACATCAAATTTGTCAGCTAGGTAGAAGTGTGTTTCCGCACTAACTCTTCATTAGCAGACTGAGAAAAATGCCGCCTCGGTCTTTCCATAGCTGGTCTTAAGAGTGCCTGTCTTTGACTATGTGTGAGGCAGAAGTAAATAAAATGAAAATATGTGCTTTAAACTCTCTTTTTTTAACTATTGCCTGTGAAAAGTGATATGAAAGCAGACAGAACTATCTGATCAGTGTCCACTCAGTCGTATGATTGCATACGTACAAGTGTCTGTAAGAGGGACTGAAGAAGAAGTTCAGTAATACTTTTGCAGGTAGGCCAAAGAATGGGGTTCTCAGAAACATCGATAAGCTGCGATCTGTGGACTTCCCATCCCTACTGTGTGATGGTACAGCCAGATCTCGTGCCGTATAGGGGACGATCGGTGTGTGTACAGTGCATTGCAGGTATGGATTTATTGATGGGAGGGAAGGTGGCAGGCATTTAAGCTATTCAACTAAAGCAGCGCGCAGCTTCCCAGCTCTCTTCTTGCTGGGAGATCACTACATTCACATAGTGTATGCTGCGCACTACCGTGCTGTTCAGTTGCTTTCAATTAAATTACTTTCTCCATTAAGTATTAGCATTTAGAAAAGTAAGCGCACTAACACACTGACATCTGTCCTTGTGTTACCTGACTTCAGGAACGCCCTTAAGCCTGCGGGAAGGGTACAGACTCTTCCTACACCATGCCTACGTTAACTGGTTACACAACTGCAGTTGCTAAGGTAGAACGACGGGTTCCTGTTTGATGTTCGATTCAACAGGTCTCTGAAGAGGTGCAGGTGACCTTTCAAGGAGCGGCAGGTTTCACAAGCCCCGTCCCCCGCACTACAGCTCCCAGCATGCAGCTCGCCCCCCGCCCCGGCCGCGCCGGCGCTCGGGCGGCGCACGGCCTGCCGGGACTTGTAGTCTGTGGGTGGCGGCGGGCGCTCCGCTCGCCCGGCTCTCGCCTGCCGGGCTCCGGTGAGGCTCGGCGCCGCTCGCTGCCTCCCTCCCTTCCCTCCCCGCCGCGCAGGGGGAGGCCAGCGGGGCAGAGCGCCATGCTGGAGTCCATCCGCGTCACCGGTGAGTGCCCCGCGGCCCCCAGCCGCTCCCGGGGCGGCAGCCTGAGGCGGGGC